>Ga0265334_10001461_pt1 | contig 11376 bp, 8 predicted proteins | sample 42023metaG_FD_192442 | JGI IMG/M metagenome (GOLD analysis project Ga0265334, IMG submission 192442) | Rhizosphere microbial communities from Carex aquatilis grown in University of Washington, Seatle, WA, United States - 4-20-23 metaG | ecosystem: Host-associated > Plants > Roots > Rhizosphere >...
ACCTTTCAGCGCCCCCTTGCCATCGTTGATAAGTTTACGACAGTACCATTGAGCTGCCGACGTCGGGCCGGAGACATCGCGGAATTTAACTGCTAAATTGTTGCCTGCGACCCTCTTCCCAATTGGACGATGGAATGGGACATATGACGACAGAAGTACAATCTTACCCAGCCGACGACGATGCTCACCTTGATATTGCGGGAATACTTGGCGCTGTTTGGGATAGGAAGTTCACTGTTGCCCTGGTTACTTGTCTTTGCTTAGCAGCCTCTGTCGCATATCTGAATGTTTCCGAATACACTTACACTGCCACACTCACTCTAATCCCTACACAAACGCAAAATCAGAATATATCGGGACGCTTGGGTGATCTCGCATCGCTTGCTGGAGTCAACCTTTCGAAGGACCAGACGATATCTCCATATGCTCTATTTCCAGACGCTATTAAGTCGCGCGTCGTAGCCGACGAATTAAGCCAATCGTCCGACATCATGCAAAAGCTATTCTGGAGAGAATGGGATGCCGGAACAGGAAAGTGGCAAGAGCCGACCAGCACTCTTCACACTACTGCAAACGCGATAAAGGCATATCTTGGAGTGCCAATTTACCCTTGGCACCCACCGGGTGCCGCAGAACTTCAGACGTTGATCGATGACAGAGTGGAAGTTCTCGCCGATCCCAAAAAGTCGGTGCTTACGGTCAGGTTCAACGACCGCGACCCTGCGTTCGCCGCGAGTTTTCTTCAAGCATTGAGGGAAGCGACTGATCAAGTTTTACGGCGTGTGACGCTCGACCAGGCGACTAAATACTCCGCCTACCTTGAAAACAAGCTCGCCACGGTCCAATCGGCGGAACTTCGCGAAGTCCTGACACAGACATTGGGTAGCCAACAGACGCTAGTAATGATGGGAAGCTCGGATGTGCCGTTTGCTGCTCAACCGCTGGGTCCGGCTGAGAGTTCCTCGCTGCCCACACGCCCGAAGCCGTCATTGGTTCTGATTATAGGAGCGTTGTCGGGTGCGGGGCTGGGGGTTCTGGCGGCAATATTGGGATTTCCTCGCCTAAGACAGCGCCCCTCCACAAAAAAATGGCGCAGTGCAAATTTATAATTGACCTACGCAAATCGCCATGCATCCGCCGTTCCAGCCCGCCCCCTGGCGCTTCCCTCTCAACTCGATGAAACAAACAGTTTATCTCCCAATAACCACAAGGGATGCTGCCGTGACGGCGAGCTGGCTGGAGATTTGTGTGGCATCGCGCAGGAAGGTCGTGAGATCGAACGGTCTCAGATCGCGCGGCACCACGATAGTCGATCCGGGCGGCACCATGGTGGAATTGCTGAAGGTGAGCCAGTTCTCCTGAATTGGCCGCGCGGTGCCATCGGGAAGGACGACAAATATCCGGTCGTCGTCGGCGCCCGAGGTGATTCCTCCCGCCAGCATGATGTAATCGTCCACGTTCAATCCCGTCTGGTACTGGAACGAGCCCGAGTTCAGAACCTCGCCGCTCACAGTCACGGTTGAGGGCCGGGGCGGAATGAACACCGAGTCGCCGGGCTCCAAGAGGACGTCGAGCTCGGGACGAACGCGCAAGATTGCAGGATCTGCCGTCACCGTGATGCGGCCGAGCACCGGTTCGTTCTGCACCTGCTGACCGAGCGACGTGAGAAAAGCCGTCTTGTCGCGATCGTTCGCATTGGGCGAAGACGCAAGCGAGGCGATTTGCGCGTTGATCTCGCGCGCCTCGCGCTCATGGCCCTCGCGCTCGGTCACGGCCGCGCGCTGCCGCGTGAAGACTGCCCCGTAGGGATAAGCCGTCTCGGTCACGCCCCCTGCCCGCTCCAGCACAGAGGAGAGCCGTTCTCCCCGTGTGATGTCGAAGGTGCCCGGATAGCGGACCTGCCCCTGAACGGCGACGCGGCCTTCTTCGCGATCGGAGAACACCGGACGCAATCTGATGACATCGAGCGGCCGCAGCGAGACGCGCTGAAAATCGGGCATCTCTCCCTTGTAGGCGGTCCGGATCGTACGCGAGGTGCCCGACTGCGTATTGATGTCGGTCGACGTGACCTCCACCGAAGACAGATCAGCTTGGCGGAGGACGCCGCCCGCCGTCTGGATCATTTCCGCGAGCGTCGCTCCGTCGCTTGCCACATAGGCGCCGGGATCGCGAACCTCATCCAGCACCCAGACGATGTGATCGGCCGCCACGCGCAAGAGCGCCTCGACCGGCACGCCCAAAATCAGCGCGACGCCCTCAGGGGCCATCGGCTGCACCTGATTGAAGCCCGGCCCTTGCGGCTGCGCGTAATTCGGACATTGCGGCAGGTTCGGATTCTGTCCCGGAATCAGCGAGGCCTGCGTTCCCTGTGTGCCTGGAAAGATCGTGCCCGAAGCATATTGCTGCTGCGGGCTGGCGAATTGCTGGCCTGCAGCCGCCGACCCGGCAATGAATTGCGCCCCTGGCGCGGCATATGGATTGCCCGGAACGCCGATCGAAGGGTTCTGAGGATTGTAGGGCGAGCCCTGCGCCCCGTAGGGCGCGCCTGTGTAGGGCGGCAGCTGCCCGGGATAGGTCTGCGCCGAATAGGGAAGGCCGTAGGGCGACGTTGTCCCGCCATAAGGATAAGCGCCGCCCACATAGGTGCAGCCGGCACCGTACGGCGCGCCAGAGGCATAGGAGGTGCCTAGGGCATAGGGAGAATAAGGATAACCGTTTGTAGTCGGGTAGGCCGACACATAAGGACTTCCATAGGGAGCACCAGCATAGCCGTAACCCGGTATGCTGAGATTGGGAATCCCAGGCAGGAACGCAATTGCGGGATTTGCGGCCTGATAGCTCGGCTGGCCCCCGGGGACCACGTTGTTCTGCGGCAGTCCGCCAGGATTGCCCTGCGGAAAGGCGCCCGAGGTCGGGACACCATTCTGACCGTTGGGCGGCAATCCGTTGGGCGTCCCGACCGTGCCTCCCTGTTCGCCGGCAGGGATACCCAGAGCGCCGGGAAGGAGCCTCAGCGCCTGCTCGGTAACCGCCACATTGGCAAGGAGCCGTATCTGCTCGCGACTGAAGATGTAGACCAGGTCATCGTTCTGCAACGGTACATCGAGGGTCCCGGCAAATACCTGCACCAGCGAAAACGGCACCAGGGTGCGAACATTGAGTTTCGGATCGCGGCGGGCCACCACGGCAAAGGCCGTGTAGGCGTCAGGCGTCAGATCGTCGAGGCTTCGGACCAGCCGCGCGAGCGTCGGATTCGAGGTGCGGGGGAAGGTGCCGGGAAGCTTCACCGCGCCGCCGAAATTCACCCGCTCGAGCGCAACCTCGCTCGCCGAATCGACGAACAGGACTTCGCCGTTGCCGACTTGGCCTTGTGTGTACGAAATCAGCCGCGTGCTGCCGTCCGATTCGAGGCTCAGCTTGGACAACCGGTAGGAGCCCCCGATTTCCATGCCGCCGGCGAGTTGGATGAGATCGTTGACATCGAGCCCACTTTGGCCGTCGCGCAGTTCGTAGATGCCCGGACGGCGTACATAGCCAGTCACCGCGACCGTGTTGTGCAGCGGCGGAACATAGATGCGGTCGCCATTGCGCAAGCCGCCGATATTCGGGATCGTACCCTGCAGCAACAGGCTGTAGAGATCGATTCCGATCGTCTGGTTGCCCCGAACCAGGGTCACGTTGCGCAGGCTGCCGGTCTTGTTGATGCCACCCGACAGCAGGATGGGATCGAGCGGCGTCGCAAGGCCGCTCAAGATGCGCGTACCGGGAGAGCCCACTTCGCCGGTCACGAGCACGGCAATCTGTCTGATCTGCCCAACCGAGGTGAAAGCCGTCGACGAAATATAGGCCTGCGCGACCTGACGCTCGAGGTCGGCACGGAAATCGCTGAAAGCCCGGCCGGCCGCGGGAATCGGATTGAGCTTGGGCAGAACGATCTGCCCGTTGCGATCGACGCGCTGGCGGTAGGTGGCGTTCTCCTGGCCGCGCAAGTCCACGATGATCTCGTCGCCCTCGCCGAGCACGTAATTGTCCTGGACGCCGCCCAGTTGGGCCGCGGTAACCGCCCGTGGCACACCGAGCACGTCATATCCGAATTGCTGTAACGGCCGGGCCGCGCGCGACGAATAGAGCGCCTCCAGACGCGAGGGGGGAGGCAGCGGAGAGGATTGCGGGAAGATTGGCTGATAGATCTGAATGGATGGCGGGCTCTGGTCGGCTTGATTCGTTTGGCCGGTCAGCAGTCCGTTGCCTTGAGATTGCAACGCACGCAGGGCATCGGTTGCGGCACCCAAGTTCTGCGGCAACGCCGCCCCCGCTCCCATGATGCAGAGGAGGCCCGTAAGAGCGATGCGAACCAGTGTCGTTCTAGCAGGGAATGACAGCTTGGTCCCCCTTCGTTCGAGGCGATGATAAGCGCATGAAATTCCGCGCCTTTTCAAGTTCTAATCGGTTGCCAAAGCACCTGCAAGCGCAATGACTTACAAGTCGCGGTGCGGTCTTTCGGTTCCGTTCAGCCGCAGATACTCACGCATCCTCGGAAAGCTGTGCGGCGAAATAGGCGATCGTTTTGCTCAGCCCGGCTTCCAAAGGTACCGAGGGCTGCCAATCGAGAGTCGCCCGTGCGCGCGTGATGTCGGGCTGGCGCTGACGGGGATCATCGGCCGGCAGCGGACGATATTCGATTTGCGAGCGCGAGCTGGTCAAGCGGATGACGAGTTCCGCCAATTCGCGGATGGTGAATTCGGCCGGATTGCCGAGGTTGATGGGGCCGGTGACCTCATCGGGCGTTTCCATCAGCCGGATGAGACCTTCCACCAGATCGTCCACATAACAGAAGGAACGTGTCTGCTTGCCGTCGCCGTAGAGGGTGATCGGCTCGTTCTTCAGCGCCTGAAGCACGAAATTCGATACGACGCGTCCGTCGTTCGGGTGCATACGCGGCCCATAGGTGTTGAAGATGCGCGCGACCTTGATGCGGAGCCTGTGCTGCCGGTGGTAGTCGAAAAACAGGGTCTCGGCGCAGCGCTTGCCCTCGTCGTAGCAAGCGCGCGGACCGATCGAGTTCACGTTTCCCCAATATTCCTCCGGCTGCGGATGAACGTGGGGATCGCCATAAACCTCGCTGGTGGAGGCCTGAAGAATTCGCGCCTTCACCCGCTTGGCGAGGCCCAGCATGTTGATGGCGCCGTGCACGGCTGTCTTGGTGGTTTGCACGGGATCGCGTTGGTAGTGGATCGGGGACGCCGGGCACGCCAGATTGTAGATGTCGTCCACTTCGACATAATACGGAAACGTAATGTCGTGGCGCACCAGCTCGAAGCGCTTGTTGCCGATCAGGTGCTCGATATTGCGGCGCGTGCCGGTGTAGAAATTGTCTGCGCAGAGGACCTCGCAGCCGCGCGCGAGCAGCGTTTCACAGAGGAACGAGCCGATAAAGCCAGCCCCCCCGGTGACCAAGACGCGTCGCTGCAAATGCATTCGTCCCCCTAAACACCGGAAGCTCGGCCGGGCGCCAATTGCATCGCTGGCAACCGCGCTGCCCTGCTTGTCGAACCGGCGATTGTCCTTATACCCGAACCCAGCCGGAAGAACTGATTTTCGGTTCTAATGGTTCGGTGAACAACCTTCAAGAGCAATGGCTTATCGCTTCCCCGTTCTGCCGAAACCGTGTATCACCGAAACTGTCCGCGCAGACGCGCGCGAGGGAGGCATGTTTCAAAACATAAAGCAGGCATCCCTTCGCTCGTTGCTCCGTGCCGCGCTGATATTTCCAGCGTTGTGCTATCCCGTGGCCACATGGGCGGCAGACGAACCCGACGTTCCATCCCCGTCGAACTATGGGGGGGCGGGCCTCCTCGACACGCGTACAGCCCGCTTTTACCCGGAGGGTTATCTGGCACTGACGACGTCTGCCACGGAGCCGGACGATCGATACGCCATTACCTTTCAGGCATTGCCTTGGGCAGAATTTACTTTCCGCTATGCCATCAACAACGCCCTCTTCGATACTGGGCAGGCGCTGCACGATCGCAGCTTTGATTTGAAGTTCCGATTGTCTCACGAAACCCAATACGCACCTGAAATCGCGCTCGGTCTGCAGGACATCCTGGGGACCGGAGTTTATTCCGGTGAATATTTTGTGGGCTCTAAGCACTGGGGCGCCTTCGACTTCACGCTCGGCCTCGGATGGGGTCGCCTGGGGTCGCGGGGAACATTCGAGAATCCATTCGGTCTGATCAAGAAGAGCCTGCTGGTGCGAAATACGAATTTCGGAAACGGGGGCGTCCCACTTCTGGCGACCTGGTTCCGGGGACCCGACGTGGGCTTATTCGGAGGATTCGAATATCAGACGCCGATTCAGGATTTAAAACTGAAAGTCGAATACAGCAGCGACGCCTATGTTCAGGAGAAACGGGAGTCGGGAAATGATTACTCCTTCCCTGTGAATGTCGGTCTCGACTACCGCCCTTACCAATGGCTCGACGTTGGACTTTCCCTGATGCACCGAAACTTCATGGGCTTGCGCATCTCGGTGCTGATGGATACGGCCGAGGAGACATGGAAGGCGCGACTCAACCCGCCGCCACGCTTCCGCGCGCGGCCGGAAGGAACGGCACCCACGATACTCGAGCCGGCCGCGGAGCTTTCGCCGCTATCCGCCGCATCACGGCCCGAGACGCGTTTTGTCGACCTGACGGCCGAACGAGCCGCCGCAGCGGGACCGGCTGGCACCACGAGTCAAGTTCCGGCATCTCAGGACGCACGTATGTCAGCAACCGCGGCGCTGCCAGCCACGGCTCCAGCAGCGGTCACTCCCGTGACGGTTCCGGCTGCGCCCATCACCGATGCGGACGTGGTGAACGCATTGGTCCCCGAATTGGACAGCCAGGGATTGTCGCTGCTGGGCGCGGGTATTGAAGGTGACAAGATCGTCGTCGCTATCGAGAACCCCCGTTATCGCCGAGACTCCGAGGCGATCGCGCGCACCGCACGCATCCTCTCCGCCCAGGCGCCACCCTTCGTGAACACATTTGAAATCACGCTGACCCGCACCGGTCAGCCCCTTGCCACCGTCACTCTGCCGCGCTCGGAAATCGACAACCTCGCGCGCCACGAGAGCTCACCAGAGGAATTGCTGCAGAAATCTGAACTCCAGCCCGGTCAAGCAGCGCCTCTCGATCACCTGCAAATGAATCTGTTTCCCAATTTCGGTGCCTATGCGTACCCGGTATTCCGCCAAATGCTGTTCGATCCGGACCATCCCGTTTACGTCGAGTTCGGCGCAGGCGCTACGGGGGGATTGCGGCTGAGTCGCGGTTGGTTCGTCGAGGGCACCTTCGTCGCGAGTCTCTACGACGACTACTACAAAATACATCGCGACGCGAACAGTGTGCTCCCCCATGTGCGCTCCGACATCGCGCAATACCTCAAGAAGGGAAAATACGGGATCGAGAATTTCTCAACCTCCTACTATTTCAAGCTGGCACCCGAACTTTACGGCCGCGTCACCGGCGGTTATCTCGAACGCATGTTCGCGGGCTTCGGCGGCGAATTGCTTTACCGTCCCTTTGGACAGCGCTGGGCCATCGGCGCGGACCTGTGGGCGGTTCAACAACGCGGCTACGACGTGCTGCTCGATCTGCGGACCCATGAGGCCATCACAGGGCATTTGACCGCGTATTACGACCTGCCCTGGCACGATGTGCGGGTGGCGGTCAGCGCCGGACAATATCTTGCAGGCGACAAAGGCCTGACATTCCAATTCGAGCGCCGCTTCTCGACCGGGGTTGTGATCGGCGCCTGGGCGACTTTCACCAATGTCAGCGCGCAGCAATTCGGCGAAGGCAGCTTCGACAAGGGCATTCGCATTGTCATTCCGCTGGAATGGGCGGCCCCTTTTGCGACCCAATCCGGCTACGATTTGAAGCTTCGCCCGATCCAGCGCGACGGTGGCCAGCAATTGGACGGCGATATGGTGCTGTACGGTCTGACGGACCCGGCCGACTACGGGGCGCTGACAAAGGAATGGAGCTCTGTCTTCAAATGAATACCCAAGCGCAGTTGCGGAAATGCGGGCCAGGACGGAGAGGATACCGCTGGATTGCCGTGACTTCGGCTCTCGTGCTTTCGGCGTGTGGGGTCGATTCCGATGTGGTGCAGACGGCGAATTTCATCATTCAGTCCGTCGATCGCACCGTGCCAAAAGTCACCCGGGACGCAGCGGCCGCCGTTCCCTATGCGACCATGGGCGTCGAGCTTGGCGACTCTGCGGAAGTGTTGGTGGTTCTAGGTTCTGCCGTCAGCGACGACCTCGACTGGTACGCCGGCGATCAGGTGTTCATCCGCACGAGACGCGGCCGAATCGTTCGTACGGCCGGCCTGCCCTACGACCTTGGAGGCCTGCAGAGCCTTCCGGCCGGCGCCGACGAGAGTCGGAATGCAGGCCAAGCGTCCTTTGCCTTGGATTACCCCGACCTCGGCATATTCAGCGCCCCGGCCCTCTGCACGCGCAAGGACGCCGGCGACGAGAATGTGGAAATCCTGGGCGCCCAAATCGCCACCCGTCATGTCGTGGAGCACTGCGAAGTCACAGCGCTGCGGTGGCATTTCGACAACGACTTCTGGCAGGACCGCATGAGCGGCTACATCTGGCGGAGCCGGCAATATATCCACCCAAAATCACCGCCCCTCACCCTGGAGGTGCTCAGGCCGGAACAGCGGGGCCCGGGGTAGGACTTATTGAAACGTCACATCGCGTGAAGCGGCGAGCCTGCGCGCTCCTGACTGCGGTAGTAGGCGATCGCGCCCGCGGTCAGAAGCGTCACCGTGATGAAGGACGAAAGACCCGCCACCACCAGGAAGCCTAGCAGGAACTGCCCGACGAAATGGGCATAGTCCACGAGAGGCGGATTTCCCGTTACCGCGGGCGCCGCCATCAACTTCCTGAGTACATATTCCCCGAGAATCTGAACCACCACGCCGGGAACGAGCAGAATAAAGATCAGCCCCGAGATGCGCAGGATATCGCTGCCGCTCGACTTCCACGCGCTGCGCAGGATAGGACCTTGTTTCTCGGCCGCCAGCGGCACGATAAAGAACGCCACGCGCGCGACCAGCCAATAGACGGCGGCGAATCCAAGAACCACGGGCACCCAGATGCCAAGGGGACGCGGAATGTCCAGCCGCGAGAGCGCGAAAATCGACGAAAAGGCGATGAGGCCGATGGCAACAGCGACAATCAGGAGAAACCGCAGATAGGCGGCATAGAGACGCCACTCCCGCCTTTGGGCCTGAAAATGAACCAGTGTGCCCTTGTCCGTTCCTTCCAGCATCAGCCCGCTGATAGCGGCAATCGCCACCGCATAACAGAAAAGCGGCATCAGAACGCCCGCGGCCAACCAGCCGAGACCAAGACTTGCCGCGTGCGGATTGGGCGCCGAAAGATAGAGCAGCAATTGCGCGAGATAGCCCGAAAAACACTGATACAGCAGGAACCCCGCCAGGAAGAATGGAAACCACACCAGGCGCAGCAGCGTCCAAAACCGGCGGAAGAAAAAACCGTATGCGAATCGGACGACTTCCGAAACCGTGCTTCGCTGCTTGGGCCGGATTTCAGCAGCGCCGGTTGGGTCTTCGCCGAACAGAACATTTCGCAGGTTCAGCGAGAGGCCCATGAACTATCCCAGACTTTGCTTCTTTTCCGCGCTGGCGATAGAGACCACGTTCGCGAAATCGCCCTCCCGGCCGAGTATTGAAAGCGGGTCTCCGGCACTCTCCCCCATTTCCGTCGGATCGGTCAGCCACGCAAAACTGAAATAAATTGCCGTGAGCACGATGAGGCAGACGAGCGCAAAATGGGGTGCGAGCGTCGCAATCAAAGATGTCGTTGCAACCGAGGCGATATAGGCGAGGAGACCTTCGGTCTTCCCCAATTTTGCCTGAAGCCGATGATGAAAATGATCGCGATCCGGCGTCATCGCCGAACGTCCGTTCAACCGGCGCGTGAGCATCAGCCGCAAGCAATCGGCAACTGGAATGAAGAACCAGACCGTTACTGTCTCGATGGTCAGGCGGCCTTGGGCATAGGCCAGCATCAAGAGGAGTCCGAGCGCGAAGGTTACGCCGTAACTTCCGCAATCGCCGAGAAACAGCCTGCCCCTGAGATTGAAAGCCAGCACGATGAGGCAGGATACGGCGATGAGCTGGGCCAGTTGGGCTATCAGACCGTCGCCCACGAACGCAATGCACACGGCCCAGATCACGAACATGCTCGAGACGAGGCCATTCTGGCCGTCCGCCATATTCACGGCATTGACGATGCCAACCGTGGTCAACCCGATAAGCGCGCAATAGCCCCAGGGCAGAATCGATGTCGGCTCGAAACTGCCCCAGTTCAGTTTCGACGCGATCAATCCCGGAACCATCGCGAACGCCGCGCCCAGAACGACGAGCAGCAACAAAATCCGGCTAAGCGGCGAGACGGAGTGCTGGTCATCCGCAAATCCGAGGATGCCGACAGCGCTTGTGCAAATCAGCACCATGAGGAGGATCGCGGTTTGCGGGACGGCTTCGGCGATCAGGGCGCCCGCAATCCAGATTGCGAGCGGTACGAGAATCGCAATTCCACCAACCAGCGGAGTCGCCTTATCGTGAAGTTTGCGCCCGCTGTCGGGGTGATCCATCACGCCCAAACCCCGGCCGATCATTTCAGCGTAGAAGCAAATCGAAAAACCCGCCCCAAGCGACAGAAGCGAAAGACCCCATAACAAATATGTTGCCATGGTCTGCCTCGACAAACCGCCCCCGCGGAAAACTACTATTTTCGGGCTATCTCTTCTTGCCCGGAATGACGCGTTCCACGAATGGCGAACCAACCCGGCAGAAGACAAGGTGCTGCCGACTATCCACCCCTAACGCCCCCGGCTGCCAAACGTAGGAAGCAGCCGGCACCCCTCGATCTCACGTCGTGGTCGTGGTCGTCGTGGTTGTCGTGGTGGGTCTCGTCGTCGTGGTGGTCGTAGTCGTTGGTTTCGTGGTGGTCGTGGTCGTGGTCGTCGTCGGCGTCGTCGGCGTCGGTACGGCAGGCACGCCGCCATTGTTGTTGTTGTTGGAAAGAATCAGAATCCCCAGACCGATAACGACACCCAAACCCACCCACCATTCCGGCGGTGGATTGTCGTTGTTGCCTTGTGCATTTTCAATTCCTGCCGCTCCACCGGGAGCCAAGGGACCAATATCGGCGGACAACGCCGGCAGCGGTGATACGACCAAGGCGGTACTCACGAGAATCGAGATGACGGATTTTTTCACCCTAAGCTCCCTATCTAGCTGGGTCGGTTTTCGCAATTTTACCAATATCAGTCAAAGCGGTCAAAC
>Ga0265334_10001463_pt1 | contig 11368 bp, 12 predicted proteins | sample 42023metaG_FD_192442 | JGI IMG/M metagenome (GOLD analysis project Ga0265334, IMG submission 192442) | Rhizosphere microbial communities from Carex aquatilis grown in University of Washington, Seatle, WA, United States - 4-20-23 metaG | ecosystem: Host-associated > Plants > Roots > Rhizosphere...
GCATCCGACCGAAGCCGCGGAGCTCATCGCGACGCATCCCGTCCTCGTGCGGATGAAGAACCCGGGCGGCCGGACGCTGCTGGACTATGCGGCCAGCCGCGACGGCGACAGGGAGGTCGTCGAGTTCCTGGTCGGCCACGGCGCGGATGTGAATGCCCGGGACGACGACAACCGGACGCCGCTCCATGACGCCGCCGCGTTCGGCTGCCTGGAGGCCGCCCGGATCCTGCTGGCCCACGGGGCCGACGCAAACGCCCGCAACAAGTTCGGCCTCACGCCCCTGGTCGCCGCGTCCCTCGCCGTCCGCGGCACCGAAATGGCGGCGCTGTTGCTGGCGCACGGCGCCGACATCAACGCCCGGGACAACAGCGGCGACACGCCCCTGCACGCGAGCGTGTTCAACCGGAACCCCGGGAATTCGCTGACCGAATTCCTGATTGCCCGGGGTGCAGACCTGGGTGCCCGCAATGAACTGGGCCAGACGGCGCTGGCGGTCGCACTGAGGGCCCGTCCGGGCATGGCCAACGTGCAGGCGGTCACGGCGCTGCGCGCGCACCACGCGCCGCAGTAGGCCGGCGGCGTCGGCATCAAAGCGAGAGGCGCTCGGCCGCCTCGGTCAGGCTCTTGCAGGTGACGGTGCGCGGGTGGCGGTGATAGTGAAAAATGGAGAGCAGGTTCATGCCGATGTCCTTCGCGGAATCGGGGATCACCCGCACGACCAGCCCCACCCCTTTTTGCTCGAACAACTCCATCTCTCTGCCGATCTCCACCGCGCAGGCCAGGTCCATGGATTCCAGCCGGCTCAGGTCTGTCAGCAGGCGGAAGCCGCTCGGCAACTCGGCCAGGAGCTTCACGATATCCGCGTGGCCCCGTTCGAGTTCCTTGGCCCCAACGTGCTGAATGAAGCTCAGGTAGAGCAGCTGCTTGGAAGGATTGACGGTCGCCAGAAACATAGCGTCACCGCAATTGAACGGGTGTCGCCAGGAACGCGAAACTAATCCGCGGGAAACGCGATGAGCACGCCGTCGACGCCCGCGCCGATGATATTGCCGGCGGCGAGAACGAGCGAGCCGGTGCAGCCGGTGAAGGTGGCGTCGGCCGGAACGGGTGAGTCGTAGCGCCATTTGACCGCGCCCGTCCGGCGATCGAGCGCGACCACGCCGCCGAGGTGCTTGATCAATGTGCCCGCGATGTTCTGGCCGGCGGTGCCGGCATACACCGTGGTCGCCGTGACGACCGGCGAGCCCCAGGTGAGGCCGCGAACATCGGTGGCCCAACGGGCGCGGCCGGTGGCGGGATCGAGGGCGCTGACCCGGCGGTAGTCGGAACCGCCTATATAGAGCACGCCATCGACGAGCCGCGGCGTCGACTCGACCCAGGAGAACCAGTACGAATCGCGCCACGCCACGGTTCCTTTCGCGGCATCGAGTCCATAGAGCAGGTAATCGCGGCAGCCGACGACGATGCGGTCGCCGGCGATCACGGGGGCGGAGACGATCGATCCGCCCAGCTTGACGCGCATCGTCTCCTCCTGCAGGCGACAGTCGAATCGGACGACGCTGCCATCGATGCCGGCGACGATGAGGTCGTCGCCGCTCAGGGTGACGGGCGCGCAGATCGGCGCGCCGGCGTCGCGACGCCAGACGACTTCGCCGTTGGCCGCCCTGATCGCGTAGAGCCCGTGATCGGTGGAGCCAACGTAGAGAATGCCCCGGCCGTCGATCACGGGCGCGGCCGTGCGGTGGTTGAAGGTCTCGTCCCGCGGGGCGGGTTCGCCGGCGGGTTTCTGGTCATGCAATGGCGTACGCCACCGGAGCGTGCCATTCGCGCGGGCAAGACAGACGAGGTCACAGTGGTCATCGACCAGACAGACGCTGTCCTCGGTCAGCAGCGCCTCGCCATAGAGCGGGTTTGGGCCGTGCCAGGTCCAGAGCCGGCGGCCGTCGCTCGCGCGCACGGCATGAAGGCTCCCATCCACGGTGCCGACGTACACGACGCCATCGCGCGCGACCGGCGAGGCCCAGGCGGCGGCACCGAGCGGCAGCGACCAGGCGGGCGCGGGCGCCGCGGGGTACGGCGGGATGAGTCCTGCCGGCGGCCAAGAGGCGGCGCGGCGGAGTTCCAGGGGAAGTTTCGCGATCGCGAAGGTGCCGGTGAGGGTGTCGCCGCGGCGGGCGACGGTGAGGTTGAACGGTTCGAAGACGAAAGCCCCGTCGCGGATCTCGGCCGGGCCGAAATCGACGCCGTAGAGAAACATCCCGGGAAAGTAGAGGCTGACCGCCAGGCCCCTGCCCGTGCGGGTGAACGCCAGGCCGACGGCCGTGCGGGCGTTGGGGCCGGTGATCTCGCCGAGCCAGACGCCCTCGAAGTCCGCATCCGGCCCAGCGGCCGAAACGCCGACGACGAAAGTCAGGAGCAGAATAGTCAGTCCCAGGCCGCGCATGCCCAAGTATGCGCCAGAGCGGGGGCGGACGCAACCGGCTCACCGCTCAGGCGTCCGGAGCCCTCCTGATCAGCCTCCGCCCTGGCCTCGCTGCAGGAATGCCGGGCGGGACGGATCGATCGTCACCCAAGGCAGACGGTCCTCCGTCCAGATTGTCTTGAGCGGCGCGAACGGCGCGGGGCTGTCGAGCGAGGCGATCGTCACGTCGATCCATTCCGAATCGTCGGCGTCGCGAAAGCAGATCTGCGTTCCGCAGCACGCGGCGAAAAGGCGGACCCGGTTGGCGTACGCCACGCGGCGGAGTTCGCCGGACAGGAGCTGAAAGTCACCGCTCCTGACCGAGCCCCACGTGACGAACGGAGCGCCGCTGGCGCGCCGGCAGTCGATGCAATGACAGTCGCACAGGCGCTCCGGCGCATGCGACAGCCGGTAGCGCACGCCGCCGCACAGGCAGCCTCCTTCGATTCTGGTGTCCATGGTTTCCGGTCGAAACAGCCCGTTCGCTGTTTGGAATGGACCGATTTCCACCAGTCAGTCAACCTCGGGAGCTTACCTCTACGGTGCCGTCTCAGCGGCCTTCGGCGGTGAGGATCGGTTGACGCCCGGTCGATGGCGCAGACGCGGAGTCGACGCCATCGAAAGGCGCTTCTGCCGCCACGATCCGCCCGGCGGCGAGGGTGACGACGTGGTCAGCGAGCTGGAGCAGGCGGGGATTGTGGGCGGCGAGCAGGATCGTCGCGCCGGCATCGCGCCGGCGCCGCAGGGCTTCCATGAGCAGTCCCTCGGCACGGGCGTCGAGAGCCGAGCTGGGTTCGTCGAGGAGGAGGACGGGCGACCCGCGGTAAAGGGCGCGGGCGAGCGCGAGGAGCTGGCGCTGGCCGCCGGAGAGATTGGCCCCGTTCTCGCTGAGATGTGTCAGGAAACCCTGGGGAAGCTTCTCGATGGTCGCGAACACGCCGACCTCGCGGCAGATCGCGAGCAGCCGGTCCATCTCCGGCGGCGATTCGTCCGGGGCAAGGTTCTCGAGCACGGTCCCTGCGAGCAGTGTCGTGTGCTGCGGGACAACGGCCAGGCCGCGGCGCAGGCTCGCGAGCGTAAAGTAGGCGAGATCGAGGTCGCCGACGAGGATCCGTCCGGCTGTCGGAGGGTAGAGCCGCTGCAGGAGCGCAAGCAGCGTGGTCTTGCCGCAGCCGGATGCGCCGGCCAGCGCGGTGATCCGGCCGGCGGGCGCGCAAAACCCCACGTTTTCCAGTGTCGCCAGACGTCCCGCGTATTTAAAGGAGACGTTTTCGAACCGGATGCCGGCGACCCGGTCCGCCGGGAACTCGATGATGCCCGAATCCGCTTCAAGCTCCAGGTCCATGGTTTCAAACAGACGGTCGGTGGCAATGAGCGCCTCCTGGATGGCCGTGTTAAGGCCGGTGAGCGCAAACAGCGGCCCGGTGAGAAAGCCGGCGAGGGTATAGGCCGACATGAGCTCGCCGGGGGTCAGCCCTGCATCGAGAACGAGACCCGCTCCCGTCCACAGAAGGACGACCAAATGGACCTGGGTGAGCAGCGTGGCCGCCGTCGAACCGCCCAAGCCGACGATTGCGGCCCGCCAGGTGGTGCGGAGAAGACGCACGAGGCGGGTCTCGATCCGCAATGAGGACGATTCCTCCAAGCCATAGCGGCGAATCGTGCCCTGGGCGTTCAGCGACTCGACCAATTGTGCATCAAAATCGGCTGCACGCTCCATGATCTGCCGCTGCAAAACCCGATTCAGGTAATTGACCACGCAATACACCGCAGTGTTGAACGGCAGGAGCGCGGCCGAAAGCAGCGCAAGCCGCCATGAATAGAGAAACATCGCCGCCAGCGCGAAAACGACAATGAGCGGATTCAGGATCAGGCTCAGCAGCGAGTTGTTCAAAAATTGGCGGATTTTCACCGCATCGGCGACACGCGCCGTTATCTCGCCCACACGCATCGCATCGAAAAACGGCTGCGGCAGTCGCAGCAGGTGGCGGTAATAGGCGAGGATCAGACTCGCATCGATTCGCTGGGCCAGACGCAGCGACAGCAGCGACTGCATGACGCCAAGCACGAGTCTGAATGCGACCACGGCAAGCATGGCCAGCGCGAGAAGGTTGAGGAGCGCCCGATTGCCGTCGGGAATGACGTGGTCGACGATTTTCTGGACGTAGACCGACATTCCCAACGCCAGAATCGTGGAGAACACGGCGCCAACAAAGGCCTGGGCGAATGCGTGCTGGTGCGGCCGCACCAGCCGCCAGAGCCGGCGCACCGGCGAAGTCGTGTGATCGCCGGTTTCGAAGTCGCTCCCGGGCGCAACCAGGATGAGGACGCCCGTCCAAGCCGAGACAAACTCCTGGGGGCTCCATCGTTGCACTCGACCCGCTGCCGGGTCCATTACCTTCGCGTACCTCGCCGTCCATTTGACGAGCACCACGTAGTGCAGCAGGCCCCGCCCGACCAGACAGTGGGCAATGGCGGGAAGCGGGACGTTGACCAACTGGCCGGCCGCGCCTCTGACAGCCCGCGCGCTCAGCCCGACCGCGCGCGCCGCCTCGACCAAGCCGAGGGCCGTGGTTCCCTGGTGGTTGGTCCCCGCCAGCTGCCGCAACCGCGACACCGGCAAAATCTTTCCCGCACGCGCCGCCACATAACCCAGGCAGCACGCGCCGCAGTCCGTCATGTCGCGCTGCCGGAATCTTCGCATCGACTGGAGTCCTGGCGCTTCGTTCGCCGGCGGCCGGCCGCGCCACAATCGCGCGGCAGGCTGCCCCTCCGCCTTTCTGGGGAGAACAACGGGCCCGTGGTCACGCCGGCCTTACGCCACGGGCCCTGCCGCCGAGCTCGCGACGGCTGCCATCGCGAACCGACGCAGCCGCGCCAAAGGGCTCCGTCGCACAAGCGAGGGCACCTGCGACCCAGCCAGGTGCCCTCACGCGATGGATTCATTCAAGGCTAGTTGCCGGCAGCGGCCTGCGCGCCCGCGACGATCGCCAGCAAGAATCCCCCCGGCGGGATGATCATGCATGCCGTCGAAAAGGTCATCGGATTATCATGCACGAATCCCAACGCGCCACCGATGAATTGCCCGGCATCACGCGCAAACGAATCCGATCCGCCGCAGATGCCCGACATCTCGATTTCCGACAAGCCACCCAGGTCACCGAATGTTGTTTTCATGGTCAGTTGTAGGTGTTCCAGCCCTCGACCAAACCTTCCTTGAAATCGCCCCAATCCTTCAAAATGGCGACGGTAACAGCGCCGGCAGTCAGCGGAATCCACCAGAGCATCCCGCCAGTGGTCTCCACGAGTTCCTGATCTTCCATTCTTGTCATGTTGTCCTTTCTATTGCCGATTTTCCTCCAGTCGCCGATTGGATACCGGATCCGGCAAGTTTCGCGATGATGCAAATCTGCAAGCGCTGCGACCCCCGGTGGTGACGGTCTCGCCGGTACCGCCGGGACAGGCCACGCCGGCTTTCCCGGCCAGCCTTCAGCGGCTTCGCCGCAACCCGACAGCGGCCGGCCGGCGGCCGCTATCGAGGCCGGATACGACGGAAGCCCTCGGCGATCCCTTCTTTGAAATCGCTCCAGTCGGTCAGCACGGTCACCAGGGCGGCAGCGGCGGCCAGGGCCGCAAACACGATCAAGAGTTCCTTGATCGTCGGCAGCCGCCTTCGTAGCGCCATGCCGATCGCCGCGACGGCTGCGCCGGCGCCAATGCCGGCGAGCGGTGAAACGATCAGGCACGCAATCACGCAGGCGACGGCAGCCACGCTGGTCAGCGCGCCGTTGTCCCTTCGGTCGTTCTCAACAGTCGTTGGGTTCATAGAAAATGACTCTGGAGGCGTGGCGCGACGCCCGAAGTCGTGGATCCGCCGGAAGCACGCCGGGAAAAGGGGGTCAAGCGACAGCGTCAGCCGTAGCAGTGCTGGAGGGCGCATAGAAGGGCCTGCTGCTGCTGCCGGGCGAACTCGGCGAGCCATTCCGCCAAAATGGCTGAAGGGGCCAGCGGTGGCAGATTATCGGAGGGCATGCCTCCGGCCACTGCGAGCATTTCGATCTGGGTTAGTTCATTCATGCTGATCGACGATTGAGGTTTTGATGTCCCCGGCGCCATGCCGGGAAAGGGATTTGGTCCGTCACGTGGGCGTTGGCCCGGTGCGGGGATCGAGCTGGTCACTGAGGTTCTGGTAGAGAAGCTCGAACAGGCTGCAGCGGGTCACCACGAAACGGGCGGTGAGCGTCATGCCTTTCCGCACGGCGCCCGATCTGCCGCCGGGCAACCGCAGCGCCAGGACGGCCGGACGAACCACCACCTTGAAGGCCGTCTGACGCCCGTCGCTGATGGCGTCGCCGGCCACACTCGCGACGGTGCCCCCAAGCAGGCCCCATCGAGTATGCGGATACGCGTCGATCTGCATCCGGACGGACTGGCCGATTCGAATGAATGCGATGTCACGCGACGGGACGAATACCTCCACGACGGGACTGTCGTCCGGCGATACCTGCCCGAGCGACTGGCCGGGCGCGACATAAGCCCCCTCGGCCAAGCCCGTGAGGCCCTGCACCGTCCCGGCGGCCGGGGCGCGCACGATCCCGAGCGCCCGCTCCTCGCGCAGCCGGCGTTCCTCCGAAATGATCCCCGTCAGCGCGCTTTGTTCGTCGCGCAAGCGCGCCTGCCAACCCGCCAGGGTCTGTTCGACCAACAGCGCTGCCTCCACCTTCGCGTGCTCAGCCCCGTAACGCACCTCGTCCAGGTCGCGGCGGCTGATCGCACCCTGCTCCGACAGGATCATGGCCCGCTCCAGATCGCCCCGAGTCTTGGCGACCTTCAACCGGCTGGCGTCGCACCGGGCGAGGAATTCGGCATTCTCCCGCAGGAGCACGGAGGTCCTGAGGTCGTTGACGGCATGCGGCGCCGCGCCTGCCGGCAATGCCGATCCCCCGCCGCCATAGGCTGAGGTCAGGATCCCAAGATCCGCAGTCAGGTCCGATCGCTCGCCCTGGAGGGCGCGATTGCGTGCGAGGCGTTCGTCGAGGTCGTGCGTGTCCAGTTCGACAAGGGACTGGCCCGCCGCCACCCGGTCGTTGTCCCTTGCCAGCAGGCGGGCCACCCGCCCGCCCACGGCCGTCTTCAATTCCGTTCTTTCCGTGGCCGGGCGCACCAGGCCGGGTGCCCGTACCGTGATGTCGACCTTCAGCAGGGGCAGCGCGCCGAGCGCGCCCGCCAGGCCTGACAACAACCACCAGCACAGCCAGGGCCGCCCCCGGTGCTCCTCATAGAGACCCTCCACCGTGTGGCGGCAGAGATCGGCCGGAACGGGTTTGGCGGCGGGGCTCATGACCGTCGACGGTGGCGTGTTCCACTTATAAGAAAAGTCTCCGAAATACTTCAAAAGTGGGAAAATATCGTCTTGACGAGTCAAGCCGAATTTGGCCCCTAGCCCGGCCGAGCGGTCGCCGGCGCAGGATGCGCCACGAAGCCGTTCCGGATCGCCCAGTGCACCAGATCCACCGAACGGTGGAGTCCCAGCTTGGCGAGGATGTGCTGGCGGTGCGACTTGATCGTGAGCGGACTCAATCCCACCCGCTCCGCGATCTCGTCGTCAGTGCCCCCCAGCCCGAACACCGGTAGCAGCTCGAGTTCGCGCTCGGAGATGAACTTGAAAAACGAACCGGAATCGGCCCGCATCCGGCGCAGCGCCACCACGACTTCCGGCGGGATGAACCTGCGCCCGCCAGCAATCTCGTCCAGCGCCCGCGGCAGCAGGTGGATCGCCGCCGGCGTCTTCCAGAGCAGACCCGCCACGTGCGCCTGCCCGGCCTGGAACAGCACGGCGTCGTGCGAGCGGGCCGCCAGCAGCAGCAGCCGCGGATGGCACGGCAACCGGCTCAGCTCCCGCGCGAGCGCAAAGCCGTCCGCGTCCGGCAGCGGCAGATCGAGCAGGATGATCCCCGGCTCCTCCGTGCGGGCCAGGAGCCGGCCGCCGGCCGCCGTCGCCGCCGTCGCCAACCGGTCGCATCGCGGCCACGTGCGGGCAGCTCCCTCGACCAGCTCGCACCACGGCGAGTCGTCCTCAATGTAGAGAATCGAAATGCCGTCGCCCATGAACGTTCATCCCGGAAACGTCCTCGAAGAAGCGCCCCCGGGCCGTCAATCGACCTGACCGGACGGCACCCCGCCCCGTGACGCCCGGCGACAGCCGGCCCGCCCGCCGGCGCGCGGCGGGGAGTCGCCGCGGAAGCCGCCAGGCAACGGGCCCTCTGGAACAAAAGCCGTTTTCATCGCTCGGGTCCTTTCGTGTTCCCGATGTATTTCCATTATTTAAAAAGCTCGTCAAACACTTATTTTTGGAGCAGCCGCTGGGTCAGCGTCCTCCGCTTCCGGATCCCGCCGGACCAGTTCAAAAAATCACCGGGCGCCCCGCCTTGCGGCAGGACGCCCGGACCCAGCATAACTGATCACCTACCAAAGGCTCAGTTCGCCTCGATGTGGATGCCGCCGCCCGAGGTGTGGATCTTGAGCAGGTGGCCGCCGGCGTTGACCCGGCCGACCAGCTTGTCGTGGCCCACCTCGCCCTGGACCGTCACCGGCAGGCTCGTGTGCACGCCCCCGCCCGAGGTGCGCGCGTCGAGGTCGAAATCGCTCTTCGGGTCCACCTTGACCCGGATGCCGCCGCCCGAGCTCGAAATGTCGCAATCGCCCCTCAGGGGCCCGGAGAAAGCCACGTCGATCCCGCCGCCCGAGGTGTGCGCCTGGACGGTGCCCGCGATCTCCGTGATGGAGATCGGGCCGCCGCTGGTGTGGACGTCGGCGTTGCCGGTGACCGGCCCGAGGTGGATGCCGCCGCCCGAGGTGCCCAGCTTCACGTCGCCGGTGCAGGCCTCGAGGCGGATCCCGCCGCCGCTGGTGTGCCCCTCGACCGTGCCCGTGATCCGGCCGAACTCGAGCCCGCCACCCGAGGTGCGCGTCTCGACGCGGCCGGTGAGGTTGCCCACCGTGATGCCGCCGCCGGAGGTGTGCAGGTCCACGTTGTAGGTCGCGGGCACGGTGACCTTGAACTCGCACTGCACCGGGGGCCAGGAGCCCCAATGGAACCAGGAGCTGACGTGCTCGCCCTCGTACTTGGCGACGGCGCTGACGTCGTTGCCCTGCTGTTCGAAGGTGAGCACCAGATGCTTGAGCACCTCGTCGGCCTCGGCGTCGGTGGAGGCGTTGATGCGCTCCGTGACGTGGATGGCCACGGCGCTGCCGGTGCCGGGCTCGACCCGGATGCCCCCGCCGTTGGTCTCGATCCGGAGCGTGCCCCCGGGCTGGACGGTGAAGGTTTTGTCGACCGTGCGTTCGATCTTGGCGTCAACGACAAGCGGGGTGGCGAGCAGCCACCCGAATCCGATGAGGAGGACTAGGGGCAGTTTCATGGCAGTTTCGCTGGGTTGCTATCAGGAGAACCCGTCTCGCGACCCAAAGTTACAGAAAATCCTGGCGGCAAGCGTAAAAATGCGCGCCCGGCGCGCCGGACAGCGGCTTTTGCCGCCGGGCGGCCATTCCCGGGCCGGGCCGCCGCGGACGCGGCCGTCCCGGACGCGGTCGTTCAGCGAATCGAGGCGAGGAAATCCGCCAGCTCCTTGTTGAAAGCCTCGGGCTGGTCGAGCATCGCGAAGTGCCGGGAGGGCTCGATCGCCAGCACGTTTGCGTGAGGCGCCCCGGCGAGGATCGACCGGTAGAATGTCAGCGTTTGCTCCCGCGTGAATCCGGCCGGCGGCCTCTGGTCGGACGGGTTGTACGGCACGATTTCCAGCAGCGGCACCGTGATCTTGGCCAAGCCCGGCCGCAGATCGGCCGTGAGCGTCTCCCGGGCCCATTGCGCGATCGCCCGCGGGTCGCTCCTCGCCTGCAGCATGGCCGCCGGCTTGACCAGCTCGGGCCGGATCGTGCCCGTTGTGCTCATGAACATCTCCTGCGCGGCCAGCACCGCCGGCGCATCGAAGGAGGCGTAGGCGTCCGCCATCCTCGCCGCCGCGGCCTCGCGCTGCTCCGGCGACGCAAAGGCGAGCGCTGGAAACACCGGCAGACCGTCGACGGCGACAACCCCGCCCAAACGCTCGGAATGGTCCTCCGCCAGGGCGATGGTGAGCGTCCCGCCCAGGCTGTGGCCAATGACCACCGGCCTCTCCAGTTTCTCCGCGGCCAGCAACGCCCAGAAATCCCGCTGGAACGCGGCGAACAGCGGCTTCTGGTCGGTGGCCGCGCGTCCGTCAAAGCCCGGCAGGGTGATGGCATAGACCGTGTGGTTCCGGCCGAACTCGCCGATCGTGCCCTGCCAGACCCACGAACCGCCCGCCAGCCCGGGGATGAGCACGAGGGCCGGCGTTCCCGAACCGTATTTCTCCACGTGCAGCGTGCCGACCTCGAATGAGGCCGTCGGTTTCGCGGCCGGCCCGAAGGGCGGGCGATCGACGCCGGAATCCGAAGCCGCGCACGGCATGACGCCGGCCGCTGCGACCGCCAGGACGAGGGAAAGGGCAAACGCGGAGATTTTCATTGGTGGATTGGGATCAAATCGCGATGTGGTTTCGAAAGAAGCGGCAGGCGGAGCCGGTGCGGACACGGCAGACCTCCGGCTGTTCGGGCCGTTCAGGAATCCGTTTCGTCGGGGATGAAGATCTCCTCGACCGGTTTCTTGAAGAGACGGCTGAGCTTGTACGCCAGCGGAAGGCTCGGCGCGTACTTGCCGGCCTCCAGGGCGATGATCGTCTGCCGCACCACGCCGACCTGGTCCGCGAGTTCGGCCTGGGACCAGTTGTTTTCCGCGCGCAGGACTCTCAGTCGGTTTTTCATTGGAAGCGGCGTCGGACGAGAAACGCGGAGGCGATCCAGGCGACCATGAATGTCCCGAATGTCCAC
>Ga0265334_10001464_pt1 | contig 11368 bp, 11 predicted proteins | sample 42023metaG_FD_192442 | JGI IMG/M metagenome (GOLD analysis project Ga0265334, IMG submission 192442) | Rhizosphere microbial communities from Carex aquatilis grown in University of Washington, Seatle, WA, United States - 4-20-23 metaG | ecosystem: Host-associated > Plants > Roots > Rhizosphere...
GACGGCTGCCGGCCGAGCTGCCCGGCGGGCTCGTGCTCGACCGGGACGCGGCGGCGCGTGCACTGGGCGGCATCGACCCGGCGGCGGTCGTCGACGTCGTCAACGCGGAGATGCTGCGCGCGCTCCGCGTCGTCTCCGTCGAGCGGGGCCACGATCCGCGCGACTTCGCGCTCGTCGCCTTCGGCGGCGCCGGGCCGCTGCACGCGTGCGCGCTCGCGGAGGAGCTCGGGATCGAAGCGGTGCTCGTGCCCGAGGCCGCCGGCGTCCTCTCCGCGCTCGGCCTCGTCGCGAGCGACGAACGGCGCGACCGGGTCGTCTCGTACGTCCGCCCGCTCGCGGAGGTGCGCGACCTGCCCGCCGAGGGTGAGGCCGACCTCCGCTACCGGGGCCAGTCGTTCGAGCTGACCGTGCCGCTCGAGCCCGGGCTCGCCGCCGCGTTCCACCGCGCGCACGAGGAGCGCTACGGCTACGCCGACGAGACGCGCGAGGTCGAGCTCGTCGCCGTCCGCACCGCCGAGATCACCCCCGGGCCGCGCGTCTCCTTCGAGGCGGCACGCCGCCACACCGTCGTGGGGCCGCAGGTGCTCGAGCTCTCGGGTGCGACGTGCTGGGTGCCGGAAGGCTGGCACGGCGAGACGAACGGCGACGGGACGCTGGTGCTGCGGCGGTGAACGTCGAGCTACAGGTCACCGGCAGCGCGCTGCGCGCGATCGCGGAGGAGATGGGCGCGGTGCTGATCCGCTCCGCCTTCTCCGCGAACATCAAGGAGCGGCGCGACTGCTCGACCGCGATCTTCGACGAAGCGGGACGGATGGTCGCGCAGGCCGAGCACATCCCCGTCCATCTCGGCGCCATGCCGGACGCGGTCGCGGCGGCCAGGTCCCTGTGTCTGACACCGGGACAGGTCTGCATCCTCAACGACCCGTTCACCGGAGGCACGCACCTGCCGGACGTGACGCTCGTCTCGCGGACGGCGCTCGGCTACGCGGTCTCGCGCGCCCACCACGCCGACGTCGGCGGGATGGAGCCGGCGAGCCTGCCCGCGTTCTCGCGCGAGCTCTACCAGGAGGGGCTGATCATCCCGCCCGTGCTGCTGACCGACGAGGTGCTGACGCTCTTCGTCGCGAACGCGCGCAACCCGGACGAGCGCCGCGGCGATCTGCGCGCCCAGATCGCCGCGCACCGGCTCGCCGAGCGGCGGATCGACGAACTGTGCGCGCGCCGCGGGCGCGACCGCGTCGCCGCCGCGATGGACGCGCTCTACGACTACTCGGAGCGGATGGTGCGCGCCGCGATCGCCGCGCTCCCCGACGGGCGCTGGTCGGCGGAGGACGTCGTCGAGGCGGTCGACGGCGAGCTGACGATCCGCTGCACGGTCGAGGTCGCCGGCGAGGAAGTCCGCATCGACTTCACGGGAACCGCAGCCCAGGATCGGGGCAACCTCAACTGCCCGCTCGCGGTCACCCGCTCCGCCTGCTACTTCGTCGTGCGCTGCCTCACCGAGCCGGACCTGCCGGCGTCCGGCGGCGCCTTCGCACCTGTCGCGGTGACTGCACCCGAGGGCTGCCTCGTCAACGCCCGCCCGCCTGCTGCCGTCGTCGCCGGCAATACGGAGACCTCGTCCCGGATCGTCGACGTCGTCTTCCGCGCGTTCGGCGAGGCGCTGCCCGTGCCGGCGCAGGGGCAGGGGACGATGAACAACGTCGCGCTCGGCAACGACGGGTTCACGTACTACGAGACGATCGGCGGCGGGCAGGGCGCGTGCCCCGACGCCGACGGGCCGTCCGGCGTGCACGTCGCGATGTCGAACACGCTGATCACGCCGGTGGAGGCGCTCGAACTGTCGTACCCGCTGCGCGTCGAGCGCTGGCACCTGCGCGAGGGGTCGGGCGGCGCCGGCGCGCACCGCGGCGGCGACGGCGTCGTGCGCGAGCTGCGCGTGCTCGAGAACTGCCGCCTCTCCGTGCTCGCCGAGCGGCGCGCGCACGGGCCGCGCGGTGCGGCCGGCGGCGCCGACGGAGCTCCGGGCCGCACGCTCGTGAACGGCGAGGAGCAGCCGGCGAAGGTGACGCTTCCGCTCGCCGCGGGCGACGTCGTCCGGATCGAGACACCGGGCGGCGGCGGGTTCGGGAGCCGGTAGGCTTTCTCCCGTGGACGCAGGCCGGGTCGAGGGAATCTTCGTCACACCCGAGCGCGGTACGCTGCCGGCTCCGGTCGAGCGCGTTCGCGCGCTGGCCGGTCGCGGCCTCGAGGGCAACCGCGACCTCTTCGAGGAGGCGGAGCCGGGCAAGGCGCTCACGCTGATCGCGGCCGAGGCGCTCGAGCGGCTCGAGGCCGAGCAGGGGATCGCGCTCTCGGCGGCGGCAAGCCGCCGTAACGTGCTGACGCGCGGCGTCGACGTGAACGCGCTCGTCGGCCGCCGTTTCACGATCGGAGAGGTCGAGTGCGTCGGTGTCGAGCTCTGCGAGCCGTGCTCGTACCTCGAGAGCCTCACCGTTCCCGGAGTGATGAAAGGCCTCGTGCACCAGGCGGGTCTGAACGCCGACATCCTCAACGACGGCGAGATCGCGGTCGGCGACCCCGTCGCCGCGTTCGATTAGGAGATCGCCGGCAGCCCGTCGATGCTCGCCGCGTTCTTCTCCGCGACGTAGTCGTCGAGCCCGCCGTCTCGCACCTTCTTGTCGACCCACTGGTCGTACTGGTCGCGGAGGCCGTCGAAGCGCATCAGCGGCACGCCGTAGCCACACGAGTCGGCGATTCGTTCGACGTCGATGCGGACGAGCGAGCGCAGCGCGTGCTCGGGCGGTTCGAAGTGCGCGAGCAGCTCGTCGAAGCCGTCGTCGTCCGGAAGCAGCACGCTCGCGCGCCCGTGCAGCCGCACGATCCGGGGCGGGCCGTCGAACGCGCAGAACATGACGACGATGCGGCCGTTCTCACGCGCGTGCGCGATCGTCTCCGCGCCGCTGCCGACGAAGTCGATGTACGCGACCTCGTGCGGCCCGAGGATCCGGAACCAGCGCAGGTCGCCCTTCGGCGACACGTTCACATGGCCGTCGGCGGCGAGCGGCGCGGTTGCGACGAAGAACAGGCGCTGCCGCTCCATCCACGCGCCGAGCTTGTCGTCGATGCCGTCGAAGACCTTTCCCATCTCTGGAGCCTAGCGTCGCGGATTAGGCTTGCGCCATGGATCGCGCCGTCGTCGCCGCCTGCGTGCAGGCGGAGCCCGCCGTCCTCGACCGCGAGGCGACGCTCGACCGGCTCGAGACGCTCGCGGCGGAGGCGGCCGGCAACGGCGCCGAGCTCGCCGTCTTCCCCGAGACGTTCGTGTCCGTCTATCCGTCGTCGCTCTGGGCGAAGGCCTTCGCCGGCTGGCAGAACGACGGCGCCAAGGAGACGTTCGCCCGCATCGCCCAGAGCTCGATCGCCGTCGGCAGCCCCGCGGAACGGCGGCTCGGCGCGGTCGCCGAGAAGCACGGCATCTGGCTGGTCACCGGCGTGAACGAGGTCGAGCCGGACCGGCCGGGCACGATCTACAACTCGCTGCTCTACCACGCCCCCGACGGCTCGCTCGCGCTCCACCACCGCAAGCTCGTGCCGACGAACCACGAGCGCCTCGTCTGGGGCCAGGGCGACGGCCGCGGGCTGTGCGCGGTCGAGACCGGCTTCGGCCGTCTCGGTGGGCTGATCTGCTGGGAGAACTACATGCCGCTCGCGCGCTTCGCGCTGTACGAGTCGGGACTTGAGCTGTACGTCGCCTCCACCGCCGACGACGGCGACGCGTGGCAGGCGACGCTCGTGCATCTCGCACGGGAGAGCCGCGCGTACGTGATCTCGCCGTGCCACTTCCAGCGCGAGAGCGCGTACCCCGCCGACTTCCCGCTGCGCAGCGAGATCGAAGGTGCGGGCACGATCGGCCGAGGCGGCAGCGCGATCCTCGCGCCCGACGGCTCGTATCTCGCCGGGCCGCTCTACGACGAGGAGGGGATCCTCTACGCGGAGCTCGACCCGGCGCGGCTGCTCGCGGAGCGGCAGCGCTTCGACCCGGCGGGCCACTACCACCGGCCGGACGTGCTCAGCCTCGCCGTCAGTCCGTCAGCTCGCGCGGCCGATGCGACGTCGAGTACACGTCCTTCCGCTCGATCAGACCGTCCCTGAGCGGGAACACGTCGACGCCGTCCCACTCGAGGCGGCGCCCGTCCTTCGTCACGTTCGCGGTCCACTCGGAGACGGCGAAGTCGTCGCCCGCGTGGAAGCTGCGTCCGCGGAAGCGCAGGTCGGGGTTGTTGCGGAAGATCGCCGCGATGTGTTCGCGCACCGCGTCCGCTCCTTCCGCCCGCTCGCCGGCCGTGTGATTGTGGAAGACGATCTCGGGATGGTGCAGCGACGCGATCGCGTCGACGTCCTGCCGGTTCCAGGCGTCGTTGTAGCGGTCGACGAGCGCGGTGACGTCGTCGGGGGTCATGAGGCGATTGTCCCACGCCGCCGCAGCACGCGCTCGTCGCCGACACGCCGTGTGAGCCCGTCCGCGTCGAAGCGCTCGAGCAGCAGCTGCGCCGTCTTGCGGCCGACGCCGAGCAGGTCGCGGAAACGGGCGAGCGTGATCCGGCCCACCGCCTCGCACTCCGCGACGAGCGCCGCGCGCGCTTCCTCGTACGACGCGGCCGAGACGGCGAGGCCGTCGCCGACGCGGACGAGCCGGCCCTGGTCCTCGAGGTAGCGCGCGAGCGCGGCGTCCTCGACCTTCACCGGCTCCAGCCCGAGCTGCGCCTCGAGCTCGGCCGCCTTGCCGGCGTACGCCCCGAGCTCGGCGGTCGCGCCCGGGCGGTACAGCTTCGCGCCGCGCCGCTCGAGGCCGAGCAGCGGCGTGACCGCGGCGGACCACGGCTCGGCCGGCGGTGGCACGCCCGGGTCGAGCGGGTCGGCTGCGGCGAGCCTCCGCTCGAAGTCCGCGCGCAGCTCCTCGAGCCACGCGTGCGAGAACGCCCAGCCGTCGGCCTGCTCGAGGTCGCCGAGCTCGCCGAGATGGGCCAGCGACTCGGCACGCACGGGCGCGTGCACGGTCGCGGCGATCTCGCCGCGCTCGACCCGTTCCATGCGCTCCGCGCTTGCGTGCCGGGGCGGCGCGGGGTCGATGACACGGCCGCCGCCGACGGTCGTGCCGGCGCGGAGGACGACGCGGTCGTTGCGTGCGGCCACGACCGGCCGCGCGAGCCGGAGCTGGGCCCAGCGCTCGCCGACGCGGACGACGCGCGCCGGCACCTCGGCGGTGCCGTGATGGACGTGCACGCGCGAGGGGATCTCCGCGAGCGCCTCGAGCACGACGTCGAGGCGGTAGCTCGTGGGATACGCACCCGGCGTGACGAGCGCGTCGCCGCGGCGGAGCTCGCGCCGCTCGACGCCGGGCAGCGCCACCGCGACGCGCTGGCCCGATTCCGCGCGCTCCACCGGCCGGTCGTGCACCTGCACGCTGCGGACGCGAACGCTGCGGCCGCCCGGCTCGACGCTGAGCTCGTCGCCCTCGCCGATCGAGCCGGACCAGAGCGTGCCGGTGACGACGGTGCCGATTCCCTGCAGCGTGAAGGCACGGTCGACGTACAGGCGGGCAGCCTCGCCGCCGCCCCCCTGCGGCCGCTCGCCGGCCACGTCGGCGAGCGCCGCGCGCAGCTCGTCGAGGCCGGCGCCGGTGCGTGCGCTGACGGCGACGACGCGCGCGCCCGGAACGAGCTCCTCCGCCTCCGCGCGGGCGAGCTCGAGCGTCTCCTCGTCCACGAGATCCGCCTTCGTGACCGCCACCACGCCGCGGTCGATCCCGAGCAGGCGCAGGATGGCCAGATGCTCGTGCGTCTGCGGGCGCGCGCCCTCGGCCGCGTCGATCACGAGCAGGAAGAGGTCGATGCCGGTCGCGCCGGCGACCATGGTGCGCACGAACCGTTCGTGGCCGGGGACGTCGACCACCGACAGCGACGTGCCGTCCGGCAGCTCGAGCGGCGCGTACCCGAGGTCGATCGAGATGCCGCGCTCGCGTTCCTGCGGCAGCCGGTCGGTGTTCTTGCCGGTCAACGCCTCGACCAGCGTCGTCTTGCCGTGGTCGATATGGCCTGCGGTGCCGACCGTCAGAGGCATCGGACGGCGGCCGCGACCTCGTCGACCTCCTCGTCGGCGAGCGTCAGGCAGTCGAGCAGCAGCTTCCCGTCGCGGACGATGCCGACCACCGGCGGCTCGCCGGTGCGGAGCGGCGCCGCGAGCGCCTCGTCCACCGCGCAGGCGAAGCTCGGCAGCTCGGCGAGCGGGAGCGCGCCGCCGCCGGCGCGGCCGACCGTCTCCTCGACCGTGCCGCCTATGAGGGATGCGAGCCGCTCGGCCCGCGCACGGATCGCCGCGGCGTCCTGCCGCAGCATGCGCAGGACGGGAATCCGTTCCGGCGCGTCGAGGTGGAGCTGCAGCGTCCCCTCGAGCGCGGCGAGCGTCAGCTTGTCCGCGCGCAGCGCCCGCTGCAGCGGGTGCCGGCGCAGCTTCTCGACGAGGTCGGCGCGGCCGGCGACGATCCCGGCCTGCGGGCCGCCGAGCAGCTTGTCGCCGGAGAAGCAGACGAGGTCGGCGCCGCCTGCGAGGCACTCCCGCGCCGACGGCTCGCCGGCGAGCTCGTCGAGCACGCCGGAGCCGAGGTCGTCCACGAGCGGCAGTCCGTGACGCGCCGCAACGGCGGCCAGCTCCGCGAGTCGAGGCAGCTCGGCGAAGCCGACGACGCGGAAGTTCGACTGGTGCACGCGCAGGAGCAGCGCCGTCTCCGGGCCGACCGCCCGCTCGTAGTCGGCGGCCCGCGTGCGGTTCGTCGTGCCGACCTCGACGAGGCGCGCACCCGAGCGGGCGAGCACGTCCGGGATGCGGAACCCGTCGCCGATCTCGATCAGCTCGCCGCGCGAGACGACGACCTCGCGGCCCTCGGCGAGCGCCGCGAGCGCGAGCAGCACGGCGGCGGCGTTGTTGTTCACGACGAGCGCCGCCTCGGCGCCCGTGAGGCGGCGCAGGATCCCGGCGACGTGATCCTGGCGCGAGCCGCGCACGCCGTCGCGCAGGTCGAGCTCGAGGTTGGAGTAGCCGCGTGCGGTCTCGACGACGCGCGCGAGCGCCTCCTCGGCGAGCGGGGCGCGCCCGAGGTTCGTGTGCACGATCACGCCGGTCGCGTTGAGCACCCGCCGCAGGCTCGGCGTCCGGGCGGCGGTCAGCTCGCCGCGCAGGCGCTCGCGCAGGTCGCCCGGATCGGCGCCGGCCCTTATTTCTTCTCGCGCGCGCGCGAGGATGTCGCGCGCCGCAGCGACCGCGAGCGGGTCGTCGACGCAGCGCGCGAGCTCGTCAACCGACGGGAGGTCGCGCAGCTCCACGCGGGAAAGGGTACTACCGGGCGTTCGCGTGGTTGTTGCGGTGCTCGTAGCCCTCGACCACGTACCGCACCGCGGCCGCGGGCTCGTCGGTGACCGTGAGCAGGTCGAGATCGCCCACGTCGACCATCCCCTCGACCAGCGACCGCCCGCGCACCCAGTCGATCAGCGGCGACCAGTACGCCGAGTCGAACAGGACGACGGGGAAATGGAGCACCTTCCCCGTCTGGATCAGCGTCAGCGACTCGAAGAGCTCGTCCGCCGTGCCGAAGCCGCCGGGGAACACGACGAAGCCCTCCGCCGCCTTCACGAACATCGTCTTGCGCGCGTAGAAGTGGTGGAAGGTCAGCGAGACGTCGCAGTACGGATTGAGCCCCTGCTCGTGCGCCAGCTCGATGTTGAAGCCCACCGAGAGCCCGCCGCTCTCCTTGCAGCCGCGATTCGCCGCCTCCATCACGCCCGGCCCGCCGCCGGTCACGACGGCCCAGCCGGCGTCGCCGAACCGGCGGCCTGTCTCGCGCGCCGAGTCGTAGGCGAAGGAGCCCTCCCGGACGCGCGCCGACCCGAAGATCGAGACCGCGGGACGGTCGAGCCGGTCGACCGCCTCGAAGCCCGCGAAGAACTCGTCCGCGATCGACTCGACATGGCGGCGCCGCTCCTCGAGCGTCTCGTGCGCCTCGAGCATCTTCCGGTCTTCGGGGGCCATCTAGAGGAATCCGTTCGGTCTGGTCGCCAGCATCCCGAGCACGAGCGCGCCGGCGAGCGCGAAGTAGAGCATCGCGATCGTCAGTGCCCGCGTGCGGTCGGGCGCGAACGCCTGCACCGGGATGCCGCCCTCGAACTGGATCACCGGCATCCGCCACGCCTCGCTGATCGCGCGGGCGATCGAGCCGCCGTCGAGGAAGCCGATCGGAAGCAGGTTGAAGGCGTTGAGCAGGAAGCCGATGTTCGCGAGCACCTCGAGCATCGACGAGCCGCGGTGGGCGCCGATCGCCCAGACGACCGCCGACGCCACGCCGCCGGCGACCGGGCCCGCGAGCGAGATGCGCGCGTTGCGCCAGGGCGTCAGCCCGGCGTGCTGGATGGTCACGAAGGCGCCGAAGAACGGGATGAACGTCGGCCAGGAGACGTGCAGCCCCTGCCGCCGGGCCTCGATCACGTGGCCGAGCTCGTGCACGAGGATCAGCAGCACGAAGCCGAACGCGAACGTCCAGCTGCCGAACCACAGCCTGTACGCCGCCGCCGAGATGAAGAAGCCGAAGAACTTGACGAAGATGAAGCCCCACTTCAGCGCCGTTCCGCCGATCAGGACCGCGAGGCCGCCGATCCGCTCGAGCGAGCGGCGGACGGGGTGGCGCTGCTGCACCGGACTGTTCATCTGCGGGAGCGTCACGAGCCGCGGCCGATCCACTCTTCGCCGCCCTCGTAGAACTCCTTCTTCCACAGCGGGACCGTCTCCTTCAGCGTGTCGATCGCCTCGCGGCAGGCGTCGAGGGCGGGCGCGCGATGCGGCGCGGAGACTGCGATCACGACGCTCGGCTCGCCGATCTCGACGCGGCCGACGCGGTGGTGGATCGCGATCCCGCTCAGCTCGTGCTTCGCCTTCAAGTCCTGTCCGAGCGCGTGCAGCATCTGCTCCGCCATCTCCTCGTACGCCTCGTACTCGAGGTGGAGCACCGCGCGCCCGCGCGAGCGGCGTCGCACCGTGCCGACGAAGGTGGCGACCGCGCCCGCGTCGGCGGTCTCGACCTCGGCCACCGCCGCGCGCAGGTCGAGCGGCTCTTTGCTGATCAGGAACGCGCCGCCGGAGACAGGCGGGATCAGCGCGACCTCGTCCCCGTCGTACAGCTCGCGGCCGGGCTCCGCGTACACGCGGTTCACCGCGTAGAGCAGGCCCGGCGGCTCGTCGCCGAGCGCGAGCGCGGCCCAGACGTCGCCGGCCCGCGTGACGTCCTCGAGCACGACGGTCGCACGGCCCGCGCGTTCTCGCAGCCCGGCGAAGAGGCGAACCGTGACGTGCACGCTTTGATCTTGCCTCACCGCGTACTCTGCGCCGATGGGAATGTTCTTCCATCACTCCGGCCCGGCGCCGGAGCGCCCGGCCGACAAGGCCGTGCGGAAGGCGAATCTGCGCCGGATCGGCCCCCTGTTCAGGAACTACAAGCTGCGGCTCGGAGGCCTGCTCGGGCTGATCGTCATCTCGTCCGCGCTCGGCGTCGTACCGGCCTTCCTGCTGAAGAACGTCCTCGAGGCGATCGGCCGCAACGACACGCGGGGGCTCTCGATCAACGCGGGCGGCATCATCGCGATCGCCGTCGGCACCGGCATCCTCGGCGTTCTCCAGACGCTGCTCTCGAACCAGGTCGGACAGCGCGTGATGCACGATCTCCGCGCGGCGGTCTTCCGCCACCTGCAGCGGCTCTCGCTCGCGTTCTTCACGCGCACCCGCACCGGCGAGGTGCAGTCGCGGATCTCGAACGACATCGGCGGCGTGCAGAGCGTCGTCACGAACACGGCCACGTCGATCGCCTCGAGCGTGACGACCGTGATCGCGACGATGGTCGGCATGGTGCTCCTCAACTGGGAGCTCGCGGTCTTCGCGTTCGCGCTGATCCCATTCTTCGTGCTGCTCACACGCCGCGTCGGCAACGAGCGGCGGCGGATCGCGAAGACGACGCAGGAGACGCTCGCCGACATCTCGAGCCTTGTGCAGGAGTCGCTCTCCGTCTCGGGGATCCTGCTCGGCAAGACGATGGGGCGCACCAACGAGCTCGCCGACCGCTTCGAGTCGGATTCGCTACGGCTCGCCGATCTCGAGGTCCGGCAACGGATGGCCGGACGCTGGGTGATGGCGTCGATCCAGACGAGCTTCTCGATCATGCCGGCGGCCGTGTACTGGTTCGGCGGTTTCGCCCTGGCGCACGGGTCGCACGTCGTCTCCGTGCCGTTGCTCGTCTCGTTCACGACGCTGCAGACGCGGCTCTTCTTCCCCGTCGGCTCGCTCCTGGGTGTCAGCCTCGACGTGCAGACGTCGCTCGCGCTCTTCGACCGGATCTTCGAGTACCTCGACCAGCCGGTCGACATCGAGGAGCACGCCGACGCGCTCGAGGTCGGACGCGTCGGCGACGTCGTGTTCGACGGCGTCTGGTTCAAGTACGGGGACGATTGGACGCTCGAGGACGTCTCGTTCACCGTGCCGGTGGGAACGACGACAGCGCTCGTAGGCGAGACGGGATCGGGGAAGACGACGCTCGGCTACCTTGCGGCGCGGCTGTACGACGTCGGGCGCGGGCGCATCACGGTCGACGGGATCGACATCCGCGACCTCTCGTTCAAGGCGCTCTCCGATCTCGTCGGCGTCGTCTCGCAGGAGACGTACCTCTTCCACGCGTCGGTCCTCGAGAACCTGCGCTTCGCGAAGCCGGACGCGAGCGACGCCGAGGTCGAGGCGGCCGCCCAGGCGGCGCGCATCCACCACGTGATCGCTGCGCTGCCCGAGGGCTACCAGACGGTCGTCGGCGAGCGCGGCTACCGCTTCTCCGGCGGCGAGAAGCAGCGGATGGCGATCGCGCGGACGATCCTGCGCAACCCGCCGATCCTCGTGCTCGACGAGGCGACGAGCTCGCTCGACACCGAGACCGAGCGGCTCGTGCAGGAGGCGCTCGACCGGCTCTCGGAGGGACGGACGACGATCGCGATCGCGCACCGCCTCTCGACCGTCCGCGACGCCGACCAGGTCGTCGTGCTCGATCACGGCCGTGTCGTCGAGGTCGGCCGCCACGAGGAGCTGATCCTGGCCGGCGGCCGCTACACGGCGCTCGCGGCGCGCGACGCGGAGCTGGGCTCGCTGGCAACGTTCTAGACTGGTCCGGTAGAAGGACCAGCGTCGTGAGCCACTACTCCGCCTCGTTCAGCCTCACCCTCCGCGTTCGCGTCGACGACCGGCCTGACAGCTTCGCCGATCTTGCTCGCGCCATTGCGGACGCCAG
>Ga0265334_10001465_pt1 | contig 11367 bp, 9 predicted proteins | sample 42023metaG_FD_192442 | JGI IMG/M metagenome (GOLD analysis project Ga0265334, IMG submission 192442) | Rhizosphere microbial communities from Carex aquatilis grown in University of Washington, Seatle, WA, United States - 4-20-23 metaG | ecosystem: Host-associated > Plants > Roots > Rhizosphere >...
TACGTCCAGAAGGGCGGCCAGTAGCGGATCGTCCCGCGATCCACGTTAGCTATAGGCGAAAAAACCAGACCTACTTGCGAGTTCAGTCAGGCACTGAACGGACGGTAGTGTCTGCTCAAGGACAACGCAACAGGGAGGCGGCGGCGTGGGAGGGTTTTCCAGCGGTACGGGGCGGGACCAGGCGGCATTCATGGCGGCGCGGCTCCCCTCGTTCACCCACTTCCTGTCCGCCTATGACCCGGGCCTGCTCCCGGCGCGCGACCTCGGCGCGCTGGCCGTTAGCTCGGACACGGCCGCCGACGTGATCAAGAACCTGCCCCACGCCACGACGATCGTCGCGGTCGCCTGCGAGCGCGGCGTGGTGATGGCCGGCGACCGGCGCGCGACCGCCGGGAACATGATCTCCAAGCGGGACGTGGAGAAGGTGTTCCGGGCCGATGAGTACTCGGCGATCGCGATGGCGGGCGTGGCGAGCGTGGGGCTCGAGTACATCCGCCTGTTCGGCGTCGAGCTTGAGCACTACGAGAAGATGGAAGGCCGCACCCTCTCCCTGGAGGGCAAGGCCAACCGGCTCGGCAAGATGATCCGCGACAACCTGATGCTCGCGATGCAGGGCCTGGCGATGATCCCGCTGTTCGTCGGCTACGACGAGGAGGCCGGCACCGGCCGCATCTTCAGCTACGACGTGGCGGGCGGCCCGTACGAGGAGTACCGCTTCCACTCGATCGGCTCGGGCTCGATCTTCGCCAAGTCCGCGCTCAAGAAGTACTACTCCGAGGACATGCCCGTCACCGACGCGATCCTCGCCTGCGTGCAGTCGCTGTACGACGCGGCCGACGACGACTCCGCCACCGGCGGGCCTGACCTGACCAGGCGGATCTTCCCGGTGATCGCGACGATCACCGACGACGGCTTCCGGCGGCTCTCCGACGCCGAGTCGGCCGACTACGCCCAGCAGGTGATCGACGAGCGGATGCGCTTGCCTGACGGACCGAACGCCCCGCTGCGGGCGGCCAGCTAGCGGGCCGCGACGGCCTGCCCCCCGTTCCTCCGTACTTCGAACTTCATAGCCCTGACGACGAGCAGCAAAGGATGCGCCCGCGGTGTCAATGCCGTTTTACGTGTCACCCGAACAGTCGATGCGCGACAAGGCCGACTACGCGCGCAAGGGCGTTGCGCGCAGCCGCAGCTCGGTCGTCGTGCAGTACTCGGGCGGCATCTTGATGGTGACGCCCAACATGTCAAGCGTGCTGCACAAGATCAGCGAGATCTACGACAGGATCGCGTTCGCCGCCGTCGGCCGGTACAACGAGTACGAGGTACTGCGCAAGGCCGGCGTCACCTACGCGGACCTGACCGGCTACCAGTTCGACCGCGGCGACGTGACCGCGCGCGGCCTGGCGAACTGGTACGCGCAGGCGCTCGGCCAGAACTTCAGCGAGCCGACGGGCAAGCCGTACGAGGTGGAGATCGTGGTCGCCGAAGTGGGCGCCAAGCCGGACAGCGACCAGATCTACCGGATCTCCTGGGACGGCTCGGTATCCGACGAACCCGGGTTCGTCGCCTTCGGCGGCCAGGCCGACCAGGTGGCGGCGGTGCTCAAGGAGCGCTTCTCCGACGGCATGTCGCTCACCGAGGCCCTGACGGCCGCCCTCGCCGCCCTCGCCGCCCCCGCGGCGGCGGCCGGAACCCCGGCCGCCGGGAACGGCGCACAGCCGGAGCTGACGGCCGCCAACCTCGAGGTCGCCATCCTCGACCGGGCCCGCGCGCACCGCACCTTCCGCCGCCTGCACGGCCCGCGCCTCGAGGAGCTCATCAGCGAGTCCCGCGCCCCCGCCGCGACCGAGACGGCCGCGGCCGAGGCGCCCGCGGCCGAGGCGCCCGCGGAGACGGCCGCACCGCAGACCACGGAGAAGCCGTCCACACCGCCCGCCGACAAGCCGCCCACCGGCCCGTCCAAGCCAGGCGACGGAAGCCCATTGCTGTAATCCCCCGGGGGACGACCCCGAGGCCGCTCAGGCCTGCTTGGGCTGGTACTCGGTGAACGCGAGCGCCACGTTGTGCCCGCCGAAGCCGAACGCGTCATTGAGCACCGCCATCGGCGCGCCCGCCACCCGGGGGGTGAGCGGCCGCGGCTTGGTGGCGACGTCGATGCCCAGGTCGTCGTCGGGGTCGTCCAGGTTGATCGTCGGCGGGGCCATCCGGTCGGCCAGTGCCATGATCGCCGCGACCGACTCCACCGCGCCGGCCCCGCCGAGCAGGTGCCCGGTCATCGACTTGGTGGCCGAGACCACCACGCCGTCCGCGTCGGCCCCGAAGGCCGCCTGGATGGCCATGGCCTCGAGCGGGTCGCCGCCAGGCGTGGAGGTGGCGTGCGCGTTGACGTGCACCACCTGGGCCGGCGTCACCGCGGCGTCCCGCAGCGCGGCGTTGATCGCGAACTTGACGCCCTCGCCGTCCGGTGCGCCGAGCGAGATGTGGTGCGCGTCCGAGGAGTACCCCGCCCCGGCCGCCACCGCGTAGATCCGCGCGTCGCGGGCAAGCGCGTGCTCGAGCGACTCGAGGATCACCACGCCCGCGCCCTCGCCGAGCACGAACCCGTCGCGTCCCTTGTCAAACGGGCGCGAGGCGCGCTCCGGCTCGTCGTTGCGGGTGGACATCGCGCGCATCACGGCGAAGGCGCCGACGTTCAGTGCCATGATCGCGGCCTCGGCGCCGCCGGCGATCACCACGTCGGCGCGGCCGGACCTGATCATGTCGATGCCGTAGCCGATCGCCTCGGCGCCGGACGCGCAGGCGCTGACCGCCGCGTGCGCCCCGGCCTTCGCGCCGAACTCGATGCTGAGCCAGCCGGCCGCGCCGTTCGGCATCAGCATCGGCACGGTGAAGGGCGAGATGCGGGTCCAGCCCCGCTCCCGCAGCGTGTCGTAGGCGGCCAGCGTCGACCCGATGCCGCCGATTCCGCTGGTGACCGCGACGCCGAGCCGGTACGGGTCGACCGCGGGCGATCCCGCGTCGGCCCACGCCTCACGCGCCGCGACCATCGCGAGCTGCTCGTACCGGTCCATCTTCCTGGCCTGCGGCTTGCCGATGACCGCCACCGGGTCGGCCGCGGCGGGCGCGGCGATCTTGACCGGCAGGTCATCGACCCACGACTCGGTCAGGCGGCGCACCCCACTGGTGCCGGCGAGCATCGCCGACCAGGTCGACGCGACGTCACCGCCCAGCGGCGTAGTCGCGCCCAGCCCCGTGACGACGACGCTGACTCGATCATTGCTGCCCACTGTTGCAGTCCTCTCCCGGGGGGACGACCCCCCGTACCCCCCGCTGTCGTGGCGTACGGGCCTGATCGCAAAAACCGCGATTTTATCAGGCCCGTGCGCCGCGACGATGTCCGTCGGTTACTTGAACGGCCCATCCTGGTGTCCCAGCGGAGGGATATGTAGCTGTTTCCCTGCGACCCACCCTTACCCGGGTACGGGGCCGTTACGAGTTCTTCGAGACGAAGTTGACGACGTCCTGGACGGTCTTGAGGTCCTTGAGCTGCTCGTCCGGGATCTCGACGCCGAACTTGTCCTGGGCCGCGACGGCGATCTCGACCATGGACAGCGAGTCGATGTCGAGGTCGTCCACGAAATTCGCGTCGGGGGTCACCTCGTCGGCCGGGGTTCCCGCGATCTCCTCGATGATCTCCGCGAGCCCGGAGAGAATCTCCTGGTCAGTCACTGTGTCTCCTTTATGGGTGGGTTGTGCATCATCGGCCGCCCCGGTGACTCGGGGCCGGTCAGTTGAGACGGCGCGGCTAGGGTACCGTGATCACCTGCGACGCGTAGGACAGGCCGGCCCCGAACGCGACGAGCAGCGCGGGGGTGCCCGGCTGCAGCCGTCCCTGCTCGGCCATCCGCGACAGGGCGAGGGGTATCGACGCGGACGACGTGTTGCCCGCGTGGATGATGTCATCGGCCACGCGGTCGCGGGGGATGCCGAGCCGCCGGGCGATCGCCTCGATGATCCGCAGGTTCGCCTGGTGCGGCACGAACGCGGAGATGTCAGCGGGGGTCACCCCGGCGCGCCGGCAGGCCTCGAGCGCCACTGGGGCGATCGCGGTGGTCGCCCAGCGGAACACCGCCTGGCCGTCCTGGGTCAGCGCCCCGTTCCGCCCGGTGATGGTGATCTTGTCGGCCTGGTCGCCCGCCGAGCCCCAGACCACCGGGCCGATCCCCTGCGGCTCACCGGTCCCGGCCGGGCCGACCACGGCCGCCCCGGCGCCGTCGGCGAAGATGATGCAGGTCGAGCGGTCGGTCCAGTCGATCCAGGAGGTCATCTTCTCCGCGCCGATCACCAGCACGTTCCGCGCGGACCCGGCGCGCACCGAGTCGGAGGCGGCGCCGATCGCGTAGCAGAACCCCGCGCAGGCCGCGTTCAGGTCGTAAGCGCCGGGCGCCGGGATGCCGAGCCGGTAGGCGACCGTGGCCGCCACGTTGGGCAGCGGCACCTCGGGCGAGCAGGTCGCCACGATGACCAGGTCGACTTCCGACGGCTCGAGCCCCGAGGCGGCGAGCGCCTTGGCCCCGGCCGCCTCGGCCATGTCGGCGACGGTCTCGTCGTCTCGCGCGACCCGCCGCGACTGGATGCCCACGCGGGACCTGATCCACTCGTCGTTGGTGTCGACCAGCTTGGCCAGGTCGTCGTTGGTCACCACCTTGTCCGGCTGGTACCCGCCGAAACCGAGGATCTTCGTCCCGATCAGCTCGCTCATTCCTACTGCTCCCTCGGCTCAACGTGACCTGGTGCCGTGTTACCTGGTGGCGGGGCGTGCCCCGGTGCTCCAGCGTGCTCGGCGACCATCGCCCGGGCGGCGTCCAACTGGTCGGGGGTCTTCATGGCAAGCAGCTCGATGCCCGGCAGCGCCCGCTTCGCCATCCCGGTCAGCGTCCCGCCCGGCGCCAGCTCGATCAGCGCGGTGACCCCGATGGCGGCCATCGTCGCCATGCAGCGGTCCCACCGCACGGGATTCGCGACCTGGCTGACGATCCGGTCGAGCCAGTCGGCGCCCGCGGTGACCACCGCGCCGTCGCGGTTGGACAGCAGCGTGATCGCCGGGTCCTTGACCGTGATGCCCGCGGCCGCCGCGGCCAGCGCGTCAACCGCCGGGGCCATGTGGCTGGTATGGAAGGCACCCGCCACGCGCAGCGGCCGGACCCGCGCCCCCGCGGGCGGGCTGGCCGCGAACGCGGCGAGTTGCTCGAGCGTGCCGCCGGCCACGATCTGCCCCGCGGTGTTCACGTTGGCCGGGGTAAGCCCGGCGTCGGCGATAGCGGCGAGCACGACGGACTCCTCGCCCCCGAGCACCGCGCTCATCCCGGTGGGCTCGGCTCCGCAGGCGGCGGCCATCGCCTCGCCCCGGACCCGGGTCAGCGCGATGGCGTCCTCGGCGGACATCACGCCCGCGATCGCGCCGGCCGCGAGCTCGCCCACGCTGTGCCCGGCGGCGACGTCGGCTGCGAGTCCTCTTCTTTTTGGCGGTTCCGATCCGTCGAAACCCTGAAGGTCAGGGCAAAAAGAAGAGGACTCGACGATTAGCCCGGCGACCGCGAGCGCGGCGGCGACGAGCAGCGGCTGGGCGACGGAGGTGTCGGTGATCTCTTCCGCGCTGCCGGCCGTGCCGAGCCGGACCAGGTCGCGGCCGGCCAGCTCCGACCAGGCGCCGAGCTGGTCGGCTAGCCCGGGCAGCTCCAGCCAGGGGGACAGGAAGCCGGGGGTCTGCGCGCCCTGCCCGGGCGCGGTCAAGATCAGCACACTAATTACCTTGCCCTGTAGAGACCCGCCACTCTGATATCGAACATCACGAACTTCCCCCCCGAAACCTTGTAGCTAACCTCCAACGAGGATTAACTGCTCAGTCACTACGCGGTAACCGCGCGGAAGCCGGCCCCGCCGGCCGCCCACCGCGGGCGGCGCCGGCCGGCCGGGTCCCGCACCTTCCCGGCCCGGCCGTAGCCCGGCTAGCCGCGTTTCGCGGCGAGACGGCCCAGGATGACGGCCGCCCACAGCGTGAAGCCGTCCCGCCCGTCGGCCGGGGTGTAGCCAGTGAGCTCGGTAACCCGGCGCAGCCGGTAGCGGACCGTGTTCGGGTGGACGAAGAGCATCCGGGCGGTCGCCTCAAGGGACGACCCCTGCTCCAGGTAGGTGGTCAGCGTGTCGAGCAGCGCGCTCCCGCCGGCCAGCAGCGGCTGGTACGCCTGCGCCACCAGGTCGGCGGCGGCGTCGGCGTCGCCGTCAAGCGCACGCTCGGGCAGCAGCTCGTCCGAGCCGACCGGGCGCGGCGCGTCCGGCCAGGCGGGGGCCGCCCGCAGCCCGGCGAGCGCCGCCCGGGCCGAGGCGTGCGCCGAGCGCAGGTCGCGCACCGCGGGCCCGACGACGAGCGGGCCCGGGCCGAACAGCCCGGCCAGCTTCTCCGCGGCGGTCATCGGGTCGGTGACGCCGCCGAGCACCACGATCAGCCTGCCGCCCTGGACCCCGGCCAGCAGGTCGAGGCGCGCCCGCCTGGCCGCCGCGCGCAGCTCGTCGATGGCCGGCTCGGCGTCGTCCCCATCTACTGTCCCCACCACCACGGAGACGGGGGAGGACGACCAGTTGAGCGCCGATGCCCAGGAGTTGAGCGACTCCTGCCCCTCGCCGCGCACCAGGGAGTCGACGACGAGCGCCTCAAGCCGGGCGTCCCAGGCGCCGCGGGCCTCGGCGGTGCGCGCGTACACCTGGGCGGCGCTGAACGCGATCTCGCGCGCGTACACCAGCACCGCCTCGCGCAGTTCCGCCTCGGAGCCGGGCACCGCCAGGGTGTCCACCTGCCCCTCCACGACGTCGATGATCACCCGGACCATCTCCACCGCCTGCTGCAGCCGCACGGCCCGCGCCAGCTCACGGGGGGCGGTGCCGAACACTTCGGTGGCGGCGGGCCGCATCCGTTCCGGGTGCTTGATCCAGTCCACGAACGAGGCGATGCCCGCCTGGGCCACCAGCCCGAGCCAGGAGCGGTTCTCCGCGGTCATCTTCCTGAACCAGGGCAGGCGCGCGTCCATCGCCGCGATGGCGGCGGTGCCGAGCGTCCCCATCGACCGCTCGATCCGGGCCACCGTTTCCGGGTGCACGCGCGGCGGAGCGTCCATCCCGCGCCGCGACCCGCCGGACCGCCGTCCGGCCTCCCCCGCATCTTTCGACTGCATCACACCAGCGTGCCACGAGTGCACGCCTGATTGGCCGGCGGCCTCCCGCGCCGCGGGCGTCCGCCGGCCGTTCGTGCTTGTCCTAGCCGAGGGCCTGCGACACCGGCAGGTCCAGCTTGTACCGGCCGATCGCCTGGGCCGGCAGCGACCGGTCCACCTCGCCGGACCTGGCGAGCTGCGAGAGCACCGCGAGGACGATCGACTCCGCGTCCACGTGGAAGAACCGGCGGGCGGCCGGACGCGTGTCGGAGAAGCCGAACCCGTCGGTGCCGAGCGACGTGTACGACCCACCGGGCACCCACCGGGCGATCTGGTCGGGCACCGCGCGCATCCAGTCGGAGACGGCGACCACCGGGCCTGGCGCGCCGTCAAGCGCGGTCGTCACGTACGGCACGCGCGTCTCTTCCCCGGGATGCAGCATGTTGTGCGACTCGCAGGCGAGCGCGTCCCTGCGCAGCTCGGTCCACGAGGTGACCGACCACACGTCCGCGGCGATGCCCCAGTCCTCCGCGAGCAGCCGCTGCGCCTTCAGCGCCCACGGCATCGCGACGCCCGAGGCGAGCAGCTGCGCCCGCGGCGCCGGCGCCGAAGGCGGCCTTGTTTCGTCAGACGTCGCCGCCGCGTAGCGGTAGATGCCGCGCAGGATGCCCTCGTCGAGCCCCTCGAGGGCCGGGGCGGGCGGCTGCGGGTACGGCTCGTTGTAGACGGTGAGGTAGTAGAAGATGTCCTCGCCGTCCGGGTGCTCGGATGTGGAGTCGTACATCCGCCGCAGCGCGTCGCGGGTGATCACCGAGATCTCGTAGGCCCACGCCGGGTCGTAGGACACGCACGCCGGGGAGACCGACGCGAGCAGCTGCGAGTGCCCGTCGTTGTGCTGCAGCCCCTCGCCGGTCAGCGTGGTGCGGCCGGCGGTGGCGCCAAGCAGGAAGCCGCGCCCCAGCTGGTCGCCGAACGCCCACATCGCGTCGCCCGTCCGCTGCCAGCCGAACATCGAGTAGAACACGTACACCGGGATCATGTGCGTGCCGTGGGTGGCGTACGAGCTGCCCGCGGCGATGACCGACCCCATCGAGCCGGCCTCGGAGATGCCCTCGTGCAGTATCTGGCCGCGCTCGGACTCCTTGTAGCCAAGCATGAGGTTGCGGTCCACGGCCTCGTAGGTCTGGCCGAACGGCGAGTAGATCTTCGCGGTCGGGAACAGCGAGTCCATGCCGAAGGTGCGCGCCTCGTCCGGGATGATCGGCACGAACCGCTCGCCGATCACCGGGTCCTTCATCAGGTCCTTGAGTATCCGCACGAACGCCATCGTGGTGGCCACCGACTGCTTGCCTGAGCCGCGCCGGTACTCGTCGAAGAACGAGGCGGGCGGCTGGGCGAGCGGCTTGGCCCGCACCACCCGGCGCGGCAGCATCCCGCCGAGCGCGGCCCGCCGCTCGAGCATGTACCTGATCTCGTCGGAGTCCTGGCCCGGGTGGTAGTACGGCGGGAGGTCCGCCTCCAGGTCAGCATCGGAGATCGGCAGGTAGAGCCGGTCGCGGAACTCCTTGAGCTCGTCCTTGGTGAGCTTCTTCATCTGGTGCGTGGCGTTACGCGCCTCGAAGTCCTTGCCGAGCGTCCAGCCCTTGATCGTGTGGGTGAGGATCACCGTCGGCTGGCCGACGTGCTCGCGGGCCGCCTTGAACGCCGCGTACACCTTCCGGTAGTCGTGCCCGCCGCGGGACAGGCTGCGGATCTGGTCGTCCGACAGGTGTTCCACCATCTTGCGCAGCCGCGGGTCGCCGCCGAAGAAGTGCTCGCGGATGTACGCGCCGGACTCGACGCTGTAGGTCTGCATCTGACCGTCAGGCGTGGTGTTCATCGTGTTGACGAGCACGCCGTCGGTGTCCTGGGCCAGGATCGGGTCCCACTCCCGGCCCCAGATGACCTTGATCACGTTCCAGCCCGCGCCGCGGAAGAACGACTCGAGCTCCTGGATGATCTTGCCATTGCCGCGGACCGGGCCGTCCAGCCGCTGCAGGTTGCAGTTGATGACGAACGTGAGGTTGTCGAGCTCCTCCCGCGCCGCGAGCCCGATCGCGCCCAGGGCCTCAGGCTCGTCCATCTCGCCGTCGCCGAGGAACGCCCACACGTGCGAGCGCGACGTGTCGTGCAGCTCGCGGGCGAGCAGGTAGCGGTTGAACCGTGCCTGGTAGATGGCGTTCAGCGGACCGAGGCCCATGGAGACCGTCGGGAACTCCCAGAAGCCGGGCATGAGCCGCGGGTGCGGGTAGGACGGCAGCCCGCCGCCCGGGTGCGACCGCTCCTGCCTGAACCCGTCGAGCTGCGTCTCGGTGAGGCGTCCCTCGAGGAAGGCGCGCGCGTAGATGCCCGGCGCCGCGTGCCCCTGGATGAACACCTGGTCGCCGGACTCCCCGTGGTCCTTGCCGCGGAAGAAGTGGTTGAAGCCCACTTCGTAGAGCGAGGCCGCGGACGCGTAGGTGGCGATGTGCCCGCCGACGCCCGCGCCGCCAGGCCGGTTCGCCCGCGACACCATGATCGCGGCGTTCCACCGAATGTAGGCGCGGATGCGCCGCTCGACGTACTCATCGCCGGGGAACCACGGCTCCCGTTCCGGCCCGATCGTGTTGATGTAGTCCGTCGAACGCAGGCCGGGGACCCCGACCTGCTGCTCGCGCGCGCGCTCGAGGAGGCGCAGCATCAGGTAGCGGGCCCGCCCGCGGCCGCGGGTGCGCGTGACGGAGTCGAACGAGTCGATCCACTCGCGCGTCTCGTCCGGGTCGATGTCCGGCAGCTGCGTGGGCAGTCCGTCGCTGATGATGGGGTAACGCTGACGTCCGGAAGTCACGCCGCTTGTCCTCGCCTTCCGCATTCGGCGGCTGTTTGCCGCCCGGGGAACTCGACTGAGCTTTTCAGACCAATCGTCGTACGTCTTGGGCTGATTTTCATCTCTACCAAACGGTAACTGGCGCCGCCTGGCGCGGTGCGGCGCGGGGTCCCGGGCGCGGCCGGCCCGAGCCCCGGCCCGAGCCCGCCCCGAGGCCGCTTACCCTGTGCTGAGCGGGTGCGCGCCCGGACGGAGCCTCGGGTGACCGGCCCGATGTCGCGGAACGCGACCAAACAAGTTACCGTACGTATCAGGGCCTTGCTCCAGGATGACGATCCACGCCTGTGGAAGGTCAACAAAAGGGAGCGGTTTCCAGCGTGGGGCAGATTGCCACTTGCGCAAGGGGCCGACCCAGTGTGAACTGTCCCAACAAGAAGTACTGACGCGGCCACTGACGCCTAGGAAGGCGATCGGGGGAAGCGGGGAAGGACTCGGAGGAACGTCAGTGAGCGCGACCGCGCGCCAGGCGCAGGATGAACGTGGCCAGGCCGAGCGGCTCGGCATCAAGCCGGGCCAGGTAGTTCAGGAACTCGGCTATGACACGGATTGCGATGAGCAACTGCGCCAGGCGATCACGGCTGTCGAGGGCGTGGAGCTTGTCGATGAGGACTACGAGGATGACGTCGTCGACGTGGTCCTGATGTGGTTCAGGGAGGACGACGGCGACCTGGTGGACGCCTTGGTCGATGCCCTGGCACCACTGGGCGACGGGGGATACATCTGGCTGCTTACCCCCAAGGCGGGCAGGCCGGGGCACGTCGAACCAAGCGACATCGGCGAGGCGGCGCCCACGGCGGGCCTTGCCCAGACGTCGAGTGTGAGCGCCGGCCGGGACTGGTCGGGCTCGCGGCTGGTGGCGCCCAAGGCACGGCGGTAATCCCCGGGGACGACCCCCGCACCCTTCGAGCGCGCCCGATCGCGGAAACCGCGATCTTACCGGGTGTGCGGTGAGCGGGCGCGCTGCCGCGGGTCAAGACGCCCAGAACCGTGATCCCGAACGGGGGCGGGGCGCGCGACCCGCGTCCGGTGGCTCGCTAGGCTTGGTTGCCGTAGGCGCGGGGTTCCCGTCGCGGATCGAGACCCCGGTGGATCGAGGCAAGGGATCAGGCATGGCAGTTGAGATCGGGGACAAGGCCCCGGACTTCGAGCTCCCCGACCAGCACGGGACCCCGGTGAAGCTGTCCAGCTTCCGCGGTGCCAAGAACGTGGTGCTGGTGTTCTACCCGCTGGCGTTCAGCCCGGTCTGCAGCGGTGAGC
>Ga0265334_10001466_pt1 | contig 11366 bp, 13 predicted proteins | sample 42023metaG_FD_192442 | JGI IMG/M metagenome (GOLD analysis project Ga0265334, IMG submission 192442) | Rhizosphere microbial communities from Carex aquatilis grown in University of Washington, Seatle, WA, United States - 4-20-23 metaG | ecosystem: Host-associated > Plants > Roots > Rhizosphere...
TTTTTCGCCCTGCCGTCAGGCGTCTAAGCCGCCTGACGACCCTAGCGAAAACGCTTTTCGCAAGGCGAGCCAGCAGGCACGTGGGTCGAGCAAATCGCCTTATATCCCCCGGTTTTTTGGGGGATGATTTGCGAGTAAGAAACGACCCCGCCCCTCCGTTTAGTTGAATAAGGGGGACGGGACGTCCCCATGCCCACGAGGCCTGGGGGAAAAGTCTCCTCAGTCCGACTTTTTCATCATCCTGCTAAGGTAGCGGGAGCCGGAACTGGGCGCAACCCCACCGGACGGCAGGGGATCAGGCGGTTCGGGCTTTCCGGGGCCGCGCCCCGGACCGCCTAACCCTGATCCGGGCACCGCCTATTCGACGGGGCCCGCGGCGTTATAGGGATGGCCCTGGGCGTCGAACATGTCGAAGGAACCGTCCTGGAGTTTCAGGATGATTTCCAAGGCCCTGCCGTTGCCCGTGTCGGAGAATTCCAGGCTTAGGACGCCGGAGGCCAGGTAGACCGGGTCGAAAGTGGGCGGGTCGGCGGTGTCGTAGAGGAAAGCGTCCTTGGAGTCGCCGAAAACCTTGATGGTCCGGGACCCATCCGGGGCGTTGTAGGAAACCCCTCCGGCCTGGTCCGTCGACGCCACGACGATCGGGTCATCGGCCGAGTTCGCGGGAATGTAACCGCCGTCGGTATAGCAGTAGAGGTCGCCGATGTGGTTGGGGTCCTGCCACCACCAATATCCGTCGTTCCAGAAGTTCCAACGGCCGAAATCGGAGTCGTAGGACCACCAGCGGCCCGCGTAATTGCGGGTCCAGAAAAATTGGTCCCCGGTGTACCAACCGTACCAATGGTAGCCCGAGCTATCGATGGTGTGGCAGTAATCGAATCCGTTGTCGTGGTGCCAGTAATATTGGTTGGGCTTGGTTTCGCGGGCGTTATCCTCCAGGATCCGCCGCCGGTAGTCCTCGCCGTTCACGAGCGTGATTTGCTTCCGGACGACGGTGTCGTTGAGGTGGCGGGCGGTGACCTGTTTCGCCATGAGGGACCGGTTGTCGGGGCCCTTCAGGGGCAAACGGACGGCCGAATGCTTCCGGTCCGTGGCGACGATCTCGGCCCGGTCCGTGATGACCCGGGGCGAGGCCTTGACCCCGAGGTTCTGCAACTTCTTCCGAACGTAACCCGGCGTATAAGGCTGGTGGTGGACCGCGTTGGCGGCCCGGATCGCGGGTGGGGCCGCCTGGGGCCGGCCCCGTGCGGGCTGAGGGGGTGGAGCCTGATGGGCGGGCGGTTGGGCCGCCTGGGGCCGTCCCCCTGCGGGCTGGAGGGAAGGAGCCTGACGGGAGGGCGGTTGGGCCGCTTGCGGGGCCAACCGGGAATCCGGTTGGGGACGGACTGGGGCCGGGTTCTGCGGACGGACCGTCGGTTGTGGCACAGGCTGGAAGGCCCGGTTGTTCCGCCCGGCGCTGGGCCGGTTCAGGTTGATCACCACCGATGGGCGGGCCGGCGCGGCTGGACGGACCGGCTGGGCCGGACGCGCGGGCGCGGCGCCGCGGATGAGACCCGGCTTTTTGGCCGGTGGCGCCTTCCGCGGGGGGACCGCCTGGCGTACCGGCTGAACGGGTTTCACCTTGTCCTTCCGGTCATCCTGGGCGTAGGCCGTCAGGGCGTTCGACAGGACTAGGATCAAAAGGAATGACGTCGTTCGTTTCATTTTTCACCTTTGGGTGTGCCCGAGCGATAAGCGATCGGGAGACTCTCGACCTACAGGTTCGGGAACGCGCCCGTAGATTCGGGGCGGGTCTTCGTGGATGACCGATGGATCCCATCCACCCTAGCACGCAATGGAAGGGGCGGGTTCGCCGGTCCGGGACATCATCCATGAACGTCGAAAATAAGCGCGGTTCCGTCAACGGCCTATCATTTTGATCATGCCTTTTGGCCGAAAAAACATCCCGGGCCCACCGGCTTATCCCGATGGGCCCCCGTCACCCGGATCACCTCAAGGGTTCACGGTGACGGATGGCGTCCCGTCATCCGCCCGGGCGGAAAGGTAGGCCGCGCCCTGGTTGTCGAACATGTCGAACGACCCATCCTTGAGCTTCAAGACCATCTGCAGGGCCCGCCCATTGGACGTATCGGAAAACTGGACACTCTGGACCCCGGAGGCTAGGTATACCGGGTCGAAGGTGGGCGGCTGGGCCAGATCGTAAAGGAAGGAATCCTGGGTATCGCCATAAACCCTCACGGCCCGGGTCCCGTCCGGGCTGTTGGTGGTCAACCCGCCCGCCTCGTCCGTCGTCGTTACGACCACCTGGTCGTTTGCGGAGTTGGCCGGCACGTAGCCGTCCGGCGTGTAGCAGTAAAGGTCGCCGAGGTGGTAGGGGTCCTGCCACCACCAGAAACCGTCGTCCCAGAAGACCCACCGGTTGGAGTCCGAATCGTAGCTCCACCAACGGCCCGCGTAGGACCTGGTCCAGAAGAACTGGTCGTCCTGGTACCACCCATACCAGTTGTAGCCCGAAGCGTCGATGAAATGGCAGTAGTTGAAACCGTCGTCCTTGTGCCAGTAGAACTGGTTGGTCCGGGTTTCCCGGGCGGCATCCGCCTGGATGCGACCCAGGCCATCCCCGCCGCTCACCCGGGCGATGAGTTGCCTCACCAACCCGTCGTTGAGGTGGCGGGACGTCACTTGCTTCGCCGAGAGAACCTGGTTGTCCGGGCCCTTCACGGGAAACCGGATGGCCGAATGGGACCGGTCCGTGGCGACCAGTTCCGCCCGGTCCGTGATGTAGCGGGGAGAGTCCTTCACACCGAGATTTTGGAGTTTCTTCCGGACATAACCCTGGGTGTAGGGGTGGTGGTGCACCACGTTGGAGGCCCGGAACGCCGGGTTCAAGGCCTGGCCCGCCTTCACCCTCTCCATGAGGGATTGGGGCGGTTGGGCGGACGCCGCCGGTTGGGAGGCATACGGCCATTGCTGCCGTGGCTGGATCGCCTCGTCGGGCCGTGAGGGGCTTTGCGTTTGGGCCGGGCTCGTCCTTTCCATGAGGGACTGGGGCGGCTGGGCGGAAACCGCCGGTTGGGAGGCATACGGCCATTGCTGCCGTGGCTGGCTCGCCGCGTCGGGCCGTGAGGGGCTTTGCGTTTGGGCCGGGTCCGTCCTTTCCATCAGGGGTTGGTTCGTCCTGGGGTCTTGGGAGTGGTTTTGGCTGTTGTCCGGCTGGCGGATCGCCGGTGGCTCGACAGGCTGGAAGGCCCGGTTGTCGCGCCCGGCGCTTGGCCGGTCGATGTTGATGACCACGGGTTGTCGGACGGGGGGCTCAGGATGGGCCGCCGGGGCTTGACGAGCGGGTTGCTGTGGGAGGAACGCGGGCTCTTTCCGGTCGGCCTGGTCCCGCTGGGTCGTGGGGGCCCCCTGGGTGTCACCCTTGGCTCGGTCCCACGGACCGGCCACCGAATGGGAAAAAAGCCCCCACCCCAAAACCATCGTCCACAAAACAAAGGCCGGCTTTTTCATTTCAGCGCCCCATCATTCTTTTTGGTTTTTAAGTTCCAAAACTTAGAAACGAAAACATCTTTAACACGGTGGTCGCCATGACCGCAATGGATCAAGGGCGTAAATCCACCGCATTTTTCGGATCTTCATTTCGGCCTTAAACATCAAGCCATTGGGTCCATCATGTCCATTGTGGTGAAGCGGTTTTGTTGGACGTTCTTAACGTTCCCGCTAAGCCTTGAGATCAATCCGCTTGATGGGCGCCCCACCGGGCCCATTTTCGGGATCATCCGGGGCCTCCACCGTCCCATCGGGCAGGTAATGGCGAAGCCGCTTTCCCACGGTATCCTGGTTTTGCCCTCCCGCCCCCTTGCCGTTCTTCTCGTCGGTTTTTCGGATGCCTGTTTCCTTGCTCTTTAGGACCGCTTCGGCGCTCCGGGTCCTGGCCCTCTCGGCCTGGCGGAGCTTCGCCGCCTCGGCGACCTCTTGGGCCATCAAGGCGTTTTGGATCTGGCTGTTGCGGGTATTCTGGATATGTTTCACGGGTAACGGTCCTTCCGGGATTAGGCGCCATGAGCGGGGTGTTGAAAAAGTGTTTTTTCACCCTGCCGTCAGGCGGCCTAGGCGCCTGACGACCCAAGCGAAAACGGTTTTTCGCAAGCCGAGCCAGCGGCCACGTGGGTCGAGCGAATCGCCGTGAATCCCCCGGTTTTGGGGGGATGTTTCGCGGGCAAGACATCAAAAAGCCTCTTCAGTTCGACTTTTCATCATCCCGCTAGATCTTTCCCGGTTCACCCTCCAATCCCAACGGCACCCGGCGTCCGATTGGACGTAGGCGCTTCTCCGGGAGTGTCGATCCAACGAAAGGGGAAAGGGGCTCATTGATCGAGCGTGCCGCCCTGAGGATAGGGCAAGAGGACCCGGAGTTTGACCTTCTTGGATTCCGAGATGATGACATCGGTGTCCGGGTTCGTTCGGCGGGTTTCCCGCAGTTAAGCGTCAACCCTTCCCCAGGTTTTCCCCCAGGCGGAACCGCACGATCCGGGTGATGAGCGCCAGGGGAAGCGGCCGATCTAACGGGAATTGGACCGAGCCTTTGGCCGACTTGTACCCTGAAAGCTCCTTCTTGAACCGGGTGATGCCCGAGGCCTTGGGATAGAACCCGATGTGCCTCTTGTGGGCGCAGTACCAGGCCAGCATACCCTGTTGCCGGAAAGCGGGCATCCGGTAACTGAGGATCTCCTCGGCTTCGGGAGCGGCGATCCGGATGGCCCGTCGAAGCTTGCGCATGAGGGCCCTGGGGCGCGGCGGAAGGGCGGCCAGGTAGGAGGAGACGGTCTTGCCTCGGATCGCCTTCATCGGTCGTCCCCCAACACGTTAAGGAATTTGAGCCGGTCGGACCGGTAAGGCCGTTTCGGAAGGATCATGAATCCGGTCAACGGCGCGTTTCAAGCCCGGGATCACTCGGGACGTTGAACGGTTTACCCGATGGAATAGCCCCGCAAGCCGGGCATCTTGAAAATACGGCAGCCAGACTTATATTAATGCCCGTCGTTAAAACGCGACCTTACGAACGTACAGCCCCCGACTGACCCACGAACGCCTCCCGACCGATGAGAGAGACGCGACGAGCCCGGGGACCCCGGGCTTTTTTTATGCCCGGACCATTCTTCCCTGAAGGAGCCCGGTCATGAAACGCCTCGTCATTTCGGTCGACTGCCAGGAAGGTCCTCTTCCCTGGCGGGTCTTGGCGGAAAGCACCCCCTACCCCTCCCTATCCTTCAGTTCCAAGGGCCAAGCCATGGAGTACGCCCGCCGGCTCGCGAAAACCGTGAACGGCGCCTTGAAGTTGAAGGACCTCTCGGGGAAATTCACCCAGGATCGGAAAGTAGGGGCCGCGGCCTCCTCCATCCGGATCCGCCTCTAATCCTATTTTCTACTTGGTGGTTCCCCGGTGAAAATCGGACGGGTCGCCGTCCACCTGCGGGTCCGTCATGGGGGTGAGGATCTCCAGGCTGTGCGCCTTGGGGTCGTGGGGATGCGGTGTTGGATCCGGGAGGGGTTCCGGAACCTCCAGCTTGGGCAAGGGGGCCCGCGCTTTGCCCACCGGTCCAGGCGTAGGCAGCCCCGTCCCGGATGGGACCTTGCCGCCCAGGTACGCCTTGATGTAGTCGGCCAGCTCCTTGAAGTCCACCGGCTTCAGGTAGAAGCCCAGGATCACCCGGTGGTCGCTCTTGAAGATGTCCTTATAGTTCTTATAGGCGCTCACGATGATGACGGGGATCCGGGGATAGTTCAGCTCGATGACGTCCATGACGGACTCGCCGCCCGCCTCCGGCATCCGGATATCCGTGACGACCAGGTCGGGTTGCCATTTCGTCAGGATCTTGGCCGCCTCCAAACCGTTGGAGGCCAAGGCGATATCCAAGCCCGCGTCGGTGAAATCGAGTTGGTAGAGTTGTTGGAGCGAGGGGTCGTCCTCGACCACCAGGATTTTCCAATTGGGCATAGGGCGGCCCCTCCATAAGGTACGAAGAGTATGGGCCCCCAGGCCCGGGACGTCCATGATTCAGGACAACAAAAGGCGGATACCGTTCGGGGAAGGGTGACCGAAAAACCGCTTTTATGGAAAAGTGCTGGGTTTATTAGATGAACAGCCCCACCCAGGGCGAATATGGTTGGGCGTTCCATCAAGCTCGATCTTGCTCAGCTCCACCCAGGTCCGGCACGGTCTCGATGCCGGAAGGATCCGTCGTCTCCCCCACGAACTTTTTCGCGCCTTGAAGGACGGCTAGGAGTTCCGCCTCCCCCTTCTTCGTCTTAAAAGATTCGAAGCCTTGATGGGCCACCAATTCTTTTATCGATTCAGCCAAACCCTTCACGGGATCCATTTCATAGGCGCCACGCAGGACCTTGGTGAGGGTCTCCCCGGTCATGGGGATGGCGGAAATAAGTGCGTTGGGGGCACCGGCCTTCTTCTGGGTTTTGAGGAATTTCACGGTGGGTCCTTGGGATAAAAATGGAATGTGTGCCTATATTACACCGGTTGCCGAGTATCCACTTCGGGAGTTCTCCTGCGGATACCGGCCCGTAAACGCCGGCACTTTATGAGCGCTCGGTGATTCCCGAGGGTGCGACGTTCACATCAAAATCATATCTCGCTTTCCGCCCGATCCCGTCGCCGGGGAAAACAACCTTCTAAAAGGAATATCCAGTAGTGAAAAGCCATGAGTCATCCAGTTTGCCGTCATTAAAGCCTTGAAAGCCCAGGTTCAGGCGGGCTTCGGCCGAAACCCTGCCGATTCGGACGCCCGCCCCGAGAATCAAGGTTTCAAACATTCCGGAGAATTGGGTGGGCAGGACCTCGAAGATCTCGACCCGCGGAACGCCACCAGTCGGGGTCGTCGTTTGGGTATTCAGGGACTCGCTGTGGTTGTGGAGGACGAACACAAACCCGGTTCCACTTAAGCCGTAGAGGTGGCGGTTTTCATCCACGAAGTATTTCGCGATAAATGGAATTTCCAGGCACGTGAGGAAAACCCTTTCCCGATAATCATAGCGAGAGGTCGTACCGTCGTAATATGAAGTGTACGTGGACGAAGTATCCGTTTTCATGTCACGCCGGGTGGCCCAGAGCTCGACGGATAACTCCTTCCGGCCCCAGCGGGTCAGGACGTACGAGCACCCTAGGGCGGGCATGGGAACACCCTTCAGCTCCGAGGAACGGATCACGCCGCTCAGGCCCACGCCCAACTTAATGGCGAAATTCCTCCGCATCAATTCCAACAGGTTCCGTAGTTTCGGGTTGTCCGGGTGCAGGTCCAGGGAATGACGCCCGGCGATCCGGCTTTGGCGCTCATTCCCGAGTTTGAATTGGGCGCGGGCCATGCCGTCATAGGCTTGCCAATCATCCGGGTCCGTCTGGGACGCCATTTTGAAGTGATCAAGGGCCTCGGCGTATTTCCCGGAGTCATAAAGGGTGTTGCCAAGATCGCAGTCCTCCGCGGCAGGCCGGGTGAAGGCGGGCGAGAAAACGAGGAAAAGCGCGAATGCGATAAAAAACCGTTTCATTTAAATACCCCTTGGTAATATTCTCCGGGGATAGGCCCCAGGGACGAACTGGTCACCCGTGATTTCAAACCCGGATTCGGCGTGGGCCCCAGGCGTCTCTCCTGGAACCTCTCGGAAGGATCATTTGACCCTTTTCTCCTGGGTGCCGATATGACCCAGGTCAAAGCGGAATGCGTAACTGTCACACACACTTTGACCCCATCCATGACACCGACTTCGACTAAAACATCCACAACAACTTGGATACCCACAAAAACCCAGACGCCAATTATTACCTGGTGCGTGGACAGCGTTACCGGAACGGCAGGTTTGCAAGATGACCCGCCTGATTCGTTTTGCAGTTGCAGCGTTACCCAAACTTATGGTTTAGCCGCATGGATCGCCGCTCCTTCAAATTTAACGGGAATGTGGTACATCGGCAACAGTGCCGGGGACGTCATGAAACTAGGCATTTATGATCGAGATCCAATCACCAATTACCCGACCATCTTGCTCTCCCAGTCGTCACCAATAACAATCGTCACTCCCAGTTATCATACCTGGGTCCATGTAGACATGCCGCCCGTATCCATATCAGCACCCCAAACTGTCTGGTTGGCAATAACTGACTCCGGAAGTCCCGACGGTACACCCAATTTCATGATAGCGCCAAGTTACTCTTTCCCTGCCATCATGGGAGCGGGTAATTTCCCTGAACCGTTTGCTTTTTATAATGGCGTTCCTTCCTTGACAGCATTTATTACACCCAAGCTCTTAGTGGATTGGGTGTGTCCCTAATCCGTCGATCAGAAAAAGTAAATCCACGGGGTTTCATTTAATTATTTCCGACAAGGTTGATTCTCGCGGGGACCAACTGTTCCCCGCGCCCCTCACGGTTTGAATCCACCCCACTAAACAATAAAACCCAACCCCCGCAACGGCGCGGGAGCTGGGTTTTAATGGCTGGGACGGTAGGATTCGAACCTACGATAGCCTGGACCAAAACCAGGTGACTTACCACTTGTCCACGTCCCAGTATCCCGACCAACATTGAACGGCCCATATTTATAAGACCGAATCCTCTTTGGCGCAAGCGTCTCCCGTCAGCTTTTGCCGTCCAGGGGGTGGCTCCACCGAAGGCCCGGAAAACGGGCAAAACCCCGGTCGGTGCTCACCATTTCCCCACCCGTTTCAAGGGCTAGCGCCGCCAAATAGGCGTCCGAAACCAGGTTTCCCTTCGCGCCCGCCTTCCTGCACAAACCCCTGAACAGTTCCCAATGGTGTTCCCCCGGACCGACTTCCAGGTAATTGGGGCAGGCAAGGAGGTGTTCAATGAATTGAAAGGCCTGGTCCACGAAGGTCGGGGTCTTGTAAACCCTCGGGTTAGTGGCGATCCGGATGAATCCCGACCGGACGGGGGCCGGAAGGGTGAAGGAACGGTCCGACCCGCCGAGGGTCTCCAGCCATTGGAAGTAATCCTTGTGACGAACGGATTCCTGTCGGTGGGCGTAAAGCAGGACGTTAACGTCGATGATCAGCATCCAACCCCTCATCCATGAGATCCGCCAATGCCGAGTTATCATCCAAATCAACCCCGGGCATCAAACCATCCCCCTTGAAAGTGATGATCTTGAAGGGCTTCCGGGATTTCTCGGAGGACTTCCGTTGGATCAAGTACCGCAGGCCTTCCTCCAGGACGGCCGTCAACGTCTGGTGGCGTTCGGCGGCGAGGTGTTTGGCCTGCTTGTAGAGCTGGTCGTTCAAATCCACGGTGGTTCTCATGCATAAAAGCATATGACTAAGGCATAAAGATGTCAATGGAAGGTCCGGGCCCATCTTGCGGCCCCAACCCGGCCTGTGGTATGGATGATCCATGCCCGAAGAACCGAACCAGCCTTCCCAACCAAAGGTCATCCATCTGCCGTCCCTCTTGGACGTCAAAGCCCTCTCAGGGGGGGCCTACGCCACGCCGGAGGAGGCACTCTTTTATACCTGCCCTCAATGCGGCGGGCCCATGGTCACCAAGAAATGCAAGATCGTCTGCCACAAGTGCCACTACTTTATAGGCTGTGTCGAATAAACCACCCGTTAATGTTTCTTGGGGACCGGCCTGTGGGTGATCGTCCGCACCGTCAGGGCCCGCTCCCGGGCGTCTTGCGCCAATTGCTTCTTGAAGTGGTCCTTCAACCCCGAGAGGAACTCCAATACGGTCTTCTCGTACATTACCTTGAACGACTCATAGGTCTTGTCGTGCACCGCCTGGGGCACATACACCAGCCGCTTGAGGTGCGTGGGCGACCGGTCGAACAGGTCCTTCATGGCGTCCCCGCTCACGAGGTCGTCCTTCTCCCCCACGAAGTAAAGCACCGGCCGGTTCCCCAGGGCCTCCACTACCGGCTTCAAGTCCAGGTCCTTGACCGTGAGGGCCTGGCCCGTCCGGCCGTTGTAGGCCGAAAGGCATCGGTCGAAGAACCCCGGGAAGGCAAGGAACCACTTGGCGGATGTTCGCTTCGACACGTAGCTTTCGGCGTTCGGAAGCGGGCTGTCGGCGATGACGGCCACGTTCATCGGCAACTGTGCCGCGGCCCGCAGGGCCGCCATGGCCCCGAGGGAGAGGCCGTAGAACGCCAGGGGCTCCCGCAGGCGGTCGGTCCCCTTCAACCAGGCCAGGGCCCCGAGGAAGTCCCGCGATTCGGTCAGGCCGCCCGACAGGGGCGCCGGGGCGCTTTCGCCGTGGCCCCTCAGGTCGAAGAGGAGCACCTGGTAACCCGCTTGGTGGAGGAACACCGCCCGGGACAGCATCTGGTCGCGGTTCCGGAACACGCCGTGGGACAGCACCACCGTACCGGCGGGTTTCTTTTCCGAGGGGATCCACCAACCCTTCAGGTCCAGGCCGTCGGGCGATTTGAAACCCACGTTCGCGAAAGGCACTCGGGACGACCCGGGATCCAAGACCAGTGGCTGGGGATGGAGCCCCTTATCCACCAAGCCCTGGGCCACCCGGCCCGGCAGGATGCCGTAGGCAAAGACCAGGACCAGGGCCACGGCCGAGGCGAGGGCCAGGAAGATCCGTCCCAGGAAAGGGAGGGACTTATGGGCAGGTTTACTTTTCATGTCATTTCCCGTTCGGAGAATCCAAAGGAAAAACGCCCAAACCCAAACCTTTGAACCACGGGGAAAGCGGAGGACACGGAGGCAAACAGCCTTTAATTTTACGGTGATCAATACGAAGCCGAAACTCCATGAACTCCGTGTCCCCCGTGGTTAATATCGGTTTCCTCCAGCTTAAGACGGTTGAATCAGCGATTCTTCCATTCTTGATAACGCCGTTCCATCTGGCCCAGGTGGTGGCGGGTGTGCCAAAGGCAGGTGCCGACCACCCGGTCGAGGGTCATCATACCGAAGTCAGGGTGACGGACCTTCCGTTTCCAATGGGTGGGCGGCAGTATCGCCGCCAACGCCCGGTTGGCTTCCCGGAGGGTCTTCAAGACGGCCCAGGCCCGGTCGGCGGGCTGTTTCGTGTACCGCCCCTCCAGGGCCCACTTCCCCTCGTCCCAGGGCGAGACGGAAGCCCCCGGTTCCGCCGCGGCCCGGCGGATGCGCACGTAGTAATTGGCCTCACTGTCGGCAAGGTGCCAAAGCACTTCGCGGATACACCAATGGGTACCGGGCTTGGGGGACCAATCCCACATGCGCTTGGAAAACACCCGGAGGCGCTTCTCGATATCCCTCATCCCGGAGGCCAGTTGGGCCAGTTTTTCGGGGCGGGACAGGCGAAGGTAGGGCGCGATGAGGGGCTTTTCGAGCCGCGCGAGGACCCGGTTGGG
>Ga0265334_10001467_pt1 | contig 11366 bp, 11 predicted proteins | sample 42023metaG_FD_192442 | JGI IMG/M metagenome (GOLD analysis project Ga0265334, IMG submission 192442) | Rhizosphere microbial communities from Carex aquatilis grown in University of Washington, Seatle, WA, United States - 4-20-23 metaG | ecosystem: Host-associated > Plants > Roots > Rhizosphere...
AGGTGAACGGTCAATCGCATGTGATCGAGGTCGATGACCCGAACATGCCGCTGCTTTATGCGCTGCGCGATGAAATCGGCTTGAACAATCCACGGTTCGGCTGCGGGCTCGGCCAATGCGGCGCATGCACGGTTCATCTTGACGGCGTGGCGGTCCGCTCTTGCCTCACTCCGGTGTCGGCCGCGGCGCGCGGCAAAATCGCGACATTGGCCGGCCTCGGCACGCCGGAGCATCCCCATCCCCTGCAGACGGCATGGCTGGAAGAGCAGGTCTCGCAATGTGCCTACTGCATCAATGGCTGGATCATGACGGCGGCCGCGCTTCTCAAACGCAATCCCAAGCCCTCCGATGACGAGATCAAACGCGAGCTGGCACCCCTCATCTGCCGCTGCGGCACGCACGGCGCGGCCCTCCGCGCGGTGAAGCGCGCGGCAGAGACAGCCTAAGGCCGCGGCCATGGGCGAACCGGACCTCACAAGACGCGCTTTCATTGCCGCATCGGGCGCGCTCATCGTGGCGCTGGCCTTGCCGGATCATGCGGCCGCAGCCGCGGCATCCGCGAAACCGCCACTGACCCCGGATCGCCTCGACTCCTATCTCGCCATCGAGCCGGACGGGACCGTGACCGTGTTCTACGGCCGCATCGATGGCGGGCAGGGACTCGAAACCTCCATCGCGCAGATGGTCGCCGATGAACTCGACGTGCCGTTCGAACGCGTCCGTATGGTGATCTCAGACACGGCCCGTACGGTGAACATGGGCGGCGCGTCTGGCGCACTCGGCGTTTCGCGCAGCGGCCTGCTGCTCCGAGGATGCGCCGCCGAAGCTCGCAGGCTCCTCCTCGGCATGGCCGAAAAGAAGCTGGGCGTCCCCTCGGCCCGCCTGACTGTCGTCGATGGTGTGATTCACGCGGCGAATGATTCCACGAAGAGCATTTCCTATGCCGAACTGATCGGCGGCCGCTATTTCGATTCCCATGTCGAATGGAACGGCAAATATGGCAACGAGCTGAACGTCACCGGCACGCCGCCGCTGAAGGAGCCGGGCGCGTTCAAGACCATCGGCAAGTCGTTTCGCCGCAAGGATCTTCCTCTGAAGGTGTTCGCCAAGCTCGACATGGTGGCCGACATGCGGCTGCCGGACATGCTGCACGCCCGCATGATCCGTCCGAAAGTCGCAGGTGCCGTGCCGGTGTCGGTCGATGAGACGTCCATTGGCGATATTCCCGGCGCGCAGATCGTGTGGATCAAGAACCTGCTCGCGGTGGTGGCGCCCAAGGAATGGAACGCGGTTCGTGCCGCCGAGCGCCTGAAGGTGACATGGTCGGAGTCCCATCCGAACTTCCCCGGCCATGAGGCCTTGCACGATCACATCCGCAAGAGCCCCGTCATCAAGCGCACCATTCAGGCGCAGAAGGGATCGTTCGACGAGGGGCTGAAACAGGCCGTGCGCATCGTCGAGGGCGAGTACGAATACCCGACCCAATCTCATGCCAGTACCGGTCCGGCCTGTGGGCTCGCGGACGTGCGCGACGATTCGGCCACCGTCTGGACCAGCACGCAGAAGCCGCATTATGCACGCGACGGCATTGCCGACCTTCTCGGCATGCCGCCGGAAAAGGTTCGCGCCGTCTGGATGTTCGGCACCGGCTCCTATGGCCGCAACGATCAGGGCGATGCGACGGCCGATGCCGCCGTGCTGTCGCAGCATCTGAAGCGTCCGGTGCGTGTCCAATATATGCGCCACGAGGGCCTCGCCTGGGACCCGAAAGGCACGGCCTCCGTCAACCGCAGCCGCGCGGGGCTGAATGCAGCCGGCGACGTGATCGCCTACGAAAACATCAGCAAGGCGTTTTCGCGGCTCGACACGGCGACCAATGAGGGCCGCGCCGCCCATGTGCTCGCCGGTCATCTGATGGGCGTCAAGCTGCAGCCGGAGCTCTCCTTTGAAATTCCGAAGGCGTCTTACGATTTCGATCATTGGCAGCTCGGTTGGGAAATCGTGCCGCCTCTGATGGACCGCGCCTCGCCCATGCGCACGACACATCTGCGCGACCCCTATGGCCCGCCGATCCTGTTCGGCAGCGAATCCTTCATCGACGAACTCGCCGCCGGGACCGGCGCGGACCCGGTCGCGTTCCGCCTGCGCTATCTCACCCATCCGCGTGATCGTGCGGCGGTGGAACGGGCCGCCAAGGAGTATGGCTGGACGCCGCGTCCGGGCCCGCGCACCGACCGGCGTGACGCGAATGTGGTGGTTGGACGGGGCATCGCGTTCCGCCGTCATTTCGATACCTTCATTGCGCTGATTGCGGAGGTGCGCGTGCACCGCGACACCGGCGTGATCGAACCCGTCCGCTATGTCTGCGCGCACGACTGCGGACTGATCGTCAATCCCGAGACGCTGCGCCATGTCGTCGACCGCCAGCTCGTTTACGGCACAAGCCGGGCCCTGTTCGAAGAGGTGACATTCGATGCCAACATGGTCACGAGCGTCGATTGGGCGACCTACCCGGTGCTGCACATCGATTCCGTGCCGCAGTCGATCGAAATCCACCTGATCGACAGGCCGGAAGCCGCACCTTCGGGGGCGGGCGAAATGGCGCTCGGCCTCGTCCCTGCGGCCATCGGCAATGCGGTGTTCGATGCGACTGGTGTGCGGCTCCGGCGCGTCCCCTTTACGCCCGTCCGCGTGAAGCGGGCGCTGGCCGGGGCCATATAATCGCCCGCGGAAATCGTGTAGCCAGACTGAGGACGCCTGCGCGCGTCCGCGCAAACGAAGGTCGGATATGCAGAGCGTGCTGGTGGCAATAGACGGTTCGGACGGCGGCGAGCGTGCGCTCGATACCGCCATCGAACTCGCAAAGCGTTATTCCTCCGGCCTGATCATCGTGACGGTCGAGCAGGGTTATCCCCATGGCACGGTCAGCTCGGCCGCGCTCCCCGACAACGCGAGCATGGAGGAAGTGCTTTACGCGGCATCCTCCGAGATTCTGACGCGGGCGCAGGAAAAGGCGAAGGCCCTCGGCGTTAGAGACATAAGCTGCCATGGAGGGCTCGGCGATCCGGCCGGCTTCGTGCTCGAAATCGCGAAGCGGGAAAATCCCGAATTCGTCGTTGTCGGCAAACGCGGCCGGGGCCGGGTGAGCGGCCTATTGCTCGGAAGCGTTTCGCAAAAGCTGGTCAGTGCGGCACCTGGCAAGGTGCTCGTGGTCCCCTAGGCCGCTCTCACGCGCAAAATCGCTCGAAAGCTTGAGCAAGATCAAACGGCCGCGCCCCCCGACCCGCTATGAGGGGGACGCGAAAGGGAACGCGCATGCTCAAGAACATCCTGGTGCCGCTGACGGGTTTCGAAAACGATGCCCGCGCTTTGGAAGCCGCCAATATCGTCGGCTGGCCGTTCAGCGCGTCAATCGAGGCGCTTCATGTCCGGCCCGAGGCGATGGAACTCGTTGTCGCCGCCGCGGTGCGTCAGTTCGGCTCGCGCATGGGCAATCGCGAACTCATTCATGCGCTTGAAAAAGAGGCCGCAGCCAGAGCCCATGCCGCAAGAACGGCCTTCGACGCATTCTATGAACGTCACTTCGGGGCGCACGCTTATGGTAATTCCGCCAGCGGTGTTGTGGCGTCCTGGCGCGAGATCGAAGGCAATCCCGTCGAGGCCGTGGTTTCCACGGCCCGCTTTGCCGATCTTCTCGTGCTCGCGCGTGCCCCGGAACACGGCCAATATGCTCCCGCCGCGATCGCCAATTTCCTGGTGAATTGCGGTCGCCCCCTGCTGCTCGCTCCGAACGCCGAAGTAACCAGCATCGGACACACCATTGCGATTGCCTGGAAGGAGACAGCCGAGGCCGCGCGCGCCGTCACTGCCGCGATGCCCCTGCTGCTGCGGGCCAAGAAAGTGCTCGTGCTGAGCGTTGCGGAAGGAGCCGAAGAAGAAGCCCACATGTGCGCGCAATCCGCCGACCGGCTCGGCCGCTATCTCGCCCGGCATGGTATTCCCGTGGAAACGCGCGGTCTTAAGGCCGCAACCCATGGTGCGCCCCAAGCCCTGCTGCACGAAGCCAAGGAATTGAACGCCGATCTGCTGGTCGCCGGTGCTTTCAGCCATAGCCGGGTTCGCGAAATCGTGCTCGGCGGATTCACGCGCGAGATGCTCGACGTCTGCGACCTGCCGCTGTTTCTGCTGCACTGAACAGCGCGTCCCCGCTTCCCATCGAATCGAGTGGTTTTCCTATCCGGATCAGCGGCTTCTTTGCGGGCTGAAGGTGGGCTACTCTCTCCGGAACGAAAACGCGGGAAACCGGCCTGTGGGGATATCGATCAGGAATTTTGAGACGCTCGGGTCCGAGCTTCAGGGGCTCGATCTTTCCAAGCCGCTGAAGCCCGAAGACAGACTCGCGATCCTTGATGCGCTGGAACGCCATCTCGTGGTCGTCGCGAGGAATCAGCACCTCTCCGACCCCGAATTGCTGGCGTTCAGCTTGAACTTCGGCGCTCTCGATCCGCCGGGACCCAATCCCTATGGCGAGCCGTTCAACAAGGAATTTCCCGAGATCAACGTGATTTCCAATGTCGTCGAGAACGGCCGGCCGATCGGCGGATTGGGCGCAGGCGAGGCGGTATGGCACGCCGACATGACCTATATCGACGTGCCGCCCAAGGCTGCCATTCTGCACGCGCTGGAGATCCCGAAGAACGGCGGCGGCAACACCTATTTCGCGGACATGTACGCGGCCTATGAGGCGCTCCCGCCAAGCCTCAAAAGCGCCATCGAAAGCAAGCGCAGCGTGCACGACGCCTCGCGCAACAGTGCGGGCCAATTGCGCAAGGGTTATACCGAAGTCGCTGACGTGCGCGAAACCAGAGGCGCGGTGCACCCGCTGGTGCGCGCCAATCCCCGCACTGGAAGGCGCGCGCTTTATCTCGGCCGCCGCCACAACAGCTATATCCTTGGCCTTGAAGTCGCCGAAAGCGATGCCTTGCTGGACAAGCTGTGGGCGCACGCGACCCAGCCCCGCTTCACCATGTGTCACGAATGGCGCGTCGGCGACGTGCTGATGTGGAACAATCTCGCCGTCCTGCACCGGCGCGATCCCTTCGACGAGAATGCCCGGCGCATCATGCACCGTACACAGATCAAAGGCGAAGAGCGGATCGCCTGAGAAGGACGCGTTCAGCCATGATCGTGCAGGAGATCGTCCTTCGGCAATTGCGCCTGCCGCTGATCCGTCCCTATCGGCTCTCCTATCGCACCTTCACCGAATTCGAGCCCTTCGTCGTGGAGGCGCGCTCCCCGGACGGGCGTATCGGCTGGGGCGAGGGGCATATCTCGCCCGGGTCGAGCAGCGAGACGCGCGAAGGCGGCTGGGCATTCTGTTCCGCGCACGCCGAAAATCTCGCCGGCAAGGACACCCGCGAAGCCAAGGCCATGGTCGCCGCCAACATGGCGATGAGCAAGGTCGCCGCGACCGCGCTCCTGACCGCCATCGAGATGCTCGAAGGCCATCCTTTGCTGAACGTCGAAACGGACTCGCGCCTCCCGCTGCTGACGCCCTTTGGCAGCACCGATCCGGACGCCGCTCAAGACGAAGTGGAGCGCCGTCTCGCTGACGGCTTCCGCACCTTCAAGATCAAGGTCGGCAAGGATGCGCGTGCCGATCTGGCCCTGGTTGCCGCCGTCCAACAGGCCATAGACGGCCGCGCCACGATGCGGCTCGATGCCAACCGCGCCTATTCGGAAGCCGACGCCTGCTGGTTCGCCGAACGTCTCGATCCCCATGGCATCGAGCTGTTCGAGCAACCCTGCGCAGCGGAGGATTGGGACGCCAATGCGCATGTGGCGAGCGTCTCCAAAGTCCCGCTGATGCTGGATGAGCCGATTTGCGCAAACGCGGACATCGACCGCGCCGGGACTATTCCCAACGTCAAATTCTGCAAGCTCAAGCTCAAACGCTTTGGCGGTCTCGATCTCCTGCACGATGCGCTGATGCGCGTGCGCGAATGCGGCATGGAGCCGGTTCTGGGCGACGGACTTGGCGGTGAAATCGGCTGCTGGATGGAGGCGTGCGTGGCACGCACCACCATCCGCAATGCCGGCGAGTTCAACGGGTTCCTGAAACCCAAGACACGCCTTTTTACCGAGCCGCTTGTATTCTCGAACGGCGCGCTGCTCCTGCCGCGCGGCTACGCGCCGTCTGTCGACCGCGACGTGTTGAAGGCCCACGAAATTCACGCCGAACGCTTTACAGCGCGCCTTTCCTCCCCCCTTTACGGGGGAGGCGCCGCCGGAAGCGGCGACGAAGGCGATGTGGTTCGACCCGATCGGGTAGCGTTTTGATGCGAAAGCTCAGGCTGACCGCTCCCGATACGGTGCTGCTGCTGCTCTGCGCCATGTACCTCATCCTCTATGTCGACCGGGTGAACATCGCGACCGCGGCGCCCCTGATCCAGAGCGAGCTCGGTTTGAGCAACACCCGGCTCGGGCTTGCCTTCTCGGCCTTCGCCTATCCCTATGCGGCGTTCCAGTTGATCGGCGGCTGGCTGGGAAACCGCTTCGGCGCGCGCCGCACGCTGTGCGTTTCCATTCTGATCGTCTGCGCCGCGACCGCGCTCACCGGCATGGTCGGCGGATTCGTTTCGCTGTTCGCCGCGCGTGTCGCCCTTGGTTTCGGCGAAGGCGCCGCCCTTCCGACCGCAACACATGCGATGACGAGCTGGACGCCCACCGGCCGCTGGGGCTTTGCCCAAGGCATCACCCACAGCTTCGCCAGACTCGGCAATTTCGTCACGCCGGTGATCGTCGCAGCACTTATCGGCTGGGCGTCATGGCGGGTGTCCTTCTTCATCCTGGCCGGCATCAGCCTCATCTGGATGGCGATCTGGTTCGCCTATTTTCGCGACTCACCGAACGATCACCCATCCGTCACCCCCAACGACCTCGCGATCCTGCCGCGGCGCCGCGAGGAACGGAGCCGCACCGTTCCCTGGTTCGCGCTCGCTCGCCGCATCCTGCCCGCTACCGCCGTCAATTTCTGTTACGGCTGGACGCTCTGGCTCTTCCTGACCTGGATCCCGTCGTTCTTTGTGCAGAACTACCACCTCCCCATAGGAAGCACCGCGATATACGCGTCGGGCGTCTTCTTCGGGGGTGTGGTCGGCGACACGCTGGGGGGCATGGCGAGCGACCGCATCCTGCGCCGTACGGGCAACCTCGTGCTGGCGCGGCGGAGCGTCATCGTTGCAGGCTTCCTCGGCGCCTGTCTGTTCCTGATCCCGGTGATCCTGGTGCACGATCTGACCGTGTCGGCACTTTGTCTGTCGCTGGCCTTTTTTTGCGCCGAGCTGATCGTGGCCCCGATTTGGGCGGTGCCCATGGATATCGCGCCGCGTTTTGCCGGTTCGGCCAGCGGCATGATGAATTTCGGCTCCGCCTTCGCCGGCATCGTCTCGCCGGTATTCTTCGGCTCCATGATCGATGTCACGGGCACCTGGACCGTGCCTTTCGTTGCTTCGATTCTGCTGCTGCTGCTGGGCGCGGCGCTGGCCTTTTTCCTGCGTCCGGACGTGCCCCTGGCCGAAAAAGAAACCTCGGAAGGGAGCATTCCCGCTCCTCATGCGACACGCTCGGCGTAAGAAAGCGGTCAGTGGGACCGGAAATCGCCCTTCTTGCCGTCCTCATACCCCGAATCCGCGCCATCCAAGTTCGAGGAGGGGAAGTCAGAGTGGGCGCCAGGTCCGTGCGGGATCATGGCAAGCCACTTTCCCGCCAGCCGAAGCCAATTGACCCTCAGCTCCTCAGTGGGCGCGGTCTGGGCCATCTGCATGCAGTACTCCGCCTCGCTGCAATACTGTTCGTAATTGGGGATCACCATACGCAACCCACGCTCTGCACGACGAGAACGCAGACGCGGGAAGCTCTGTTCCGTCCCGTTTTGTGCGTCCTGGGGATCAGCCAGGCGAGTTTGACAGAAAATTTCTGGAACTCGGGGAACTAGCGCTTCGGATGTGCGTTTAAGCGCACGCACGACCGAACTGATTGCGTCATATCGGGCAGAACACGGGGAATTCCAAGTCGTTTCCAGACCTGGGGAGCGGTGGGGTTCGGCCTCAAGACGCTGTTCACTGCTTCTGCGAGGGAGGCCATGGAAATGGGGTACAGGCCGGGCAATCATCTTCTCGCCAATCTTCATCCTGAAGACCTTCATCTGCTGGCACCGCATCTTTTGGAGGTCCAATTGGATGCGCGGCAGGGACTGCAAAGGGTCAACGAGCCGATCCGGCACATTTACTTCCTCGAAAGCGGGCTTGCATCCGCGGTCGCCCAGGCGGGCGGCGCGCCGATCGAAGTGGGCCTCGTTGGCCGGGAGGGGATGACGGGCCTGCCGGTGATACTGGGTGACGACTGCTCCCCGCTCGAAGTGTTCGTGCAGATTTCCGGCTTTGCCTGGCGCATCGATGCGCAGGCGATGAACCGGGCCATGGCCCACAGCCTGACGCTCAGGGCTTACCTGCTGCGCTTCGCTCAAGCTTTCATGACCCAGACCGCCCTTACCGCGCTCGCCAACGGCCGTTCGAACGTGGAACCCAGGTTGGCGCGGTGGTTGCTGATGGCACAGGATCGGCTGGAGGGCGAAGAGATCCTCATCACTCATGAATTCCTGGCGCTCATCCTGGGCGTCAGACGTGCGGGCATCACGGTTGCCCTGCACGATCTCGAGCGCGCAGGGTTGGTGCATACCCAAAGAGGGATGATCCAGGTCCGGGACCGGGCCGGCCTCATCCGCCGGGCTGAGGGTATCTATGGGGCGGCCGAATCCGAATACAAGCGCCTGATCGGTTGGGCGCCGATCGCCGAGCGGGCGGAAATGCCCGTGCCCGTTTTGCGCGAGGTGGAAATTCGCGTAGCCGGCCACGATTGAGGCTTTCCGGATAATTCGATGGAGCAGGATCGGCCTTGGATCGCCGCCGATTGCGTCGTCTTCGATGCGCATGAGCGGCTCCTGCTCATCCGCCGGAAGGACGAGCCCTATAAGGGCCGGTATGCTTTTCCGGGCGGTTTCATGAATGTGGGTGAGACGGTCGAGGAGGCCGCCTTGCGCGAACTGAAAGAGGAAACCGGAATCGAAGGGCGCGATCCGCAATTGATCGGCGTCTATTCCGATCCCGCCCGCGATCCCCGTCATCACACCATCAGCGTCGCCTATCTCGTGTTCGTCCACGAGGCGGTAGCCATCGCCGGCGACGATGCGGCCTCGGCTGAATTCGTCGAGAATTGGAACGGTCTGTCGCTCGCTTTCGATCACAATCGGATTCTTCAGGACGCGCTCGATACCCGCGCGCGTCTCCGCGTCACCAAGATGACCCACGGCTGAATTTCGAAGCCGCAAAGCTGACGCCAATGCCCGCCAGGGAACCAATGCGGGCATAAATGCCTTTCCTTCCAAGCATAACCTTCAGGGTGCAACATGCGTTGGACAGGCGGAATCGGATTGGCGCTGGCCGGGCTCTCGGTCCTGGGCTGGAAATATCTCAAGGGTGGCCAAGAGGAAGGCGACTCGCCGGATCGTCCCTTTCCGACGGGTGAAGAAGAACACGCCCGCGTCGTGCTTGAGGGCCTGGAGAGAGAGCGAGAGGCCAAAGGGGCCGGCACCCGGGTTCGGGCGGCGGGGCCCGACGGAATGCGCAACGAGCCGGTACGCGACTGGGACAAGGTCGATCAGGCGAGCGATGAATCGTTCCCCGCCAGCGATCCGCCGTCTTACAGTCCTGGCGCCGGCACTTCCGAAGCGACCAAGCATTAGCGGCCAAATCGCGGAACCGCGCCATTCACGGCACGTTCTGATGGATGTGGTTTTGCGGTGATTTAGGCCCCGTGTCCCTCGAAGAAGACATCGCTTCCGGCATCGTAGAAAATCTCCTGGAATCCGCGGAAGTGCGCGAGCGCGCCGAGTTGATCAAAGATCGGCACGCGAGCGAGAATCTCTTGAGCCGCGCGTCGAAGATGGAAGCCCGTGCGGCCCAATGGGAGGAGCGCCTGCGCTGGTGGCGGCACTTGAGGCGGCACGACTCCGCCTGAGATTTCGCCCTTGCCTGAGAAGGGACGCACCGATTCCGCCCCCTTCCCCCGGATAGGCGCGCCTATTATACTCTCCACGCCAAGTGGGAGGAGGCTTCCATGCGTCGCACACAGCTTCATGCGAAACGGGTTCTCGCCGGTGCCGCTGGCGCCTGCATCCTTGCCGGGCTCGCTTTCGCGGCCGATACGCCGGGCGCTCCCCGGCTTCCCTCCGGTGTTCCGGATTTCTCCTCGAACAATATGGGCTGGGCGTCCGACGGGGTCGTGTTCTTCCCCGTGCCGGGGGAGAAATACGTGCCCATCGCCAACGATCCCAAATATCCCCAATGCGGCAATCGCATCCTGCCCCGATGCGGCAATCAGATCATTCCGCCTATCGCCGACACCACCAATCCGATCCTGCAGCCCTGGGCGGCGGCCGCGATGAAGAAAGCCAACGAGGAAATCCTTAAGGGAAAGCAGTCCTTCGAAGCCATGTCGCGGTGCTGGCCCGGCGGCGTGCCCGGGATGATGCTGTTCACCGCCGAGCCCGCCTTCTTCCTGCAGACGCCGAAGGAGGTGACCATCCTCTATTCGCGCGGGCCGCACATCAGGCACGTCTATATGAACGCGCAGCACAGCTCCAATCCGGCGCTGACCTGGCTCGGCGAATCCATCGGCCATTACGAAGGCGACGAACTGGTGATCGACACCATCGGCCTCAGCCCCAAGACCTTCATCGACTGGTACCACACGCCGCATACGGAAAAGCTCCATGTGGTCGAGCGCTACAAGCTGCTCGACGGCGGCAAGCGGATGCAGGGCATCATGACGGTCGAGGATCCCGGCACCTTCACCACGAAATGGTCTGGGCTGCATTATTTCATCAAGCACGATCTGCCGATCGCCGATTCGGAATCCATCTGCGCGGAAAACAATGACGCGAATTATTTCAGCGAGGACGAGGTTCCAATTCCGCAGACCAAGACGCCGGATTTCTAAGCTGGGCGTTCTCGCGCATCTCGACCGCGTGCTGCTCGCTTTGGTGTTGCTTGCCGCGCCTTTTCACGCGTCTGCGGCCGAAGACACCGGTCTCTTCAGGGGCAAGACGATAAGGCTGATCGTGGGGGCTTCCGCGGGCGGCGGCTTCGACGTCTATTCGCGCGTCATCGCAGCCTATCTCACCCGTCACAATCCGGGCAATCCGGTAGTGATCGTGCAGGACATGGCCGGAGCCGGCTCGCTCACCGCCGTCAACTACATCGCCAACTCCGCGCCCAAGGACGGCACCGTCATCGGCGCCCCCAATC
>Ga0265334_10001468_pt1 | contig 11364 bp, 7 predicted proteins | sample 42023metaG_FD_192442 | JGI IMG/M metagenome (GOLD analysis project Ga0265334, IMG submission 192442) | Rhizosphere microbial communities from Carex aquatilis grown in University of Washington, Seatle, WA, United States - 4-20-23 metaG | ecosystem: Host-associated > Plants > Roots > Rhizosphere >...
CGATCCGAAGGCGCTGCCGCCGGGCCTGACCTTCCAGGAACTGGACGCCAAGCTCGAAGGCCATACCATCGGCAGGGCGGTTCTGGTCGGCAGGTTCGACGTGGATGCGCAGATCCCCTGAGGCTGCGGTGCTGGGTCCTCACCCTTCGACAGGCTCACCCTTCGACAAGCTCAGGGTGAGGAGTTGGAGATTGTCGTATTGAATCAAAGCGTGTCATGGCCCGCAACAGCGGGCCATCCAGGCGATCGTAGATTCAATCGCCGCGCGGACGCGCGGCGGCTGGGTGGCCCGGTCGCGCCGGGCCATGACATCGGGGCATAAGCGCAACTTGAAACTGCTCTCGTGGTGGCAGGGTGAGGATTTGGCGCTAACAGGGTGAGGATTTAGAGCTGTAGCGTCCGCGTCATTCCGGATAGCTGCCGAGCGGCGGGTTCGTGGCGCGGCAGTGAAATCCGTTCACCAGGTTCAGGTTGGGCATCTGGGCCTGAAGCAGCGGAATCAGTTCGGAGAGGGGAATCTTGTCCGAGAACCACCGGTTTCGGATGGTCACGATGGTCTCGTTGGTCGCGACCGCCTGGTTGGCGATCGACTCGTAACTCTCCAGCATTCCCCACCGGCCCTGGAATTTCTCCAGCGTATAGTCCCAGGTGCCGGCCGTGCCCGGCGCAATCAGCAGGCCCGGATTGCCGCTCGGATCGGGCCTCATATTGGGCACCCGCCTGATGCTCGCCTGAAGCGTCCAGCCGTGCTTGCAGAAATACTGGATCGAGACATTGGCCGGGAGGTCGAAGCTCTTGCCGTTGTATTCGCCGTGGGAGCTCACCCAGACCCGGTTGTTGTTGAGGACGCCGAAGATGAAGAACTTGCTGCCTTCGTAGATCGGACAACCCGGAACATTGTTCCGGACGGTCTGGATGCTCTCGCTGGGGTTCCATTTGATATCCATTGCGGCGACTCCCATGGGTGGGGGGCAATGTTCGAGGGATAGGTTCGGGATTAGCCCGGCGGTCCTATTCTTTCCCCGCGCAACTTCAGTATAATGCACGATGGGGGCTGGGAGGCGGAATGGATCTTTCGGTCACGGTGTTACCGTTGAGCGGCACTTCGTCACGCGAAGTGGCAGAGCTCACCGATGAATTGCGTGACGCGGTCGAACGGCACCGCGATGTCCAACAGGTCAAGCCCGTCGAGGCTTCCGCACCCGGAGGCGCCAAAGGCGTCGGACAGATGCTCGGCGCGTTTCTCGTGAGCCTGCCGGGAAGCGCGCTTCCCGCGATCCTGGACTTAGTGAAAGCCATCGTTTCGCGGCCCACACAACCGCCGGTGCAGATCGAGCTGACCGCGGGCTCGACGAAAGTGTCGTTCGATCCGAGGCAAATCGGGCCGGGCGATCTGGCAGCTCTCATCGCCGCGATCCAGCCCAAAGGGGCGGGCGCCTAGGCCATGGGTGCCTATGCGCTCCTCGTCGGCATCAGCGAGTTCAAGGACCCCAGGCTCGCCAAGCTGAACGCACCCAAAGGCGATGTCGAAGCGCTCGCCCGCGTGCTGAAGGACCCCGCGCGCGGCGGCTTCGACAATGTGGATACCTGCATCGATCAGGACCTCCAGACCGTGCGCGACCGGCTGGCCGCGCTGCTGGACGACCGCAGCCCCGACGACATGGTGCTGCTCTATTACTCCGGACACGGAATCATGACCCGCGGCCAGCGCCTGTTCCTGGCGACGGGCGGATCCGATTTCGACCGGCCGCAGGCGCGCAGCCTCGCGGCCGTCGAAATGCGCGACATGCTGGAGCAATCGCGCGCCGGCAAGCAGGTGGTGATTCTGGATTGCTGCCATTCGGGCGCGTTCGTGGACGGCGCCAAGGGCGTCGCGCAGACCGTGACCGCCGATACGTTCGGCAGCGACAGCGCGGAAGGCCAATATGTGCTGACCGCGACGGACGCGCTGCAATTCGCCTATGACGCGACCGGCGCGCTACGCGATTCCGCGCCCGAGCCCGCGCTGTCGCGCTTCACAAGCTGGCTGGTGGACGCGGTCGGGAAAGGGGAGGCCGCTCCCGACAAGGATCGCATCACGCTGGACGCGGTGTTCGATTATCTGAGCCGGCGCGCGCGCGTGGAAGCCGCAGGCATGACGCCCAGGCGCTTCGTCAAGCGCAACTCGGGCGAAATGGTGATCGCGAAGAATCCGGCGGTGGCGCCTGCGCAATTGCCCGACGCGCTGATGGCCGGGCTCGATGCCAAGGAGTGGCAGGCCCGCCGCGATGCGGTGCTGCAGCTTGGAAAATTGGCGGAGCAGCCGGCTTTGCGCGATCTGATCGAGCAGGCGGTGACCGACCGCGTGAGCCTGGAACGCGATGTCGATGTGCGAAGCGCGATGCTGGGATTGCTGCGGCGGATCGGGACGCCGGCCCCGTCTGTAATTGCGCCGCCTGAAGCAAGACCCGAGCCGCCCAGGATGAAGCCCGCACAGGCGGCGCCCATGACTCCGCCGCGGCTGCGCGACCCCAAACCGGCGGAGGCCGAACCCGATGCGTCCTGGGGCGCGGTGCTGGGGCGGGTGTTCCTGGCGCCCGGGTTCAAGCGCCGTCGGAACTGGGCGCTCGGCTTGACGGGGGCGGGCGTTGCGCTTCTCGCGCTCGCGGGCACGTTTTTCCTCACGCCGCGGGTGCGCGATATTCCGGCCGGGGAATCAAGGACGACGGACGCGCGCGTCACCGGCGGCGATGTGTTGAACGGAATTTTCGACAATTCGGATGCGGGCGCGAACGCGGCCAACGCGGCGAATGCCAACGCCGCGGAGCCGCCGTCGAAACTTTCCAAGGCCGCGACGGACGACTCCGCCAATCTGGCCGCCAAAGCCGAAAGCACCAACGCGGCCGGCGCGTTCCCGAGCAAAGCCCAGGCTCCTGACGTAACGGGCAAACGCGCACCCGACGAAGCCGAAGCCAAACGCAAGGCGGCGGCCGCCGAGGCTGCGAAACGGGCAGAAGCCGCCAACGCAGCGAACGCCGCCAACAAAGAAGTGGCTTCGGTGGAGCCGCCGTCGGGGGCCACAAAGGCCAGCAGCGATCTCTTTGCCTTTATTCGCGGCAAGCAGGCCGAGGCGCAGGCCCGCAACAATCCCGGCTTCGAATTCAAGGAATGCGCCGAATGTCCGGTGATGATCAGCTTGCCCGCGGGGACCTTCGCGATGGGCTCGCCGCCTCCCCAGGGCATCGCGGCCTTGTTCGGCGGCGATGGCCGTGACGAGCAGCCCCAGCACGACGTGACCATCGCCACTCCCTTTTCGGTGGGAAAGTTCGAAGTCACCTTTGCCGAATGGGATGCGTGCGTCGCCGATGGCGGCTGCGGCGGGTACCGGCCGCCGGACGAGGGCTGGGGCCGCGGCAACCATCCCGTCGTGAATGTGAGCTGGAACGACGCGCAGTCCTATATCGCGTGGCTGCGAAACAAAACGGGGAAGCCCTATCGGCTGTTGTCGGAAGCCGAATGGGAATATGCGGCCAGAGGCGCGACCGTGTCCGATTTCTACTGGGGCGCAAACGAGAACAAGGCCTTCGCGAAATATGATTCGAGCGACGGCACCGCACCGGTAGGAACATACCGGCCCAATTCGTTCGGCCTTTTCGACATGGCGGGCAACGTCAACGAATGGGCCGCCGACTGCAACAACGACTCCTATAATGGCGCGCCCAAGGACGGCAGCGCCTGGATGACGGGCAAGTGCAATCTGCATGCGTTGCGCGGCGGCGGCTGGAACAGCCCGGCCGCCAATCTTCGCTCCGCCAACCGGGATTGGGACGCGGCGGGTTTTCGCGTCAACCGCAACGGTTTCCGCGTCGCGCGCGGACTCTGACGGGAGCGCCGGGAGAATGCCGTGAGGATCGACCGCAAATGGGTTGAGAGAAATCTGGGCTTCGACCCGATCGCGAAGCCTCCGCCCGCCCAGACCTTTGCGTTTGCGCCCGCGGCCAAAGCGGCGAGCGCCGAAGACATTCAGCGCGAAATCATCGACTTCGATTCGGAAAGCCCGGCGGGCTTGCAATTCCTGGCCTTCACCACCGCGACCGGGCTCTCGCGGTTCACCGACATCCCGTGGCCCAAGGGGCTGGAGCCCAAGACCGGAGCCAAGCCCAGAGGCAGAAGCAACAGCCAGTTGCCCCAAGCCGACGTCCTCGTCGTCACCTGGACGGTCGATGAGGGGCACGCGCTCAGCCGGGTGCTGACGCCGGGCAAGGATTCGCGCAACGATTATACTCCGTACACGCATAATTTTGCGGCGATTTCAAAGAAGATGCGCGCGGGCTGTCCGGCCCTGGAGCTGAAGCGGCTCGGCACCTATTGGACGACGTCCATCGGAACGAAATCGGCGGTGATCTTCAAGTCGGACTCGCATATGTCGCAGGACGGTCCGCAACTGCCCAATATCGATGTATGGCGTCAGATCATCGGGGAGGTGCGGCCCAAGCTCGTGATCACGACCGGAACCGCGGGCGGCATCGGCACGGCGTTCGAGGTCGGCGACGTGATCGTGAGCTCCATCGTGCGCTTCGATTGCACGGCAAAGTGCAAGAAGCAGAAATTCGCGCAATCCCATTACACAAGCGCACCCGCCAAGGCGTCTCATTTCGCCAAGGCCCGCTCCCTCTTCAAGGCGAACGCGCCGCAGCTTCCCAAGGACAATACGCGGCTTCCGAAGATCGTCCGGGTGGCGCCGGACGCGCTCGGCTCGTCGGTCGTCACCACCGATTTTTTCGGGTTCGACACCTCCGACAATCATTACAAGCTGAAGGGCCTTGGTGACGTGTCGGAGATGGGCGACGCGATTCTCGGCATGGTCGCCTCCGAGATGGGAGAGCGCGCGCCCCGCTGGCTCGCCATCCGCAACGTCTCCGACCCGCAGATCAAGGCCGATGGCCTGACTATCGGTCAACAGGCGGCGATTGCGGCGCAGATCTACAAGGGCTTCGGCCGATGGAGTTCGGTCTGCAGCGCCATCGCGTGCTGGGCGGCCATAGCGGCGGAATAACGGCCTGAATTCGCAAACGGCCACACCAAATCACTGACAAGCAGGTTCGTTTAAACCGTCACTATCCGCGTGACGCGGACGGCGCGCCGATAGCATCGGCAGGGCGCTCTTGTCCCTGAGGGCCTTTAGACACGGGCTGAGATTCCACGGCGATACAGCCGCCAAAGGACACATATGGAAATAGCCGCTACGGCGGCCAGCGGTGAGAAACGGCTTGAGTAAAAGGCGATAATGAGTTGGTTATCAGATTACCTGATGATTATTTTTTTTTGAGTCGGCACAGCGCTAGCTCGAATGTAGTAATGGTCATTCTGTAGACACCGAATGTTAAAATTCGGGCGGGGGGGGGCATGCGTAATGTGACCCTAAACAATGTAGAGCATAGTCGTGTTCATCGCGGGGTTACTTTGCGTCAATTGTCAAAGACATTTGGTACCGCCATACCGTTCATTTTGCTGATTGCAGCATTTGCTATAGCGGCGTTTCTGACCGGGCTTTGGGCCGGAGTTTATAGTCTGTCGGCCGCAAATATGGCGCATTCGGCAGCCGATGCTTATCACACGCTCATAGAGAAAATTGCGGGTCGAAGCTCATTTTCTCGCCAAGCGTCCGATGCTCCGCCAAACCAGCTGGCGCAATATCGCGTCATTGCGAAAGTGCCGGTCGAAGACAAATCCGATTTTCTCCTCGGCGGAGGCCCCGGCCAATATCTGGATTATTGTCCAGGCACAGGTTGTGTGGCGGTCATCCTGCGCCGTGATGGCAGCCTGGTGCACGCCTACCCCTTTCGCCCAGACGAATTCTACAAAAAGCGTACGGTAGACCTTCCTTATCAAGAGATACTGCATGATGACGCCAGCGATACGAGCGTCTTCGGATTAACGTTTTTGCCGAATGGCGACCTCATCGCGGTCATGGATATGCCGGGTTCCCTGCCTTATGGCGGTGGGGTCGCTCGTATCGATAAGGACGGCCACGTTCTTTGGTATCGGCGGGATTACAGCGACCACTGGCCCACCCTTACCGGTCGAAATGAGATTCTAACGATCAGTCATAACGTCGAAAATGAATCAACCGGGGAGAGTTTTCCGGACGGGACGAGAATGCGTGTCACTTGCCCGTCCGGAAGATTTGCCGACCTCATACGCGTTCTGGGCGTCGATGGCTCGGTAAAAGAGGAAATTCCACTGCTCGAAGCGTTTCTCCAATCACCCTACCGAGCCCATTTGACTTCGTCATACAACATCGTGGGACAGGATCTGGACGGCTGCGATCCGCTACATACCAATTCGGTTAATCTGGTTGGCGCGGAAATGGCGGCAAAACTCGGGGACGTCCAAGCTGACGATCTCCTGGTTTCGTTCCGAAACATCAGCGCGCTCGCGATCATCGGACGCGCCGACCACACGGTCAGACATTTCTATAGGGGCACTTTTCTTTACCAGCACAGCGCGCAGGTTGCCCCCGGCGGCAATATCATCCTGTTCGACAATGTGGGGGGTGGCGGCACCTCATCGCGCGTTCTGATGATCGATCCATCAACAGGGTCCGAACATCAGATATTTCCCAATGCAACGACTCCAAAAGAGATGGAAATCTTCAATCTCTATGGCGGCAATATCAATATTTCCGCCGACGGCACGCGCGCGCTTGTCGCATTCTATAATCGCGGCAAAGCCTACGAACTAAGCTTATCGGACGGAGCCATATTGACCGAGTTCAATAATCTCCATGACGTGCACACGGTGCCGCAATTTGCCAATGACGCGAAGAAAGTCCGTTACTTCGTTCAGGGCGGAGTTTACTACGTCCCACCCCAACTTTTTAATTGACTGACCGCGGGCTCGGTTGGTTCGAAGCGAACATCAGCCGCGAACACGAACATGGGGGAGCGTTGGGCGCTCCCGGGCAGCATCTGTGCTGCCAAATGACGCCGTCGTCGTGACAGCAAATGCGAATGTTCCGGTTCGGGACATGGGATTTTGCTTCCCGTTCCTATCTTGCCGCGTCGAATGTGCTGGGCTCGCGCAAATTGTCCTTCAAGAGCTTCTTCAGCTCGGGAATGCAGGAGCCGCAATTGGTGCCGGCCCGCAAGGCCGAACCGATTTCTTCGACATTGTGGAGATTCTTCTTGCGGATCGCCGCGGCGAGCCGGTTGCCGCCCACCGAAAAGCAGGCGCAGACAATATTGTCCGGCGCTGCGACGCCCACAAGCGCGTGACCTGCAAGCAACGAAAAGCGCTCCGCAGGCTCGAGCGTGCGCCCGAGAAACAGCGCCGCGGATTCGCGCGAGGCCAATGCCGTGCCTGACGGGGCCAGGAATAGGCATGCTTCCAACTGGCCGCCCAACAAACCCGCATAGCGAAAGACCGATCTCTTCGGATCGGAATAGGACACCAGTTCCGCCTCGGCCGGAATCTGAAGCAGCCGCCGCAGGATCGCTTCGGAATGAATGACGGAAGCAAGCTCCGTCCAGCCCGCCAGATCGTAGGCGAAGCCGGATTCGATCGGGGCCTTCGACCAGTAGACGCCTTCGCCAAGCTTCGGCGTGCCGGACGCGCGCCGCAGCAGCAATCCCGTCCACAGCATTTCGACCGGGCTCACGCGCACCCGGCTAGCCTTCAAATCGGGCTGGCCCGACACGGGATCGGTTCTGTCGTGGACGAGCCTCGCAATGGCGCCAGCCGATGAGAACTGGTCGGTCCAATGCATGGGCGCAAAGCACTCGCCGCGCCGTTGCGATTCCGTCACGGCCACGCGCATGACCGTCGAACCCTGGCCGCTTTCGATCCTGGCAAACCCGTCTGCGGCGACCCCGCACATCTCGGCATCCCACGGATGCATTGCGAGTTGTGGTTCGGCGGCATGGGTCATCAGATGCGGCACGCGTCCGGTGCGCGTCATGGTGTGCCATTGGTCGCGGACGCGGCCCGTATTGAGCGTCAGCGGGAAATCCGGTGTGCCGTCTTCATGGGTGAGACCGCTGACGGGCACCATGCGGGCGCGCCGGTCGGCGGTCGGAAATTGGCCATCGCCGAACAGCCGGGAATCCGTGTGGTGCGTCCGGCCTGCGGGACAAGGCCATCGCACCGGCTCCAGCACGTCGTAGGAGGCATCGTCGCAATCGGCGAGCGCGCCGATGTCGAAAATTCGCCTTCCGCCATTCTCGAACGCCGACAGAGCGGCATGTTCGCGAAAGATGCTGGCCGGACTGGGATAGGAGAATTCCTTCTCCCAACCCATGCGCCGCGCGACCTCCGCAAACATCCACCAATCGGGGCGGGCGGCACCGGGCGGCGCGCGGAATGCGCGCTGGCGCGAAATGCAGCGCTCGGAATTGGTGACGGTTCCGTCCTTCTCCGCCCAGGCGGCAGCCGGAAGAACGACATGGGCCCGCGCGCTGGTATCTGTCGGCCAGGCATCGGAGACGACGACAAACGGACAATGATCCAGCGCGGCGCGAACCTTGTTCGCGTGCGGCATGCTGGCGGCGGGATTGGTGGCTGCGATCCAGATCGCCTTGATGCGGCCCTCGCGCACGCGCCGGAACATGTCCACTGCTTTCAGTCCCGGCTTGGTGGCGATATTCGGCGCGTTCCAAAAGCGCCGCACGCGGTCCAGATCCTTTGCCGAGAACGTCATGTGGGCGGCAAGCTGATTGGCGAGGCCGCCGACCTCTCGCCCGCCCATCGCATTGGGCTGTCCTGTCAGCGAAAACGGCCCCATGCCTGCGCGGCCGATCCGCCCTGTGGCGAGATGGCAATTGATGATCGCGTTGACCTTGTCGGTCCCGATGACGGATTGATTCACGCCCTGGGAATACAGCGTCACCACCCGTTCGGTACGGGCGAACATTTCATAGAAGCGCAGCAGATCTTCGGGCGGGATGCCGGTTGCAGAGGCGATAAAATCGACGGACGGCGCCGAGAGGGCCGCTGCATTCATGGTTTCCGCGAAGCCGGAAACATGCCGCGCGATCCAGCCGCGATCCAACGCGCGGGCCTCTGACAGATGTGTGAGCAAGCCGTTGAACAGCAGCATATCGCTTCCCGGGGCCAGCGGAAGATGCAGATCGGCGGTTTCGCATGTCGCGGTGCGCCGCGGGTCGATCGCCACGATCCTGGTGCCGCGCTTCTCGCGTGCCGCGATCAGGCGTTGATAGAGCACCGGATGGCACCAGGCCGTATTGCTGCCCACGAGCACGACGAGGTCGGCCTCGTCCAAATCCTCGTAGCGGCCGGGCACGATATCTTCGCCGAAGGCCCGCACATGGCCGGCAACCGATGAGGCCATGCAGAGCCGCGAATTGGTGTCGATATTGGCCGAACCGATGAACCCCTTCATCAGCTTGTTGGCGACGTAATAATCTTCGGTGAGGAACTGCCCCGAAACATAGAACGCAACCGCGTCCGGCCCATGGTTGCCGATCACATTCGAGAATTGAGCCGCGATCAGATCGAGCGCCTCCTCCCAGTTGGCCTTCCGGCCGTGGATCATCGGTGAATGAAGGCGATCGGGGAGGGAGAGCGTGTCCTTCAGCGCCGCACCTTTGGAACACAGGCGGCCGAAATTCGCGGGGTGATCGGAATCGCCTTTGAGGACGCCGTTCGTCACGGCGATTCCGCAGCCGACGCCGCAATAGGGGCAAGTGGTGCGTACCGTACTCATGCGGCTTCTTCGTTCGCCAATTGCGGCAGGCCGATATAGATTTCGCGGTCGATCAGACGCACGGGAAGCGGTTCCGCCCGGCCCTCATCGGGTGCCATCGCCTCGCCATTGGCGAGTTCGATCGTCCAATTGTGCAGCGGGCAGGTGACGGCGCTTCCGGAGACGATGCCTTCGGACAGGGGCCCCTTGCGATGGGGGCATTCGTCGATCAGGGCGAAGATCGTATCCTCGCCGGTGCGGAATACCGCAATGGGACGTCCGCCATGGCCGAAGCAAAGCCGCCGCGCGCCACGCACCGTAATATTTGCCAGCGGCCCTATATTTTTCCACGCATGAACCACGCTCACAGGCTCTCCAGTTCGGGAAGGCGCCGGAACTCGTGCGCGTCGGCGCCTTGCGCCCGCTCCGCCCAGGGATCGGTTTGGACGAAGGTCTGGGAATGGAGGAAGCGCGCGTGCAACGCGCGCCGGCCCTCACAATCTTCGACGAGGCGCTGTTTCACATAATCGATGCCGACGCGCGCAATCCAAGGTGCGGTGCGTTCGAGATAATGCGCCTCTTCGCGATAGAGCTGCATGAAGGCGCCGGCGTATTCGAGCACCTCGGCTTCGGTGGCGACACGCACCAGCGGATCGGTCACGCGCACCTCGATCCCGCCATTGCCGCCGACCAGAATGTCGTATCCCGCATCGACGCAAACCACGCCCATGTCCTTGATGGTCGCTTCAGCGCAGTTGCGCGGACAACCCGACACCGCGAACTTCACCTTGTGCGGCGTCCACGAGCCCCAGCACATTTTTTCGAGCTTGATGCCGAGCCCCGTCGAATCCTGCGTTCCGAAGCGGCACCACTCGCTTCCTACGCAGGTTTTCACCGTGCGAAGGCCCTTGGCATAGGCATGGCCCGACACCAGCCCTGCCTTGTTCAGGTCGCCCCAAACCGCGGGCAAATCGTCTTTCTTCACACCCAGCAAATCGATGCGCTGACCGCCTGTGATCTTCACGGTGGGAATGGAAAACTTCTCCGCGACCGACGCGATGGCGTGCAATTCGGCCGGAGTGGTGACGCCGCCCCACATGCGCGGCACCACCGAATAGGTGCCGTCCTTTTGTATATTGGCGTGCACACGCTCATTGACGAAACGCGAACGGGAGTCGTCGCGATATTCGCCGGGCCAGGCACAGAGCAGATAATAGTTCAGCGCCGGGCGGCATTTGTGGCAGCCCTCGGCTTTCTTCCATCCGAACGTATCGCGCACGGCCTGCATGGATTTGAGGCTTTGCGCCAGGATGGCCCGGCGGATTTCGTCATGGCCGCCTTGCGTGCAATCGCACAGCGGCGTGACGGTCTTCGCGGCGGCGACACCGGTCGTCTGCGCCAGAAGCGCTTCGACCAGCGGCGTGCATTGGCCGCAAGACGCCGACGCCTTGGTATGCGCGCGCACCTGCGAAAGCGAGGTCAGCTCTTTCGCCTTGATGGTGCAGACGATGGTCGATTTCGAAACGCCGTTGCAGCCGCAAATCTGCGCCTCTGCCGCCATGGCGGCGACATTCGATTCGACGGAGCGCGACGTGCCCGCCTCGGCGAAGGCGCGGCCAAACACCAAGCGGTCGCGCAACGCGGCTACTTCGGTTTTGTCCCGGATCAATTGCAGATACCAC
>Ga0265334_10001472_pt1 | contig 11345 bp, 20 predicted proteins | sample 42023metaG_FD_192442 | JGI IMG/M metagenome (GOLD analysis project Ga0265334, IMG submission 192442) | Rhizosphere microbial communities from Carex aquatilis grown in University of Washington, Seatle, WA, United States - 4-20-23 metaG | ecosystem: Host-associated > Plants > Roots > Rhizosphere...
GGCCCGGGGATCGTTTGTGGAGGACGGCGTGGACCGCGGCGAAGAGGGAAAGGGCGATGATCGAGAGGAGGAGGATCAGGGTGAGGGATGAGTGGATCGTCATGGCGAACATTCTCCGCGGCGCTTCGGGGCGGCCCGATACCGGTTCCGGGGGATTGAAGTCCCCGTCGATTGGAAAGGGCCCTTCATTGGGGCGGAAAGATAACGGAGGGAATCAGCCAACGGTCGGCCGGTGGGGTACGGCTAGAAACGGTAGGCCAACACCATTTGGGGACGACCCTTTTCGTTGAAGGAGAAGGCCGGTGTCAGGTTGTGCTCGTAGTTGTATTCCTTGGCGGCGGTGGGGGCGTGGGCCATGTCGGCGATCCAGGTGAGGCCGAAGAAAATCGCGCCATACAGGACCATGTCCTTCCCCCGGCGGACGGCGTTGTTACCCAAGAAGGAACCGCTGAAGGAACTGGGGCTGTTCTGGATCGCGGCGCCCAAACCGATGGCGGCCACCGAGAGGACCTCACCGGTCAAAAGGGTGGTCCCCAGGGTCTTGTCCTTGGCGTAAAAGTGGCCGTAGCCGTGGATGAGGAGTCCTGGGAAAAGGGCCAACAAAAAAGCCCGGCTGGGGTCCTTGGCGAAGGCCTGGTTGTGGCTGGTTTCCAGGCTTCCGGATAAACCGGTGGTCTCGGCCCGAAGGGGGGCGGTGGATTGGAACGCGAAGCCCAACGCCAGGGCGAGGGCGAGAATCGTTTTTTTGTGGTTGGGGGTCTTCATAAGTGGGCCTTATTTTAGGGGAACCTGGGCCCCGGGTCAAAAAAAATAAAGCCCCACCCCCCGAAAAGGGGGTGGGGCTTGGGGCTTCTAAGTCAGGCTTTTGGTTCGGTGGCTTTGGCTTTCTTGGCCTTCGGCTTGGCGTCCCCAGCCTCGGGGGCGGCGTCCGTGGCCGGCTTAGCGGCCTTTTCCTTCTTTTCCTCTGGGACCGGCTCGGCCTGGACGGGCCGATCCACCAGCTCCAAGAAGACCATTTCGGCCCCGTCCCCCGCCCGGGTACCCAGTTTCAAGACGCGGGTGTAGCCGCCCTTGCGCTCGGCATAGCGGTAAATGAGGGTCTTGAACAGCTTGTTGACCACGTCGCGCTCCCGGACGAAACCCAGGACCCTTCGCTTGGCCGCCAAATCATCCTTCTTGGCGATGGTGATCATCTTCTCGGCGTACCGGCGCGCTTCCTTGGCCTTCGCCTTGGTGGTGCGGATCCGCTCGTGCTTGAAAAGGCTGGTCACCATGTTTCGAAGCATGGCCCGTCGGTGGCCTGGGTGGATCCCCAATTGGCCTCGATGGTTGGCGTGACGCATGACAAACTCCTCGGGTTTGGATCCGTCGGGGCGGCGAAACCGCCGCCCCTGGAATCACGGGGTTAAAAAGTTAGCAGGATGATGAAAAAGTCGAACTGAAGAGACTTTTTCGTGTCTTACTCACGAATCATCCCCCAAAAACTTGGGGATTCACGACGTTTCGCTCGACCCTCATGGCTGCTGACAGGGCGTAAAAACAGTTTTCAGCACCCTGTTAGATCTTCGCTTCGGGCCGCGGGAAACCGCCCCGGCCGCGGGCCAGGATCGCGTCCACGTCCATGCCGAACGACAGGCCCATGCCCCCCAGGATCTCCTTGATCTCGTTGAGGGATTTGCGGCCGAAGTTCTTGTACTTGAGCATGTCGGCCTCGGTCTTGCGGACCAGGTCGCCGATGGTCTTGATGTTGGCGGTCTTGAGGCAGTTGGCGGACCGGACGGACAGCTCCAGTTCCTCCACGCTCTCGTTGAGGATTTCCTTGAGCCGCTCCTCTTCCTCGCTCATCGAGTCGTCGGCTTGTCCCGGCTCTTCCTCGAAGTTGATGAAGATCTGCAGGGAATCCCGGAGGATCTTGGCGGACTGGGCCAAGGCGTCCTCGGGACGGATGCGGCCGTCGGTCCAGATCTCCAGGATCAACTTGTCGTAATCGGTCATCTGGCCGATGCGGGCCGATTCCACCGTGTACTTCACCTGGGACACCGGCGTGAAGATCGAGTCCATGGGGATGACCCCGATGGATTGTCCTTCGCGCTTGTTCCGGTCCGCCGGCACGTACCCGCGGCCGTCGGAGACTTCCAACTCGGCTTCCAGGGTGGCGTCGGCCTCCGTCAGGGTGGCCAGGTGCAGCTGCGGGTTCAGGATCTCGACGTCCGCGTCGACCTGGATATCCGCCGCCACGACGTTCCGCTCGCCCTTGACCGAGAGGCGCAGGGTCTTGGGCCCGGGGGAATACATCTTGACCTTGAGTTCCTTGAGGTTCAGGAGGATGTCGGTGGCGTCCTCCAGCACGCCCGGCAGGGTGGAGAACTCGTGGGGGACCCCCTCGAATTTCACGCTCGTCACCGCGGCGCCCGGGATGGACGACAGCAGGATCCGGCGAAGCGAGTTGCCGATGGACTGGCCGTACCCGCGCTCAAAGGGCTCGGCAATGAACTTGCCGTAGGTCGACGTCAAGGTTCCCCGCTCGTAGTCCAGGAACTTCGGGATCTGAACTTTTCCGATCTGCATGCGCTCTACCTCCGTGAAGCCCCTCTCGGGGTGCCGGCCGGGGGAACTTCCCCGGCCCGTTCGTACCGCGTTTCACCCCGGGGACACCCGGGGCGACCGACTCCGATTACTTCGAGTACAACTCGACGATCAGCTGTTCCTGGACCGGCAAGGCGATCTCTTCCTTGGTGGGGATCTTCTTCAGGGTGGCCGTGAACGCCACCGGATCCACCTCGAACCAAGTCGGGATGCTTCGCTTCTGCATGGCTTCCACGCAGCGCTTCACCGTGGCCGAGGTCCGGTAGGACTCGTGAAGGGTGATGACGGTTCCGGGCTTCAACTGGAAGGACGGGATGTCGACCTTCTTGCCGTTGATCGTCACCAAGCCGTGCTTGACCACCTGGCGCGCCTGGCGGCGCGACTCCGCGAAACCCGAGCGGTACAAAGCGTTGTCCAAGCGGCGCTCCAGGTTCTGGAGGAGAACCTCACCGGTCCGGCCCTTGACCCGGGACGCCTCGGCAAAGAAGCGGCGGAACTGCTTTTCCCGGATGCCGTAGATCCGCTTGACCTTCTGCTTCTCACGGAGCTGGAGGCCGTATTCGGTGTCCTTCCGGCGGCGTTGGCCGTGCTGGCCGGGGGCGTAACCGCGGCGCTCGAAGGCGCACTTGTCGGTCTCGCATCGGGTTCCCTTGAGAAACAACTTCATGCCTTCCCGACGGCAGAGTCTGCAGACTGAGTTGGATGAGCCGCTCATGTTTCGGTCTCCTTAAACGCGGCGGCGCTTGGGCGGCCGGCAACCGTTGTGGGGGATGGGTGTGACGTCTTTGATGAGAGTGATCGTCAGGCCGATGGCCTGGATCGCGCGGATGGCGGCTTCCCGCCCCGCGCCCGGGCCCTTGACCCGGATTTCGACGACTTTCACGCCGGCGTCCGCGGCCTTGCGGCCCGCGGCCTCGGCGGCCATCTGGGCCGCGAAGGGAGTCGACTTCCGGCTGCCCTTGAAGTTCAGGGAGCCTGAGCTGGACCAAGCCACCACATTCCCCTTGGGGTCCGTGATGGTGATCAGGGTGTTGTTGAAGGACGCCTTGATGTGCACGACCCCGTTCCGGCCCGCGCGCTTGGCGGCCTTTTTGGAGGCCGGAGCCGCAGCCGTGGATTTCTCCTCGGGGCTCGGGGCCGGTGTTTGAGCTTGTTCCGTCACGTCGTTCTGCCTTTCTAGTTTGAACCACGGGGGGCACGGGGGACACGGAGAGCTTTTAACTCCCCGTCCAAAACTCCGTGATCTCCGTGTTCGCCGTGGTTAAAAGAACCTTGTTGAAGGCTTACTTCTTATCGTCCTTCTTACGTCCGCTCCCGACGGTCTTCTTCGGGCCCTTGCGGGTCCGGGAATTGGTGCGGGTTCGCTGGCCGCGGAGCGGCAACCCCTTCCGGTGGCGGATGCCCCGGTAGGTGCCGATGTCGACCAAGCGCTTGATGTTCATCGAAACTTCCCGGCGAAGGTCGCCCTCCACCTTGACGTTGTCGGTGTTCATGATGTTCACGATGCGGGCGATTTCGTCGTCCTTCAGGTTCTTCACCCGGACGTCGAAGCTGACCCCGGCCTTGGACAGGATGCGTTTGGCCATCGATTCCCCGATCCCAAAAACATAGGTCAGGGCGACCTCCACGCGCTTGTCCTTCGGCAATTCCACTCCGGCGATACGAGCCATGTCCTCTCCTCATTCATCACGTCCGGCTCCACGGCCGGACGGGCATGCGTTCAGGGCCCAGGGGCCCGGTTGGTTCAGCCTTGGCGCTGTTTGTGTTTGGGATTGGTGCAAACGACCCGCACCACCCCTTTGCGGCGTAGGACCCGGCACTTGGCGCAGATCGGTTTGACCGACGAGCGGACCTTCATGTTCAACCTTCCTTAAACTTTTCTGGGCCCAGGAAGAATCCCCGGACGCCTCACTTGTACCGGTACGTAATCCGTCCACGGTTCAGGTCGTAGGGTGAAAGCTCCAACGTCACCTTGTCGCCCGGCAGGATCCGGATGAAGTTCATCCGCATCTTGCCCGAGACATGGGCCAACACCACATGCTTGTTGGGCAGCTCCACGCGGAACGTCGCGTTGGGGAGCGCCTCGATCACGATCCCCTCAACTTGTATGGCATCGTCTTTAGGCATCGACGGTTCGACCCCTTTACGTTAAACACGCGTCAGGTTGACCGGCCCCTCCGGGGTCACGGCCACCGAATCCTCAAAATGGGCCGAAATCGACCCGTCCCGGGTCACCACGGTCCAACCATCGGGCAGTACCCGAACCTCGGCTTGACCCTGGTTGACCATCGGTTCCAGCGCCAGGCACATGCCCTCGACCAACTTCGGGCCCTGGCGCGGCTTGCCGTAGTTCGGAACCCGCGGATCCTCATGCATGGCCCGGCCGATGCCGTGGCCCACGTAATCCCGCACCACGGTGAACCCCTGGGTAACCACCCAGTTCTCCACCGCATGGCCGATGTCGCCCACCCGTTGCCCCGGGACGCATTGGGCGATGCCCACGTCCAGGGCCCTCCAGGTGGCCTCCAACAGCCGCTTGGCTTCCGCCGACACCTTCCCCACGGGGAAAGTGCGGGCCGAATCCCCGCAGTAACCCTTCCAATAAGCCCCGATGTCGATCCCCACGACATCGCCTTCCACCAACACCCGCGGACCCGGGATTCCGTGGACCACCTGCTCGTTCACCGAGGAGCAGATGGTGGCCGGGTAGCCGTGGTACCCCTTGAAGGCCGGTACGCAATCTCGGCTCGTGAAGTACTCGTAGGCGAAACGGTCCAACTCCCCCGTCGTCACCCCAGGCTTCACCCGCCGTCCCAACTCCGCCAAACACTCCCCGACGATGCGGCCCGCGGTCCGCATCAATTCAAGTTCCGGGGCCGTCTTGACGGTGATCGGCATCAGGCCACCTGGTCCAACTCCGCGTAAAGACGCTTCAAGACCTCTTGGTACTCGCCGCGGCAGTCCAGCCGCTTCAACAGGCCCGTTTTCTCGTAAAAAGCCACGAGGGGCTCGGTATCCTTGCGGTAGACCTCGAGCCGGTGCTCGATGGTCTCCGGCTTGTCATCCGGGCGCTGGAACAGGGCGCCTTGGCACTTATCGCAGACCCCCTCCACCTTCGGGCGGAGGTTGGTGAACAGGTTGAAGGTGGCCCCGCAAACGGTGCAGACCCGCCGACCCGTCAACCTTTGGACCAAAAGTTCCCGGTCCACCTCAATCTTGACGACCCGGCTCAACCGCAGGCTCATCTCCCCCAGCATCATCCCCAACCCCTCGGCCTGGGCCACGGTCCGGGGAAACCCGTCGAGGATGAAACCCTTTTGCGTATCCGCCTGGGCCAACCGCTCGCGGATCAAGCCCAACACTACGGTGTCCGGAACCAGCTCCCCCCGCTTCATGAAGGCCTGGGCCTCCAGGCCCATGGGGGTCCCGGCTTTGACCGCCGCCCGGAGCATGTCCCCGGTGGAGATCTGCGGGATCCCGTACCGTTTCACGAACTCGGCCGAATAGGTGCCCTTGCCCGAACCCGGTTCCCCCAAAAGGATCAATCGCATTAAAATGTGCTCTTCCCGCGAAGCCGCCCCTGTTTCATGAAGCCGTCGTAATGACGCATCAAGAGGTGCGATTCGATCTGTTTCATCGTATCGAGGGCCACGCCCACCACGATCAGCAACGAGGTGCCCCCGAAGTAAATCGGGATGTTCAGGGTCCGGGTCAAAAGGTCCGGAAGGATGGCCACCGCCACCACGGCCAAGCTGCCCCAGACCGTGATGCGGGTCAGGGTGCGATCAATGAATTCCGAAGTCGGTTGGCCCGGACGGATGCCCGGGATGAAGCCGCCGTACTTCTTCATGTTCTCGGCCAGGTCGGTCGGGTTGAAAGCGATGGCCGTGTAGAAGTAGCAGAAGAAGATGATCAAGCTTCCGTAAAGGACGTAATAAATGAAGGCTCCCGGGGACAGGTGGGACTGGATGAACTGCATCATCCCCCAAACCGCGCTGTCCTCAGCCACCGCGCTTTGGACGTACTTGGCGATCTGGCTGGGGAACACCAGGATCGAGGAGGCGAAGATCACTGCGATCACGCCCGAATAATCGACCTTCAAGGGCAGCTGGGTCGATTGGCCCTTGAAAACCTGGCGCCCCACCACCCGGGTGGCGTATTGGACCGGGATCTTCCGGGCCCCTTGCTGGAGGATCACCACAAAGGCCGTGGAGGCCAAGGTGAAAACGGCGAAGAAGATGATGCTGAGAAGGGAAATCTCATCCTGTTGGAAAAGCTTGAAGGTGTTCCCGAACTCCCCCGGCAGGCTGGCCACGATGCCGGCGAAGATGATGATGGAGATGCCGTTCCCGATCCCGTACTCGGTGATCTGCTCGCCGATCCACATGATCAACAGGCTCCCGGCCGTGAGGGTCAGGACCGCGACGGCCTGGAAACCGATGCCCCAGTGGTATACCAGGTTGTCGCCCATGGCCCTCAACATGTAGGTCGTGCCGGTCCCCTGGACCATGCAGAGCGCCACGGTGCCGTAACGCGTGTATTGGTTGATCTTCCGTTGGCCGGTCTGGCCTTCCTTCGACAGCTTCTCCAGGGCCGGGATCACCGCCGTGAGGAGCTGGAGGATGATCGACATGGAAATGTAGGGCATCACGCCGAGGGCGAAGATCGAAAACTGACGGAGGGCGCCCCCGCTGAACAGGTTGAGGTATCCCAAGATCCCCGACTGTTGGTTCGTGAAGAAGCCCTTCAAGGCATCGACGTTGACGCCCGGCGTGGGGATATGGCAGCCCAGGCGGTACACCAAAAGCATCAAGAGGGTGAAGATCACCCGCTTGCGCAGTTCGGGGACCCGGAAAATGTTCGCGAAAGCCTGGAACACTTAAAGAACCTCCGCCTTGCCGCCAGCCTGTTCGATCTTGGCTTTCGCCGAGGCCGAGAAGGCATTGGCCCGCACCGTCAGCTTCACCTTGAGGTCGCCGTTCCCGAGGACCTTGACGGGCTCCGGGCCCTTGACCAGCCCCTGGGATTTCATCTCCACCGGGGTCACCGTGGAACCGGCCGCGAAAACGCCAAGCTTGTCCACATTGACGACGTTGAAGCCCACCATGTCCGTGGTGCCGAAACCGCGCTTGGGGTACATGCGGTTCAAGCGGTTCTGTCCGCCGGTGAAACCCGGTCCCTTGCCGCCGCCGGTCCGGGAACGCTGCCCCTTGTGCCCGCGGGTGGAGGTTTTGCCGTGACCGCTGCCGGGTCCACGGCCCACGATCTTCGGGCGCTTCTTCGAGCCCGGACGCGGCTTCAGTTCAGAGAGCTTCATGTGTTCTTCCTTTGCGAATTCAGGCGGTTTTGACTTCCACCAGGTAATCGATCTTTCGGACCATGCCGCGGATCACCGGCGTATCGGGCTTCACCACGGCCTGGCGGATCCGCTTGAGGCCCAGGGCGGCGGCCACGAGCTTATGCTCCGGCAGGCGTCCGTTCAGGCTTTTGACCAGCTTGATCTCAATTTGGGAACTCATGCCTTCTCCATCCCCAACAGTTCCTCAACCGACTTGCCGCGGGAAGCCGCGACAGCCGCTGGGGTCCGAATCGCCCGAAGCCCCGCCAAGGTGGCCAACACCACGTTGAACACGTTGTCCGAACGGAGCGACTTCGTCAAAACATCGTGGATGCCGGCCAATTCACAGACCGCCCTCACTCCGCCCCCGGCGATGACGCCGGTGCCGGGCGTGGCGGGCTTCAACAGCACGCGGGACGCCTTAAACTCGCCCACGATCTCGTGGTACAGGGTGGTGCCCTTCAGGTTCACTTGGATCAGGTTCTTCTTGGCGTCCTCGACCGCCTTCTTGATGGCGTCGGGGACTTCGCTGGCCTTACCGATGCCGGAACCCACGATGCCGTGGCCATCCCCCACCACGACCAGGACGGAGAAGCTGAACCGCCGGCCGCCCTTGACCACCTTGGCCACGCGGTTGATGAAGACCACCTTTTCCTTCAGGTCCAGCTTGGTTGCGTCAATCCGAGCCATTCGTTCCTCTTTTACTTTGCTTTGTCGTTGGTTTGCGTTTTGGCCATCCGCCATCCGCCAACCGCTATCCGCCGCTGTTAGAACTTGAGCCCTTTTGCCCTCGCGGCATCCGCCAGGGCCTTGACCCGTCCGTGGAAGGCGAACCCGCCCCGGTCAAACACGACTTCGGTGATGGATTTGCCGAGGGCCTTGGTCGCGATGGCTTCCCCGACCGCCTGGGCCGCCTTCACGTTTCCACCCTTCCCCACCTTCGTCCGCAGTTCCTGGTCGTAGGTCGCGGCCGCCACCAGGGTCACGCCCTTGGTGTCGTCGATGACCTGGGCCGTGATGTGGCTGGCGCTCCGATGGACCACCAAGCGGGGGCGCTGGGTCGTTCCCCGCAATTTCTTCCGGAGCCGCGCATGGCGGCGGACACGGGAGCTACGTCTGACTTCGGACTTGGGCTGCATCGAACAATCCTCCGGGTTACTTGGCCTTGCCGGTAGAGGCCGCTTTGCCGACCTTCTGTCGGACCACTTCGTTCAGGTAACGGATCCCCGTGCCCTTGTAGACCTCGGGGGGCCGGACACGGCGGATTTTCGCCGCCATCTCGCCCACCATGCACTTGTTGATCCCCTTAACCGTCAGGTTGACCTGCTTTTCGATGTCGATCGTGATGCCTTGGGGAAGTTCCATCGATACCGGATGGGAGAAGCCCAAGGTCATGTTGAGCCGTCCCTTGTCGACCGCGGCCCGGTAACCGACGCCGCGGATCTCCAGCTTCTTCTCGAACCCCTTGGAAACGCCCAGGATGATGTTTTTCAACAGCGTCCGGGTGAGCCCGTGGAGCGCGGACTGCTTCGGATGGACCTTGTAGTCCTCCGAGTGCAGCACCAAGGCCTTCTCTTGGAGCTCCACCTTCAGGCCCGGGCACATCTTCAACGTCTCCTTGCCCTTGGGGCCCTCGATCAGCACTTGGGAGCCGTCCACCTTGACCTTCACGCCCGCGGGGATTTCCACGGGGTTCTTCGCGATGCGAGCCATGACTTTTTCCTCGAGGATCAGTAGATGAAGCAGAGCACTTCGCCGCCGACGCCCATCTTGCGGGCCTGCTTGTCGGTCACCACACCCTTGGAAGTGGACAAAACGGCCACCCCCATGCCCCCCCGCACCTTCGCGATGGCGGACTTGTCCTTGTAGATTCTTCGGCCCGAGGTCGAAACGCGCTTCAGTCCCAGCAGGATCCGTTCCTTGCGCTCGCCGTACTTCATCGAGAGCCGGATGGCCTGGGGGCGCCCCTTTTCCTCAACGACCTTGTAGTTCCGGACAAAGCCCTCTTCCGAGAGGATGCGGGCGATTTCCAGCTTGAGCTTGGAGTAGGGGATGTCCACCTTCTCCTTGAACGCCTGGTTGGCGTTTCGAATGCGGGTCAACATGTCCGCGATCGGGTCCGTCATTGCCATGCTTACGTCTCCTTGGTCTCTCTTACAACCCTTTTCAAAACCGGCGGCGCCAGCCGCCACCCCTACGTTGCAGAAGCCATTCGGGCTATTGAATCGGCTTCTACCAGCTGGACTTCGTGACTCCCGGAACCTTGCCTTCGCTGGCCAATTGGCGGAAACAGATACGGCACATTCCGAAGCGGCGGAGGAACGCCCGGGGCCTTCCGCACAGGCGGCACCGGTTGTAGGCCCGAACCTTGAACTTGGGCTTCTGCTTCTGCTTGTTGATGAGGCACTTCTTCGCCATTCGGGGTTCTCCTTAATTCTGTCGGAAAGGCAGGCCCAGGAGCCTTAAGAGCTCCCGGCCTTCCTCGTCGGTGCGGGCCGTGGTCGCGAAGGTGATGTCCATTCCGTGCAGGGCCTGGACGTTCTCGAAGTTGATCTCCGGGAAGATGATCTGCTCCTTGAAGCCCACGGTGTAGTTCCCCCGGCCGTCAAACGAGCGGGTCGGTAAACCGCGGAAATCCCGGATCCGGGGCAGCGCCACGGCGAAGAACCGCTCCATGAAATGGTACATGCGCTCACCCCGAAGGGTGACCTTGCATCCGATGGGCTGGCCTTCACGGATCTTGAAGTTGGACACCGACTTCTTGGCGCGGGTCATGTAGGGTTTCTGGCCGCTGATCATGGCCAGGTCCTGCATGGCGGCGTCGAGGAGCTTGATGTTGTTCTCGCTGGCGGCCTTGCCCACACCCATGTTGATGACGATCTTCTCAACCTTGGGCACGCGCATGGGATTCTTGATGCCGAACTTGGCTTTCAGGCTCGGGATCACATCGCTCTTGTATTTGTCCTTCAGGTACGACGCCATCTCACTTGTCCTTATCCAGGATTTCGCCGCACTTTTTGCAGGCGCGGAACTTCTTGCCGTCAGCGAGCTTCTTGTGGCCGACCCGGGTGGGTTTGCCGCACTTACCGCAGATCACCATCAGGTTGGAGACGTGGATCGGCGACTCCTTCTCCACAATCCCACCCTGGGGCACTTCCTGGGACGGCCGGGTATGGCGCTTCACCAGGTTTACCTTCTCCACCAGGACCCTCTCCAATTTCGGGAACACGCGGATCACGCGGCCCGTCTTGCCGCGGTCCTTACCGGCCAGCACCTTCACGTTGTCCTCACGGTGCACGTCCATGGTTACAGGACCTCCGGCGCGAGGCTGATGATCTTCATGAAGTTCTTCTCACGAAGCTCGCGGGTCACGGGCCCGAAGATTCGGGTACCACGGGGGTTCATCTGGTAGTTGATGATG
>Ga0265334_10001473_pt1 | contig 11343 bp, 10 predicted proteins | sample 42023metaG_FD_192442 | JGI IMG/M metagenome (GOLD analysis project Ga0265334, IMG submission 192442) | Rhizosphere microbial communities from Carex aquatilis grown in University of Washington, Seatle, WA, United States - 4-20-23 metaG | ecosystem: Host-associated > Plants > Roots > Rhizosphere...
AAGGTCGTGGACGCCGGCCACCACTCGCGCCGGTTGCTGCGGCTGACCGGGTTGGACGTCGAGGAGAACCAGGCACGACGGCTCCTCAACGACCTGGACACCTACCGCGCGGAGTCCCGCCACACCGAGAGCGAGGAGATCGTCGCCCACCTGTGGCTCGCCGAGTGCTTCGAGCCCGTGGTGCGCGCGGTCCCCAAGCACCTGCGGGGCAAGCTCGAGCCGGCCGAGATCTACCACGAGGTGCTGGAGCACCGCTGGTACCTCTCGGAGAACAAGGGCGGCGACGTCGGGCTCATCGAGGCGGCGCAGAGCTACGTCTCCAAGGTGCTCGTGCACAAGCCGGATGAGGCCGCGGTGCTGGGCGTGGACACGCAGGAGCTGCCGGTCATCCTCAACGGCTGAGCGTCGCCTCAACGACAACGGCTGAGCATCGCCCGAACGACTGGGTACCGCGTCGCCCCGCGTGGCGAAGCGCGCACGACCGGCGGCCCGAGCCGATGAGCCGACCGGCGGCTCAGTTGGTCGGACGCCGCCGATGCAGCTCGTAGAGCATGACGCCGGCCGCGACTCCGGCGTTCAGGGACTCGGTACCCACCGCCATCGGGATCGAGACGACCAGGTCGCAGGTCTCGCGGACCAGCCGGGAAAGTCCCGCTCCCTCCGCCCCGACGACGAGCACGAACGGCCGCTCGTCGGAGGCGAGCTCGGGCAGCGGCACGGCGCCCTCGGCGTCCAGCCCGACCACGACGCAACCGGCGTCCTGCAGCTCGCGCAGGGTGCGGGTGAGGTTCGTCGCCCTGGCGACCGGGATCCGGGCGGCCGCGCCCGCGGACGTCTTCCAGGCCGAGGCCGTCACGCCGGCGGCCCGCCGCTCGGGAACGATCACACCGTGCCCACCGAAGGCGGCGACGGAACGGATCACCGCACCGAGGTTGCGGGGGTCGGTGACCCCGTCCAGGACGACCAGGAGCGGAGGACGGCCCGAGGCGACGGCGAGGTCGAGCAGGTCCATGGGGTGGGCGTACGCGTACGGCGGCACCTGGGCCGCCAGCCCCTGGTGCACGGCGTCACCGGTGAGGCGATCGAGGTCGGTGCGGGAGGCCTCCAGCAACGGGATCTGCTGGTCCCCGGCGATCTTCAGAGCCTCCTTGACGCGTTCGTCGGTGTCGATCCGCGACGCGACGTACACCGCGGTGACCGGTACCCCGGCCCGCAGCGCCTCGACCACGGCGTTGCGACCCGCGACGATCTCGGCGGTCCCGGCTGCTCCCCTGCTTCGTGCGGAGCCACCGCTCGCGCGGCCGGCTCCGCCTGAGCGACCCTGAGCGGCCGGGGAGCGTCCCGTGGACCCCTTGCGGCGTGCCGCGGGATGGTGCACGCGGTCCTCGGCCCGCGGGGTCGGCCCCTTGGGCTGGAGGGACTTCCGCTGCTGTCCGCCGGACCCCACGATCGGGCCCTTCTTGGAGCCGGGCTTGCGCACGGCACCCCGCCTACCGGAGGTGTCAGCCACCGATACCACCTTCCGGTTCTCTCTTGGTCAGGGTCCACCGCGCACCGTCGGCCGTGTCCTCCACCGAGATTCCGGCATCGGCGAGCCGCTTGCGGATGGCGTCGGCTGTTGCCCAGTCCTTGTCCCGCCGGGCCGCGACCCGGGCGTCCAGTTCGGCGCGGACCACCGCGGCCAGGGCCTGGCGCATCGGCGCATCGCCGTCGGCCGCGCCCGAGCGCCAGTGCGGGTCGAGCGGATCGACCCCCAGCACGGCGGTCATCCCCCGCACCGCACCGACCGCCGACTCCACCCCCGCATGGTCCCCGGCGGCGAGCGCGTTGTTGCCCGTGCGGACCTGCTCGTGCACGGCGGCGAGGGCCGCCGAGACCCCCAGGTCGTCATCCATCGCGGCGACGAAAGCGGGCGGGAGCTCCACGGCATCCAGGTCGATGTCCGCGGCCTTGCCGCCGAGCAGCTCGTCCGCCCGCAGCACGAAGCCCTCGATGCGCTCGTAGGAGGCCGCGGCCTCCTGGAGCCGAGCCTCGCGCTCCGCGCCGTCCCCGATCTCGATGTTGGAGCGGTAGTGCGCCGCGGTCAGCAGGTACCGCAGGACCACGGGCCGGACCCGCTGGGTGAGCGCGGCGATCGACAACGTGTTGCCGAGCGACTTGCTCATCTTCTCGCCGTCCGTGACCACCCAGGCGTTGTGCAGCCAGTACCGGGCGAAGCCGTCCCCGGCCGCCCGGGACTGCGCGAGCTCGTTCTCGTGGTGCGGGAAACGCAGGTCGAGGCCACCGCCGTGGATGTCGAACTCACGGCCCAGGTACCGCCGCGCCATTGCCGAGCACTCCAGGTGCCAGCCGGGCCGGGCCCGCCCCCACGGTGTCGGCCAGGAGGCGGTGGCCGGTTCGCCGTGCTTGGCGCCCTTCCAGAGCGCGAAGTCGCGCGGGTCACGCTTGCCCCGCGGATCGGCGTCCTCGGCCGGGGCCATGTCGGCGATCGACTGGTGGGTGAGCTCGCCGTAGGGCGCGAACGCACACACGTCGAAGTAGACATCCCCGCTGCCGTCGGCGGCCTGGTAGCCGTAGCCCGCCTCGATGATCTCCTCGACGAGTTCGATCATCTCGGTGATGTGGCCGGTGGCCCGGGGCTCGTAGGTGGGGCGCAGCACGTTCAGCGTGTCGTAGGCCGCGGCGAACTCCTGCTCGTGGCGGAAGGCGTGGGCCCACCACTCCCGACCCGCCTCGGCGGACTTCGCGAGGATCTTGTCGTCGATGTCGGTGACGTTGCGGATGAACGTGACCTCGTAGCCCTGGCGCAGGAACCAGCGCCGCAGGACGTCGAAGCTCACCTGGGCCCGCACATGCCCGAGATGCGGGGAGGACTGCGGTGTGGCCCCACAGACGTAGATCCCGACCCGGCCCTCTTCGAGCGGGACGAAGTCCCGCACCTGCCTGGTCGCGGAGTCATAGAGGCGAACGTTCACCTGTCAAGAGTACCGATGCCCCGTCCGTCCTCGTGACGCCTGTGGACGCCGCCCGGGAGCCGTCCACAGGGCGATGACCTGCGCTCCTGCGGGACCGATCGGCTTCCCGCGGAGCCCGACCCCGGAACGCGCCGGAGCGTGGCCGAGGAGCACCGTCGAGTCACCTCCTGACCGGAGGGACCCGGTGGGGATCGGGTCACCGGTCGATGGCAGGCAGATCCGCGGGCAGTACCAGCGCCGTCGCGATGGCCGCCACTCCTTCGCCACGACCGGTGAGGCCGAGGCCGTCCGTGGTGGTCGCCGAGACGGTCACGGGCGCATCGCAGGCATGGCTGAGCGCGGCCTGGGACTCGTCCCGCCGCGGAGCGAACCGGGGCCGGTTGCCGATCACCTGCACGGCAACGTTCCCGATCTCGAAGCCGGCGGAGCGCACTCGACGGGCGATCTCCGCGAGCAGTGCCACCCCCGAGGCGCCCGCCCACCGGGGGTCGGCCGTGCCGAACTGTGCCCCGAGGTCTGCCAATCCGGCGGCGGAGAGCAGCGCGTCACAGCAGGCGTGCGCGATGACGTCCGCATCGGAGTGGCCGTCGAGGCCACGCTCCCCCGGCCAGTGGAGGCCGCCGAGCCACAGGTCCCGCCCGGCGTTCGGCGCGGCGTACGCGTGGACATCGGTGCCGACACCGACGCGCGGCAGGAGTGAACGCTGGGGGGTGGCGGCAACAGGTTGCGGAACTCTGGCGACAGATCGCGGGGCGGCGGCACCAGGCTGGACGTCTGCCACAGACGGGGCGGCAGCACCAGGCTGAACGCCGGTCGCTGACAGATCGCCGGCCGCAGACCGGTCGCCGGGGGGTTCACCTTCCGGGAGCACGGTCCTGATCGTAGGGTCGCAGCCATGGCCGACCCGTACACCCCCGCCGGTGCCGTCGACACTGGTGCTGTCGGCACCGGTGCCGGCCACCCAGGCACGGTGCGGGCTGCCGCCGTCGGCGCCGGTGCTGTGCCGGAAACCACCGTCGATGCCGACGCTGTCCGCGTCGGTGCTCTCCGCCCGGGTGCCCTCCGTGCGGCCGCCGTCGTCCTCGCCGGCGGGAGCGGCACCCGCGTGGGGGCGCGACGCGACGACGTCCCGATCAACAAAGTGCACCTGCCGTTCGCCGGCCGCAGCGTGCTGGCCTGGTCGTTCCACCGGGCGCGACAGGCACCGGCCTACGGCACCTTCGTCCTCGTGGCGCGGGCCGAGGATCTCGAGAGCTCCCGAGAACTGCTCGCCCGTGAGGTGCCCGACCTGGACGTCGAGGTCGTCGCCGGGGGCGCCTGCCGGCACGACTCCGAGATGGCCGGGCTGCGCCTGCTCGCCGAGCGGATCCAGGACGGCGCCCTCGACGTGGTCGCGATCCACGACGGCGCCCGACCTCTGGCAGAGACTGCACTGTGGCAGCAGGTCGCGGAACAGGCCGCCGCCCGGGGATCAGCGATCCCGGTGGTCGAGGTGCCCAGGGTGCTGCCGGCCGCGCTGCTCGAACTCCCCTCCGCCGTGCCCCTCGGACGACCATCCGCCACGATGTCCGCCCGATCCGAGGCCTGCGACCGTGCCGAGGAAGGCAGCGACCCGACCACCGCTCACCTGCTCGGGCCGAGGCTGGCCGGGGCACAGACCCCGCAGGCGTTCCGGGCGATGCCACTGCTCACTGCCTTCGAGGCCGCCGCGGCGGCAGGATTCGAGGGCACCGACACCGCCAGCACGGTGGCGTGGGCCGGGACGACATCGATCCACGCCGTGCAGGGAAGCCGCCGCAACATCAAGATCACCTGGCCGGAGGACGTTCCGGTCGCGGCGCGGCTCCTCGACCGGGATTGAGTGCCACCGGCGGTCGGAGTACCACAGACGGTCGGAGCGCCCCGGCGGTCGGAGTGCCCCAGCCGACTTGGGGGCTCTTGGAAGTCGGGGTGTTCCAGGCGGTCCACGTGCTCAAGCCCATCAGCCGCAACCGGTCGAAGTTTCGGCCAGGGCGGCTCCCGTCAGTCCGGTACGCGACTGGCGAACCCGGCGATGCACAACGAGGCGGCGCCCCGGGGACAGCTCGGAGGACCCTGCACCCGGGAACCGGCATACGTGGAACAAACTTCGCGAGGGGCACCTATGGGGCAGGATCGATCCACCGTCCCATCGCTCCGAACACACCGAAACATTCAGGCGCGTCACACGCGGAACAGGCGCACAAAAGGTCGTGGGGCGGAGCGCGCCGAATGACGCATCTCCGCCCCACGAACAACACTTCGACCCCATTCCAGGACCCGCGTCACGAGTCCCGCCCGTCCCGACACCGGCTATTCATGGCGCCGCGGGGTGAAGTCGATCATATGCATTTCCTGTGCCGGTGCCGGCCTGGCTCAGCCAACAGCAAGCGGGAGCCGGACCGACCGGATCACTGCTGGCCGGGCTGACCGGGGTACTGCTGCGGCGGGTAAGGCGGCTGGCCGGGCTGACCCGGGTAGGGCTGCTGGGGCTGACCCGGGTACGGCGACTGAGGCTGGCCCGGGTAGGGCGACTGGCCGGGCTGACCCGGGTAAGGCTGCTGGGGCTGGCCGGGGTAGGCCTGCGGACCGGGCTGGCCGGGGTACGGCTGCTGAGGCTGACCCGGGTACGCCTGCGGCGGGTAGGGCTGCTGACCGGGCTGGCCCGGGTAAGCCGGGTAGCCAGGGCCGCCGGGGTAGCCAGGAATCCCCTTGACAGGAGGGCCGTACTGGTTCGGCACCGGGTCACCGTCAGTGGCCCAGAAGACGATCAGGATGATCCATCCAATAACGGGGATGATCCACAGCAGCGTGAACCACCCGCTCTTGCCCGTGTCGTGCAGGCGCCGCGCCGAGACGGCAATCCATGGACAGAACAATCCCAACCACACGAGAGACGAAAATACGTTGTTCAGGTGGACAATGGCACCGAGAACCGAGGCGGCCACCTCGGCGATGACGTAGAACAGCGCCCAGTACCAATACTCAGAGCGACGGGCGCGCCCCTCGAATCCAGCGTAGTTCCCCAGAACCGCGCGTACGGCTTCCTGGAAGGACATCCGAGCCTCACTCCCCGGGTAACAGACAATGATCACATCTCGTCGCGTCCATCCTATGTGCCGACAGGACCGTCAGGGCACAAGAGCGCCGAATCCCGTTGCCCTGGCACCAGGACCAGGCGAAGCACTCTCGCACTCCGGACATATCCCTGGTGCCGTCAGGTCCTGTACGGGCTCATCACGGTCCACGCGAGGGTCCGGCGCCACAGCCGTCCACGAAGTACCACCCGCGCTGACCATGAGGTCCCCGAGCGGCCGGACCATCGGGCCCATCCCTCGCTCAGGCCTCCACGAAGATCAGCTCCTCGGGCTCGCACACGAGTCGCACGCGCTGCCCGATCACCTCGACCAGGGTGTCGAGGGTGGTCACCCCCGGCCGACCCAGCACGCTCACCCGGTCGGCCCGCGCCGCGAGGAAGGCCGAGAAACCGTCCATCGAGGGCGCCCCCGCGCCCAGGGCGATCCCCCCGCCCGAACCATGCGCACCGAGAACCTCGGACACCCCCCGCCCACCGGACACACCGGACGTGCCCAATACCCCTGGCACCCCAGCCCCACCCAGCACCCCGGACACCCCAGCCCCGCCCAGCACGGCAGGCACCGCGGGCGCGCTGAGGGCGAGGTAGTCGACGAGCCTGCGGAACAGTTTGGGCAGCACCACTGCCTGGTCCGTCAACACCTCCTCCCCCTCGACGACGACCCCGGTCACGGTGCGATCGCCCGGCCACAGCCCGAGACCGGCCGTGCGTGCCCGGCGCACCGCGCCGGTGAACAGCGCTCGCGACTGAGGGTCGAGCCGGCTGTAGTAGGTCGGATAGGCGAGGCCACGTTCGAGCAGGCGCCAGTTGGCGCTGGCCCGCAGGCGCGCGCCGTCCACGGTCACCGGCGTCCCGTCCGCCTCCACCGGATCACCCGGATACACCAGAGCGACCGGGCGACCATGCGTGTCCGCGAACCCGGTGAGCACATGGCCGCGGGACTGGGCCGGGACCGCGGCGACGACCGTCTCACGACGGTGGCGCACGCCGGTGAATCCGAGGGTCGCGAGAAGATCGTCCCTGGCCGCATGGGCGAGTCCGAGAGGCTGGTGCCGCTGGGGACCACCCCCGGCGCTCGGGGAGTAGTGCGTCTCCAACGCGTCGATGGCGTCGAGCCGCAGTTGCACGCTGCCGTTGCCGCTGACTCTCGCGGCGATCCCTAGCCGGGCAAGGATGCCAGGAGCATCGGGCACGAAGCGCATGGAGTCGCCGTCCGGCTCGTCGCCGATGACGTGGAAGGAACCCCTGACCACGTAGAGAGCCATTGCCACTCCCCGGTGCCGTCATGGACACGGACGTCAGCCCGGCGGACGGATGCGGTCAGGCCGACATACCGACCCTGACGAGGGACCCGGGTACCTGGACGGTGAAACGCGGCCCGGCGGCAGAAGTTGGGCTGATGTCGGTACGGCGTTCGCCCGTCGGTTCCCGGCCGGCTATCGCCTGGAGAACCAGGTCAGCCCAGATCCGGAGGAATCAGCCGAGACCCGGGGCTCACATCAGCGGAGATCCGGGACCCCAGGTCAGCCGAGATCCGCAGCCTCGGCACCGAGCGCCGCCAGCGTGACGTCGAGCCCGTCCTCCCCCTCGGCGAGCAGGACGTCGGCCCCGGCGGGGACGGTGCGGACCGGCGTCCCTGCGGTCAGGAGCCGCCGCAGGAGCTCCGGCAGATCCCAGGCAACCAGGCCCGGCGCCGCAGCCCTCAGCAGGCGGAGCGGCAGGGCGAGTGGGGTGAGCACCTCCAGGTGCGCCTCGCGGGGGACCGTGCTCAGGACGATCCCCTCGGCGTCCACCTGCTTGAGGGTGTCCGTGACCGGCCGGACCGGCAGGACGACGCCCCCGCCGGGAGCCGACGCCACGGCAGCGACCGCGGTCAGCAGAGCCACCGGGGTCACGAGCTGGGCCGGGTCGAGCAGCAGCATGATCGGATCCGCCGCCTGCCCGGCGGCACGGCGCTCCGGTCCCGAGCCCGGGGCAGGGGCCCCCAGGCACTCCGGCAGCCGCACCACCGCGTCGTCGAACCGGTCGGCGACGAGCAGGTCCACCGACACTCCCGGCCCCGACCGGCAGACGGCCTTCGCCCGGGGCGCGGCGTCCTCGCCGACCAGCACCAGGACCCGGTCCACCACACCCGGAACGGCGAGGGCACGCACCGCCCGGTCCACCACCGGCATCCCCGCGACCTCGCGCAGCAGGCGCTCGACCCGCCGGGGGGGCAGCAGGAGGGGCACGACCCCGAGACGACCCGTGCTCATCGGACGACCAGTGCTCATCGGGTCAGACGGGCAGCGGGGTCGTGGATCCCGTGCGGTCCGGAGCGGCCGGTGCTCGGGGCAGGAACCGCCGAATGCACCAGGCGCCCGAAGACCATGCGCCCGTTGGCCGTGGTCAGCACGCTCGTCACCTGTACGGAGACGTCCGCGCCCACCCGGTCCCGGGCCCGCTCGACGACCACCATCGTGCCGTCGTCGAGGTAGCCGACCGCCTGCCCGGCCTCCTTGCCCGCCCGGGTCAGGTGCACGGTGACGCTGTCCCCGGCGCGCACCGGCGGCCGCAGGGCGAGGGTGAGGGCGTGCAGGTTCATCACGCGGCAGCCCGCGAGCGCGGCGACCTTGGCCAGGTTCGTGTCGAGGGTGAGCAACGCGGCCTGGCGCCGGATCGCCATCCGGATCAGCTTCGCGTCGACCTCGGGCACCTCGAGGGCCTCGTCACCGATCACCTCGAGCTCGACCGCCTCCTCGCGGCGCAGCGTCTCGATGACCTCCAGCCCGTGCCGGCCACGTCCGCGACGCAGGTCGTCGGTGGCGTCCGCCAGGCCCTGCAGTTCGCCGAGGACGGGTTCGGGCACGAGGACCACCCCGTGCAGGAATCCGGCCCGGACGACGTCGAGGATGCGCCCGTCGATGGCGACCGAGGAGTCCAGGATCCGCGGGAGCGAGGCGAGTGCCGTCGGGCGCTCGCGCAGGCCCGCGTGCGGACCGAACAGGGCGAGCACATGCGCGCGCCGGGCCAGGCCCAGGCGGTAGCCGAGGCTGGCCAGGGTCACGCAGATGAAGACGAACACCGGGATCGTGATCAGCGCCGAGCCCACGAGCAGCAACGGCCAGGTGAGGCCGCCGGCCACGAGCATGCCCAGCACCGACCCGACCAGTCCGGCGAGGAGCTGCTCGGCCGAGCGGCCCGAGAGGACCGCCTCGGTGGCCGCGACCGAGCGCCCGGTGATCCGCCCGACGACCCCGCCGACGACGTAACCGAGTCCCGCCCCGACGATGATCCCCACACTGTCAGCGTCGAACGGGCCGAGTCGCATCTCGATGGACCCGGCGGTCCACCGCGAGATCTGGAAGCCGACCCCCGCGAGGAAGACCACGACGCAGAACCGCAGAACCTCGACGACAGCGGGAGGTATGCCTACATCACGCCGAGTCATCGAACAATCATCCCCCCTGACCGCTGGTTCCGACCCGGCACACGCCCGGGCGCGCTCACCACACCCCGCGCAGCCCGGGAAACCAGGTCGATCATGCCGCGGCCCCGGACCATTGGTCCGGGGCCGTCAACGGCTCAGGAAGCCAGGACCTCGTCGAGCAGGGACTCGGCTTTGTCCTCGTTCGTGTGCTCCGCCAGTGCCAGTTCGGAGACCAGTATCTGTCGAGCCTTCGCCAGCATCCGCTTCTCGCCCGCCGAGAGGCCGCGGTCCTGATCACGTCGCCACAGATCGCGGACAACCTCGGCCACCTTGATCACGTCGCCGCTGGCCAGCTTCTCGAGGTTGGCCTTGTACCGGCGGGACCAGTTGGTCGGTTCCTCCGCGTAGGGGGCCCGCAGAACCTCGAACACCCGGTCGAGGCCCTCCTGGCCGACGACGTCACGCACGCCCACCAGATCGACGTTCTGGGCGGGCACTTCGATGGTCAGATCCCCCTGGGCGACCTTGAGAACCAGGTACTGCCTCTCCTCGCCCTTGATGACTCGGGTCTTGATCTCCTCGATGAGTGCAGCCCCGTGGTGGGGGTACACAACAGTCTCGCCGACCATGAACGCCATGTGTTCTCGTCCCCTTTCCCAACCCCAGTCTAACACGACACCCTGCCGTCGTCATCGAACACACGAAGCGTTTCCGCAGGTCAGAGCCATGGTGGGTGTCCCGATCGGGCTTGACAGGGGGCCATTTCCGTGCTGGTGCCGCCTCCTCCGAGTGACCGAACCAGGGCTTCCCTCACATGGCCGAGAGGTCCGACCGTTCGGAGGGCTCGGCCCATACCCACCCTGATCACCCAGGACAAATGCCACCATTCGGGAGGTAGCAGGCTGCGGGGCGAGCACGGCGGGGACATCCGCGCCCGACCGGCCCGCACCCGTCAGGGCTCGAACTTGTAACCGAGTCCACGCACCGTCACCAGGTAGCGGGGGTTGGCCGGGTCCGGTTCGATCTTGCTCCGCAGACGCTTCACATGGACGTCGAGGGTCTTCGTGTCGCCCACGTAGTCGGAACCCCAGACGCGGTCGATCAGCTGCATGCGCGTCAGCACCCGGCCCGCGTTGCGCAGAAGGATCTCCAGGAGCTCGAACTCCTTGAGTGGCATCTGCACCGGCTCGTTGTTCACACTCACCACGTGGCGTTCCACGTCCATGCGCACCGGCCCGGCCCCGATCGTCGCGGGCACGAGGGTCTCGGGCTCGGTCCCCCGCCGCAGCACGGCCCGCACCCGGGCGACGAGTTCTCGCGAGGAGTACGGCTTGGTCACGTAGTCGTCGGCCCCGAGCTCCAGGCCGACCACCTTGTCGATCTCGCTGTCCTTGGCGGTCAGCATGATCACCGGCACATTGCTGCGGCTGCGCAGCTGCCGGCAGACCTCGGTGCCGGGCAACCCCGGCAGCATCAGGTCGAGGAGCACGAGATCCGCCCCGTTGCGATCGAACTCCGCCAGGGCGGCGGTGCCGTCGTCCGCCACCGCGACCTCGTACCCCTCCCGCCGTAGCAGGTAGGACAGCGGGTCGCTGAAGGACTCTTCGTCCTCGACGACGAGGATCCGGGTCACGGTCGTGCTCCCCTCAGATGGGTACCAGCAGCCCGGAGGGTCTCCGGCTGCTCGGACGGGGCGTCGGCCTGCTCCTGCGACTGCCCGGACTGGGACGGCGCACTGTCCGGTAGCCGCAGGGTGAAGGTCGACCCCTGCCCCTCCACGCTCCACAGCGTCACCTCGCCGCCGTGGTTGCTCGCGACGTGCTTGACGATGCTCAGGCCCAGTC
>Ga0265334_10001475_pt1 | contig 11338 bp, 11 predicted proteins | sample 42023metaG_FD_192442 | JGI IMG/M metagenome (GOLD analysis project Ga0265334, IMG submission 192442) | Rhizosphere microbial communities from Carex aquatilis grown in University of Washington, Seatle, WA, United States - 4-20-23 metaG | ecosystem: Host-associated > Plants > Roots > Rhizosphere...
CGGTTCAGGCCCCGACGCGCCTCGCTAATTCTTCTGAATGATTCATGAAAACCGAGCCGGCGCCCATGTTGCTAGGGATCGGTTCGGCGGCTACCCTGCCGTGAGTTGGGAGCGACGCGCGGTAACCAGGAGAGGATCTGGCCATGGGCGGCGACCGGCGGACCGCGCGCGCGGCGGCGCTCCGTCGCGGGAGCTCTGGCGGTGGGGTGCGCCACAGCATCGTTCGGCGGCTGTCAGTACGATCTCGGCTCCGTCCACAGCGTCGTCGCGAACGGAGGGACGGCGGGCGCGTCGACGCCTCCGACCACCTCGATGGACGGTGGCGCCGGTGGGCTTCGGGGAGCAGCGGGACGAAGTCCGGCGGGCGGCACCGGGGCCGGCGCCGGTAGGGCGGGCGCCGGCGGCATCGCCGCGAGCGCAGGGAGCGCCGGGGTCGGGGGCGTCGCGGGAGCGGGAGGCGTGCCCGACGCAAGCGTCCCCGGGGCTCTACCGGCGCACGTGATCAGCGCCTCTCCGGGGCCGGGCGCGACGAACGTGGACACGCATGCCGTGCTCGCGCTCATGCTCGACCGGACCGCTGCGGCGTCGGACCGAGGAGCGGTCGAGCTCCTCGTCGGAGGCGTCGCGGTCGCCGTCACTCCCTCGGTATCGGGGAACACTCTCACCCTCAGCCCCGACGCGCCGCTCGCGATGAGCACGACGTACACCGTCCGCGTGAACGGCGTGCTCGGCATGTCGGAATGGTCCATCACCACTGCGGACGGCGTGTTCCGCACCACCGAGGAGCTCTTCTACGGTGGGCCCAACGCCTCCGAGTTCAGTCGCGCCGTCGTCGCGGACACGGCGATACGCGACGGTCTGGCGGTCGTCGCGTACCGCACGGTGCAGAAGGTCTTGCTGCGTCGGACGGTCGGCGGCGTGGACCGGCGCGGGCTTCCCGACTCCGATGCGGCCGCACCCGCCGTCTCCTGGCAGGCGGAGGAGCCGGTCGCCGACGCTGCAACCGATACGCTCGTCGCCGGCGAGACGACGGCGGAAGTCGGCGTCGGGATCGACGGCGCGGGGGGCCTCGTCGTCGCCTGGAACGCGCCGATCAGCGGCACGACGGGCGCTTACACCATCTTCACGAGCACGTGGTCCTCGAAGACGAAGGCGTGGTCCGCCGCCGAGCGGCGCGAGACGGATACGGACTCGTGCGCTCCGGCCGACACCACGTGCACGGTGAGCGAGCCGCGTCTCGCGGTGTCATCGGGTGGCGCTGCGCTCCTCACGTGGGAGCGCTGGACGAAGCCGGGAACGGCCGCGGCGACCAGCACCGTGTGGGCCACCGCGCTCGTCGCTGGAAAGTGGCTGCCTGCGACGGTGATCTCCGGGGCGTCGGCGCGCCAGCCGTCGGTCGCGGTGGACGGACCGGGAGACGGAGCGGTGGTGTGGGTCGAGCAGAGCGGGGGGTTCGACGTCCCGCGCGTGCGTCGGTTCACGGCGGCGAAGCAGACATGGGATACCGCGCGTACACTCGCGTCAACGGCGCAGACGAATGCACGCGTGCCGTCGGTCTCGATGAACGACGCCGCGACGCTGCTCGCGAGCTGGGCCGCGTGGCCACCCGGCGCCGATGTCGGTACCGGTCAGGGCATGACACGCGTGTACTGGGAAGCGCCCACGGTGACGGGCATGCCGGGCTCGGGCCCTGCGAGCGCGGTGAACGACATCTTTCGGGCGTCCCTCGGTGCGAAGAACGACGTGCTCGGTGCGTGGGGAGCGCCGAACCCCAACAGCGTCAGCGCCGTCGTTCACTCGCTTCCCGCGGGCGGCGCGGACGTCTGGCCGTCGGGCAAGACGATCAGCAGCGTCGAGGATTACGTCTCCGACCCTGTGCCGCGGATCGATGCGCGCGCACGCGGGCTCGTCACGTGGAGGGTCGGCACGGACAAGGTCGACCCGGGCCTCTACGCCGCGCGCTACGATTCGACGAAATGGAGCGCGCCGAGGCTGCTCGTGCCAGGGAGCCAGGCGGGGCCATTCCTTGCGATGGAGGACGGCGGGCGCGCCCTCGTCGCATGGATCGACACCAAGAGCGGCGCCCTCGACGCGATTCTGTTCGAATGAGTCACCATATGCTCCGTCCTTCTCGATTCCATGCCGTCGCGCTCGCCGCCTGCTTTGCGCTCGGCCTTGCCGGTAGCGGGCACGCTGACACCGACGATGGCGGCGAGGAGTACCGTCGGGCCATCGAGCAAGCCGTCGCTGCCTTCGACGCGGCGGACCTCGCGACCGCGCGCTCCGCGTTCGAGCACGCGCACTCCATCTCCCCAAATGCGCGGACCTTCCGCGGCATCGCGGTCACCGCGTTCCGGCAGGGTGATTTCTTCACGGCCGTCATCGCGTTCCGGTCCGCGCTCGCGGACACGCGCAAGCCGCTCACCGCCGAGCAGCGCAACGAGGCGACGACGTTGCTCCGCCAGGCCGAGCGTCAGATAGGCCACGTGACGGTGGTCACCGTGCCCGGGAACGCGACGGCGCGGCTCGACGGGCGCGTCGTCGACGCGGGCCGTGAGCTCGACGTCCCGACCGGCACGCACGTCTTTCGCGCTGATCTTCCCGGGTACCGCGCCGTCGAGCGCGAGAAGACCGTCGCGGCCGGCGCGCGGATGAACGTCGAGCTCGAGCTCCAGGTAGAGTCGAGCCCCGCCGGTGCGACGGTGCCCGCGCCGGTCGCGAAAGAGGTGCCTCCGGTAACGACGAAGTCGAAGGGCAGGGTCTGGACTTGGGTCGCACTCGGCGCGGCGCCGGTCCTCGGCGGCGTTGGTCTCGGTGTCTGGCTCTCCGGGCTGTCCGCGGCAAAGTCCATCCGGGATTGCACCTCGTGCACGTGGGACGACGTCCAGCACAAGCGAGACGAGTACGGGCTCCCCTGGAAGCAGACTTTCGCCACCGTATCGGGCATCGCGGCCGGAGCCGCGCTCGGCGGCGCGGTCGTTCTCTACTTCGTGGAAGGGAAGTCGACCGACGGCCCACCGCCGTCAGTCGCGTTCGGGCTGTCGGGGACGGGCGCTTACGCGAGCGGCGCGTTCTAGCTGACGAGCGGGCGCGTCGTCGTGCGCGCTCATTTTCCGCCGCAGTCGTCGTTGGGCTCGCACGCGACGCAGCGGTTCGACACGCACACGAAGGGCGTGCTGCCGCAGTCCGTCCGGACGCGACACGCGACGCAGCGGCCCGAGACGCAGAGCGGCGTCGAGCTGCTGCCGCTGCATTCGCGATCCGCGGAGCACGCCGTCCCCCGCGCCGCATCGATGCGGCTCGTCGAGGCGTCGGCGTGGTCGTCGGACACATCAGGGCCGCCTGCTCCGCCCCTCGCGTGTGAGGTCCCTCCCGTGCTCGCGCCGCCGCCGCCCGCGCTGCAGTCGTTCGTCGAGCAGGCGGTACCACCGCTTCCTCCAGCTGCAGTGTGCGACGGCGGGAACAGATCCAGCGCGCCGGTGTTGCCCTGCGAGCAAGCCGCGAGCACGCCGCACGCGATGATGGCGCGCGAGCCGAGCAGGAGCGCTCTTGCGAGCGTCCCTCGTGTCATGGCGCGGTGCTCGGCCCGGCCGGTGCGAGCAAGCGTCGCGCCTCTTCGCTGGCAAAGCCCCGCGGATACACGGAGAGATACCGTTCGGCGGCCCGCGCAGCGGCGGCGTGCCGCCCGAGTCGCACGAGCGCACGCAGGTGTTCCACCTGTGCGTTCTGTGCGAGGGGCGACCCCGGGAAGCGCGAGAGGAACGACTCGAGGAGGCCGACGGCGTGCGCGTCGTCGCCGCCGCGCACCGAAGCGGCCGCACGCCAGTAGAGCTCGTTCTCCGCCGCGAGCGTGCTCTCGCCCACCTCGTCCCGCGAAGCGACGGCCGGTGACGCGCCCTTTGCGCTCGGGTCGGTCGCCGACGACGGAGCAGCGGCGGCCGCGCTCGGCGCGGGTGCGTCCTTCTCCGTCTGAGCAACCGACGCACTTCGCGAGGGCGCTGCGGAGGTGCGCGCTTCGCCGGAACGATGGCCGGCTCTCGAGCGGGCCGCGGAGGCGGAAGCCTTCCTCTCCGACTCGTCCGCGGTGGTCGTCTCCTGCGAGGCAGCGGTTCCGTCGGGCGCGCCGGACTTCTCAGCTACCTGGTCGTTCGCCGCGACGGGGTCGTTCATTGCGCTACCGGGCCGTGCCGGTGCGGGCGCCGTCGCCTCTGCCGTGGCGACGCCTGCGATAGTGGGCCTCGACGTCCAGGACTGGCCGGCCGACAACACGTCCTCGTGGCCCGCCTGGTCCACCCACACGCTTCCCTCCGTCACCTGGACGCGCGTCTCGACGGCGCCCGCGGCGCCGAGAACCGCGACTGAGAAGCGAGTGCCCCGCACCGTGACGCGCGCGTCGGGCGTCACCACGGAGAGCGTGTGATGCGGCCCGAGCTTCGGAACCCGGAGCCATACCTTGCCCTGCCCGAGCCGCAGGTCTTCGCCGGCTCGCTCGCCAGAGTCGACGTGCGCGTCGAAGCGAAGGTCGGAGCCCGGAGCGACGTCCACGGCGGCGCCGTTCGCCAGGATCGCTGTGGTCGTCGCGTCCGCGCCGGTGTGGAGCTCGTCGCTCGCCTCGATTCGCAGCGACGTGGCCGTGCGCGACTCGCCGTGGTGCCGGAGCTGCACCGGCCTGTCCGACGTGACCGTCGCCACGATGTCCGCGCCCGGTACCGACGGCGGCCGGACCACCACCCACGCCGCTGCCGCGCCCGTGGCGAACGCCGCGGCGATGCCCCCGGCGAACATCCTGCGACGCTTCCGCGCGCGCTCGCTCGAAAGGCGCTCGAGTCGTTCGTCGATGGCGCTCGCGATGCGCTCGCGGCGCTGGTTCTCCGCGACGACGCTCCGCTCTCTTGGCGCGCCCTCCGCGAGGCTCTCGAGCAAGCGCGACAGGTCGTGCTGCGAGGGTCGGCTCATGTGTCCCCCTCTCGGACCGCGTCCGCGCTCATCCGCTCGACGAGCTCGTGCCTGCCACGCACCAGGCGCGACTGGGCGGCTGCGATGGAGACTCCGGTGAGGACGGCGATCTCGGAGAGCTCCTTGCCGAGCATGTCGTGCAAGAGGAGCGTCTCGGCGCGCTCGGGCGTCATGCACGAGAGGTGTCCGCGGACTCGCTCGAGCTCGCGGCGCGCCTCCACCGTGCGTTCGACATCGACCCCCGTCGTCTCGAGCGCCGTCTCCACTTCCATGGTGTTGTCGAAGACCTTGCGATGCGCGGTGCGCCGGCGAATCGCGTGGAGCGCGACGTTGCAGGTCACCGCTGCCGCCCAGGACGTCAGGCTGCACGCCTTCGCGAACTTTCGCTCGGCGATGGTGATCACGATCTGCTCGAACGCAGTCTGAACCAGATCGTCGTGCTCCGGATCGTGCCGTCCGAGGATGCGGAAGACGGTAGCGTCCACGACCCGGATGAGCCGGGTGTAGAGCTGGTCGCCGAGCCGTCGATCACCGCGCTGGATGGCGTCGATGAGGGCCTCGTCCTCCGCGCGGAGCGTCGGCGCCCGGGGTTTCTGCCCCGGGACTAGCCGGAGCCACCGGCCGCGAGAACTTCCAGCGACGACCATACCCTCCTCAAGTACCGCGAGCCCGGGGCGAACAGGCACGGAACCCGGCGGCCCCGCGCCGGTCAGGGACGGACCTCGACCCCCAAAAACAGGCCGAAATCCAGCGAGGCGCTCGACCCAATGTAGGTGCCGTGGCTCTGAACCGTGGTGCCGCCCGTGCTTCGCCGGAGCTCGACCCCTGAAAGGACGCCTAGCGGCGTCGAGCCGGGCCATCGAAGCGATGCGTGCGCGATGCCGATGGGCAGCCATCTCGCACGGACCTCCTGCTCGCCACTCGCCGGATCGCTCGCTGAGGCCACCACATCGCGAGCGCCCAGGAGGGCGCCCAGCCGACCCTCCACGTTGAATGCAGTGAAGGCAACCGACGCCCCGCCGGCGAACGTGAGCCAGGAGACGTCGACGCCGCCCACCGCGCCGGGATTGGCGGCGTAGCTCGCGAACACGTCGATGCCCCAGAAGCCGTCGTCGAAATCGTAGCCCCCGAGCGCGGACCCGCCGAGCCTCCAGGTCCCGCGCGTCAGGCCCGGCCCCGTCTCGACGCGCGCGCTCGCTCGTATCGGTCCCGGCTCGTGGGGACGAGCCTCCACCTCTTTCGTGCGCGGCTTCGGCGGCCGCGCCGGCGCCGGCTGAACGACGCGAGGTTTCTCCGGTGGCTCTGCAGCAGGCGAGACGGCCCCGCCCGACAGGCTCGCGATCGCAAAGCCGGTGCTTCTCCAGCGCTCCTCGATGGGGTCGGCGTCGTGAAAAGCGAGGTCCCGCGACGGATGCCGCTCCGGCGACGAGCCCTTCTCACGTACGTCGACGTCGATGGAGATGCGGCCGTCCGCGCTGAGCGTCACCGTTGCAACCGCGATCACGTCCGCCCCGGTGCTCGCGCCGCCGATGACGCATTCACCCTCGCGGAGCGCTGCGGTACACGCCGATACGAGCGCGCGCGCGGCAGGCGCCGAGACCTCGCCCGCGGGCAGCATCACGACGACCGTCGAAGGCATCTCTTCCGTTAGTGGCCGGACTGGCCGCGATCAGTCTGGCGTGGCCATCGGGAAGCTCGCCACCGCCGCCTTCACTCCGCGCGTGGTCTCGATGGTCGCCGACGCGGCGCGCGCGATGTCCGCCACGCAGAGCTCGGTGAGCTCGATGAGCGGAGGGACGGCGAGCGTCAGGCCCTTGGCCGCCTTCGCGGGCGGCGTGATCGATAGCCGGCACGACGAGCCCGCCGTCGCGACCGTCACGTGCACGCCGCCGTCACGCCCCGTCGCGATCGCGGCGGCGAAGCCGACGAGCCGGAGCGCGAGCCGCGGATTGACGAGAACGGCGATGGGCGTGCTCGGCCCCTCGAAGGACAGCTCGACGCGCCGGCCGCGGCCCGAGCCGGTGTCCTGCCGGATGGTGCTCTCCCGGATCACGTCGGTGACGTCGACGGGGACGCGGCCCGTGGCGGTCGCCTCGACCATGAGCTCGATGAGCTCGAGCGCGCCGTCGAGGTCCCGCACCGTCCCGGAGATGGCGGCCTCCAGCCGCAGGCGGTCGCTGGCGCGGAGCGCTTCTCCACGTGTGTCGCCGAGGACCTTCTCGAGCTCGCGCATCCGCTTCGTGACGAGGCTCGACAGATCAGTGAACGAGCCGCACTCACCGAGGCTCAAGCTGGCGTCCCTGGGTAGCTCCTCGGCGGAGGCGATGAGCGGCGCGCAGGAGGCGTGCACGAACGGGATGACTCGCGCGAGAGCCTTCGGCCCGACCTTCACGGACCCGAGCAGATGCTGCAGGTTGTGAATGCCCCCTACGGTGTCCCGCATCATGCCGCTGGTAGCAGCCAGACGCGGGTCGACGGACCGCGAAGAGGGAGGCGCCGTCGTCATCGAGCTCCCCTAGCTTAGTGCATCAGGAGGGCAGTGGTACCGGGCACCCGGCGTGTGCGCGAGGTGCGCGCACGCCGGACCTTCGGCGTTTCAGAGCAGGTCGTGGCCCGCGAAAAAGTATGCGCACTCGATGCGGCCGTTCTCGACCGAATCGGAGCCGTGTACCGCGTTCTCGCCGACGTTCGCGCCATAGAGCTTGCGCACCGTACCCTCGGCGGCCTTCGCCGGGTCGGTGGCGCCGATGACGTTGCGGTAGTGCTGCACGGCGTTTTCCCGCTCCAGTGCCACGATGACGACCGGACCGCGCGTCATGAACGTGCAGAGCTCGTCGAAGAAGGGCCGCGCCTTGTGAACGGCGTAGAAGCCCTCGGCGGTCGCGCGCGGGAGCGTCGTTTGCTTCATCGCGACGATGCGGAAGCCCTCCTCGAGGAGGCGCTGGATGATGCTGCCCTGAGCGCGCTTTTCGACGGCGTCGGGCTTGATGATGCACAGGGTGCGTTCGGTGGCCATTTTGGTCTGTCTAACCTTTGAGCATGCTTTGGAGAGTCGTTCCCATTTCCGCAGGGGAGGGAGCGACCTTCACGCCGGCCGCGACGAGCGCGCGGATCTTGTCCGTCGCCGTGCCCTTGCCGCCGCTGATGATCGCACCCGCGTGTCCCATCCGCTTGCCGGGGGGCGCGGTGGTGCCTGCGATGAAGCCCGCCACGGGCTTCTTCATGTTTGCCTTGATCCACGCGGCGGCGCGCTCCTCGGCGTTGCCGCCGATCTCGCCGATCATGATGACGCCCTCGGTGTTCGGGTCGTCGTTGTAGAGCTTGAGGCAGTCGATGAAGTCCATGCCACCGACGGGATCGCCGCCGATGCCGATGCACGTCGACTGACCCATGCCGAGCGCGGTGAGCTGCCCGACGGCCTCGTAGGTGAGCGTCCCGGAGCGTGACACCACGCCGTACTTGCCGGGCAGGTGGATGTGGCCGGGCATGATGCCGAGCTTGCACGCGCCCGGCGTGATGATGCCCGGGCAGTTCGGGCCGATGAGCCGGCTATTGCTGGTCTCGAGGACGCGCCGCACGCGGATCATGTCGACGACGGGGATGCCCTCCGTGATGCACACGATGAGCTTGATGCCGGCGTCGATGGCCTCGAGGATCGAGTCCGCCGCGCCGAGCGCCGGGACGAAGATGCACGACGTGTCTGCGCCGGTCTGCTTCACGGACTCGGCCACGGTGTCGAACACCGGCACGCCGACCTTCTTGCCGCCCGGGCCCGTCGCCTCGAACGTTTCTCCGCCGCGATTGGGCGTGCACCCTGCGACGATCTGAGTGCCGTAAGCGATGCATTGCGCGGCGTGGAACGACCCGGCGCCGCCCGTGATCCCCTGGATCACGACCTTGGTATCTTTTCCGACGAGTACGGACATTTGCTTTCCTTGATCCTTCGCGGGGCCGCTCAGGCGGCCTTCACCGCGGCGACGATCTTCTTCGCGCCGTCGAGCATGTTGTCGGCCGCCTGAATCTTCAGGCCGCTGTTCCGGAGGATCTCCTTGCCCAGCTCGACGTTGGTCCCCTCGAGACGCACGACGAGCGGCACCTTGAGACCGAGCTCCTTGGTCGCCGCGACCACCCCTTCGGCGATGACGTCGCACTTCATGATCCCGCCGAAGATGTTGACGAAAATCCCCTTCACCTTGCTGCTGGAGAGGATCATCTTGAAGGCTTTGGTCACCTGATCCTTCGTGGCGCCGCCGCCGACGTCCAGGAAGTTCGCAGGGGCGCCGCCGGCGTGCTGGATGATGTCCATCGTCGCCATCGCCAGGCCCGCGCCGTTGACCAGGCAGCCGATGTCGCCGTCGAGCGAGACGTAGTTCAGACCGGTCGTCTTCGCCTCGAGCTCGACCGGATCCTCCTCGTCCTTGTCCATGAGCTCCGCCCACTCCTTGTGGCGGCCTTCGGCGTTGTCGTCGAAGTTGATCTTCGCGTCGAGCGCGATGATGTGGCCGTCCTTCGTCACGACGAGCGGGTTGATCTCGCAGAGGGAGCAGTCTTCCTTCTCGAACATCGTCGCGAGCTTCGTCACGACCTGCACGAACTCCGCGATGGTCTCCTTGGGCTTCGGTGCGCCCTTCCCGATGCCGAGGCCGAAGGCGAGCTTGCGCGCCTGAAAGCCGCCCAGGCCGATGGCCGGATCGATGTGCTCGGTGAGGATCTTCTCCGGACTCTCCTCCGCGACCTTCTCGATCTCCACGCCGCCCTCGGTGGACGCCATGAGCGCGATGCGGCGCTTCTCGCGGTCGACGACGAGCCCGAGGTAGAGCTCGCGCGCGATGTCGAGGCCCTGCTCGACGTAGAGGCGCCGCACCTTCTGTCCCGCGGGACCGGTCTGGTGAGTCACGAGCTGCATCCCGAGGATCTGGGAAGCGATCTTCTTCGCCTCGGCCGGGCCGCCTTTCACGACCTTCACTCCGCCGCCCTTGCCGCGGCCGCCCGCGTGGATCTGCGCCTTCACGACGACGACGGGGTTGCCCGTCTCGTCGATGAGCTTCTTCGCGGCCTTCTCGACCTCGTCGACCGTCATGCACGGGATGCCCTTCGGGATGGGCAGGCCGTACCGCTGGAAGATCTGCTTCCCCTGATACTCGTGGATTTTCATTCGATTTATTTTTCGTTCGATGACTCGGGGTGATCCGTGGAGCTCAGCCGGCGGCTTTCTTCACGACGTCGACGATGCCCTGGACGCTCTTCGCGCTCTTCTCGAGCATCGTCTTCTCCTCGGCGGAGAGCTCGATCTCGACGATGCGCTCGACGCCGCTCGAGCCGATGATCACGGGGACGCCCATGTAGAGATCCTTGTAGCCGTACTGGCCCTCGAGATACGCCGCGCAAGGCAGGAGACGCTTCTGGTTTCGCAGGAACGATTCCGCCATCGCGATCGCGCCTGCCGCCGGGGCGAAGTAGGCGCTCGTGCCCATCAGGTTCACGATCTCGCCGCCGCCCTTGCGTGTGCGGTCGATGATGGCGTCGAGCTTGTCCTTCGCGATGAGCTGCTTCACCGGGACGCCGTTCACGGTGGTGTAGGTCAGGGCCGGCACCATGTCGTCGCCGTGGCCGCCGAGCACCATGGCGCGGACGTCCGTGACGGCGACCCCCGCCTCGCGAGCGAGGAAGAGCGCGAAGCGCGCGCTGTCGAGCGTGCCGGCCATGCCGACCACGCGCGCGGCGGGGAAGCCGGTGCGGCGCTTCAGCTCGTACACCATGGCGTCGAGGGGGTTCGAGATGACGACGACGAATGCGTTCGGGCAGTGCTTCTTCGCGTTGTCCGCGACGTCGCGGATGATCGGCAGGTTCGTTGCGACGAGGTCGTCGCGCGACTGGCCCGGCTTGCGCGGGATGCCCGCGGTCACGATGAGCACGTCCGCCCCGGCACAGTCCTCCCATTTCGAGGTGCCGGTGACGTGAGTCTGGTTGCCGCTCAGGGCGGTCGCCTGCTCGAGGTCGAGCGCCTTGCCCTTCGCGAAGTTCTCGCGCGCCGGCACGTCGAAGAGGACGACGTCGCCGAGCTGTTTCTGGATGACGAGGCTGGCGAGCTCGCCGCCGATGTTTCCCGCGCCGATGAGTGCAATCTTGCTTTTGGCCATTTGATTCTCACATGTGAGCGATGATGGCGCGCCCGAACTCGGAGCAGCGCACCTCTTTTGCGCCGTCCATGAGGCGCGCGAAATCGTACGTGACGGTCTTGGCCCCGATGGCGCCGTCCATGCCCTTGATGACGAGATCCGCGGCTTCCGTCCACCCGAGGTGTCGGAGCATCATCTCGCCGCTCAGGATCACGGAGCCGGGGTTCACCTTGTCGAGCCCTGCGTATTTCGGGGCCGTCCCG
>Ga0265334_10001476_pt1 | contig 11327 bp, 15 predicted proteins | sample 42023metaG_FD_192442 | JGI IMG/M metagenome (GOLD analysis project Ga0265334, IMG submission 192442) | Rhizosphere microbial communities from Carex aquatilis grown in University of Washington, Seatle, WA, United States - 4-20-23 metaG | ecosystem: Host-associated > Plants > Roots > Rhizosphere...
AACCGATTTCGTCCGATACCGTCATGGTCTGAGCGCCTCTGACGGTCTTTTTTTCTAGCTAATATACTGTAAGAAAAAGAGATTTTGCCACGAGAATGCCAGAAAATGGCCTGACGGTCTTTTTTCGAGGAGGTGGCCTAAATGCTGACGGATGCAGCCCTTAAACATCTGAAACCAAAAGAGAAAATTTATAAAGTGACGGACCGGGACGGCATGTATGTCCTCGTGAAGCCGTCGGGCACCCTCTCTTTTCGGCTGGATTACCGGATGAATGGACGGCGCGAGACCGTCACGTTCGGCAAGTACGGCCCGGCCGGGCTGTCGCTCGCTCGTGCGCGCGAGCTGTGCATCGACGCTAAGCGGGCGATCAGCGAGGGACGATCGCCGGCGATCGAAAAGCAGCGGGAAAAGCGCCGGCTCCTGGAAGCGAGGAGCTTTGGCGAGTTCGGCGAGAAGTGGCTGACCGCGGCTCCGATGGCGGACAGCACGCGGGCGATGCGCCGATCAATCTTCGAACGCGAACTGCTACCAAGGTGGCGCACCAGGCTGCTGACCGAAATCACACCGGATGACCTCCGGGCACATTGTGGCGCAATCGTCGAGCGCGGCGCGCCAGCGACGGCGATCCACGTCCGCGACATCCTCAAGCAGATCTATGGCTTCGCGATCTTGCACGGCGAGAAGGTCGCCAACCCGGCCGATGATGTAGGGCCCGCTTCGATCGCGACCTTCGTGCCGAAGGATAGGTCGCTCTCGCCAACCGAGATCAGGATCATGCTCAAGCTGCTCGAGAAGGTGGCGACGCTGCCGACCATTCGGCTCGGCATGCGCCTCTACCTGCAGACGATGGTGCGCAAGAGCGAGCTGCAGGACGCGATCTGGGACGAGGTCGATTTCGAGAACGCCGTCTGGACGATCCCGAAAGAGCGGATGAAGCGCTCGAAAGCGCACAACGTCTATCTGTCACGCCAGGTCCTCGACATCATGATCGCGCTGAAGACCTGCGCCGGAAATTCGAGATACCTTTTGCCGTCGCGCTACGACGCGGATGCGCCGATGTCGCGCGCTACGTTCAACCGGGTCACCTATGCTGTCGTCGAGCAGGCGAAGAAGGAAGGATTGCCGTTGGAGCCATTCACGGTTCATGATCTCCGAAGGACGGGATCCACACTGCTCAATGAACTGGGCTTCAACAGCGACTGGATCGAAAAGTGCCTTGCGCACGAGGATGGCCGCTCGTCACGCGGAGTCTACAACAAGGCAGAGTACGAGGTGCAGCGTCGCCATATGATGCAGGAATGGTCGGATATCATCGACGCCTGGGTCGCGGGCAAGAAACGCGTCCCGGTACTCATCCCGCCTTCGATGCCGCTGCTTGAACCCGACCCGGCTCTCGAACAGGGCGCGATCGCCGCTGCCTGACGTCAGGGGACTGCGCGCGGACAATTGGAGCTGATCGGCGCGAAGCCAGCCACGCTTCGACCTCCGCCAGATCCCAGACAACGCAGCGGGGCGAGAGGGCGAAGCGCCGCGGAAACTCTCCTCGCTGCTCCATTTCGTAAATTGTGCTGTCGGCGAGAGGCACCATTTCGCGCAACTGCCGTCTCCGGATCGTGCGCTTAATGCGAGGTTCTGTTGAGACGGCCATCGTTTGTCTCCTGACGCTCCTAGGCTGGCAGAAGATTGAACACGATCGTTGTCAATCGATGGAAGCGCGACGGTGCGCGCGTAGGCAAGAAGAAGGGCGTGGGATAGAAATCGGACGAAGGGACAAGAAGGTTGCGATCCAAGCCTAGAAGGCGCGGCTTCCTCGATTCTTCGCGTCAACGTCCGGAGAAGCAACAGCTCGCTCCAGATAAAGGGTGGCCCCTGACAAGATGATGAGGACGGTTTCGGCGGTGAGGACCGGAATACTTGCGGCAAATGTGCCCGAGTCATCTCAGCGTGCCGGATTGCGTCGAGGCGAGGTATTTCTTCAACGGATCCCAGTATCGTGGCGGCCAACCCTCGTAGAGGTGGTCATAGTGCCCCTCGGGGAAGCCCGTGTGGTCCAGCATGAGGATTGTTCCCGAACCCTTCGGCGCGAACTCCATCTTGACCACCGAGTAAACGCCGGACGGGAAGTCTTCGACAGCGCGCCAGGCCTGGACAATCCGCTTTCCAGGGATGAGCTCGATGTTGCAACCGACGATCAGGCCGCCGAACATCGAGATCGCGCCGCCCACGTGCGGGTCGATCTGGGCCGGCATGCCGGTGAAGCGGGAAAAGGCTGTGGAACTCAGAAGTGCGGCGTAGATGCGCGCTTGTGAGGCTGCGAAGAAGACCTCCTGATGCAGCGCCGTGCGTTGTCGCGTCTCGGGGATGCCGCGCTGGACGCCCATCGCCGTGGTCGGCGCAGCGCTGGCGCTAGTCGCTGCTGCGGCGACTAGACCGGTCGCTCCGCCCATTAGCGCTCGACGAGTTGCAAGTCGCGACAGAGGTGGCGTGGACTCAGGCACAGGCGCTCTCCCCTCGTGGGCCAGCACGTGGTCTTGACTTCAAGCGTCACTGTCGGCGGTTCTGAAGGAAACAGGCGGAGAAAAGATGTTCAACAACATCTTTTCAGCGGCGGCGCCGCCCCCTCCCGATGCCGCTTAATTATTCCGCGCCGCGCCTTGGGTGATGGTGTGGAAGGCGTCTGGCCGGGCTCCGCCATCTCGAAGCGGCTTGAGGCGGCCTCAGATTACATTAGAATCGCGAGCCGAGCATTCTCTAAAGCCCGGGTCGCGCGCAACCTGAGCCGCCTGGGTCGTCTCAGCGAGTCCATCTAACCCGGTCGTCCGCCAACCACCCAAAGCCTTGGGCCTCGCCGCGCACTGGCGGGCCCAGGTGCGCTATGTCGCTATAATAGGTCAGGGGGAGTGCTGCTCATGAGCGCGACCTGATCTCGCCGCTCTCCGTATCGAGTTCTACTAGGAGGCGCCGCACCTGCCAGCGCATGGCCAGACGTCCCAGTTGAACGCCGAAGACCAGAAAGACCGCCGCGCCCGAAAGGAGAGACAGCCAAAGGTTCGCGGGCGGCGTCTTGTTGATTATATGCCCGGCGATGTTGCCGAACCACGTCACCGGCATGCCGCCGAAGAGTACGGCTTGGCTCGCAACAACACCTACCCCTTCAACGTAGTTAGCGCTCCTCCGGCGAGGCTGCTCGCGCGCCCACCATTGTCGTCGCCCTACCTCGCGAAGTGTCAGCACGCCGCCAGCCAGGCAGATGAAAACGCCCGCGAAGATTGTCAGGTCAGGCCAGTTCATGCCGCATCTCCATCCTCGGTCGTCGCTCCCCGCCGACGCGCCGCGCCGTCAAGCGCGGGCGTCACGGGTACCGTCGTAAGTAATGCCGGCCACAAATTTCACCTTTTGGAGGTTACAATCGTGTAAAGCATTGTTCGCATCTTTCGTGGTGCGCTTATTCATATCGCGCATTTAGGTTTAAACTTCGCCCCCCGGCTAGCTTCAACGATATCCTTTGAACCGCGACGCCTCGATTGTGCAGGCCTGGAATTCGCTTTGTCATCCCAGCCACCAAGCTCAAGCGCGACCTCCATCGCAGCATTGCGCAACTCGTTGGCTAAGGCGCGCCCCTCGCTGGCGCGGGCGACGACCATGCCACCTACGCACAACGCAGCGATCGCTAGCGCCGACGTCCGGGGGGCGCGGCCGTTGGCAGCGGAGCTGCGTTGAAGCAACACGACCATCGCTTCGAAGACCGCTTGAAAAGCTCGCTTGGCGTTCTCGTTGCTGCGCGCAACGTCGCTAGGTAGCGCGACCATTGGACAACAATTTTCGACTTCGTTCAGATGTTGCTGGGACAAGTATGCGCGGACGATCTGCGCTCCGGCATCGGCGGCCGTAAGGTCGATGTGCACGCCTTCCCAGCTGTTGTTCCATTTCGGGTCGGTGAAGAAGCACTGCATCACCTCCGCGTATAAATCACTCTTGCTCGCGAAGTGTCTGTAAAAGCCTCCGTGGGTGAGGCCGGCGTCGATCATGATTTGTTGGATCGAGACACCATCAAATCCAAACCGGTTGAATAGCTTGCGAGCGCTAACAACGATTCTGGCTCTGGTCTTCAGGCGATGGTTAGGCGAGTAGGGCAATACTTCCTCCGTCCGAGATGGCGGCGACGTTAGGGCCTGAGTCCGAGCGTCAACCGTGACGCTATAGCAACATCAAAAGATTATGTTGATCATCTTTTGTCGCGCCGCTCAAGTGGCGACCCGTCGGTTGACGCCGCCGAGTCGGGAGTGGGGCGCGGTGGTGCCCGGTCTCGCGCCTGTGAACGGACTTGTGAGAGTAACAAACCAAGAGGTTCTCAATGGACAACGCAATTCAGCAAGAAGTCATATTCAAAACCAGTCCGAAGCGCGTGTATGACGCGCTCCTGGACTCCAAGCAGTTCAGCGAATTCAGCGGCGGCGCGCCAGCGGAGATCAGCCGCGATCCTGGCGGTGCCTTTTCGTGTTTTGGTGGGGTCATCACGGGACGAAATATTGAGCTCGTCCCCAACCAGCGAATTGTCCAGGCATGGCGCGTCAAGATGTGGCCAGAGGGGCTTTATTCGATTGTGAAATTCGAGCTGCGGCAGCAAGGTTCGGAAACGCATCTGGTCATGGACCATGTGGGCTTTCCGAAGGAGATGCGGGCGCATCTGAACGGCGAGGAAGCCAACGGCGGGTGGCCCAGACAATATTGGGAGCCATTGAAGAAGTACCTGGCGTAGCGACGTCAGCGGGGACTCTTGGCCATTCCGGAGTAGTAGGTAAGCGACTTAAATCGCCAATCCGACGAATGTGGCCAATTTCTCGCCAAGACGACGGGATGCACGAATAGTTTGGCTAGTGAACTCTCAGCATTGGAGCCGTGCGACGTCCACGTAGGCGTTGCGCGGCCCAATCCCCCGCACGATGAGCAGGTAGGCTGCGCTTCCGAAAAAGGGAGGCCCATGACGAGCCGTTCAGTGCATCGGCACTGCAAACATCGATATCAATCACGGGCCGAGTGGTTTGCGGAACAAGACATCAAGACACGAAAAAAAGACAATGCCCGTCGGTAGCGAGGTTAACCTCCATCACCTCCGTTACTTCCTTGCTGCCGCCGAGCATCAGAACTACACGCACGCTGCGGGAGCAGCTGGGGTCCACGCGTCCACGCTCAGTCGCCGGGTACGCCAGCTAGAAGACGACCTTGGAGTGTCTCTCTTCGAACGGCACCGCAAAGGGATTCGATTAACGGTAGCTGGACGACAATTCCTTAGTCGCACCCAGCGGTTTATGTTTGATTTCGAACGGGCCGTTACTCGCGCCGCCCAAGCTGGTCGAGCAGAACTAGGTGAATTATGCCTTGGTGTTGCGCCATCTATTCTCTCGGGCCCGTTCCAGAAATTTATCAATCGTTATCGGCAGGAAGTGCCGGACGTCGAACTTCATTGCGTTGAAAGTGATGACGCCGGCTTGGTCCTCGCGCTTCACGAGCGCGGCGTCGACGTTGCCGTTGGCTACGCGGATCTTCTTCACAGCCCTGGAGTCAGGTCGATGGCCCTTTGGCCCGAGTGTCTCCATGTAGCGTTGCCGATGAATCATCCTCTTGCCAGCCGACAGTTTATTATGTGGAGCCATTTTCAACATGAGACTGTGATCATCCGCGGCTGGACCAGCCCTCCGCAGGCCTACAAAGAGCTCGCCCGCCGGATGCCAGATGACATGCAAATCGTGCCGCACCTCGTCTCTCGCGACACGCTTCTGGGCCTCGTCGCCGCGGGGTATGGGCTCTCGGTGGTTCCGGGAAGCACTGCGTGCGTCGTTTATCCTGGCGTTGGATTTCGCCCTATCAAGGAGCCGGACGCGAAAGTGACAGTAGTTGCTGCCTGGCTCGAAGAGAATGACAAGCCAGTAAAGGCGAAGTTCATTGCTGAACTGCGAAAATTCGCCCGGAACCGCGAGAGCAAGGCCGGAGACCTGATGTGAGGACATTAATCGACAGTTGCGCGGACGGAGTCCACAGTCTCGCGAAAGCGCATCTGAAGCGGAGATCAAGGATATTCGTCATACTGTCCCGAGCGTTTTCCGGACCCTCGCGAATGCACGGTCGGTCGCCATGAAACGATCTAGCATCGGGCCGATCAACTTTGCGGGCTCAACCGGGCTTTGGCCAGTCTCGCGAGAGAGCACTTGACTGTAGGCGACAAGGTCGCGGTGAATGGTCGCGGACAGCTCCACGCTCAGCCTGACGGGCTTGTCGTCCGCGATAGCACTGAGTTTGAGTTTAGCCATAACTGATTCTCACGAGCGGTAGGGTTCGAGCACGAGATCGTGGGTCACCATCACCCGGACGGGAAATCCTGGCCGGATGGTGATCGTCGGTTGGATGCTCAATGAGCGCCCGACGACCTGCTGTCCGATTTGGCTGAAGCTCTGTGAACCGCCTTGGCGAATGGCTTGCACGAGTGAGTTCTCGTTGTTGCTCGTGCCGACTTCGGATCCGACGCTCAACAACGTCGAAAGGATCGCGGATTTGAACAGCATGCCCCAATGATTGTCCACCTCGTCCTCCAGACCGGCATAGCCTTCGGTGTCTGCGCCGGGTTGACGCTCCAGCACGATCGATTTGCCGTTCGGCATGACAAGCCGGCTCCAAACCAGCAGCGCCCGCGATTGTCCGAAGGCGATCTGCGCATCATATTGGCCGACCAGGCGCGCCCCTTGTGGGATCAACAAAAACTTCCCCGTGGGGCTGTCATAGACGTCTTCAGTCACCTGCGCGGTGATCTGTCCTGGAAGATCGGAACGCAGTCCCGTGATCAACGATGCCGGGATAACGCCGCCCGCCTGCAGCACGAATTGGCTCGCGGGAGACTGGATTCGATCGGTACTCGTCGTGCGGCGATCGATGCTGCCATTCAGGAAGGCGAGCTTGTGATCCTGCGACGCCAGATCGGTCGATCCGTTCGCGGTTGCCGGCGGAAGTGAACCCGCCGTCAGCGATGGCGGTGGAGCGGGAGTTGTCGCAGCGACATTGGTGGTGGCGAACAGATGGCTAGTGCGCGCCGCTTCCTGTTCCTGCGCGATGTGTTGCTCTTCGGGGCTGGGCCCGGCTCCTGATGGCATGCCTGGCGCGGGCGCACCAGCGTTGAGGATCGGCTTGCCAAGATCCCCAGGGAGCGGTGGACCAAGCTGGGGCGCTGGCTTGGGAAGTCCCGCATAATCGCGCGGCAGGTTGGCGAGGCCGTCCGGAGTGTTGCGATTGTTGGTGTTGTAAAGTTCGGAACCTGTCTGCTGGTGCTGCGGCTTGAGCGCGAACAGAAGGGCGCCGCCGACGCCGATTGCAGCGGCGGCGCCGAGGCCGAGAAGCACCTTGCGGGATAGCCGTGTGACAGGCGCGCGGTTCGCGCGCAGCCGCATCTCCTCCGGCGGCCGACTCTCGGGGCTCGGCCCGGTGTCTGCCTGAGATGAATCCGTCACGGGCGGGGCCTCCCATCGGTGCGGAAGATGCGTACAACCTGCTGGTGCTTGCCGCCGAGCTTGAGTTCGGCGGCGGCAAAGAGCCGGTCCACGATCATGTGGTTGCCTTTGACGCGGTAGTTGACGAGTTGGCCGTCGCCTTCGGCGCCGATCACCCAGAGTGGCGGCAGTTCGCCTTGGCTGATGCCGTTCGGGAATTCGATAAACACTTGGCGCCCGTCGTCGAAAGCGCGCAGCGGTCGCCAGGCCGGATTGTCGCCCTCGATGCGATAGCGGAAATTAAGCGCGTTGATGTCGATGCCGGTGGCCACGGGCGTCGCCGCCTCAGCGGCTGCATTCTGTTGGCGAAGAGCGATGAGTTGGTCTTGCGCGTAAGCCCAGGAGACCGACGCCATATAGGTCTTTTCGTCTGCGTGCAGCTCGAGGTGATAGGTTCGGCGGTCCGTGTTGATGACGAGATTGGTCACGAGATCAGACCGCGTTGGCTTGACGAGGATGTGGATGCGTTTCACCGCGCCAGCACCGCTCTCGGTGTCACCAACGAGCCAGCGCACCGTGTCGCCTGCGGCGACGGGCCCGGAGCCAACGAGCTGCTCGCCCGGTTCGAGTGCGATGTCGGTGATCTCACCTGGCGCGGCATAGACCTGGTAGAGCGCACCATCGGAGAAGGGATAGACCTGGATGGCATTGAGGTAGCCCGCCCGCGTCGGCTGGATCCGTGCCGCCCCATTCGCCTGATCAACGCGCGCGTGCGGATCGGCGACCTCGGGCGGCTCGGTCCGTCCGGTTGGTAGCGGTTTGAGCTGACCCGGCAGCGGCAACGGCTTTGGCACCTCAACGATCTGAACGGGCTTGGGTGGATCGGGCTGAAGGAGGGCCGGCTTCGGCGTGTTGTCGTAGCTGATCTCGGGTGGCTTCCATGCGGTGGCGCATGCGCCGAGCGAGACGGATGTCAGCAGTAGAGTTGCAAGCGTGGCGATCCGCATCAGCCTAGTTCCTTTGACCAGTTGAGGGCGTGGACGTAGACGCCGAGCGGATTCTTCTTGAGCCGATCGGCGTCGGTCGGCGTCCGCACGACGATGGTGAGGATGGCGCTCCAGCGTTCGGTGGCGGCGAGCGCGTCATCGACATAGCGGCGCTCCACCCACGCGACACGGAAGCTGTTGTCGGAGGCGCGGATGACACTCGCCACCTCGACCGATACTTGTGTCTTGCCGATCTTGGAAAACGGGTCGTTGGTGCGGGCGTAGTCGTTGAGCGACAGCGCGCCCTTGTCGGTGACGTAGTTGTAGGCCTCGAGCCAGTTCTGCCGCAGCACGACGGGATCGGCGGGAATGCTGCGCACCTCCTCGATGAATCGCGCGAGATGCCACGCGACCTGCGGGTCGGTCGCCTGATAGTCGGCAACCGCTGGCGCCACCGCCTGGGCCTGGCCGAGTTTGTCGACCTGCACCACCCAAGGCGTGATCGTTCCGCGCGCCGACTGCCAGACGAGACCGCCGGCGAGGCCGCCGCTCAGCGCGAGCGCGCCGAAGAAGGCGAGCCGCCAGTTCTTCGCCTGGACACGCGCCGACCCGATGCGGTCGTCCCAGACCTGGCCTGCCCTCTGGTAGGGCGTTTCTGGCTCGGGAGTCTTGCCGTAGCGGACGGTGGAACGTCGGAACATGGGTTATTCCCCCTCGGAAAGGTCGACTTGGCTGCCGCCGCTCGGCCGGTCGCCGGAACGAATGGCGTGGTCGGCGGCGGTCACGCCGCGGTTGATGGTCTGGCTGCGTTTCATGCTCTGGGCCCAAGCCGGCTGGCCGTCTGAGCCGCCGCCGGACGACGCCGAGGCGCCGCCGCCCCTACTCCCGGCCTGCGGGGCAGCACCCCGCATCACGGCATGCTCGCCGGACGCGAAGCTCTCTTTCAGGCTCATGGCTGCGCGGCGGAGAGGACTCATCGCGGCCGATCCCGCCGCCTGGGCGACGCCCGCCGCACCACCGGCGCGATAGGCGGCGGTCGCACCGCCCGCTACCGAAGCGCCCGCGCGCGCTGTTCCAGCGATCGCGCCACCCGCGGCGGCGAGTCCGCCGGTGGTGGCCGCAACGCCCGCTGCGCCGATGCCCGCTACCGCGAGGCCCGTGCCGACGGCCGCGCCCGCGCCGAGCTGTGGACCGCCGGCGATCAGGCCATTGGCGATGCCCGGGCCGAAGATGGTGAGGCCGAGCAGAGACAGCGCCGCGAGGATGAGCGTCAGCGCGTCGGAGATTGTCGGCGGATTGTTGAAGCCGTTGGTGAACTGATTGAAGATCGTGGAGCCGATGCCGATGATCACGGCGAGCACCAGGATCTTGATTCCGGACGACACCACGTTGCCGAGCACGCGCTCGGCCAGGAACGCGGTGCGACCGAAGAGTCCGAAGGGCACAAGGACGAATCCGGCGAGCGTGGTCAGCTTGAACTCGATCAGGCTGACGAAGAGCTGGATCGCCATCACGAAGAAGCTGATGACGACGATCAGCCAGGCGACGAGCAGGATGACGATCTGAACCAGGTTCGCGAAGACGCTGGTGAAGCCCATCATGCCGGAGATCGCGGTCAGGATCGGCTTGCCGGCGTCGATGCCGACCTCCGCGATCTTGCCCGGCTGCAGAAGCTGCGCGGCGCTCATCGTGCCGCCGCCCGCTTCGATGCCGAGACCGGCGAAGGAGTTGTAGATGATCTGCGCGAGGTTGTTGTAGTTGCCGATGATGAAGGCGAAGACACCGATGTAGAGAGTCTTCTTGATCAGCCGCGCGAGCACGTCCTCGTCGGGCGCCATCGCCCAGAACAGACCCGCAAGCGTGATGTCGATAGCTATGAGGACGCCGGCCAGCCAGCGCACATCGCCTTGCACGAGACCGAAGCCGGAATCGATGTACTGGGTGAAGGTGCCCAGGAAATTGTCGATGACGCCGGTGCCGCCCATTGCGCTTACCTTTCGGGCGATTTCGGCGAGGCGGCCGGTGGGCTCACGGCGCCAGGCGGCGACGGATAAGTGAAGAAGCGGCGACGGTTCTCGGCCCAGGCTGCTTCGCAGCCTGCATCATCCTTCGCTTGTGTTGCGAGCGCCTGACACCGCTGGAGTTCCTCGGTGAGTAGACCAGAGGCTGCCGCTGGGTTCACATGCAGGTCTTGGACGCGCGGCTTGTTTGTCCGAAAGTGCACCGCCGCGGCGACGATCGCGGCGGCAACCAGGGCGAAGCCAACGGCACGGCCGATCGAAGGCATGTTGAGAAGGCGGCCGCGCATCAGTGGAACATCTGCGCGGAACCGGCCTGATAACCGGACCCGTAGTTGAGGAAATTGTTGGTCTGCGCCTGGGCTTGCGCCTGGGTTTCCAGCGTGCGCGCCGCCTCAAGACTCTGCGCCCGCGCGATCGACGCCATCAGGGCGGTGAGATCGGCGAGCTGCGTGGTCTGAAGCGCGACGAGCTGGTTGCCGGATTGCGCGGCCTGGAGCGCGCCGGTCGCAGACTGGCTCGACGAGACGAGCGCATTGACCTGTGCGCGCGTGGTGTTGAGGTTCGTGACCACGCCGGCCTGCACCCGCATGGTGTCCTGGAAGCCTGCAAGTGCGTTCTGCCAGCGGGTCTGGGCATCGGTGAGAAGCTGCTGCGAGGAGGTCGAGCCGGAATAGGCCTGCGGGTAGGTATGCGTGAACGCCTGGTCGATCGTGCTCACGCTGTAGGCGATGCGCTGCGCCTGCGCGAGCAGCTGCTGGGTCTGGGTGATCTGCTGCTGAAGTTGCGTGAGCGAGGAATAGGGCAGGCTCGCCAGGTTGCGCGCCTGATTGATCAGGGACGTCGCC
>Ga0265334_10001477_pt1 | contig 11326 bp, 9 predicted proteins | sample 42023metaG_FD_192442 | JGI IMG/M metagenome (GOLD analysis project Ga0265334, IMG submission 192442) | Rhizosphere microbial communities from Carex aquatilis grown in University of Washington, Seatle, WA, United States - 4-20-23 metaG | ecosystem: Host-associated > Plants > Roots > Rhizosphere >...
ACGGGGCAAACGACGCGCGAGACCTTCACCATCCGGAACGTGGGCAGCAGCGATGTGACCATCACCAAGTCGAAGGCGCCGAGTCTCGGTACGTTCACCGCCACCAGCGCTCTCGACGAGGGGACGGTCATCAAGGCTGGCGAACTCGTCACCTAGGGCGTGTCGTTCGCACTGGAAAGCCCGGGGAGCTTCGCCGACGAGTGGATCATCGGGGGGAGCGACGGCGGCGGTTCGCGAACGGTTTCTTTCACGGGAAAGGCCGGCGCGGACGCGTCCACCGCGCCGTGAAATCGCACGACTCCCCCCGGAGAGAGAGCGTCCACCGGGACGCCGGAGCATGCGGGACTTGCCGCCGCGGTCACGGCCTCGTTGAACCGTCAGCTCGAAGGAAAGAAGTGCCGCGTGTACAGCGCGGACCTCCGAGTCCGGGTCGTCGCGACGGGCTTTGCTGGCTATCCGGACGTGACGGTCGTGTGCAACAGACTCGAGCGCGATCCCGAAGACGCGAACACGGCGACGAACCCCGCCGTCGTCGTCGAGATTCTGAGCCCGAGCACGGAGCAGTACGATCCAGGGGAGAAGTTGCGTCAGTATCAGCAGATTGCTTCGCTGTTCCACGTCGTCTTGGTGTCGCACGACGAGAAGCGCATCGACGTGTGGAGCCGCGGGGACGAAGGATGGAACGTCGTGTCGGCGCGGCCCGGTGAGTCGGCGGAGCTCGACGGCGTCGGATGCCGTCTCGACGTCGACGACGTCTATCGAGATCCGCTGAGCGCGTGACGGGCTGTCCTCACAGCCGGAGGGACTTGAACCCCTACGCCTCGGGAGCCTCCGGGCGTTCAATTTCGAGTGAACCGCGAGCCCACGGGAGCTCGGCGCCGTTCATCGCTGTGACAATCAGTAAATCACCGAAACGTTGACGTCGTCATACTCGGCGTATCCGGAGCTCCCCGCCATGAGGGCTACTTCGAGCTGCCGCGCGTTGGCGGGAAGAGTGAAATAGTTGCCGACGACCTTGAAGACTTGATCGCTCGGAAGAAAGACCGAGAACGTCCCCGTCCCGCCCCCGCTCGAGTCGTAGGTCGAAACCACGAGAGTGGCGTTCGTTGCGTCGGAGCGACCTGCGACCGAAACGTAGAGCCGCGCGCCGCCTGGAGGGGTGAAACCGAAGCGAACCAATGGAGACCAGACGACCGGAATCACACCGTTCGCGACCTGCAGTCGTATGGTCTTGTTGTTGAAAGGCGCGCCGGCACCGACTATTCCCATTGCCGGAGTCCATCCGTCGGGAAGGCCGTTCCCATCGACGTCGGTTTCGAAGTCCGAGTTCGGGGGCGATACGTTCATCGACGCCGTCGTGGCCGAAAGGAGTCCCCGGCCTTGCCCGAAGAAGGCGATGAACTCGTCGTCGAGTCCGCCGTTGCCACCCGGTTTGATGTCGAAGGCATCGCCGTTCGGAGCGTATCGCTGTTCCCAGACCCACGGCGCGGAGAGTGGGGCGTGCAGGTCCGTGATCTTCTTCAGCGCTGCACGGGAAAAAGGTCTTCGGGGCGACGGCGGGTACAGGTTGCAGTTCGGCAAGGGATGTTGAGCGTCGCAGTCGGAGAAGTCGCCGAATTCCCCAACCTCCAGGGGGCGCGCCAGGCGATCGGCGGCTCGCTCGTAGTACCGGAAGATCTCGGCGTTGTAAGCGCCGACCAGGCCGTATCGCATGTTGTCCCGCGCCGGCACGGCGGCCATGTTGGAGCCACCGCTGTTGTAAGCGTGCACACCGATGAGATCGATCGGCTCCGGGTGAAGAAACTCGACCGACGAGTTGTACATGTTTGGGTCATCTTGACACCACTTCGGGTCCCCTAAATTGTCGCCCGCGTTCAAGCATTGAAAGCTCCCGCTCGCGGTCCATTCCGGCCACGCTCGTAGGTGGGCCTCCGACACTTTCAAAGTAGTCGTGTTGCTTGCAAGCAAATGATTGGGGTCCCACCCGCGAACGCTCTCGGCGAAGCTCCTGGAGAACGCGGCGAGGTCGGCTGTCGTGAATCGACAAGGCCCCGTGATGCAACCCGTCTCGCCTCGACTTTGGAGGTCGAGATCGGCAAGCAAGTCTTCTTCCACCTTGATCTCGAGCGCCAACAGGGTGGGGTTGGCTTTGTGTCCGTTGAGGTCGACTGTCCTGCTACACCCGGCGGGTAGGCCGAGCTCGGTGATTGCCGGAAGATTGACGCAGCCCTCCGTGTAGTCCTGGGCGTAGCGGAGAAGCAACCGTCGGGCGAGGCCAGTCGGCTGCTTGAGCATGTCCGTGAGGTGCTCGGGGGCGTGGCCCGGAAAGGTTCCGACCAGTGCGCCGTAGGTGTCCTGGTTCCAGGCGAAGTTCGTCACGATCTTGAGCCCGATGCTCTGCGCGTAGTTCAGCATGGCGTCGAGCTTCCGCTGGTAGAGGTCCTGGCACGCAGACTGTGGGCTCAACCAGAATTTCTTGAGCTCTTCGCCGGTACCGCCTCGGACGCTGGCGTTGTACGATGTCCCAGCTATTCGGAGGTACTGGGCGCCGGCATTCGCGGCATCGAGCATGTCGTGCTCGGCCTTGCATTGCGAGCTCACTGGAGGTGTGCCTGCGCATTGGCCATCCGGCATGCTCGGACAACAGATCTCGTCCGCGGGAGCGTTGCAGGCGATGAACGCGTCTTGTCCCGGAGGAGGAGCGACCAGCGTCGACAGGTAGAGCACGAAGAGTTCTGGCTTGTTCATCCCCATGGCCCTGTACGGTTGCCCGTTGAGCTTGAGGCTCGTTCCCTCTCGCACGACGAAACTGGACAGAGCGCTCATGCTGGCCGTGGCGGCAGTGGTGGTGCTGGTGCGCGAAGCCCCGCAAGACGTCGGAAGATGGAGCTCGTACTTGTAGGTATTTCCTGCGGGAATCGTGCGGCTCAGCTCCGCAGCCGTGGGCGGGCAGTGCGCCAGCTTGGTCCACGTCGTACCGTTGTTCTCCCAGACCTGCGGTGTAACGCCGGTCGCGGTCGTGCCGTAGCTCAGTGTCGTGGCGCACGTGCCACCGGTCGCGACCGAGCACCGATCGGGCGTCGCCTGCAGATAGTGCGCGACCCCTTGTACCGTGACCGCAGCTACTTCCGGGTACTGGGTGCTCGCGTCGCCGCATGCATTCGGTGTGGGATTCAAAGAAAAACGGTACGTGTGCACGCCGATCCACGGCGCGACGGAGCTACCGCTCGTACCGGGGTTGGAACAGGCGAAGAGCGAAGCGGGGCCGTAGTCCACACTGACCCAGACCTGGTTGTTGCTCGGGACGTAGCTCGACGTGCCCATGTTGTACGTACGGTACGCCCCGAGCCAATCGATCGTGACGCTGGCCGCGCCCGTGGTGAGCACCCGCTGGCTCGATGCGGTCACCTGCGCACTGACGGCGCTTGCCGTCGCGGACGCGACCTCGGTCGCCAGTGGATCGATCACCGAGCACGAAGCGGCTCCCTTTCTGAGTGCGAATCGGTAGTCGTGATGGAGTACAATCCAATCTGCCGTCACGCTCCGCGTCGAACCGTTCGGCCCCACGCAGGCAATCAGCTGCCACGGGCCGTCGTCCGCACGAACCACGACCTGATATGTCTTGGTCGTGTTCTCGAGCTCGGTCCAATTGACGGTCACCGTACACATGCTCGATCCGACCGCCGGGACGCACGCATTCGGCGTCACCGAGATCGAATCGGAAGCATCCGCTTGCCGCACGATTCCGTCCTCTTCTCGCTCGTCGGAGCCCGGATGGCCACACGAAATCAGCGCCATCGACGTAACCGCGACCCCGATCAGTTTCCACATGAGCGCCTCCTCCCCGCGCACTCCGAACGAATGACGACGGGACAACGACGATTTGCGAACGCTGCGGACGTTACGTACCCCGAAGAAGGCACCGGCGACGTGTCCTTGAATCCATGACGGACATTTGAGCAGTCCGTGACGACTGCAACGCGGCGCCCGGGGATGGCTGTAGCACCGCATGCACGGGGTCGAACCGGGCCGGCTCTGCAGCGACGGTTACGCAGGCGCGTCGAGAGATCGACAGCTTCCGCCGTTACCGGTAAGGCCTGTCCAGAACAGGTCCGGAGCCTTCTCGCCGGGTGTGAACGCTGCGACACCTGAATATCGTTGCGGCGACCAGCAACGAACCCTCGGTACGTCGCGGCCGACGTCGCAGAACGAACTACACGACCTCACTACTTAGGTTCTGGAACACATGTCGGACACACCATCGCAATATCGAACGAATCGTGCATCTGGCTAGCAAGGGCGAGATGCAGTCCCACAGCTTGACCGATTGGCCGCGGCTTCGGTATCATTCTGCCTGTCCAGGCTCGAGCTCTGTGCGCTTCGATCGAAGCCCCTAGAGCTGGGGGCTGGCACGAACGAAACCGTTCGCTTCTCTGGCGGATCCCGTTTCAAGCCGCATCAGTTCGGCAATTCGCGTAGGCCCTCAACCTCTCGGAACGCTGTCACATGGCAGCGTTTTTCTTTTCAGCTGTGGAACTCGTCCGGCACCAGACCATGGGCCCAAAGAGCGCTCCCACTGAGAGCCTTTGCCAGTCGCTCGATCGTCAAGCGCGCAGACACTTGCGCGCGCAAGGCATCCGGCCAGTTGTACTCCGGATCGACGCTCCGCGCGGCGGCGCCCGGCATCTTCCGTTCGAACAGATCCACCAGTCCGGCTTTCTTGCCCACCCACTCGGTCTCCTCTCGAATGAGGCGATGCCAAGCGTTGATCAGGTCGCGCCACTCCTGAACGATGTTCACCTCGGTTCGTCGCCTCTTATGAGGCGAACAGCGCCTGGTCGCGATCTCCAAGATGTCCGGCGCAATGCGCACGAGCACATCGAGCGCGGCGACTTCATGCAGTCCCAATAGGAGCTTCCGACCCCGGCCGTCCTGTCGTTTCGCCAATCTCTCCTCACAGCGTTCCCTTTCCACCGCCCATAGGTCCCCGAGCCCCGCAAGACAGAGCTTCGCCCGTTGCACGAGCGGAGTCGCTCGTGCGTCGCGACTGCTGCTCGGCACCCACATCTCGCTCGGATAGAGCGACTCGCCCAAGAGCCTCCAATAGTAGTCGTAGCCAGGCCGTGACAGCAATACGGGACGATCGACACGCACCAGCAATTCTTCAAAAGTCTGGTAGCCAAAATTGCGATCTGCCCACAGGAGGCGGATCTCCGCCGCCGCCAGCGCGTTCACAGAGTCCAGGATGTCGGACTCCTTGGCACCCGCCAACCGAAGATCTTCAATCACGTCGTGCAGCCGGCATCGGTAGCTGTCGCGTGACGCGATGAGATAGATGACGCGTAGGCGCAGGTCTGATGGCTTGCCCTGGCACTCGAACAGGTTGACGACGTGCCTTCGGCTCTGAAGAATCGCCCGGGCGGGAACGTACGGGTTGTTCGCCTGCAGCACGAGTCGACAGACGCCGTCCGAATCCCATTCATCCCACGGCCCCTCAATCTCGTCGTCCCCATCATCCCGAGTCGCGGCAGGCCTGGCGTTCACCGGTTTGCCCACGGCCCTGACGATGGACTTCGAGACGAATTCCAAGAAGAAGTCGCGAACGCCGGGTGGAGGCCCCGAGGGGGTGCGTTTCGAGGGAGGCGCGGGCTTCTCCCGGAGCTGCCGCGCGACCTCTAGCCCCATCCCGTCTAGCACCTTCTGAGTGAGACCACGGGCTGCCGCGATGGCGCGCGCGTGCAACGTCGATGCTTCGATGCGCGCCATGCACCCCTCAACGGCGCTGCACGTCTCCCATTCGTCACGTCCCACCTGCGACAATCCTCGTGCAGCAACAATGCAATTGCTCATGACGGCGTCCACCGTGCGCGACACTCGAAGCGCGATCAGCTCCGAGCTATCCGTTTCGTTCGCCGCCTCACTCGTGACGGTAATCTCCGCGCTCAATGCAACCGCTTCGTCGTGAAACGCCGTCGCAAGCTGATCAAGACAGACGCGCATCTCGTACCGTTCACGCGACCTCGCAATTCGCAAGGCCGCGCCCTTCGCCTTGGCCGATGGTGGGGTTAGCATGTCCGTCTCTAGAAGGTAGCGCGCGATTTCGAAGGCACGGCGCACGCTGTCTCCCGCCAGAGACTCCACCAGGTGGCCAAGCGAATTGTACGGCCGCACGCGTCCGAGACGCAGCGCCAGCTCGAAGACGCGACACACGACCTCTGCTTTGTCGTCTTCGTAGGTCAGCATCTTGTAGGCGGCGACATGCTCAGGTTCCGCAACGAAACGGAGCGCGCGCATGATCACGATATCGATCGGCCTCGGCCCGCAATGCGGAAACCACGTTGGTGGCGCACTGAACGCACGCACGCGAAAGTTGACAGGCCGCACGGGTACGAGGAACCGCAAGCTGTGCTTGTATTTCAGCGCGACGAAGTGGTCGTGCAGATGACGCTGCACGTGCTCATCCATCGGATCGACGTTGTCGAAGACGACGAAGAAGTTCTCGGCTGTGCCATTGCAAAGCACGGCGAAGGCTTCCAACGTGCTGCACCAAAATTCGAGCTGCATGAAGATTGGCATCGTCGCGACCTTGCGCTTGAGCGCGTCAAAGTCATCGGACGCTTTTCCATTCCGTAGCTTCCCGGGCAGCTGTGACCGCCAGCGGTCCGCGTTGATGCGAAATCCTGTTGTTTCTGGCAACGTGGCTCCCGCGCTCGACTCCCACTTCAACACGCGCTCGACAACATCGAGGAGGATCGATTCCGCCGGGGCCCCATCGGCGGCACGCTCGATCGTGCCAAGCACTTGCGACGGAAAGTCCGCCACCAATAGCTGTTCGACGGTTTGGCAGATATCTCGGTCGGACGCACCATTTTTTTGGGCATTCTCGACATCTGGCCAGATGCGGTTGAAGTCGATGTACGCATAGGCCGGACGGACCTTCAGCTTCCATTGTCGTGGATACCAGTTCGTTACCTGAGCCGGTGCGCGATGGGCGTGTTCCTCAAAATGCGCGAGGGCGTATCGGACCGCGGACGTCTTCCCGCTGCCTGCATATCCGAGAACGAGGATAAGCTTCGCATCGGATACAAGCACCGAGCCGAGGAGTTGACGTTCATAGGGGCCTAGCGAGGCATCATTCGGAAGGTACGCGGAGAGATCCCGTTCGGAGTAGCGTGTCGCGAGATCATACTCGAGCTCCATTTTCGACCAGCGCAGCCGGTGAAACCCATGACTCACGTAGTACGGATGCTCGAGCTTCGTGCTGAGCCCTGGTTCGGTGGGGAAAAGCGCGGCGGCGATGTCTCTGAAATTCTTCATTTGGGGCTCGTCTGAAGGAACTTGCGGGAAGAGCTAAGAAGGCGGTCGCTCTCGGAGAGGTCGAAAAGCGAGCCTGCGGCGCGCACCTTCTCGAGCTCCATCTCGATGTCCAGCATCCAGCTGCGTTCTGGGGTCATGTAGCGAACCGCTCGAATGGCTTCAATCGCGTCGCTCGCGAGAGCTTCTTCGTGAGACCCGGCGTCGAGCGCCGTGATGCTCCGTCTGACGGCCTTGCTTGCCCGCTGCATCGCCCGCCTTTCCTGCACGTATTCGGTGCCCGCCGTGAGCAATACATCCCGCAGGATTGCGAAGACCGTCGTGCCGAACGCGACGGCGGCTGGCACTGGCAGGAACTTTCCTGCTTCGATAGCAACGAGGAATGTGACGACTCCTGCAAGAAGCGCGAGGAGCAGGCTGACGACGTAGCGCAACATGCTGCACCTACTTCGCAAATACTTTTGCGAGGTCCGGCGCAGAAATGCCGACCAAGGAGAACCCCTGCGGCACGTCTTGAACCGTCGCCGCTGAGAATGTGAACGCATTCGCTAGCGCGATGCCTCCCCCGAACGCCATTCGAGGGGTCTTGATCTCGGTCTGCGTTTCGAGTGGAAAGATCATCGAAACGGCAGGAAAGAATTTGATCACATCGGCGAGTCTCGGTGCGGAACGCGTGTTGAATCCGAACATCCAAGGAAACGTGACCGCGATGTGCGCCGCTTCTCCGTGCGCGAGATTCAAGGCCCACGACACGGGGATGCTGGACTGCGTCGAGAGGTCCGATGGGTTCGAGGCGTTCTTCGTCACCGCCGATACGACTTCCGTCCCGACCGGGAAGGTCGTGATTGGGCCCAAGTTCTCGGCCCGCGTCTTTCGCTGCAGAAGGTCCAGTCGATCGTCGCCGGCGACATACGACACGGTGATTGTCACGTCGTCGCCGATGTCGTCCGACAGATTCGGCGCGACCACCCAGCCGTTGCCGTCGGGGGTGAGCGCGCTCGCCTTCTTCACGGGGTCGCTCTTGGAATCAGTGAATGCGATCGTCGCAACGAGCGCTACCCCATGACCGTGTTGCAGCCGGCCAGGTCCGTGCAGAAGCGCGTAGGCTCGCGCGAGCGAACTCCAGCACACGATGGCGGCAAGCAGTGCAAGCCGTGCCCATGCATTCGGCATCGACGTCCCCAGCTAGTTGTTCGTGGTCCTCCCCCAAACCGGCGTGGCGAGTGGAGGCCGTTCGCGCCATCGGTACGCAGCCCGAATGACACTTGCAATAGTCATCCGTCCGAGACGCGCTGCGTGCGGAATACTGTACTAGTTTGAGGTTGTACGGAATTGCGATCGGCAGGCGACGGAAACCACCACGCGCCAATCGAATCACTTTCCGATCATTTGAAGTGACAAGCGCGGGGCGTTCGCGGGTGGCGTGCATCCAGTCGAATGCGCGCTCGTCACGCCGGCGCGCAACTTACTCCTTCGTGAGAGTCCTTCTTCGCCCGCGGGTCGGTCTCGCATGATCGCTCGGCGCGACCACGCCCAGCGTGCGCTCGCGCCATGCACGGCCGCTCGCGCGGCCTGGGCGTTATCCGTCCCTCTGGAAAAGTCGGTTGTTCACTCGCTCCAAGCGGAATGTGTTCAGCTCGCGCCTCGCTCGCTGCTGCCAGTCGTGGTCCATGAGGTGTGGTGCCTCCGGATTCACGCTGCCTTGGTGGCGCGTGAAGGTGGGGCGAGCCGGACGGGACGGCGCTAGCAGCAATCACAATTCCGAGTGCGGCGATCGCCCGGGTTCGCGGCGCGGCGTGCGCTTCGCAGCCACGCCGCTTGATCCACACGTAGCTTACGGCCCTGGATTGCCCACGCAGCACCCCGCTGAGGCTACGGTGAGGATTCCGGAGATCGACTGGGCGCTCCCGTTAAGGCGAGCGTCCGGAGCTTTGCGTGACGACGGATGGAGAAAGACGCGCGGGGGTGGGCCAAAGCGTGGGCCACGCAGCAAATGAGGCTGGCGCGACCGTCTTCCCTTTCCGAATCGTTCCGCCCTGGTGCACGAGGAGGGACTTGAACCCCCACGCCTTGCGGCGCCGGAACCTAAAGGCGAACGATGCCCGCATGGATTCCGTAACGTCGCGAGATGACGAGAAACGGATCGACGAGCAGGAACGAGCAGAGGAGGCCGTGGGGGCAACCGGGGGCGATGCCGAGACGGTCGTCGACGTCGTCGAGGCGGCGCTTGCCGATGCGCTGACGCGGGCGGCTGCGGCGGGACAGTGGACGACCGTCGAGGTGCTGTCGAGGGAGCTTACGGCCAGGCGCGAGGCAACCGCCGCCGTCATCGACCTGGGAGCCGCGCGCTGCAAGAGGCGCGAACGGTGAGTCGACGCGTCCTCATGCTCGGCGTGATGACAAGGTACAGGCCGGTACGCTGCAACGACCAGTCGTTAGCAGAGAAAGAGAGCTTCAGTTCTGCGAATCCGCCTTGTCGGCGCTGTCGGCCGTAACACCCGACAGGATTTGATCGATTCGCTTCTGATCGACTCCGCGTTCACGAAGGATCTGCGTGACGTACGCTTTGCGCTTCTCACGTTGACGGACGTCAGAAGGAATAGTTGGCGCTGGGATATTCGCCAATTCGGGAATCCCAAGAGAGCGCTCCGTCGATGCCATTGCCTGCCGCATTCGCTTCAGCGCCTCGTTCCCCAGGACAGTCGCAACAATGCCTTCAAGGATGGGTTCTCCTCGGGCTGCAGATGCCATCTCAATGTTGTCCGAGATCTCGGACGCAAATGTCTCATCGCCGAAGGCGATGACGAGTTTCCCCCAGAGCGCTACTGCGTCAGCGTGCGCTTCTGCTTCCTCAGCCCCTTGTCGAGCTACCTTTTTCACCACGCCTTCGGACAAACTTATCGGCGTGCGCTGCTGGTGCTTACCCATTAGCCTCAGATACTCTTCGTACGCGTCACGCTGGTCCTTGAGGCGTTCCCTAAGAAGATCGCGACGATGCTTCTCCTGATCGCTCTTGTCCTGGTGAGCTGCCTGGCGGCGGAACGCCCAAAAGGAGGCAGCCGCGGAGAGCACTCCTCCGACCATCACCGACGCGAGAGTGATTCCCCCGCGCAAGAGCTCCGAAACGAGGTTCATGTCTGTCATGGGATTCGTTGGAGTTTGCACCGGATTCCGTTGTCTGTGGGTCGGCGGCGAGGCCGCTGTCGCGCGCTGGCGTCATCTGCAGCGAATTGACCGGTTTTTCACGCTCCAGCGAGGCATCGGCGGAAGGGCTCTGGTGCCGCCGGCGGCGGCGAACGTATGATGGAGTGTTGGTCTGACTCCAGGCATTCAGGGAGGAACGCGCCATGGTCCAAGCAGCGATGCGGCTACTCACGGTAGCTTTCCTTGCGAACGCGTTGGTCGGGATGACGGCGTTCGGAGCGGCGCCCGAGAGCAAGTCAACCAACTGCATTCCGATCGACAGCTGCTGCAAGGTCTGCGACAGCGGGAAGGCCTGCGGCAACTCATGCATCAGCCGTCGGTACAACTGCCACAAGGGACGAGGATGCGCCTGCGACGCGGAGCGCGTTTGCGAGGAGGACAAGGGTGAGTGAGCCGATGAACAATTGTCTGAGCCGCCGGCTGGTTATATGGGCTCTTCTCGCGTTTGTCGTTGCTGGTTGCGCGAAGACGCGGCTAACTCGCGTGCAAGACCCCGACTACTCGGGGCGAAGCTTCGGCGCGCCGGCCATCTTTGCAGAGACTGCAGATCTTCAGAGGCGACAGCTACTCGAAGAGGCGCTAGCTGCCGAGCTTGGACATCGCGGCGTCAAAGCTCGGTCTTCGATCGAGCTGCTACCGCCGGCTCGCGAGTACACGCCGCAAGAGCGGTTCGATACACTCCAGCGCGCGGGTGTCGACTCGTTGATTGTTGTTGCCGCGCAGCGTAGCTGAGGGACCGACGCCGAATTTCACGCACGGTGCGTGAGGGGGGTGGACGTGGTCCCTCGCAGAGAGCCTGCGCGTTTCT
>Ga0265334_10001478_pt1 | contig 11326 bp, 8 predicted proteins | sample 42023metaG_FD_192442 | JGI IMG/M metagenome (GOLD analysis project Ga0265334, IMG submission 192442) | Rhizosphere microbial communities from Carex aquatilis grown in University of Washington, Seatle, WA, United States - 4-20-23 metaG | ecosystem: Host-associated > Plants > Roots > Rhizosphere >...
GAGGAGATCTTCCGGCGGGAGCTCGCCCTGCGTGGCATCCCGATCGACGAGCAGCTGATGCTCACCGGGAACTTCAAGCAGGACCAGTCCTACCAGGCGCTGCACGATCTGCTGCACGTGCGCCGGGACCTCGACGCGGTCGTGGCGCTGAACGACGAGTCCGCCCTGGGGGCGATGGGGGCGCTGAGCGACCTGGGCATCCGGGTGCCCCAGGACGTGCTGGTGAGCGGATTCGACAACAGCCTCGCGGCATCCTGGACCTGGCCCGGCCTGACCACGGTCGACCAGGGGATCCAGGACCAGGGAACCCTGGCGGCCGAGATGCTCCTGACGCTGCTGGAGGGCCGGGAGCCGGAGGTGCTCGCCGTGGTTCCCTCGCAGCTGATCACCCGGGCCTCCACGGCCCCGCGGGGTCAGCACCCGATGAGCGCCACCCCCGCCGAGAACGGCTCGTTGATCCTGCCGGGGTCCCGCCTCGTCGACGGCACGTGGGTCGTCGACGTGGACAACGTGATCGGGGAGTTCGAGTGGGCCCTGACCGCGGCGCAGAGCGCACGGACTCGTCTGGTCACCCAGAACTCGATGATGGGCATGAGCCGGACGATGATCCAGTGCCGGTCCGTCCAGGACGTCGTCACCTCGCTGAGTTCCCGTCTGGACCACCTCGGCATCCGCCGGTGCTACTTCGTGCTGGAACGGCGGGAGACCGGAATGGCCCCGGACCGGCCGCTGGAGGAACTCGAGCTGATCCTGAGCTACCGCGACGGCGAGGTCCTGCCCTCGCCGGAGGCGATCTTCTCCTACGAGACCCTCCTCCCGGGGGACCTGCGGGAGGAGCTGCGGACCGGGCCGCTGTTCCTGCAGCCGCTCGGCGTGGCCAGCGGGGTCTTCGGGTACCTGTTGTTCGAGGCCGAGCGGGAGTCCGAGGCGCTCAGCGAGCTGCTGCGGGTCGACCTGAGCCGGGCCCTGGACACGGTCTTCCACGCCCTCGAGATGGAGGAGCACGCGCAGTCCCTGGAACGGCTGGTCGCCCAGCGCACCAGCGAGCTCGAGCAGGCCAACCAGGAACTGCGGCTCCTGGCGATGAGCGACGGGCTCACCAAGATCATGAACCGGGCGGCCTTCGACCTGCACCTGCAGCGTCAGGGCCTGCTCGTCGAGAAGGAGGGCATCTGCTTCGCGCTCCTCATGCTCGACGTCGACTTCTTCAAGGCCTACAACGACCGTTACGGCCACGTCCAGGGGGACGTCGCCCTGCAGACGGTCGCGTCCTGCCTGAGCCGCGCCGCGCGCGAGGAACGGGACATCGCCTGCCGGTACGGCGGCGAGGAGTTCGCCCTCATCCTGCCCGACACCGGTCTGGAGGGCGCGCTCGCCGTCGTCGCGCGGTTCCGCACCCTGCTCTGTCAGGCGGAGGTGCTGCACGAGGGCTCGACCGTGGACGCGTTGCTCACCGCGAGCATCGGCATCGCGGTCGCGCGCCCCGACATGGACCGGCCGGCCGCGGAGGTGCTCGGAGCGGCCGACCGGGCGCTGTACCTGGCCAAGACCGGGGGCCGCAACCGCTGGGTGGTCGACGAGGGAGCCTTGACCGCCGACTGAGTTCGGCTGGCGAGTGAGTTCGGAGCCGGTCGGGTGTCCCGTGGTGCACGGGTGCACGTCCGTCAGTGCGCCCTGATCGGGAGCCTGTCCGCGATTGCCGAGACGTCCCGCAGGGTTCCGTCCGCCACCGCCATCACGAGTTCGTACGCCGCCTCGTGGCCCAGCTCCGGGCCGTGGCCGTTCAGGTCCAGGAACACGGTCGTGAGCAGCCAGGCGAGTCGCTTGTTCCCGTCCAGCAGGCAGTGATTGCCGGCAACCGAATGGAGCAGAGCCGCCGCCTTGGTCTGCGGTGCGGGGTAGGCGTCGATCCCCATGACGGTCATCCTGGGTCGGGCGACGGCTGATCCCAGGAGCCCGGCGTCGCGGATCACGAAGCCTTCCCCCTGGCAGACGGCGACCGCGAGCTCGAAGTCGACGTAGGTGCACTCGCTCACGACTCGCCCAGGCGGGTCAGCACCGGACCCCAGGCCTCCTTCATGCGGGCGTAGCTGTCCATTCCCCGTCGCAGGTAGCCCAGGCGGGCGGCCTCGGCGAGGATGGCCTGCCGAATCGCCTCCTGCTTGGAGACGCCCTTCGCGGCCGCAATCGTGGCCAGCGCCTCGTCCAGCTCGGCATCGGTGCGCAACGTCAGCGACATGATCGCCCCCCTCGACAAGTGGTATTAGCATGATACCAGTTGGGGGCGACGCCTTCCCGCCACCTGCGGTCCCGCCTCAACTCACTCCTCGGTGGCCCTCACCCCGAGGCCCACCGGGCAGCTCACGCCCGTTCCGTGGTCGGGGCAGTAGCCGTGCGGGACCTTGTGGAGGTACTGCTGGTGGTACTCCTCGGCGAGGAAGAACGGTTCGGCGTCGTCCGTGGGGCGGCCCTCGGTGGTGATGTCGCCGAAGCCCCGCGCGTGCAGTTCGCCCTGGTAGGCCGCGCGCGTGGCCCGGTAGGCCTGCTCCTGGTCGGCCGTCGTCCAGAAGACCGCGGACCGGTACTGCGTGCCGTGGTCGTTGCCCTGCCGGAAGCCCTGGGTGGGGTCGTGCGACTCCCAGAACACGCGCAGCAGGGAGGCGGCATCGGTCACCTGCGGGTCGTAGACCACGCGCACGGTCTCGGCATGGCCGGTGAGCCCGGTGCAGACCTCCTCGTAGGTGGGGTTCGGGGTGAACCCGCCCTGGTAGCCCACGGCGGTCGTGACGACGCCGGGAAGGGTCCAGAAGGCACGTTCGGCACCCCAGAAGCAGCCGAGCGCGAGGTACAGCACGGCGCTGCCCTTGGGCCAGGGGCCTTCCAGGGGCGTGCCGAGGACGGCGTGCCGCTCGGGCGCGGTGTGGATCGGGTGGGCCCGACCGGGTAGGGCCTGGGTGGGGTCGACCATCGAGGCCGAGAGTCGTCGCAGGTACATGGTCACTCCTCGGGGACACGACCGAGGTGCTCTCGGAGGCCGGCCAGAGGCTCTCCCGTGCGGTCCGTGGTGAACTCCGGACGCCCCGAGGCACTGTGCGGCGGTACGCCGTCCCCCGGCACAACACGGACAGCCCCGTCGGCGTTCCCGGGCAGGTGGCGCAGTCCGCCAGCACGACCGGCGCGATCACCTCCCGTGCGGACCGGATCCTTCGCCCGGGAGACCGGTCACTCGCCCGACCAGTCCACGGCCCGGTCGATCGCCGCGGCGAGGGTCTCCTCGGGAGTGCGTGCCGTGCTGGTCGTCCCCGGTACCGAGTGCATCTCGAAGTGCTGGTAGTCGGTACCCCGGGACCAACTCCCGCCCCACTGCCAGCCCAGGTGGGTGAAGGTCGTCGTCTGGGTCGCGCGGGGGTAGAAGAGCGTCGAGAAGCCGGTGGGGCGGTTCCGCAGGTACCAGGCGTCCGGCCGGGGGCCCTTCCTCGAGGAGTAGGGGTTCTCCCAGGTGTTGATGTCGATCGCCATGCCGGTGGCATGCGGGGAGAGCACGTGCCACGCCTCCTTGCCCACCACGTACCGGCAGTTGAACGCCGAGGTGTTGTCCGCCGCCATCTGGGCGTAGTCGTTGGCCCCGACGTGATTGGGCGAGTGGCCGAACCAGTCCGGAAGCACCATGAGCCGGATCGGGAAGCGCCGGTCGTACAGCGCGGAGAACGCCGTGACGACTCGGGTCGCCACCGCGGCGCGCACCACCAGTTGTCCCCGGTAGCGGTAGCCGTCGAAGCCCCAGTAGTTCACCGTGACGTAGCGCAGGGTGCTGCGGGGCAGACACCCCGGATGCCAGGAGTACCCCCGCATGCGACTCCAGATGGCGTCCGACACGGGTTGCACGGTGGCGGCCGCGCCGGCGCCGCGGGGAGGCAACCCGTCCGGATGCGGTGCGGTGGGTGAGGGACCCCCTGCGGGCAGGACGACCTCCGCGGCGAGGGGGCGGGCCCAGCCGACCACGGTGACGGCGCGGCTCGCCGCCAGGAGGGCCGTGCCCGTGAACCGCGCTCGCACGGTGATCGACCGCCAGACGGTCACCGGCGTCCGGAACGTCCCGTTGCGATCGGCGCTGCCGGAGCCGAGCAGTTGCCAGTGGCCGTCGGTCCCGAGCCGGTCGATGGTCAGCACGGCGCCCGCGAAGAGCCCGTTCGTGGGCGAGGTCGTGGTCGTGCTGGTGGGTGAGGTGGTGCTCGGAGGTGAGGTCGTGGTCGCGCTGGTGGGTGAGGTGGTGCCCGAGGTCGGGGTCGTGGTGGTCGTGGCGGTGGCCGACAGCGTTGCCTGCGGGTGCCCGCCGAGCCCAGGGCTGCCGTGCACCAGGATGCGCACCGTGACCGTGCTCGGGCGCTCGGAGGTGAGGTCGGTCGGGAAGGCCACGGTCAGGGACGTCGCGATGCCCCTGCCGGCAGCCGTCAGCCGACTGTCGCCGGTCGCGGAGGAAGCCCCCGGTAGCCCTCCGGACACGACCGCGGCCAGGATCGCCAGAGCACCGAGCAACTGGGCGGGCCGGCCGGGCCGAGCAGGCGGGCGTGCCACGGGGAAGTCCACTCTCACCGGATTGCGCACGAAGAGTATTCAATCAGTTACGGATTGTCCTTCGTGGGGGGATCCCGTGAGATCGGGCAAGCGCTTCGGATATACCGGACATCCGCCGTGTGCTGCCCCCATGCGACTCCGTGGACGGGCACCATGGTCCCAGACGTGAGCGGAGGAGGCGGTCCCGAGGTGCCCGAGATGTCAGGGCCGGCCGGTGAGCTGGTGCAGCGGTCCGTGCGCGTTCGCGGAGTCGTACCGGGCGGAGAGTTCCGGCCCTTGGTGTATGCGCTCGCCGGGGAGTTCGGCCTGTCCGGAACGGTCAGGGACGACGAGAACGGCGTGGTCGCGGAGATCCAGGGCCAGGCCCGGGACGTCGACGACTTCTGTCGTCGTCTGGCGGCGGACACCGCCAGGTCCCTCACCCGGCACGAGGTGAGCTGGCAGGAGGCGCCGCCCGGCCCCGTCCCCGACGGGTCCGCCGCCGGCGACGGCCTCGTACCCGGGACGGCCGCGGTCAACGGTCTCGTCCCCGGGGCCGACGAGCACGGGCTGGCCCTCGTCCCCACGGATGTGGCGACCTGCCCGGCCTGCCTGGCCGAGCTCCGGGACCCCGCCTCGCGCCGGCACCGCTACCCGTTCGTGAGCTGCACCGCCTGCGGTCCTCGCTACACGATTGTCACCGAGCTGCCCTACTCCCGCACGGGCACCACCATGACGGCGTTCGAGCCCTGCGCGGACTGCCGGGCCGAGGCCGAGGACCCCGAAGGCCGTCGCTACCGGTCGCAGGCCGTCTCCTGCCCCGCGTGCGGGCCGACCCTGGAGTTCGTGGAGGCCGGCCGGGCGGGCGCCCGGGCCCCGGTCGAAGGGGAGGAAGCCCTGGTCCGGGCCCGCGGCATGGTGCGCGGCGGGGCGATCCTGGCGGTCAAGGGGCTGGGTGGGTACCACCTGGTCTGCGACGCGACCAACTCCGCGGCGGTACGTCGTCTGCGTGAACGCCGGGCCGGCGGAGATCGACCGTTCGCGGTGCTCGTGGCCGACCTGGACACCGCCCGGGCGTTGGCCGAGATGGACGAGGCCGAGGCATGGGCGGTGAGCTCGGGACGCCGACCGATCGTGCTGGTGCGCCGGCGGACGAGGCTCGCCGATTCCGCGCCACGGCTCGCGGCGGAGGTCTCGCCCGGGATCTCGGACCTGGGGATCGCTCTGCCCTCCACCGCGCTGCAGCATCTGCTCCTGGGGCTGCCCGGCGACCCGCCGGGACCGGCGGCGCTGATCCTGACCAGTGGCAACCGAAGCGGCGAGCCGGTGGTCACCGACGACGAGGCCGCGGTGGAGCGGCTGACGGGTGTGGCCGATGCCTGGCTGCGGCACAACCGGCCCATCCGTCTGGCCTGCGACGACAGCGTGGTGCGGATCGTCGAGGGCGAGGAGATCGTCCTGCGCCGGTCCCGTGGCTATGCGCCGACCCCGGTGCCCCTCCCGGTCCCGGTGCGTCCGGTGCTCGCGGTCGGCGGTGACGTGAAGAACGCCTTCGGGCTGGCGTGCGGGCGCTACGCCTGGCTCTCGCCCCACGTCGGCGACATGGACCACGGTGCCGTGCAGCGGACCTTCGAGAGCGCCGTCGAACATCTCAGCGGGCTCGTGGCCGTGAGGCCGGAGAGCCTGGTCGCAGACCGTCATCCGGGGTACCGGAGCGCGCAGTGGGCGGTGCGCGAGGTGGTCAAGCGGCTGTCCTCGGGTGGCACGAGGCTGCCGCTCGCGCGGGTCCAGCACCATCACGCCCACATCGCGGCCGTGATGGCCGAACACCGGCTGAACGGCCGGCACCCGGTGATCGGATTCGCCTTCGACGGTGCGGGTTACGGGGAGGACGGGGCGATCTGGGGCGGGGAGGTGCTGCTGGCCGACTACGACGGGTTCCACCGGTTCGCGCACCTCGGCTACGTGCCGATGCCCGGCACGGACTCCGTGGGGGTGCGGCCCTACCGGATGGCCTTGACCCATCTCGCCGAGGCAGGACTGCCGTGGGACGCGCGGCTGGCACCGGTCACGTTCTGCCCCCGCCAGGAGGCCGAGATCCTCGCCGAGCAGCTGGAGAACGGCCTGCTCGCCACCCGGACCTCCAGCATCGGCCGGCTCTTCGACGCCGTCGCGTCCTTGACCGGGGTGTGCCAGGTCTCCGGCTACGAGGCGCAGGCGCCCATGGAGCTCGAGGCACTCGCCCGCATCGGAATGGGCGAGAACCAGGGCTTCTACGACCTCCCGCTGGTGCCGGGTCAGGCCGGGCAGCCGCGGGTGTGGGACGTCGGGCAGTTGATCGGGGCGGTCGCGGACGACGTCGTCGCCGGGATCGCGCCGATGATCATCGCGGTGCGGTTCCACCGCACCCTGGCCCGGGCCGTGGTCGCCGCGGCCGAGGTGGCCCGGCAGGAGACCCGTGTGCACACGGTGGTGCTCGCCGGCGGCGTGTTCGCCAACCAGTTGCTGCTCTCCCTGGCCCGCACGGGGCTCCGGGCCGCGGGGTTCGAGGTCCTGATCGCCCGGCGGGTGCCCTCGAACGACGGAGGACTGGCGCTCGGACAGATCGTGGTGGGGGCCCGGGCCTCGGGCGGGACGACGGAGTCGGACGGCACGCCCACGCCCGGCTGACGGGTACCCACCCCCTCGCAGGACCGACGGACGCCCAGGACCGACGGGGCGGTCACCGGTCGACTCCGGAGCGTCACTCTGTTCACGCTCCGTCCACATTGCGCGCGTCCGTAATGTAGCGCGCGTAGCGTGACGGCATGACGAACGCGAACGGCGCGCCCCCGCATCGGGAGCCGCCTCGCCCGGGAGGATCCGGGCGCGAGCGGGCCACCTCGCCCGACTGGTCCACGTCCGGATTCGCCACCCGCGCCGTCCACGTCGGGTCCGAGCCCGACCCGGCGACCGGTGCGGTGGTCACGCCCCTCTACCAGGTGAGTACCTTCAAGCAGGACGGTGTGGGTGGCCTGCGCACGGGGCTCGGCGTGGGGTACGAGTACTCACGTTCGGGCAACCCCACGCGGGCCGCCCTGGAGACCTGCCTCTCGGCGCTGGAGTCTCCCGATGACGCCGCACACGGCTACGCGTTCCCCTCGGGACTGTCCGCGGAGGACACCCTGCTGCGGGCGGCGCTCGGTCCCGGCGACCACGTCCTGGTGCCCGGTGATGCCTACGGCGGGAGTTACCGCCTGATCGCCCGCGTGTGCGGCGCCTGGGGCGTCAGCCACACCTCGGTGCCGTTGGGTGACCCGGACGCGGTCCGGGCGGCGATCCGCCCCGGCAGCACCCGCCTCATCTGGGCCGAGACCCCGACCAACCCGATGCTCGGGGTGTGCGACCTGGAGGTCCTCGCCCGGATCGCCCATGACGCGGGTGCGCTGCTGGTCGTCGACAACACCTTCGCGACGCCCTACCTGCAGCAACCGCTGCGGCACGGCGCCGACGTCGTCGTCCACTCCACGACGAAGTACTGCGGGGGACACTCGGACGTGGTCGGCGGGGCCTTGGTGGTGCGGGACGGGGCGCGGGTGCCCTGGCGGGAGGGCAGCGTCGGCCTGTGCGGTGACCTCGTCGAGCGGATCACCTTCCACCAGAACGCGATCGGCGCGGTCGCCGGGCCGATGGACGCCTGGCTGGTACAGCGTGGACTCAAGACGCTCGCCGTCCGGATGGACCGCCACTGCGACAACGCCGAGCGGGTGGCCGAGTTCCTGCTGTCCCATCCCCGCGTGGCCGAGGTGATCTATCCCGGCCTTCCGGACCACCCCGGCCACGCCGTGGCCCGCCGCCAGATGCACCGGTTCGGCGGCATGGTGTCCTTCCGACTGCGGGACGGCGAGGAGGGGGCGCTCGCGGTCTGCAAACGGACCGTGGTGTTCACCCTCGCCGAGTCCCTGGGCGGGGTCGAGTCGTTGATCGAGCACCCCGGCCGGATGACGCACGCCTCGGTGGCCGGTTCGGCACTCCAGGTGCCCGGGGACGTGGTGCGGTTGTCGGTCGGTCTGGAGGACGTCGCGGACCTGATCGCGGACCTGGACCTGGCACTGTCCTGATTCAGGCACTGTCTTGATTCAGGCACCGTCCTGATCCGGGGCGCTCGCCCCGATCGAACAGGCAGGCCCCGAACAGGCGGGGCCCGAACGGACGAGGAGGGTGCGCCTCAGGGCCGCACCCTCCTCGTTCCGGCTGGTGGCGTGCCGCCTCAGGCGGCGGTGCAGGTGAGCGCCGGGACGCCGTTGCTTCCGGTCCAGTTGGCGATGAACCCGAACGTGGTGCTGGCGCTCGCGGCGAGTGCGCCGTTCCAGGCCGCGTTGGTGGCGGTCACGGAGGACCCGCTGCTGGTCACGGTCGCGCTCCAGGACTGTGTGATCGTCTGGCCGTTCGGGAAGGTCCAGGTCACCTTCCACGAGGTGATCGGGGAACTCCCGGCGGTCACGGTCACCGTGCCTTGGAAGCCCCCGGTCCACTGGCTGGCCACGGCGTACGCGGCCGTACAGGTTCTGCCCGCCCCGCCCGTCGTGGTCGTCGTGGTGGCCGGGCGGCTCGTGGTGGTCGTGGTCGTCGCCCGGGTCGTGGTCGTCGTGGTGACCGGCCGCGTGGTCGTGGTGGTGGTCGTGCTGCTCGTCGCCCGGGTCGTCGTGGTGGTCGTGCTGCTCGTCGCCCGGGTCGTGGTGGTGGCGGTCGTGGTGCCCTGGCCGGCCGGGCCGATGGCGGCGGAGAGTGCCGGGTACCACTTGTTGGCCATGATCGTGATGCCGGTCGGGTCGTTCGGGTGGACGCCGTCGCCGGTGTCGGCGGCCGGGTCCCAGCCGGTCCACTGGTCCACCACGGTGATGGGCGACTGGGTGGTGGTCAGCCCCGCGGCCCAGCCGGGGATGGCGTTGTTGAGGTCGATCGTGCGCTGCGGGCAGGCCGGGCAGGAACCGTCGCTCGGTGCAACCGGGATGATCTGCGCCACCAGGATCTTCATGTTCGCGTTGTTCGCGCGCATCTGGTTCACCAGCGTGGTGAACGCGGCGAGGATGTCGGCGGTGGGCTTGTTGCTCCACACGTCGTTGGTGCCGAAGTGCATCATCACGATGTCGGGGTTGGCCGTCGAGAGGGCGCCGACCAGGTACCCGCTGCTCGCCGTGGTGGTGGCCAGCGCGCCGCCACGCCCTTCGCTGTCCCCGTCGTAGGGCACCGAACAGCCCTGGGGCGGCTGGGAGCCGACGAAGTCGATGTTGGTGTAGCCGTTGGTCTGCAGCTTCTGCCACAGCAGGGCGCGCCAGCAACCGGGGGATCCGGTGATCGAGTCACCGAGAGGCATGATCTTTACCGGCGCGGTCTGCGCCGAGGAGGAGACGCTGGGGACGAGGAACCCGAGCGTCATCAGCGCGGTGGTGAGGGCCACCGCGAGTTTGCGCCTGCTCATGGAGTGAACTCCCTTGACATGGAGCCGTATGCGCCGCCTGCGGGCGCACACGGTAGCGCTGCCGTCCGGGGTCGGGAAGGCGCGTTCCGTCCGGTCGTGAGGGGCGGTTCCAGCCACGGGGGAGTCGCCCGGTCAAGGGTGAGCAAGGGGGCGGGAGCGAACGCGATGGGGGTCGGGAACGCATGGGTAGGGGGGCGACCCGGGCCGCCGGTGAGGTCGTGGACGAACCGTCCGGGCAGGTCGGAGAGCTGCCCGAGGACCGGGCCGTCCGGTTGGACTGCCCGGTCCTCGGTGCTGCGTCAACTCCTGGTGAGACGGTGGCGGGACGGTGGTCTCTCCCGTCCGTCCTGTCGGTACCGCCCTTCGGGTGCTCCAGCCCTACGGACGCTCCAGCTCTTCGGGCGTTCGGCGTCCGCTCAGCTGACGAACGGCTTGGCCTCCAGGACCTTGACCGCGATGGTGCGGCCGTTGGGTGCCGTGTAGCTGCTCTTGTCCCCGACCCGGCGGCCCAGGATCGCGGCGCCGAGCGGACTCTTCTCGCTGTAGACGTCCAGGTCGGTGTCCCCGGCGACCTCGCGGTTGCCCAGCAGGAAGACCAGTGCCTCACCGGCGACCTCGGCCGTGACGACCATGCCCGGCGCGACGCTGCCGTCGGAGGTCACGGGAGCCTCGCCGACGTGGGCGCTCTCCAGCAGGGCACGGAGCTGGCGTATCCGCGCCTCCTGCTTGCCCTGTTCCTCCTTGGCCGCGTGATAGCCGCCGTTCTCCTTCAGGTCGCCCTCCTCGCGGGCGGCCTCGATCTTCTTGGCGATCTCCGTGCGACCCTCGCCCGAGAGGTACTCCAGCTCGGCCTTGAGCCGGTCGTAGGCGTCCTGCGTCAGCCACGTGACGTTCGCGCTGTTCTCGGCCACGGTCACTCCGATCTGTTGCCATGGGTCGTCTGCCACCGTGATCGGTTACCCCTGGTGGGGACGTCGATCCCCGGTCCCACTGCCGTGGGTCCGCCGATCAGGTGGGGAAAGGTGCGGAGAATAAAGGTTCAGACTACCAAGGACAGCGCCGCAAGAGCATCAGCGAAATCACTGTCGCGTTCTGTGCTCACCGCGGGTCGGTACACGTTTTCACCATCGCGGTGACCGCGAGTTGGCTGGTGGGGATGGCCACGGTGCGGCGGACATGCCCGGCGGAGACCGGCCCGATCGGCACGTCGAGGATTCCCACCTCGCCGAATCCCTGGTCGAGTGCCCGGACGGTGCACACCGTTCGGGTGCCGCGGGGCAGGCTCACGTCCAGGATCACGCGAGTGCGTCC
>Ga0265334_10001480_pt1 | contig 11323 bp, 10 predicted proteins | sample 42023metaG_FD_192442 | JGI IMG/M metagenome (GOLD analysis project Ga0265334, IMG submission 192442) | Rhizosphere microbial communities from Carex aquatilis grown in University of Washington, Seatle, WA, United States - 4-20-23 metaG | ecosystem: Host-associated > Plants > Roots > Rhizosphere...
TCATCGGTGAACGCGTCGGCCCTGCGGGCCGTGTCGTCGGCATCGACCCCCTCCCGGACCGGGTCGCCATCGCCCGGGCTCGTAACCCGGGCATAGGTTTCGAGGTCGGGCACGCCGAAGACCTGACCGCGTTCGCGAACGAGAGCTTCGACGCAGTTTGCCTCTCGGCCGTGTTCCACTGGGTCGTGGACAAGCCGAAGGCACTGTCGGAAATAAGACGGGTTCTACGTCACGGCGGTCTGGTGGGCGCAACGACGTTGCCGAAGGAGCTCCGCCTCGCGAGCACGATGGCGGCCGCCTGCGGTCTCGTCTTCGGACGCTCGCCGTACCGGGAGCGAGTGAATCGTGAGGGATTCGCCCTCGTGAACCAGACTCTGCCGCTGACCGAGCTCGTCGAGATGATCTCGCAGAGCGAACTCGAGCTCGTTCTCCTGCAGGTCGTCGAACGCAGGAGAATCCACGCCAGCGGTCACGACGTCGTCGACTTCGTCCAGGCGAGCTCGTTCGGTAACTTCCTCAGCGTGGCGCCGGAGGAGTTGCGCCCCACGTTGAGGGACGATCTCGCCGCGGCGCTCGACGAGCTGAAGGGGCCCGACGGCATCGTGATGCGGGATCACGGGATGGTGTTCGTCGCCAGACGGCCGTAGCCCCCCTGACGCTCTCATTCGGCAACCCCGCGCTCGTCACGCTGCATGGGGACTGCGCTCACCTCCAGAAGGTGTGGGCGCCGGAGCCGCATACATGCTTCGAGATGGCCATGGAGGACGTGACGGTCCGCGCCTCGCCGAGCGATGCCGCCGCCGCCGTCGCCGTCGTGCACCCAGGGGAGTTCGCGGCGCTGGTAGCGCGCAGCGGGAGCGGCTGGCTCCGCACGGAGCTCGGGCGCGGCAACACGGGCTCGAGCGTCGCCGGCTGGATCTCCGAAACCGACGTCAACGCAAACGGCGACTGCGAGAAGCTCCCGATCCGGTGAGCAGCAGACGAACGCGCCGCGCGCCCTCAACTGGACCAGCTGCGCAACAGCTCGTCTCCATCCGGAGCCGACTCGATGGCACCAGGGGTTCGTGAGAACCGGGGAGCGGCGGCCGCGTGATGATGGCCGTCGCGCGTGACGTAGACGCCGCGCTCCTTCAGGTGCGGGTGCTCGAATGACTCCTCCAGCGTCAGAACGGGAGCGAAACACGCATCGGTTCCCTCGAGCAGGGTGCACCACTGGTCTCGAGTCCTGGTCGCGAAGATGGCCGCGAGCTGTTCGCTTCTCTCGTGCCACGTGGCTGGATGGTTCTGCTCGGCCTTCCAGCTCTCGCTGCCCGAGATCCGGCTCAGGAGCTCCGCGTAGAACTTCGGTTCGATCGCACCGATGGCGATCTCCTTCCCATCGGCGCACAGATAGCATCGATAGAACGGAGCAGCGCCGCCGAGAAAGTTCCGGTCTCGCTCCAGGGAGATCGCTCCACTCGGGGCCAGCCCGGAAAAGAAGGTCATCAAGGATGCAACGCCGTCGACGATGGACGCGTCGATCACCTGACCCTCGCCGGATCTCTCCCGTTCCCACAGGGCGGCAGTGATCCCGAACGCCAGAAACATCGCTCCGCCGCCGAAGTCCCCGACGAGGTTCAGCGGAGGTTGCGCGGGCTCTCGTGCGCGACCGATGGCGGCGAGCGCGCCGGTCATGGCGATGTAATTGATGTCGTGCCCGGCGCTATGCGCCAGGGGACCCGTCTGGCCCCAGCCGGTCATCCGTCCGTAGATGAGCCGGGCATTCCGCTTCATCATCGCCTCGGGGCCGAGCCCCAGCCGCTCCATGACACCGGGGCGGTTTCCCTCGACGACCACATCGACGAGCGCGGCGATGTCGAGGCAGGTGTCTCGCCCCTGCTCGGTGCGGATGTCGATCGTCAGCGCGCTCACTCCGGAGTCGACGACGGGATTGGGGTAACCGTTGCCCCCCGGACGATTGATACGGAGCACCTCGGCCCCCAGGTTAGCCAGCAGCATCGCGACGTGCGGTCCGGGGCCAATGCCGGCAAACTCCATCACGCGGAGTCCCGACAGCGGCCCTTTGCGCGCGGAGCTGGACGTCACGCCGCCGGAGCTTCTTCCCTCGCCTGCCGCCATCAAGGCCGACGAGCGAGCAATCCCTGTAGCAGGGAGGCCATCGAGTCGGCGACCTGCCCGGCGCTCTGGGCCCCGTTCGGCGTGTACCACTTGGCGATCCAGTTGAGCGCGCCGGTGATGGCAAACCCGGTCAGCTTGACGTCGCAGGGCGCGATCGACCCGTCTTCGACGCCCTCCTCGATCAAGGAGCGGATGACCCGATCAATCTTCCGCTTCAACCTGCGAAACTCCTTGCGAGACGGCTCGGACAGCTCGTGGTCGCCCGTGCGCACGACGCACATCCCAGGGTCCTCCGTCATGATGACGGCGTAGCGCTTCATCAGAGCCAGGAGCCGGTCGCTCGCGGTACCCGGGATCGTCTTCGCGTCGGCAGCCGCCTCCAGGATCTGCTCGAGACCCATGCTCACGCATTCGAGCAAGATCTGATCCTTGCTGGCGAAGTGTCGGTAGATGACCGGCTTGGTCACGTTCAGGCACGCCGCCACCTCGTCGAGAGAAGCGGCAGAAAACCCACGCTCCTTGAACAGCCGGGCCGCCGTCCTCAAGACGGCATCGCGCTTCGCCTCCCGCTCTTCGGCGCGCTGCTCGCGAGTCGGCCACGGCGATCGTCGGTTTGCCTGCGCGGAAAACATGTTGACCAATACTTACAGGTAACGCATGTTACTCGCAAGTAACCGTCCGGGCGAACGCCCATGCTCTTGAATTCGACTCAGGAAGCCATTCGCGATGCGATCGGCGCATTCGCGCGCGAGGAGATTGCGCCGCGCTCGCAGGCGTTCGAGGCGGCGGGCGGCTACCCGGCGGAGCTGTTCGCACGGATGGCGGGGCTCGGTCTGCTGGGGATGACCGCGCCCGAGGAGTTCGGTGGGGCGGGCGCGGACTACGTCTCGTACGCGCTGGCGCTGATCGAGATCGCGGCGGCGGACGGCGCCCTGTCCACCATCCTGTCCGTTCAGAACAGCCTCATCGTCTCGGGCCTGCTCAAGGACGGGACGCCCGCGCAGCAGCAGCGCTTCCTGCCCGACTTGATCGCGGGACGCATGATCGGCGCCTTCGCCTTGACGGAGGCCGACGCCGGGTCCGACGCCGCCGCCATCCGCACCCGAGCCGCGAAGGCGAACGGCGGCTACCTGCTGAACGGCTCGAAGCAATTCATCACCTCGGGACGGATCGGCGGTCTCGCCATCGTGATCGCGGTGACCGACCCCGCGGCGGGCAAGAAGGGCCTATCTGCGTTTCTCGTGCCGACGGACCGGCGTGGCTACGTCGTCGAGAAGCTCGAGCACAAGCTCGGGCAGGCAGCCTCCGACACCTGCACGATCCGCTTCGACGACCTGTTCCTGGAGGTCGATCTACGGCTGGGCGCCGAGGGCGAGGGCTATCGCATCACGCTCTCAAACCTTGAGGCGGGACGCATCGGCATCGCCGCCCAGGCGGTGGGCATGGCGCGCGCCGCTCTGGAGATCGCCGTCGCCTACGCCAAGGACCGCCGCTCGATGGGCAAGCCCATCATCTTGCACCAGGCGGTCGGTTTCCGTCTGGCCGACCTCGCCACCCGGCTCGAAGCGGCGCGTCAGATGGTCCTGCATGCCGCAGCCTGCAAGGATGGGGGGCGGCCCTGCCTGACCGAAGCATCCATGGCGAAGCTCTTCGCATCCGAAGTTGCAGAAGCCGTCTGTTCGGGCGCGATCCAGACGCTCGGCGGCTACGGATACCTGGAGGAGTTCCGCGTGGCGAAGGTGTTCCGGGACGTGCGGGTGTGCCAGATCTACGAAGGCACGTCCGACATTCAACGCATGGTCATCGCTCGGGCATTGTAGGAGCCGATCGGCTTCGAAAGGTGAGTCGCCATGACGGATGCCGAGAAGCAATCGCAGCGGTTCGCCCGCCCATACCGCGTGGTCCAGTGGGCCACCGGCAACATCGGGATGCGCTCGCTGCGCGCCGTGCTCGAACACCCGAATCTCCGCTTGGTCGGGCTCTACGTTTACTCCGAGTCCAAGGCCGGGCGCGATGCGGGCGAGTTATGCGGGCTCGACAAGGTCGGCGTCGAAGCAACCCGCAGCATCGACGAGATCATCGCCCTGAAGCCCGATTGCGTGCTCTACATGCCGCAGTATTGCGACTTCGACGAGCTCTGCCGGTTGCTCGCTGCGGGTGCGAACGTGGTCACCACGCGCGGCGAGCTCAACAACCCAGCGGCCCTCGAACCGGCGCTGCGTGAGCGCGTCGAGGAGGCGTGTCGCCGGGGCAAGAGCTCGATCCACGGCACCGGAAGCAGTCCCGGCTTCATCACGGAAGCGATGCCGCTCTTGCTGACCTCGCTCCAGCGCCGGCTCGACAGGTTGCGGATTCACGAGTTTGCCGATCTGTCCTCGCGCAACTCTCCGGAGCTGCTGTTCCAGATCATGGGTTTCGGCCAGCCGCCGATGCCGCAGGCAGACGAGGGACGCGCCCAGTACCTCGGCCGTGCGTTCGGTCCTTCGCTAGAACTGGTGGCGGGCGCGCTCGGATTGCATTTCGATTCGCTCCAGGCCAAGGCCGAGGTGGCCACCGCGCGCCGCGACATTCACATCGCGGCCGGCGTGATCGAGGCCGGGACGGTCGCCGCGCAACGCACCACGGTATCGGGCATGCGCCTGGACAAGCCGCTCATCTCCTTCAGTGCGAACTGGTACTGCAGCGCCGAGATCGATGCCGACTGGGAGCTCGGTCCCACCGGCTGGCGGCTGGAGGTCGATGGCGACACGCCGCTCGATGTCAGTGTTCGCTTTCCGGTGCCGGCCGAGCGCTGGGCAGAGGTCTCACCGAACCTCACGGCGCACCGCCCGATCAACGCAATCCCCTACGTCTGTCAGGCCGAGCCCGGAATTCGCACGACGGGCGATCTGCCTCAGGTCATCGCCGATCTGCGCTAGCCGGCGACGCGCGCCCGAGACGTCGGTTCGTTCATCGGAAGAGCAGCGCAATGATCGCGTCCGCCGCCTGGTCCGCGCTCGTCCGCGTCGTGTCGATGCGCAGGTCGGGGGCGTCCGGCGGCTCGTAAGGGCTGTCGATACCGGTGAAATTCTCGAGCTGGCCGGCGCGCGCCTTCCGGTAGAGACCCTTCACGTCGCGCGCTTCGGCTTGCTCGAGCGGGGTATCGACGAAGACCTCGAAGAACTCACCTGACTGCATCATCTGCCGCACCATCTTGCGCTCGGCGCGGAAGGGCGAAATGAACGCGGTGACGACGATCAACCCGGCATCCGTCATGAGCCTGGCCACCTCACCGACGCGACGGATGTTCTCGACGCGATCGGCGTCGGTGAAGCCCAGATCCTTGTTCAGACCGTGGCGAACGTTGTCGCCGTCCAGAAGAAACGTGTGCCGGCCCGTGCTCGCGAGCTTCTTTTCGACCAGGTTTGCGATCGTGGATTTGCCGGCGCCGGAGAGACCCGTGAGCCACAGTACGGCCGGCTTCTGCTGCTTGGATTCGGCGCGGAACTCACGAGTGACCTCCAGCGCCTGCCAGTGGACATTGTACGAGCGTCTGAAACCTGACGGCGAATTCAAGGGGGACATCACGCTCCGGCCGAACGGCGTTGCAGCACGCACTCCAATGTCCGTCAGCGACGCTCGACCGCAAGCCGTGACGCTGTCGAGCACGGGCCGCACTCATGAGGATGGGACGGAATTGAACGACCGCGCCGACAGCGCGAGAACATGACCGACCTGAAGTCCGTAGCACCTCGCCAGGCCTCAATAGGTTGAATCCCACGGGGTCTGCCGATGGAGTCCTCCAGTGCGATTGGATCCACGGGGCGAGTCGCAGCGCTGCGGGGGAACCACGCCTTCTCTTGCTCGCCCGGTTGAAGCAAAATGACACGCGAGGCGAGCGCGCAGCGCGCTCGCGATGAACGCTCTGCTCACATGAGACGGCAGGCGGAGGAAGTCATGGTCGGGCGTCGCGAAGCATTGATGACTCTCGATGCCGAGATTCGCGTTCCGGTGGCCGTGACCCGGCTCGCCCGCTTTCATGTGACCGGACCGGCCGACAACATCCTGCGCGAGGAAGACGCCTACTGGCTGGATCTGTGCCTGACTCCGCGGCCGCGCAACGTGCGCGCCTGCTACGTCGACCACTGGGCGCCACATCGATTCGAGCGGATCGGCAACGTATTCATCCTTCCGCCGCGCGAGACAATACAGATCCGGAGCGATGGCGGGCCGACCCAGGCCTCGGTGCTCTGTCATCTGCGCCCCGAACCCTTGCGCCAGTGGTTCGACGGCGATCTCGAGTGGACCGATCGCCGGCGGGAAGCCTGCCTCGATATCGCCGACACGAACATCCGGCGGCTGCTTCTGCGCCTCGCGGAGGAGATGCGTAGCCCCGGGTTTGCCAGCGAGGCGCTCGTCGAGCTGATCGTGGCGCAGATCGCGATCGAGCTCGGCCGGTATTGCGTCGCTGTCCAGGAAGGGCCCTCGACCGGTGGCCTCGCTCCATGGCGGCTGCGGCTGATCGACGAGCGCCTGAGGGACGTGCGAGCAGCTCCGACGCTGTCGGAGCTCGCAGCGCTGTGTAACCTGTCGCCGCGGCAGCTGACGCGTGCCTTCCGCGCCAGCCGCGGTCAATCGATCGGCGATCACGTGGCAGAATGCCGGATCGACAACGCCAAGCAGCTGCTTTCCACCGACGAGAGCATCAAGGCCATCGCCTATTCCCTGGGGTTCGCCTCGGCTTCGAGCTTCTCCTTCGCCTTCCGCTCCGCAACGGGCCAGACGCCCCGCGAGTTCCGCGACGCTCTCGGCGCGCACCGCGATTGACGGATGAGCCTCGCTCGGCGACTCAGGCTCAGTAGATGGCCATCGACGCCGACATCGTCCCCGAAGCATCAAAGATCCGGAACTACGCGAGCGGAGCGAGCACGCCGAAGGCGGCGGGGGGAGCAGTTCGCCGTAGGCGAAGCTGCGGGGGGCCAAGGCCCCCCGTTGTTACTAGAACGCGCCCTCGAGGGCGCGGAGCTCGGAAGCGATCCACATGCGCTCCCAGAGGTTCTTGCCGCCACTCTGCTTCAGCAAGAGCTCGAGCGCCTCGCGCCTGGCTTCACGCGAAAGCTCCGAGCGCGGCTCGGCAGCGAGCGCGAAGTCGAGCAGGTGCAGCGCTTCCAGCGGCTTGCCGTCCTTCACGAAGCCGCGCGCGCGCTCGGCCAGTCGCTCCGCGCCGCCGACGAGCTCGGCGATGGCCGGCGCGACGCTGGACGGCGGCACGCCATAGAGCTCGGTGGTTCCCCGGTCAGGATCGAACCATCCGGTGTACTCGTGCCAGATCGCCCGGACGTTCCAGGACACCCGGCCGTATTCCTCGGTGAGCGTGAGTTCCGGCGGTGGCTTCACTTCGCGCATCAAGGTACGCAGAGCGACCCCGGCGTTCATGCCCTCGACCGTGCGGTCATGAATCCATTGCACGGAATCGATGATACGGGTGACCCCGCGTTCGATCTCCCGGGCGCCGCGAATCTCCTCGTGGCCGGTCAGCACGAGCTCGGGCTCGAGCGCCCGCAGCTTCTTGATCGACGCGATGAACCGAAGCGCGCTGCGCGGCTTGTCACCGCGGATGGTGTTGAGGTTCGGCTGGTTGCCGAAGAGTGGCCCGAACAGATTGCCGACTATCGCGATCCTCTCGTCAGCCAGCCAGACGATCACGGCCGAGCGCGTCTCACCGCCCGGCGTCCAGTGAATCTCGAAGCGTCGCCCGCCGAGCTCGAACCTGTGAAGCTCGTCGATCAGGACGTCCGGACGCACCTCGGCTGTCGGCACGATGTCCCGGACTGCTCCCGTGATCTCGGCGAACATCCTTCTGGAGCCGCGGCGATAGTGTGCGCTCAGCGCCTCGGCGTAGCGGCGCTCTTCGGGATAGTTGCGGTGCGCGATCACCTGATTGTCGGACGTCTTGTACACCTCGAGCCCGCCATACTGGTTCGCATGGCTCTGGGTCAGGATGATGTAGCGGATCGGTCCCCCGGAGACCCGGCTGAAGTGCTCGCGCCCGCGTCGAGCGTCGCCGAGCGTCCCGGCATTGACCAGCACATCGCCGCCAGGCGTCGTGAGCAGATAGCTGTTGCCGACGCCGCGGCTCTCGTAGATGCCCGGCGCCCGCTCGATCACGGCGGTCTGGCCTTCCCCGGACTTCACCAGCTCGGCAACCCGGATGCCCTGGGGCGAGAGGCGTCGCTCAGTGGTCATCTCCATTCCCTCTCTTCCCTCGCGTCGTGGGCGGGCACCTGGATCACAGCTTCCGTCCCGCGGCGAATTTTCGTCAAGCTCCGCCGGCCGCTCCGCGTCGAGAATGGCGCGTCGGCGATAGTATGGCCGTGTAGCGAAACCTTCACGCGTTGTGTCCCCGGGTCGCGCGCTCATGATCCACGGCATCGAGGACGCGGTCGGGCCCTGCGCATCCAGGAAACAACGACGATGAAGGTGGCAGTGCTTCACGGTCCGGGCGACTTGCGGCTCGACGAGGCGGAGCGGCCCGCCGCCGGGCCTGGCGACGTCGTGCTCAAGGTCGCGGCCGCCGGCATTTGCGGCACGGACGTGCATTTCCGGAAGATGGGAACGCGTTTCGGCCGCCCGATGCCGCTCGGTCATGAATTCGCAGGCGAGGTCGTCGAGGTCGGAGCGAAGGTCCATAGCTTCGAGGCGGGCGACCGCGTCGCCTACAACTCGTACAACAGCCCGGCGGACATCGGCCGCGGCGGTGATTGCGGCGGCTTCAGCGCCTACGTCGTCCTGCGCGAGATCGACGGCCACGCGCAGTCACTCTGTCGTGTTCCGGAGGGGGTCACTTTCGAGCACGCGGCGCTCGTCGAGCCGATTTCCGTCGGCGCGCACGCCGTGAACCGCGCCGACCCGAAGCCCGGCGAAAGCGTCGCGATCTTCGGCGTGGGGCCGATCGGGCTCGGAGTCATCATGGCGCTCCGCTGGCGCGGGCTCGACGACATCGTCGCGTTCGATCTCTCGCCGCTTCGCCGTGAGCGTGCCAGGACGCTCGGAGCACGCGCGGTCTTCGATCCGCGCGAAGAACCGCCGGCCCGAGCGCTGGCCGAGCTCCGTGGCTCGGCAACTCTGTTCGGCCAGACCTATCCGCGAACCGACGTCTACATCGAAGCCAGCGGAGCCGCGGGACTGCTCCCGGAGATCGCCCGCTTCTGCAACAAGGGCAGCCGCATCGTCACCCTCGCCATACAGCGAGAGCCCGTCACGTTCGACGGCACGAAGCTGATGAGCAAGGAGCTCAGCATCCTCGGCTCCTCGGGCTATCCGGACGAATTCCCGGCGGTGATGCGGAAGCTCGCCTGCGGGGAAGTCGATCCCGAGACGATGATCACCCACCGCTTCCCCTTCTCGGATTTCCTCGACGCGTTCGAGATCGCCAGTGACCCGAACGGCGCCGCCAAGGTCCTGCTGCGGTTCGACTGAGGCGGCGCACCGCATTCCACGAATCCACCAAACCGCGGGCGGCTCCGTCTGCAAGCTCGGAATCAGCATGACTCTCGACGAGATCTTGAACGCCGCGCGCGAGAGCAGCGGCCTTCCCGACCCCGAGCAAGACTCGTGGCGCGAAGGGCTCGAGATCCTGCTCCGGGATCACGCCAGGGCCGGCACGCTGAGCGAACGCGGCCGGGGCTTGCTCATGACACGCTATACGACCGCCCTCGCGACGCGCATGCGGGTCGACGACTTCATGCGTCAGAATCCCGAGCTGTCGCAGGCGCCAGTGCGACGCCCCGTGTTCATCCTCGGCATGCCACGGACCGGCACCACCATGGTCAGCTATCTCATGGACGCCGATCCGGCGAACCGGGCGCTGTTGAAGTGGGAGGCCTATGACGTCACGCCGCCTGCAGCGCCTGGCGCGCTCAGAACCGATGCACGCTGCCTCGCGGAACGGGCCAGGGACGAGTTCCTCGTCAAGAGCAACCCCCAAGGCGCGGCGCTGCACTTCGAGGCCGGCGACGGGCCCACCGAGTGCGTTCATCTGCTGGCGCAAGACTTCAAGTCGCTGATGCTGGCGGTGCTCGCGGATACGCCGACCTACCACGACTGGATCCTGTTCTCTGACATGACGTCGGCGTTCGCGCACCGCAAGCGCGTGCTGCAGATCCTGCAGTCGACCAACCCGGGCCGATGGGTGCTCAAGATGCCTTCGGACTCGCTGTTCATTCGCACGCTGTTCGCCACCTTTCCGGACGCCAGGGTGATCTGGACCCATCGCGATCCGTACGCGACCTTTGCCTCCTCGATGAGCATGCGCGCACACTCGCGGCCGATCTTCAGCCGGGACGCGGGCCTCGCGTACATGCGTGAACGCTTCCCGCTGCAGCTTGCGCTGCACCTCGCGCGGCCGCTCGAAATCAGTCGCGAGCGACCGGGTGACTTCTACCACCTCTATTACGACGACCTGGTCGTCGATCCGCTCGCGCAGATGAAGAAGGTGTACGCCTGGCTCGGGGACCCATGGTCCGACGCCGCCGAGGCCGGCATGAAAGCCTGGCTCGCCAGGAATCCTCAGGGACGCTTCGGTCAGCACCGCTATTCCCTCTCGCAGTGGGGGTTCACCCGGCAGGAGCTCGCGCCCTATTTCTCGGATTACCTGAAGGCGCACCCCGTCGCCACCGGCGCGGAGGTCTGAACATGGTTCGCGGACTCTTCGATTTGACGGGAAAGGTCGTGCTGGCAACCGGAGCCAACAGCGGCATCGGCCTGGCCTTCCTGCAGGGCTGCGCCAGGCAAGGCGCGGACGTCGTGGTGTGGGGCCGCCGGGCAGAGAAGAACGCCGAGGCGCTGGAGGCGCTGAGAGCACTCGGCGCGCCGCACGCTCACGCCGTGGCGGTGGACGTCTCGGACGAAGCTCGGGTCGAAACGGCGTTCGCTTCGACACTGGAGGTCATGGGCCGGGTGGACTGCGTCTTCGCCAACGCCGGCTTCAGCGACCGTGCCCCGTCCTTCGCAGACCTCAGCACCAGCGCGTACAACGCTCTGCTCGGCGTGAACCTGCATGGCGCCTTCTACACGCTACGCGCAGCGGCGCGGCACATGCGGGATCGCGCGAGGGCCGGTGATCCAGGGGGCTCGCTCGTCGCTTGCGGCAGCCTGTCGATCTTCCACGGCCTTCAGGGCATGGAACACTATGCCGCGTCCAAGGGCGCGCTCGCGGCGATGATCA
>Ga0265334_10001482_pt1 | contig 11317 bp, 10 predicted proteins | sample 42023metaG_FD_192442 | JGI IMG/M metagenome (GOLD analysis project Ga0265334, IMG submission 192442) | Rhizosphere microbial communities from Carex aquatilis grown in University of Washington, Seatle, WA, United States - 4-20-23 metaG | ecosystem: Host-associated > Plants > Roots > Rhizosphere...
GGCCGTGAGGCGGAACTCCGTCGTGTGGCAGAAGACCTGATCGCCCTGCGCGACACCGAGACCCTCGAGGCTCCGGTCGTGGAGCAGGCCGGGACCGGGCAACTGGGCGGACGCTTCTGGTACTTCCCCGACCAGCACCAGATCACCTTGATCGGGTCCCCGCTGTCGGACGAGAAGCTGGCCGGTCTGGAGTACGCCAACCCGGCGCATCCCAACCACATGATGTTCCTGCGCAACGCGGACATGGACTCCGTGGTGGAACTGTTCGGGCACATCCGGGCGGAGAACCCCCAGGCCCAGGTGCGCTTCACCACGGCCGACCAGGTCGAGTCCGACATGCTCACCGGGCATGTGGTCGTCCTGGGAGCCGCCGATTACACCGGGACCACGCTCGGGGACGTCCGGGCGACCTGGTTCGGGGAACGGATGGGTCTGCCCCTGCGGATGACCACGACGGAGGGCGGGGACGAGGAGTTCGACGCCTTCTTCGAGCTCAGCCTGGACGCCGCGGGCCGGCCCTGCTTCGGCGCGGACCGGTGGGAGGCCCACCATCCGGAGTTCCTGACCAAGGGCTCGGGGAACGAGCGGGTGCTCGCCGAGGGCTACCCGCAACTCGTGCACGATCTGGCCCTCATCGCGCGCGGCCCGAATCCCCTCAATGCGAACACCACGATCACGGTCTGTTGCGGTGTCTTCAGCCGGGGCACCTATGGTGCGGTGCGCACCCTCACCGATGCCAAGCTCCGTGCGTCCAACGAGGAGTACCTGGGCCGGCGGTTCGCGGGTGCGCACTCGTTCTGGATGCTCGTGCGGGTACCGGTGTTCAATGCGGTGACGATCACCCCTGACCTGTCGCGGGATCCGGTGCGGGTCGTCGAGTGGCCGACCGTCGTTCCGGAGCCCTCCGAGCGCACCTCCGCCGTCGGATAGTGCCCTGTGGCTGCCGATCAACCCACCACCCGGTCTCATCGGCGGCTGACCCCTCGGGCGAAGAGCAAAAGCGGCAAACCTGGCGGGTCACTCAGGAAGGGAGCCCTGCAAGGGATCCTCGTCCCGGCCTTCCGCGAAGCCTCGGGCCTGGGGGTGGTGGCCCGCACCGCGGCTCGTGCCGGGTGTCAGCTGCTCCTGGTCTGCAGCGGGCGGATCACTGCACGGGAGGCGGTCACGTCGGTGCGCGGTTTCGAGCCGGACGTGCCGGTACTCGCGATCGACCTGCCTCCCCACCACCAGCTGCCGGGATTCCGGGTCGATCTGCCGCAGCCGACCCGCTGGAACTGGGCGAGTCGCCATGACGCGCACCGCAAGCGCAACCTGGGCCTGCTCGTGGCGAGACAACTCGGCTGGGAGCGTGCCCTTCTGCTCAACGACGACATCTGCGGGTTCGACGAGGCCCAGCTCGCCGCGACCGTGCGGCCGTTGCTCTCGGATCCGGTACGGGCCTGCGGCTGGGCCTTCGACGATTTCCCGGACAACTCCGTGGTCTGTCACGCCAATCGCCTCGCCGGCGGGGAGCAGAGCACCTCGATCGGGGACGGTGCGCTCGCCCTGCGACTGGGCTCCGACACCGCCTTCTTCCCGCCGGTCTACAACGAGGACTGGCTCTTCCTGTTCGACCACGTGTGCCGCGAGGAGGTGGCCCTGGCCGAGGCTCCGGCCGGGAACGAGGTTCGGCAGGACCGGTACGACCCGTTCGCCGATCCGCAGCGGGCTGCGGCCGAGGAGTTCGGTGATGTACTCGCCGAAGGACTCTTCGCCCTGCTGCACCAGTGCAGCACCATGGAGAACGCGATCCGGGAGGCGAGGAGCGTTGCCTTCTGGAAGAACCAGCTTCGCGAGCGGCAGGCACTGCTGGAGGCCATCGACATGCGGCTCGCGGCCGGGCACCTACCGGCCGGGATCTACGGCGCGGGCGCCGAGTTCCGACCGGTGACGCCGCCGCCCGCGTTGGTGAAGCGGGTGCGACTTCGCCTGCAGGAGGCTCGGTTGCAACACACCTCGGAGTGGCCGGAGCTCCTCGTGAAGTTCGTGCGCGCCTGGCGCTCTGCGCACGGGCGCTGGGAGGAGTTGCTGGACCGCACCTGGGCGCATGGGGACGTGGACCTGGCCCTGGACACGGTCGGCCTCGACCCGACCTCGGCGGTGCGGGCCGGTGACTGGACGCCCAGAGGCCCGGCGTTCTGCGAGGCGCTTGAGCGGACGCCGAGCTCCGCGTGAGGTGCCGCCCCGCACGTCCGGCACCTGGCCGGAGCGGTGCGCGTCGGCGCCCGGTAGTCCGGCGGGTCGGTCCGGGAGCAGGGCGGTCAGCTCCGCCCAGGGCTGGGCAGGATCCCTCGTTCCATGGCCACGGTGACCGCCCGGGTGCGGTCGTCCACCCCGAGCTTGCCGAACACCCGCAGCAGGTGCGTCTTCACCGTGGCCTCGCCGATGAAGAGCTCGCGGCCGATCTCGGCGTTGGACAGTCCCCGGGCCACCTCGGTGAGCACCTGCACCTCCCGTCGGGTCAGTGGCTCGACGGCGGGTGCACGCATGCGGGAGACGAGCCGCGCGGCCACGGGCGGGGCGAGCACGGTCTCGCCACGGGCGGCGGCGCGGACGGCGTCCACGAGTTGCTCCCGCGGGGTGTCCTTGAGCAGGTAGCCCGTGGCGCCGGCCTCCACCGCGCGCACGATGTCGGCGTCGGTGTCGTAGGTGGTGAGCACGAGCACCCGAGTCATGGGGAAGCCCGCGAGGATGCGTGCGGTGGCGTCCGCGCCGTCCGTGCGGGGCATGCGCAGGTCCATGAGCACCACGTCCGGGGTGAGCTCGGCGACCCGTACCACCGCCTCGTCGCCGTCCCCGGCCTCCCCGACCACCTCGAGGTCCTCCTCGAGGGCGAGCATGCCCACGAGGCCCGACCGCACGACCGGGTGGTCGTCGACGACCAGGACGCGAATCGTCATCCCTGCTCCTCCTCCGTGACGGGGTCTCTGGTGGTGGGCACCCGCACGCAGATGCGGGTCCCGCCGCCCGGGGTGCTGGCCACGTCCATCTCGCCGCCGACCTCGACCACGCGGCTACGGATACCGTCCAGGCCGAACCCGGCGCGGGCGTCGGCCGGGGCGAAGCCCACGCCGTCGTCGCCGATCTCCACCCGAGCGCCCTGGTCGTCCGCGACGAACCGCACCACGACGCTGCGGGCCTGGGCATGGCGCCGCACATTCGTCAGGGCCTCCTGCGTGGCCCGCAGCAGCACCACCTCGGCCTCGCGGCGCAGGCCGGACATCTCGCCGTCCACCTGCACCTGCAGGTCCAGCCCGGTCTCCGCCCCGAAGCGTTCGACGAGCCGCAGCAACGCGTGGGTCAGGGTCGAGTCGTGCAGTCCCACCGGTGCGAACGCGGCCACGAGGGCCCGAGCCTCGGCGAGGTTCTCCCGGGCCACGGCCTCGATCTGGCCGAGGATCGGGCCCACCTGCTCGGGGCGCCGGGGCAGGATCGCCCCCGCGGTCTGCGACAGCATCACCACGCTCGTGAAGCCCTGGGCGAGCGTGTCGTGGATCTCGCGGGCCATCCGCTCACGCTCGGCGAGCACGCCCCGGGTGTGTTCGGTGGCGGCCAGGTCCGAGCGGGTCGCCTGCAACTCGCGGATCAGCTCGGCCCGTTCCTCGGACTGGTGGGCCATCCGGGAGATCCAGACCCCGAGCAGGACCGCGAAGAGCAGGCTGACCAGCATCTTCGGGATCGTCTGGCGCAACTGGTCCGGGGACCAGCCGACGTCGCTGAGGATGCCCAGGCAGGACCCGATGGTCAGGAGCACGGCGAAGCTCGCCCCGCGCACGGTGTTGCGGGTGAAGAACCAGCCCTGCGAGTAGGTCAGGAACAGCAGCATCGACAGGTCCGGATCGATCGCGCAGGACAACGAGGTGACCACCAGGGCGACCGGCAGGTACACCGCCGCGCGACGCCCGGTCATGAGGGTGGCGCGGTGCACGGTCGCCAGATAGACCACCGCGAGCAGCCCGAGCAAGCCGAGGGCGAGCTCCTTGCGGGTGGCGGACAGGTTCGAGTCGATCAGCACCCAGCACGAGACGAGCGCGGTGATGAGCCAGAAGGCCAGGTGCCAGCCCCCCTGCGTGTTCGTGCGCACGGACGGCGGGACGTCGGCCGAGAAGGCCGGGTCTGTCGGGAGGCCCACGCAGAGGGAGCGGTCCGCGGCGGCGGGATCCGCCGCACCGCGTGCCGTTCGCCGCATGTCCCCTCACCTCCTGCTCCGGGTCGCCCCGCAGGCCCTGTCGGCCATGTCCTGTCAACCGGGTGCTGCGTCGGCATCCGGTCCCGACCGGGGGGCGGCGGGATCGGATGCCGGCCCCGCCGCCGTCGCTCAGCGCGAGCCGGGGCGTTGCCACCGGAAGGTTCGCATGCAGGCGATCAGCCCCACCACGGTCCACGCCGTCAGGACGAGGGCGATCTGGGGCAGCTGCCACGAGTGGCTGGCCTCGTGCTCGGCGAAGTTCGAGGGCAAGAAGACCGAACGCAGCCCCTGCGCGAGCCACTTGAGCGGGAAGGCCGAGCCGACGTCCTTCATCCAGCTCGGCAGGTCGGTGTACACGAAGTACACCCCCGAGATGAACTGCAGGACGACGACCACCGGGCTCACGACGGCCCCGGCGCTCTTCGCCGAGTGCACGAGGCTGGAGTAGCTGATCCCGAGCACGGTGCCGGCACTGGTACCGAGCACGAAGATCCACGCGAAGCGCAGCCAGAGCTCGGCGCTGCTGGGCAGGTGCAGGTGGTACAGGCTCGCGCCGACGCCGAGCAGGATCGCGCTCTGCAGCAGGCTGGTCACCAGGACGAGGCCGATCTTGCCGAGGAAGTACGCGGCCGGCGGCATGGGCGTCCCGTTGAGGCGCTTGAGCGTCCCCTCCTCCCGCTCGATCGCGATGCTGATCGCCAGGGACTGGAAGCTGGACATGATGATGCCCGAGGCGATCATGCCGGCGGCGAAGTACTGCCGGAAGGAGACGCCGGGGGCGATCTCCTTGCTGAACACCGAGCCGAAGATGAAGAGCATGATCAGCGGGAAGGAGAAGGTGAAGATCACCGACGACCGTTCCCGGAAGAACTGCTTGAGCTCGAGGCCGGTCCGGGCCACCCCGAGCCGCAGGGCACCGGGCAGGGGCGGCCCGGCGGTCGTGGTCGTGTCCGCGTGGGCGGCGGCGGGAGCGCTGGTGAGGTCCGCAGAGGTGTTCATTCCTGGCTCCCGATCAAGGAGAGGTAGACGTCTTCGAGGCTGGGACGGATGACCTGCAGATCCGGGATCTCGCCCGGGTGACGGGTGACGAGCTCGCGGACCACTTGGGTGGGGTGCTCGGTGATCTCCTCGTGCTCCCCGTTCGCGTCCGACCAGCGCACGCGCGTGCGGTGCGCCGCCTCGCCACCGAGATCCTGTGGCCGGCCGGTGGCCAGCACCCGGCCGTTCGCGATCACGCTGACCACGTCGGCCAGGTGCTCCGCCTCGTCCAGGTAGTGCGTGGTGAGCAGGATCGTGGTGCCGTCGTTGCGCAGGCTGTGGATCAGCTCCCAGAAGGCGCGCCGGGCCTGGGGGTCGAACCCGGTGGTCGGCTCGTCGAGGAAGAGCAGCTCCGGGCGACCGATCACCCCCAGTGCCACATCGAGGCGGCGACGCTGGCCGCCGGACAGCGTCCGGGTCCGGGACTTCCGCTTCTCCTCCAGGCCCGTCGCCGCGATGACCTCGTCGACGTCCCGCGGGTCCGGGTAGTAGCGCGCGAAGTGCCGCACCATCTCCTCGACGGTGAGCTCGGCGTTCTCCTCGCTCGACTGCATCACGATCCCGATCCGTGCCCGCCAGGCGGGGGTCGGTCGCGCGGGATCCAATCCCAGGACACGCACCTCACCGGCGTCACGCCGCCGGTAGCCCTCCAGGATCTCCACGGTCGTGGTCTTGCCGGCTCCGTTCGGCCCGAGGAGCGAGAAGATCTGCCCGCGCTCGATGTTCAGGTCCACCTCGTCGACCACGGTCTGCTCGCCGTAGTGCTTGACGAGTCCGCGGACCACGACGGCGGGACCGGATGCCGTGCCGCCTCCTGCGGCGAACGAGGCCGGTGTTCCCTGGCTCCGTGGAGCCCCCGTGGCCTCGCTTGTCTGAGCTGTGCGTGTCATGCATCCAGGATGACCGGTGCGTCCACTTCCCGCGCCGACCGGATGTCTGTTCCGGCGTCCACCGCCCGGTGGACGGCGCAGTCCGCCGTCCGGTGCCGGCAGGACGTCGTGTCCGGTCCTCGGGGCAGCTCCAGGAACATCTCCTCCTCCGTGCGGCCGGGACGCTTCAGGACCGGCTGCACCCTGCCTGTGGGGCGGAAACCGAGGCGGAGGTAGGCGGACCGGGCGATGTCATTGCCGTCCAGCACCCACAGGGTGACGCGATGGATTCCCTGACCGGCGGCATGCGCGACGAGCGACCGGGTCAGAGCGCTCGCGATGCCGTTCCTGCGGTACCGCGGCTCCACCCACATGGACTCCAGGTGGGACACCGGGCCGTGGACGGGGTCGAGCTCCAGCGCGCTTCGGACGACCCCGACCGGGCGCCGGGTCCGGGAGACACTCAGGGGGAAGGCGGCGAACCAGGTCGACCCGGTGAGCAGGGAGCGCCACTGGGACGGGCGCCAGGTCCGCTCCTGGGCCAGGTTCCCGAACAACGAGTCCGGGGAGTCCCGGAGAGCGCGGAGGCGGACCGAGCGAAGGTATGCCCAGTCGCCGTGTCCGAGGACTCTGACCCTGGTTCCCTGCATCTGCCTGCCCGCTCCCTGGGGCCGTGGCCCGTCGGTCGAGGTGCGGCGGCGTCCGGTCCGGGACGCGCCGGTACGCGGTGGTCGGCCCGAGTACGCACGGTGAGCCGGACGCCCCGTGCGGGAACCGGACAGTGATCAAGGCGTAGGTTCAGAATTCCGTTCGCGACGGATTCTGGCAAGGTATGTGCCTTATGTCACTATCGTGAGGACACTGTCCGGATTTGTGAGGACGTCCGTCCGGCGACCGTTCGGCGATCGTGCGGCATCGTGGATCTCGTGAGCGTCGTCCGGGCGGTGTTGGGCTGGGACCTCGTCAGCAACCTCGCGGCTGCGCTGCTGGGGCTGCTCGTCGGACGCCTGTGGGTGTTGCTCCGTGGGTGGATCCGTTACCGGGACGATCGCTTGTTCTGGGGATCGCTGGTCGAGCGGCCCGCGGCGCCTCGACGTCTTCTCGGACCTTCCGTCCGCTCAGCGTGCCTCGGCCAGCAGCGTCCCGATCCGGCGCACACCCTCCACCAGGTCCTCGTCCGCCAGCGCGTAGGACAGGCGCAGGAAGCCGCTCGGCCCGAACGCCTCGCCGGGCACCACGGCCACCTCGACCTCGTCCAGGATCAGCGCGGCGAGTTCCGCCGAGGTGCGGGGGACCCGCCCGCGGATGGTCCGGCCGAGCACGCCCTCGACGCTCGGGTAGGCGTAGAAGGCGCCCCGGGGCATCGGACAGACCACGCCCGGGATCTCGTTCAGCATGTCCACGATGGTGTGCCGGCGCCGGTCGAAGGCAGCCCGCATGACCGCCACGGCGTCCAGGTTCCCGCTCACCGCGGCGAGAGCCGCCCGCTGGGAAACGTTCGCCACGTTCGAGGACAGGTGCGACTGCAGATTCGTCGCCGCGGTGATCACGTCCCGGGGGCCGATCATCCAGCCCACCCGCCAGCCGGTCATCGCGTAGGTCTTGGCCACGCCGTTGAGCACCACCGTGATGTCGGCGAGTTCCGGCACCTCCACGGCGATCGACGCGAAGCGCGTGTCGTCGTAGACCAGGTGCTCGTAGATCTCGTCGGTGACGACCCAGATCCCGTGCTCGAGCGCCCACTCGCCGATCTCGCGAACCCGCTCGGCCGGGTACACCGCACCGGTCGGGTTGGACGGCGAGCAGAACAGCAGGGCCGTCGTGCGCTCGGTGCGGGCGGCTTCCAGCTGGTCCACGGTGACCAGGTACTCCTGGTCGGCGCCGGCGAAGACCTCCACCGGCACGCCCCCGGCCAGACGGATCGCCTCGGGATAGGTGGTCCAGTACGGGGCCGGCAGGAGCACCTCGTCGCCGGGGTCCACCACCGCGGCGAAGGCTTGGTAGACGGCCTGCTTGCCGCCGTTGGTGATCAGCACCTGCTCGGGGGTGACCTGCAGACCGCTGTCCCGGGCCGTCTTGGCCGCCACGGCCCGGCGCAGCTCGGGCAGCCCGGCTGCCGGGGTGTAGCGGTGGTTCACCGGGTCGGAGCAGGCGGCGATCGCGGCCTGGACGATGGCCTCGGGAGTGGGGAAGTCCGGCTCCCCGGCGCCGAAACCGATCACCGGCCGGCCGGCTGCCTTGAGCGCCTTGGCGCGGGCGTCCACCGCCAGGGTCGCGGACTCGGCGATGCCTCCGATCCGGCGGGACACCCGGTGCGCGGGCGCGATCCGTCCCGGAGCGACGGCTCCTTCGGCGGCGAGGGTCTCGTGCGTGGTCACGGCCCCATCCTGTCATCCGGGAGTCCGGACGTCCTGATCCGGGTGAACGTCCCGGTGAACGAGACGGTGCCGCACCGCGCCGTGACCGACCCGGACATCGCCGACCCGGTAGGTGGTTCGACCTGACGGCACTTCCGTGCGTAGACTGCGGCTCGGGTGGTTGCGAACCGCCATGATGGCGCGCGCCGTTCCGCGAGGTTTTGCGGCGCGGGGCAAGGTGGTTCGCAGGCCAGTCACAGGGCAGTGGCGCAATTGGCAGCGCTCCGGTCTCCAAAACCGGTGGTTGGGGGTTCGAGTCCCTCCTGCCCTGCGGTTCGCTCCGTGTCGGCTTCACGCTCGGCCGGTGCGGGCACGACCAACGACGATCAGAACCCAGGTGAGGACCGTGACGAGCACCAGCGCCGCAGCAACGACTTCCGGCCGCCGTCCCAATGTCTTCGCGAGGGCGTATCGGGGCGTCAGGCTCTTCCTGCGCCAGGTCGTCTCGGAGCTGAAGAAGGTTGTTCGACCCACGCGCAACGAACTCCTCACGTACACGGCTGTCGTGCTGGTCTTCGTGATCGCGGTGATGGTGTTCGTGTCGGGCCTCGATTTCGGGCTCGGCCAGCTGGTGTTGTGGGTGTTCGGCGGCAAGACCGCCTGATCCTCGCGACTCCGCCTGGGGCCATTGCGGCGTGGGGGGCAGGACCGAACCACGCCGTGAACCAGATGCGAGAACACCGTTCGAAGGAAGTAGGACGACAGCGTGTCCGAGCACACTCCGTACCTTCCCGCTGACAGCGATGTGGATGTGGACGACGTCCTGGTCGACGGGGCGACGTCGGTCGACGAGGTCGAGACCGTCGACGACGACCCGGCCGAGGGTGACCCGGCCGAGGAGTTCAAGGCTCAGCTGCGTCGCGCGCCCGGCGACTGGTATGTGATCCACTCCTACGCCGGGTACGAGAACCGCGTGAAGGCGAATCTGGAGAACCGGACGTCCAGCCTCAACATGGAGGATTTCATCTTCCAGGTCGAGGTCCCCATGGAGGACGTCACCGAGATCAAGAACGGTCAGCGCAAGCAGGTCCGACGGGTCCGGATCCCCGGGTACGTCCTGGTCCGCATGGACCTCACCGACCAGTCGTGGGGCGCCGTGCGACACACCCCCGGCGTCACGGGCTTCGTCGGGCACACCCACCAGCCCGTGCCGCTGAGCCTGGACGAGGTCTTCTCCATGCTGGCCCCCACGCTGGCCCCGGCGGACGCCAAGCCGCGCAAGGCCGAGATCAAGGTCATCGACTTCGAGGTCGGCGAGTCCGTGACGGTGATGGAGGGTCCCTTCGAGACCCTCCCGGCGACCATCTCCGAGATCAACCCCGACGCCCAGAAGCTCAAGGTCCTGGTCTCGATCTTCGGCCGGGAGACCCCGGTCGAACTGTCGTTCAACCAGGTGGCCAAGATCTGACGACGAGACGTTCTCTGGTCACCTCCCCCTACCCGCGGGTCGCCCACGTGGCCCGTGCGGCCCTCAGGGGCCGGCGGCGCCCGGCCGGGCGCCCGATCACCACCAGTAAGGACCCGGACAGTAAGGACCCGGCACATGCCCCCGAAGAAGAAACTGAAGATCACCGCAGTCATCAAGCTGCAGATCAATGCAGGTCAGGCGACTCCCGCCCCGCCGATCGGCCCCGCGTTGGGCCAGCACGGCGTCAACATCATGGAGTTCTGCCGGGCCTACAACGCCCAGACGGAGTCGCAGCGCGGCAGTGTGATCCCGGTGGAGATCACGGTCTTCGACGACCGCTCCTTCACCTTCATCACCAAGACCCCGCCGGCCGCCGAGCTGATCAAGAAGGCTGCGGGCGTGCCCAAGGGCTCCAGCGAGCCGCACAAGACCAAGGTCGGCAAGCTCACCGCCGCCCAGGTGCGGGAGATCGCGACGACGAAGCTCGAGGACCTCAACGCCAATGACCTCGACCAGGCGTCGAAGATCATTGCCGGCACCGCGCGTTCCATGGGCATCACGGTCGAGGGCTGACCTCGGCACGAGCCCGATGGTCGGTCCCGGACCGATCGCGCACGAATCCCGCAGCCCCACGCCTCACCCAGCAGAACGAGTGGCAGGGCCCGCGCAGGCCCGTGTGACCACGACTCCTCAGGAGAGAACACATGAAGCGCAGCAAGGCCTACCGCGCCGCGGCCGACAAGGTCGACAAGACGCGGCTCTACACGCCTCTGGCCGCCGTCCGGCTGGCCAAGGAGATCTCCACCACGAAGTTCGACTCGACCGTCGAGGTCGCCCTGCGGCTGGGTGTGGACCCGCGCAAGGCCGACCAGATGGTCCGCGGCACGGTCAACCTCCCGCACGGCACCGGCAAGACCGCCCGGGTCCTGGTCTTCGCCGTCGGTGACCGTGCAGCGGCCGCGGAGGCGGCCGGAGCCGACCACGTGGGTTCCGACGACCTCATCGCCAAGATCCAGGGCGGGTGGCTCGACTTCGACGCGGTCGTGGCCACGCCCGACCTGATGGGGAAGGTCGGCCGGCTCGGCAAGATCCTCGGCCCCCGCGGGCTCATGCCCAACCCGAAGACGGGCACGGTGACCATGGACGTCGCCAAGGCCGTCGAGGAGATCAAGGGCGGGAAGATCGAGTTCCGGGTCGACAAGCACGCGAACCTGCACTTCATCATCGGCAAGACCTCGTTCTCGGACACCGCGCTGGTGCAGAACTACGCGACCGCGCTCGAGGAGGTGCTGCGGCTCAAGCCGTCCGCGGCCAAGGGCCGGTACCTGAAGAAGGGCACGATCACCACCACGATCGC
>Ga0265334_10001483_pt1 | contig 11317 bp, 10 predicted proteins | sample 42023metaG_FD_192442 | JGI IMG/M metagenome (GOLD analysis project Ga0265334, IMG submission 192442) | Rhizosphere microbial communities from Carex aquatilis grown in University of Washington, Seatle, WA, United States - 4-20-23 metaG | ecosystem: Host-associated > Plants > Roots > Rhizosphere...
ATCACGGTGACGTCGCGCTCCCGCAGGTACTCGGTGGCCCGTTCAGCCATCGTCCGGCCGAGTTCCGACAGGTGGTAGCCCGGCAACCGCCCGTACAGGACTCCCTCGGGGTTGAAGACCTCGCCGTGGCGCAGGAGGTGCACGATCGTCCGCTCACTCATGTCGGTGATCCTGCCAGTTCCGCGGGGAGGGTTCTCGCCGGACGGCCCGCGCCCACCTGGGCGGCCCCCACAGGGAGCCGACCGGCAGCCAGGGTGCGACGACCGGACACCGTCGCTCGGGGCCTGCGCTCAGGCCCGGCCGGCAGCACCGATCAGCCGAGGGCCGCGGCCGCCGCCCGTGCCGCCGCGGGCAGGGCCGCGACCACCTCGTCGAGGACGTCGTCGGTGTGCGTCACGGAGAGGAACCACGTCTCGAAGGCGCTGGGCGGCAGCGAGACCCCCTGGGCGAGCATGCTGTGGAAGAAGGCACGGTAGGCCGCGGTGTCCGTGCGGCGGGCGTCGTCGTAGTCGCGCACGGGCTCGGACGAGCCCAGGAACACGCTGAACATGCTGCCCGCGTGCTGCAGGCGGTGCGGGACCCCGGCCACGTCGAGCGCGGCGGCGACCTCGCCGGCCAGCAGCCCCGCGGCCCGGTCCACGTGCCGGTAGACCTCATCCGTGCAGGCCTGCAGCGTGGCCAGTCCCGCCGCGGTCGCCAGGGGGTTCCCGGAGAGCGTGCCCGCCTGGTAGACGGGACCGGCCGGGGCCAGACACGCCATCACGTCGGCCCGCCCACCGAACGCCGCGGCGGGCAGACCGCCGCCCATGACCTTGCCGAAGGTGAACAGGTCCGGGGCCGAGGGCACCCCGCTGCCGTCGTCCGCGGGGCCCTCCAGGCCGAACCAGCCGGCCGGACCGACCCGGAACCCGGTCATCACCTCGTCGCTGACCAACAGCGCCCCACGGGCTCTCGTCACCCGGCGCAGGGCCGCGGTGAACCCCGGCTCCGGCGGCACCACGCCCATGTTCCCCGCGGCCGCTTCCGTGATCACGCAGGCGATCCGGTCGCCGTGCGCCGCGAACGCCGACTCCAGCGCCGCGACGTCGTTGTAGGGCAGGACCACCGTGTCCGCGGCTCCGGCGCCGGTGACGCCCGGGGTGTCCGGCAAGGCGAGGGTGGCCACACCGGATCCGGCCGAGACGAGCAAGGCGTCCACATGCCCGTGGTAGTGCCCCGCGAACTTCACGACGAGCGGACGGCCGGTGAAGCCCCGGGCCAGGCGGATCGCGCTCATCGTCGCCTCGGTGCCCGAGGAGACCAGGCGCACCTGCTCGACCGGGGCGACCCGCGCCACGATCTCCTCGGCGAGCAGGACCTCGGTGCGGGTGGGCGCCCCGAACGAGCAGCCCAGGGCCGCCGCCTGCTGCACGGCCTCGACCACCGCGGGGTGCGCGTGCCCGAGGATCAGCGGTCCCCACGAGCAGACCAGGTCGACGTACCGCCGTCCGTCGGCATCCCACACGTGGGGACCCTGCCCGCGCACGAGGAACCGCGGCGTACCGCCCACCGCGCGGAAGGCCCGCACCGGCGAGTTCACCCCGCCCGGGACCACCGCGAGCGCACGCTCGAACCATTCCTGGCTGGCCGGAGCCTCCACGGGGTACGGGATCGCCGGGGCCGGCGACGCCGATGACTGCGGCCCCGAGGACGGTGGTGGCGTCGAGGGCAGGGAGGACGTCGTCGGGGGCACGGGCGCCGTGGATCCGCTCACCGGCCCAGTCTCGCAGTCCTGCTCGGCCTACAGCTCGCGCAGGCGGGCCCGGAGAAGGGCCATGACCTCGCCCAGAGCGGCCACCTGTTCCACGGTGAGCGGGTCGAACAGGGCCTCGCGGACGGCCTCCACGTGCCCGGGCGCAGCCGCGTCCAGGATCGCGAATCCCTCCTCGGTCAACCGGCAGAGCACGCCGCGGCCGTCGTCCGGACAGGTCTCCCGGATCACCAGGCCCCGGGACTCCAACCGGGCCGCGGTGTGCGTGAGCCTGCTGCGGGAGTTGACCACCCGCTCGGCCAGCTCGGACATGCGCAGCGACCGGCCCGAGGCCTCGGAGAGGTGGACGAGGATGTCGTACTCCGCCAGGGAGAGGTCGCTGTCCTCGACCAGTTGGCGCTGCAGCCGCTCGTTGAGCAGGCGCATCACGTACAGGTACGACCGCCACACCGACTGCTCGTGGTCATCGAGCCACCGCGGTTCCTGGACCGCGGCAGTCTGTTGTTCGCTCCCCCGACGTGTCTCGTCCGCCATTCTCACCCCGTCCGTTCATCATCCGGCCAGACGAAGGGCGAGTTCGCCGGCCCAGTACGTGAGCACGATCCCTGCTCCGGCACGACGCGCGGCCGTCACCGTCTCCTCGATGCAGCGTTCGCGATCGATCCAGCCGCGCGCGGCCGCTGCCTCGATCATGGCGTACTCGCCGGAAACCTGGTAGGCAGCCACGGGCACGCTGACCGCGGCGGCGACCCGGGCCACGACGTCCAGGTAGCTCAGCGCGGGTTTCACCATCACCAGATCGGCACCCTCGGCCACGTCCAGGAGCACCTCGCGGAGCGCCTCGTCGGAGCGGCCGGGGTCCTGCTGGTAGGTCCGCCGGTCCCCGGTCAGGCTGGAGGCGACCGCCTCCCGGAAGGGTCCGTAGAAGGCGGAGGCGTACTTGGCGGCATAGGCGAGGATCGCCACGTCGTGGTGTCCCTCGGCCTCCAGGGCACCCCGGACGGCGGCGACCTGGCCGTCCATCATGCCGCTGGGCCCCACCACGTGAACCCCGGCCCGCGCCAGCACCAGCGCCATCTCGGCGTAGCGCGCCAGGGTCGCGTCGTTGTCCACCCGCCCGGCCGCGTCGAGCACGCCGCAGTGACCGTGGTCGGTGAACTCGTCCAGGCACAGGTCGGCCATGACCACGCAGCCGTCCCCGACCTCGGCGACCACGTCCCGCACCGCGCTCGTCAGGATCCCCTGCGGGTCCGTGGCGCCGCTGCCGCGAGCGTCCTTGTGCTCGGGCACCCCGAACAACATCACCCCGCCGACCCCGGCCTCGGCCGCCCGCACCACGGCGGCCCGCAGTGAGTCCCGGGTGTGCTGGACGACGCCGGGCATCGACGCGATCGGCACCGGAGTGTCGATCCCCTCGCGCACGAACAACGGCAGCACGAGATCCGCCGGGTGCAGGCGGGTCTGGGCGACCAGCCGGCGCATGCCGGGCGTCGCCCGCAACCGGCGCATCCGGACGGCGGGGAAACCGCCGTCCGGACTGCTCGCCTCGGGCCGGACGGCCCGCGAGGAACCGTCCGGCGTGCTCATCTCGCGGACCTGCGTGCGGCACCCTTGCGCTGGCTCGGCCGCAGCACCGGTTCCCCGGCCTCCACGGCGCCCAGTCGCATGGCGGCACCGTGGTCGGCCAGGGCCTGCACCAGGGACTCGGCGGTGGACTCGCTGGCGAGGACCTCCACCCGCAGCCCGTGCTCCTCCGCGGTCTTGGCCGTGGCCGGACCGATGCACGCGACGACCGTGGTCGGGTGCGGCTTCCCCGCGATCCCGACCAGGTTGCGCACGGTCGAGGAGGAGGTGAAGACGACCGCGTCGAACTGGCCGGTCTTGATGGCCTCGCGGATCTCGGCGGGCGGCGGGGCGGCGCGCACGGTCCGGTAGGCGGTGACGTCGTCCACCTCCCAGCCGACCTTCTGCAGGCCCGCGACGAGGGTGTCCGTCGCGATGTCCGCCCGGGGCAGGAACACGCGGTTGATCGGGTCGAGCACCTCGTCGAAGGGCGGCCAGACCTCCAGCAGACCGACCGCGGACTGCTCCCCGGAGGGCAGCAGATCCGGCTCGATCCCCCACTGACGCAGCGCGGCGGCGGTCGCCCCGCCCACCGCGGCCACCTTGAGCCCGGAGAAGGCCCGCGCGTCCAGCCCGAAGTCCTCGAACTTCTCCCGTACCGCGCGCACGGCGTTGACGCTGGTGAAGCCGATCCACTCGTACCGACCGGTGACCAGGCCCTTGACCGCCTTCTCGATCTGGTGCGGCGTGCGGGGCGGCTCCACCGAGATCGTCGGCACAACCTCGGCGACGGCGCCGTGCTCGGCGAGTGCGGTGACCATCGGCCCCGCCTGCTGCTTGGTGCGGGGCACCAGCACGCGCCAGCCGAAGAGCGGCTTGGTCTCGAACCACGACCCGAGGTCGCGGTAGTGCACCGCCTCCCCGATGACCGCCATCACGGGACGTTCCAGCCGGGCCTTGGACAGCACGGCCGGGGCGTCACCGAGGGTGGTGATCACCGAACGCTGGTGCACGGTCGTCCCGCGGGACGTCGCGATCAGCGGCGTCGAGGAGTCCCGACCGGCCTCGACCAGGCCACGGGCGGACTCGACGACGTGGTCGGCCGTGCCCAGCACGACCACGGTGCTGGACGGCGAGCAGTGACCGGCCCAGTCCGTGGTCTCGTCAGGGGCGTGCAGTACCTGCACGTCCGTGATCCCGGGCGGGGTCAGGGGAACGCCCGCGTATGCGGGTACGGCGCTCACCGCGGACACCCCGGGGACCACCTCGAAGGGCACCTCCGCCTTGCGGCAGGCGGTGATCTCCTCGGCGAGACCGTTGAAGGTGCCCGGGTCGCCGTCCATCAGGCGCACCACCCGTCGACCGTCGCGGGCGGCCGTGACGACCGCTTTCGCTCGGGTGGCACGGGTGAGCGGCTGACCGTCCTCACCGAAGCCGACGTCCAGTACTTCGACCCCGGCCGGGCAGTAGCGGGACACGAGATCACCGCGCGGCAGTTGATCGAGCACCACGACGTCGGCCGCAGCCAGACGTTCCACGGCGCGCAGGGTGAGCAGGCCATCATCGCCGGGACCGGCACCGACGAACGCGACCTGCCCTGGAGTCTTTGTGCGGATGCGGCTCGCGCTCACTGCTCACTTCCTTGTACAAGGATGGAGATCGGGGCTTGGGTGAGCCCCGCGTCTTGTCGCACCACCAACTTCCCGGCACCGGCGGCGAGAAGCTCGGCGGCGAGACCCGCGCCCAGGATCTGGGCCTGTGCCGTCCACGGTTCCGACCCCAGGAGTGCGGAGGCGGAGTGGCGCAGCACCGGGTGGCCGTCCACGGAGGCAACGACTGCGTGCAGGACCAGTGAGGTGCCCTCGGCACCTTCCACCAGTTCCGCATGTGCCCCCAGGGGCGCTGAGCAGCCGGCCTCCAGGGCTGCCAGCAGGGCACGTTCGGCCGTGACGGCCGTGCGGGTGGCCGGGTCGTCGACCGCGGCCAGTCGCGCCAGGACGGCTTCGTCGCCGTCCCGACATTCGAGGGCCAGCGCACCCTGACCGGGCGCCGGCATCATGCGGGCAGGATCCAGGACCTCGGTGGCCTCGTCGGCCCGACCCAGCCGGATCAGCCCGGCATGGGCCACCACCACGGCGTCGAGCCGGCCATCCGCGACCAGGCGCAGGCGGGTGTCGACATTGCCGAGGATGCCCACGACCTCCAACGAGGGATCCAGCGCCCGCAGCAGGGCGGCCCGCCGGGGCGAACCGGTACCCACCCGCGATCCCGGCGGCAGGTCGGCCAGGCACAGCCCGTCCCGGGCGACCAGCGCGTCGCGCGGGTCCTCGCGGGCCGGCACCGCCGCCACGACCAGCCCCGGGTACGGGGTGGTCGGCAGGTCCTTGAGCGAGTGCACGGCCAGATCCAGTTCGGAGCCGCGGTCCAGGAGCGCCTCGCGGACCGCGGCGACGAAGACCCCGCGCCCGCCCATCGTGGCCAGGGGCCGGCGGGAGACGTCACCGGCGGTGGTCACCTCGACCAGTTCCACCCCCACGCCGTCCCGGGCGGCGATCCGCTCGCCGATCGCACGGGCCTGGGCCAGGGCCAGCCGGCTGCCCCGGGTGGCGACACGCAGGTTCACCGGCCGGTAGCGCGGGGTGCGCACGGCCTCGTTCTCCCGGACAACGCCGATCACCGCGGTTCCTCTCAGTTCGGCGCCGAGCGCCTCGGGGTGGTCCGCGGGCAGGTCGAAAAGATCACGCAGGGCCTGGGCGTACGAGCCGTTCGGCGCCGCCCCGGCCAGCTCCTTCACCCGCACGGTCGGGGTGTGGAGCAGCTTGTCCACGACCCGGTGCACGGTCTGGGCCACCTCGGTGCGCACCCGCTCGTCGACCGTGCCCAGCCTCGCCTCCAGGCGGGCGAGCTCGGCGCTCACCACGGCCTCGGCACGGCTGCGCAGGGCCACCACGGTGGGTGCGACCAGGGCCGCCCGCCGACCGGCCAGGAACGCGGTGACCTCTTCGGCGATGACGGCACGCACGCCGGCGAGATCCACCGCGGCCGGGTCCTGCGCGAGGTGGGCACCCAGGGAGGCCAGGTCCTCGACCACGATCCCGGAGAGCCCGGCGACCTCGGCGGCCACGTCGCGGGGTAGGGCGAGGTCGAGGTACACCTGCGCGGCCCCGCCACGGGCCTGCCAGGCCGCCCGCGCCCAGGCCAGCTCGACCACCGGGCGGGGCGCGCCGGTGCAGGAGAGCACCAGATCGGCATCGGCCAGGGCCGAGGCGAACGAGTCGAAGGGCACGGTGGTGCCGCCCACGGAGGCGGCCAGGCGCTCGGCCCGTTCGGGGGTGCGGTTCGTCACGCGCACCGAGGCCACGCCCGCCTTGGCGAGACCGGCCACGGCGAGGGCGCTCATCGCACCGGCACCGACCACCAGGGCGTCCACGGTCTCCAGGGATCCCAGGACCTCCACCGCCCGTGCCAGGCCGGCGTCCATCAGGGAGTGCCCGGCGTGGTCGAGATCGGTCTCGGAGTGCACCCGCTTGCCCACGTGCAGCGCGTGCCGGAGCAGCAGTCCCAGCGGACCCCCGGGCGTGATGCTCTCCTGGGCCGTCGCCAGCGACGTGCGCACCTGGCCGAGGATCTGCCGCTCCCCCAGCGCCATCGACTCCAGGCCGCAGGCCACGGAGAACAGGTGCGCGACCGCCGCCTCCTCGTAGTGCACCACGAGGTGAGCGGTCAGCTCGTCCCGGGGAACACCGGTGGCCCGGGCGAGTTCGCGCGTGATCTCGGCGACCGCGCCGTGGAAGGTGGCGACCTCGGCGTAGACCTCCAGCCGGTTGCAGGTGGCTAGGACCGCGGCCTCGGCCACGTGCGCGCAGGCGACCAGGGCTCGGTCCAGGTCGGCGATCTCGGCCGGACCCAGCGCGACCGCCTCCAGCACCGGCAGCGGGGCACTGCGGTGGGACAGTCCGATCACCAGGACGCTCATCGGGAGGCCACCTCCCGCTCCTCGTCGGCGGCATCGGTGACTGCGCGCCGCTGCTCGTGGAAGGCGAGGATCTGCAGCTCGGTCGACAGGTCAACCTTGCGCACCATCACGCTGTCGGGCACGGCCAGCACGCAGGGCGCGAAGTTCAGCACGCTGCCCACGCCGGCGGCGACGAGCCGGTCGCAGACCTGCTGTGCGACCTCCGCGGGGGTGGCGACGACGCCGATCTGGGCGACCTCGGCATGGACGACGTCCTCGAGTTCGGCCACCGGGCGGACGGTCAGGCCGGCCACGGACTGGCCGATCACGGCCGGGTCGGCGTCCAGCAGACCGACCACCGTGAACCCGCGGGAGGCGAATCCGCCGTAGTTGGCGAGCGCGTGCCCGAGGTTGCCGACACCGACGATCACCACCCGCCAGTCCTGGGTCAGGCCCAACACCCGGGAGATGTGGTAGACGAGGTAGTCCACCTCGTAGCCCACGCCCCGGACCCCGTACGAACCGAGATGCGAGAGGTCCTTGCGGAGCTTGGCCGATCCGACCCCGACCGCGGCGGCGAGATCCTCGGATGACACTGTGTGTACCTGGGCCTCGGCGAGATTCGACAATGCACGCAGGTACACCGGAAGCCGTGCGACTGTGGCATCGGGTATACCAAGACGCAACGGCTGCGCCCGTCGGTCGTGCCGATCGGGTCGGGGCGTGGTCACAGCGTCGCCGGTCTCCTGCGGGGGCCTGGGGGTTCGTCGACCAGAGTAGGCACAGGTGCACGTGCGCACAAAGTCAAGGGCGCCGCAACCAGGTCCGGCGCCCCGCGAGGGCTGCCCGTAGTCGGCCGGCGTCCACCCGCCCGAAATCATGCTGTCTACCATCAACCAGGACAACGGGGATCATCTCGCCGTATCGGGCGTGGAGTGCTGGGTCGTCCAGGATCGAGAGCTCCTGCCATGCGACACCGACCTCGGACGCGACCTGCGCGACGACTTCCCGGGCGGCCTCGCACAGGTGGCAGCCAGGCTTGCCGATGAGCGTGATTCTGGACACGTTTCCAGACTAGGGTCGCTCCCCGCTCGGCCGCGCGCCAACGCGCCCGGCCTCATTTGATCACAATGAGTGAGCGGTGAAGTGACTAGAGTGGCGACATGCCCTCCGGCAGCGACCTGGATCCCCAGGAGGCCAGTGCCACGGCCACGGAGGCCGGCGCGCCGGTGCCCCCGCTCCGAGCGGCGGCCTTCTTCGACGTCGACAACACGATCATGCGTGGGGCATCGCTGTTCCACCTCGCGCGCGGCCTCTACCGGCGCCGGTTCTTCACCGCGCGGGACATCCTCAGGTTCGCCCGGCACCATCTGCGGTTCCGGTGGCTGGGCGAGAATCTCGACCATCTGGCCCACGTGCGTGAGCTCGCCCTCGGCTTCGTGGCCGGCCATTCCGTGAGCGAGCTCACGCGGGTCGGGGAAGAGGTCTTCGACGAACTGATGGCCCGCAAGATCTGGCCGGGCACGCGATCCCTGGCCCGGGCACACATGGCCGCAGGCGAACCGGTCTGGCTCGTCACGGCCACCCCGGTCGAGGTGGCCGAGGTGATCGCCCGCAAGCTGGGACTCGCCGGGGCGCTGGGATCGGTGGCCGAGCGCGTGGACGGCATCTACACCGGGCGGCTGACCGGACCGGCGCTGCACGGCGAGGCCAAGGCCCGAGCCGTGCGCGAGCTGGCCGAACGGGAGGGCCTCGACCTGGCACGATGCGCGGCCTACAGCGACTCCGCGCACGACATCCCCCTCCTGGAACTGGTGGGCCACCCGTGCGCGGTCAACCCCGACCGTCGCCTGCGCGCGCTCGCCGAGTCCCGCGGTTGGATCGTCCGGGACTTCCGCACCGGACGGCGCGCGTTCGGGATCGGCCTGCGGGCGGCCGCCTCCACCGGCGCCGGTGCGACCGCGGCGACCGTGGCCGTCGCCGCGGTCCGGCGCTGCCACCGTCCACGACGGCGGGGGTCGTCAACCCGGTGATCCCGCAGGAGAACCCGGTGATCCCGCAGGAGAACCGGTGCCGCCTCAGGAGAACATCGCCCGGCGGCGCAGGAGCAGCTCGTAGAGGGTTTCCTGGATCGTGCGGCGTACGCGATCGCTCAGTTCGAAGACGAGGTGCGGGTCGTCCGCGGCACTCTCCGGGTGCTCGGAGAGGTCCACGGGCGCGCCGAACTCGATCAGCCACTTGCTGGGCAGCGGCACCAGCCCCAGGACTCCGAGCAACGGCCAGGTCGGGGTGATCGGCAGGTACGGCAGGCCGAGACGCCGTGCGATCCCCGGCAGGTCGCCGACGATCGGGTAGATCTCCTCGGAACCGATCACCGAGCAGGGCACGATCGGGACGCGGGTGCGCAAGGCGGTGGCGACGAACCCGCCCCGGCCGAACCGCTGCAGCTTGTAGCGCTCCCGGAACGGCTTGCCGATGCCCCTGAAGCCCTCCGGCCAGACGCCCACCACCTCACCCGAGGTGAGCAGCCGCTCGGCGACCGCGCTCCGCGCCGACGTGGCGCCGGACCGCCGGGCCCATTCCCCGAGCATCGGCGTCTCGAAGACGAGATCGGCCGCGAGCATGCGCAGGAAGCGGTGGGCCGGGTGCTCGTCGTGCACCGCCACCTGGAGCATCAACGCGTCGAGCGGGATCGTGCCCGCGTGGTTGGACACCACGAGCGCCCCGCCCTCGACGGGCAGGTTCTCGATCCCTCGCACCTCCACGCGGAACCAGGAGCGGTAGAGCGGGCGCAGGAGGGGCAGGGTCACGGACTCGACGAACTCGCGGTCGAACCCGAACTCGTCGTCCCCGCGTTCCCCGGACAGGCGGCGCTCGGCCAGGTCGGCCACCGCATCGAGCCGGCGCTCCACCGCCGCGAGCAGTTGCCCGAAGGACGACGTCAGGACCGAGACCGCCGGCCCGAACTCGGTGCCGAAATCGGTCCCGGTGCCGAAGTCTGTCTCGGTCTCTGTGTCGACATCGGTCCCGAGCTCGGGACCGAGGTCAGCCTCGGTGGCGCGGTCCTCCGTCCCGAGGTCGGGCTCGGGTTCGGGCTCGAAGTCGGTCCCGGTCCGGGCGGGCGTCTCCGCCCGGGTCTCGTTCCTCGGCCCGGGGAGGAACGCACCAGCCGACGCGGAAGATCCGTGCCGGGCCTGGGGCGCCCGCGAGGAGCGTTCACCAGGTTCGCCAGGTTCGCCACGGAACGGTCGGCCGCCCTCGATCGGGATCACCTCGGGGGCGCTCATCGGCGTCCGCCACAGGTCGAGCCGGCACCGGAGGTGCCGGCCAGCCGTCGCGGAACGAGCCGCCCGGGCACGACGACCACCCCGGACGTCACGGAGACGCCGGGGTGGGTTCGGAGGCCATGGGCAGGGGTCCCACCGAGGCCGCGCACGGTTCCGCAGGCCGGGCCGGGACGGCCCATGGCACCTCCTCGCGGAACCGGTACGACCGCAGCGGACCCGAGCGACCTACTTCTTGTTGCGACGCTGGTGGCGCGTCTTGCGAAGCAGCTTGCGGTGCTTCTTCTTCGCCATCCTCTTGCGGCGCTTCTTGATTACGGAGCCCATGGTTCCTCGCAGTCGGTATACGGCACCACCCCGTCAGGGACAGGCCGTGGAGAGCAGGCGGGTGGTGCGGGTTGCAGTCGGTACGTCGTGCCTTCACGCCGAGGCCGCGGTCGACTCATGGGCGGCCGAGCCGAGGGGGGCTGACTGCACGGTGCCGGGCGCGCGGGCGCCGGTTCCGTGGCAAGCCTACCGCCACCACGGGTCCGTCCCCGAAGCCCGACCCGCCCAGACGTCCCGAACCTGGACGAGCCACGGGAGTCCCGCCGTCTCACCGGGGCCTGCCGAGTGTCCTGGGCCCGACCGAGGAGACTCGGGAGCCTGATCGACGGGAAACGCCGGGTCCGATCGAGGAGGCCCGCTGGACCGGTCCGAGGAGCAGCCGGGGGCCGGCGAGAGGCGTCCGGGACGCGCCGAGGAGGCGTCGTCGGTTCAGTCGAA
>Ga0265334_10001484_pt1 | contig 11315 bp, 11 predicted proteins | sample 42023metaG_FD_192442 | JGI IMG/M metagenome (GOLD analysis project Ga0265334, IMG submission 192442) | Rhizosphere microbial communities from Carex aquatilis grown in University of Washington, Seatle, WA, United States - 4-20-23 metaG | ecosystem: Host-associated > Plants > Roots > Rhizosphere...
AGCTTCACCATGCCGGCGCTCCGGCCGATCTCGCCCGCGTACAGGCGAACGGAGTACGTCTTGAAGCCGGCTCTCGAGGGGAACGCGAGCTCGAGCGAGGCGTAGTCCTCGCCGTCGCCGAAGCTTGCGGTGCGGACGAGCTTGCCGTCCTTGATCTTCATCGCGACGTAGAGATTCTTGTCGTCGTATCCGATGACGCCGCTCGCGCTCGGATCTCCGCCGCCGCTGCCCTGGACGACCTCGTTCAGAGGATCCATGCGCGCGGGCCATTCACGCAGGAGGCCGTCGATGCGCACCTTCTGCGTACCGAGCGTCACGGCTTCCAGGGCTCTCGTCCTACCCTCGGCTGCGCGAAGCGGAAGGACGCACAGGGCGACCCCTGAAATCGCGGAAAGGAAGGCGCGTCTCGTCGCGGCGAACCGGGTGCGCGGCTTCACGGCTTTCAACGCTTCGCCGTCAGCTCGCGCCGCTCCTCCGTCTCGACGTCGGCGAGCGCCTGGGCGAGCTCGGCCTGCTCCGCCGCCTCCGCCGGCGGCGGCGCGCCGGCCTCCACACGCATGGGCTGCGGCGCAGGTGCGGGCGGCGCAAGTCCCATCTTCCGCTTCAGGTCGAGGAGATCCTCGTCGGCTCCCGCGGTGGCCTCGAGCTTCTCGAAGCGGTGAGCGAGCACGTCGCCCGAGTATTCCTCGGCGATGGTCGCGCCCGCCTCGGCTTCTGCCTCGATGCGCTCGATGCGCTGTGACATCTCGTCGAAGGCCTCGAACGCGCTCGCGCTCTTCAGCCCGCCGAGCGTCTCCTGGATGGACCTCTGCGCCTCGGCGCGCTTCTTCCGCGCGATGAGGAGGCCCTTCTTCCGCTTGGCTTCCTCGATCTTGTTGTTCAGGACGCGGAGGGCGACCTTCAGCTGATCGACGCCGGCCTTCTGCTTGGCGGACTGCTGGCGGTACTGCTCGGCGAGATCGCCGTGCTCCTTCTTGCGCGCGAGCGCCTCCTTCGCGAGCGCGTCGTCACCGGCGCGCACGGCGAGCATCGCGCGGCGCTCCCACTCCGTCGCGAGCGCCTGCTCGTTCTCCACCTGCTTGCCGAGGCGCATCTCGTCGGCGATGGCGGAGGCGACCTGCTTCTTCGCCTCGTCGAGCTGGGTCGTCATGTCCTGGACGATCTGGTTCAGCATCTTCTCCGGATCTTCGGACTTGCTGATCAGATCGTTCAGGTTTGCCTTGATGAGGGTCGCGAGGCGCGAGAAAATTCCCATGATAGGTCTTCCGTCAGCCGTTCTTCACGAGCTCGTGAAGGTGAGGCACCTGCTCGGCGATGGCGAGATCGAGGTTCGCGAGCACGCCGTCGAGCTCGTTCAGATCCAGGGTGGACAGCTCGAGTGCGGCGTCGAGCACGATCCGGTCGTGGTCGATGCCGTACGCCACGTACACGAGATCTGTCGAGTTGAGCTCGAGCAGCCTCCGGTAAAGCTTCAGCTCGAGTGCGGGCGCGTTCTTCGGGGCCTCGGCCACGTCGACCCGTGCGACGAGGACGGGGGGCAAGAGCTTCACGACCGCGGGCGGCTGCCCCGGGCCGAGCCCCACAAGGAACGTGTCGTCCCCGACCGCCTGGAAGGTGCGGTCGAGACGGCGCAAATAGGCCTCTACGTCGCTCGCGGCTGCCATCCCGGGCAAGGCTATCACGACGCCGGGGCAGGCTGCAGGGGCCGGTGCGCGGCGCGCTCCCTTGCTGGCCGCTCAGCCTGCTCGCGGGGCGAGCCGACGGCCGTCGCGGCTCGAGCGCAGGCAGACGATCTCGATGGGCGGCGGTGCCTCCGGCTGCACGGTGACGTGCTCGAGCCCGAAGGTCTCCTCGAGCCGCCTGGCGACGTCGCGGCACACTTCCACACCGTGGGTGCCTTCGGCGAGGGTCACGTGCACGGTGAGCGCGTCGAAGCGATCCGAGATGCGCCAGACGTGGAGGTCGTGGACGCCCGCGACACCCCCACACCGGAGGATCTCCCGCTCGACCGCCGCGACGTCGATGTGTCCGGGCGCCGCTTCGAGGAGGATGCCGGTCGTCTCGCGAAGCACGCGCCACCCGGAGTACGCAACGAGGAGCGAGATCCCCACCGAGACGACCGAGTCCGCCCGGCGCCAGCCGAAGGCGAGGACGAGCCCCGCCGCGCTCATGGCGCCGACGGAGCCGAGCGCGTCGACGAGCACGTGCGCGAGTGCGGCGCGAACGTTCATCCCCTGCTGCGCGCGAGACAGAATGAACGCGACGCCGATGTTCACGCAGAGGCCGAGCCCTGCGACGAGCAGCATCTCGAAGGCGAGGATGTCGCGCGGTGCTTGCCAGCGCTCCACTGCCTCGATAGAGATGCCGATGGCGGTGACGGCGAGCGCGATCCCGTTGACGAATGCTGCGAGGACCTCGGCGCGCCGGTGACCGAAGGTGCTCGTCGTCGTGCGCGGCCGCTTCGCCCACTCCGCCGCGGCGAGTGCAAGACCGAGTGAGCCGGCGTCGGCGAGCATGTGCGCCGCGTCGGCGAGCAGCGACAGCCCGTGGGTGCGCAGCCCCGACACGGCCTCCACGACCATGAAGGACGCCGTGACGAAGAGCGCCGTGCGCAGCGCGCCCGACGAGCCGTGCGGATGGCCATGACCGTGCGCGTTCCCGTGCGCGTGGCCGTGACCGTGCGGGTGCCCGTGCGCGTGGCCGTGGGCTTCCCCGTAGATGTTCGCGTGCCGGCTCTCGTGGCGGTGCCCGGAGGAGCCGTGGCCATCGTCGCGTCGGTCGTCGTGATCGTGCTCGTGGGCGCGCGCGTCCCCCTCCCCCGCGTCCGAGGGTTCGGCATGTTGACCCGTCGTCGGCGAGCGCATCACTCGAGCCCGTTCGGCCTTCTACGACTCCGGCGGGCCCGTCGCAAGCGAGCCCTCCCCCGAGCCGTCGACGGAGAACGGATGATGGGGTATGCTCGGCCATGTCCGACGAGAAGATGCGGCAGTGCCTGACGTTCGACGACGTCATGCTCGTGCCCGCGTACAGCGAGGTCGTTCCCGCCGAAGTCGACGTCAGGTCTCGCCTGACGCGGAACATCGAGCTCAACATCCCCCTCGTGTCGGCCGCCATGGACTCCGTGACGGAGGCGCGGGCGGCCATTGCCATGGCTCGCCACGGGGGAATCGGCATCCTTCACAAGAACCTCCCGCCCGAGGCGCAAGCGGCGGAGGTCGATCGCGTGAAGCGCGCGGAGAGCGGGATGATCATCGATCCCGTCTCGGTGCGCCCGTCGCAGTCCCTGCGCGAAGCGCTCGCCGTCATGCGCGACAACGACATCTCCGGCGTGCCCGTGGTGGAGGGCGAGTCCCCGGTGGGCATCCTCACCGCGCGTGACATCCGCTTCGAGAAGAACCTCGATCAGCCGGTGAGCGCGCTCATGACGACCAAGCTCGTCACCGTCTCGCCCGGCGTCCGTCCGGACGAGGCGAAGGAGCTCCTCCACAAGCACCGCATCGAGAAGCTCCTCGTCGTGGAGAACGGGCGTCTCGCTGGTCTCATCACGATAAAGGATCTGCTCCAGGCGGACAGGAACCCGCTCGCGATCAAGGACGATCGCGGGAGGCTCCGCGTCGGCGCCGCCATCGGACCCGGCCCCGACCGGCTGGTTCGCATGGACGCGCTCGTGGAGGCCGGCGTGGACGTGATCGTCGTCGACACGGCGCACGGTCACTCGAAGGGCGTGCTCGACACCGTCGCCGAGACGAAGAAGCGTCATCCGAAGATCGACGTCGTGGGCGGCAACGTCGCGACGGCCGACGGAACGAAGGCGCTCATCGACGCAGGCGCCGACGGCGTGAAGGTCGGCATCGGTCCCGGCAGCATCTGCACGACGCGCATGGTCGCAGGCGTCGGCGTTCCTCAGATCACCGCCGTCACGGATTGCGTTCAGGTCGCGCGTCGCAGCGGTATCCCCATCATCGCCGACGGCGGCGTGAAGTACTCGGGCGACGTGGTGAAGGCCATCGCGGCCGGCGCAGCGTCCGTCATGCTCGGCTCCATGTTCGCCGGCACGGACGAAGCGCCCGGCGAGCTCATCCTGTACCAGGGGCGCAGCTACAAGCTCTACCGCGGCATGGGCTCGCTCGGCGCCATGAAGAAGGGCAGCCGCGACCGCTACGGTCAGGCGGGCACTGCCGACGAGAAGCTCGTGCCGGAGGGCATCGAGGGCCGCGTCCCGCACCGAGGCTCGATGGGCTCCATCATCGCGCAGCTGGTGGGCGGTCTTCGCGCCGGCATGGGCTACACCGGCGCGAATACGGTCCCGGAGCTCCAGAAGAAGGCGAAGTTCATCCAGATCACGAGCCAGGGCTTGCGCGAGAGCCACGTCCACGACGTGTTCATCACGGAGGAAGCGCCGAACTATCGGGCGTGAAGCTTCGCTCGCCTCATCACAGGCCGAAGCGGTACGACACTCCAATTCGCAGCGCGCCGCCTAGCGCGTTGCCGGTGCCCGGGGCGCAGCCTCCGAACGCGCTCGCGGAGCGGCTCATCAGGAAGCCGGCGACCCGGGCGTCGGCCAGCACTGCAAGGCGGTTCGCGACCTCGAACTCGACGCCGACGCTCGCCGACGCTGTACCGCCGATGCGGCCCGTGGCCGAGCACGAGTACGACTCGCCGGGCGTGACGAAGACGCCCTCGGGAGCGCGCGTGCCGGTGGTGCGCTCGGTTGGCAGGGCGGCGCCGAGTGAGAGGCCCAGGTACAGCGCCGGGCGCTCCTTCGAGAAGTACCAGCGCCCGAGCAGCGAGAGCGTGTCGGCGGCGTAGCTCGCCTCCATCGTCTCGCCGTTCGCGTTCGTCGCGTAATGGTCTTTGCCGAGGCCGGTGCGCTCCAGGGACAGGCCGTACACCGCGCCGCGGCCGCCGAGCCACACCGACAGCCCGTACGTCGCGTCGACGGCTTCCTCGACGCTGCGTCCCGTCTCGGTCTGGGGAAAGCGCCCGCCGGCCGTCATGCCAGCGGCGAGCTCGACCCCGAGGGCGAGCCCAGGGGGCGGCGGAGCAGGCGGAGTGAGCGAAGGAATGGCGCGCTCCGCCGGCGTCGTCGTGGCCGCGCCGAGCTGCGCGGGGGGCGGCGGCGCCACGGGAGCGGGCGCCGTGGGAGGGCTCGGCTGAGGTTGCTCCGGCGCGGGAACCGGCGCGGGCTCCGGGACGAGAACCGGAGGCTCCGCTCGCTGGTCGGGTGACGGCGCGGTCGTGGGCGCGGGGGGCGTCACGGGCGCGGGCACGGCGGGCGTGGGAGTCTCGACGGGCCTGGGCGCGACAGCGGTCTCCGCCGGAGCGGGCGCTGGCGCTGGCGCTGCAGGCGGCGTCGTGCCTTCTGCTCGCGCGTTCGCGGCGAGCGACGTCGCCGTGGCAATGCACATCGCGAGCAGAGTGCCGTTCGCTTTCATCTGGCTAGATCTCGAACATGAAGAAGCCGATCGTCTCGAGCACGCGTTCCATCTGAAGGTCGTCACCGGGTTCCGGCGGATCGAAGTAGTCGTGCATCGCCAGGCCGTCGAGCGTTCCCAGCAAGAGGCGAGGCACGATGTGCACCGGCACCTTCGACTTCACCCCCATGTTCGCGATGCTGGCGGTCAGGTAGTCGACCATCTGACGGTGATTCGTCGCGAAGATGCGCCCGAGCATCGTGCGCAGGCGCGTGTCGTGCAGTCCCTGCGCGGCCAGATCGGCGAGTACTCGAAGCTCAGGGACACCCTCGCGGCGCATGTCCCGCATCTCCGCGACGACGCGACGGATCTTCTCCGCCGGGTGCTCGGGGGCGTCCCAGGCGAGCCGCACCCGCTCCGTGGTCACGCGCGCGCAATGCTCGAGGACCTTCCCGATGAGATCGTCCTTGCTCTCGAAATGGTAGTGCACCGCGCCCTTGCTCATCCCCGCGGCGCGCGCGATGTCGCTCACGCTGGTGTTCGCGTAGCCGCCCTTCGAGAGTGCGCTGACGGCCGCTTCGAGCACCTGGCGCCTGCTCGTTTCGCTCTTCTTGTACGAGCCGCGCGGGCGGTTGCTGGACGGCATCTGACGGATCGAGGGACGGCAGCCGGACGGCGCCAGAGCTCGAGTACCCTGGAAGCGACGCCGACCGGCGAGCCTAGTGCCAACGGTCCAGAAAATCACTTTGCTGGGTCTCGCGAGCATGGATTGCCGCGGGAAACGCCTCGCGGCGGTCGCACTCCGTGAAAAGTGAACGGCCGCCGTCTGGCTCTCGCGCAACGGCGTTGACAGTCGCGATCATGACTGACAAATTCCGCCGCGGAGAGATGACCGAGTGGCCGAAGGTGCCTGATTCGAAATCAGGTGTACCTGCAAGGGTACCGTGGGTTCGAATCCCACTCTCTCCGCCGGGATAGTGCATCGATTCATTCGAATCGATGCACGTCATGGCAGTCCGTACTCGAGTCAGAATGCGCCCAGGCGCAGGGAATTTCGAGGCCCTCGCCCGTCGGGGGCCTCGAAATTGGCCATGGCTTCAGTGGACTCGAGGTACTAGTCGTTCTTCGCGTGATAGCGCGTCGCCCGCCCGCTCCCGCTCTTCTCGAGCGCGCCTTCCTCGGCGAGCGAGCGCAAGAGACGCAGCGCCGTGGACGCGGAGAGCTTCAACGCGGCGGCGACGTCGGCGGAGCTGGCGGGACCGTTCTTGACGACGAACGCGAGAGCGCGCTCGCGATCGTCGGGCGCGGAGGGCGCGATCGTCGTGCTCGGACCTGATTCGCCCTCGGGTGTGAGGATCTCGACGCCGTCGACGAGCGCGTAGCCATCGTCGTGCGTGACGATCCACTCCGGCTCGCCGAGCCCCAGACGAAGTCGCGACACGGCGGTGTGAAGCACCGCCGTGTGCCGTGCTGGAACGTAGCGCGGGATGCCCCACACCTCCGCGATGAGAGCGGCGCGGCTCTGATAGCCGCGACCGAGCGAGAGCAGCACCTTCACCGACGGACGGCTCGGGAGCTCTCGCACCGTCACCGTCCCGTGGTTCTCGGTGACGAGCGACAGCGCCGTCACGATGACGCGCTTTCCAGGCGGCCGCGAGAGCGCCCACGGCAGGAGACCGTACAGGCGCGCCGACAGTACTCGCTCGACGCGCTCGAACGGCGGGCGTCCCGTGCACTCGAGGAACACCCGCGCGAGCCCGTCCTCCACGTGGAAGGGACGCCGCGCCGAACCCTTCGCGATGTCGCAGGCGACGCGCGCACGCTGGATCTTCGTCGTGGTCGCCACCGATTCGTACTCGGCGACCACGGCGGGCTCACGGCGGCCGACCACCATGAGATCGACGAACGCCACCTCTGCCGTCAGGGTGAGCTGATCCTTCGCGGACGCGCGCGCTTCCTCGATGAGAGCCGTTGCGTCTTCGGGGCCCGTGGACAGCGCGGTGCAGAGCGCGTTGCACACGAGGAACCGCGTCTTGCCGCGCCGGTCACTGCCTGGCAGCGCGATCTGGCGGGCCTCCTCGAGCGCGTCGCTCGCGCGCTTCGCGGCTCCGCGGAGGGCGAGCATCGTCGCGACCTCGATGAGGCCGTTGCGACGCGTGAAGTAGCTGACCTCGGGCGCGCGCACCAGCCGCTCCACGGCGCCGAGCGCCTCGTCGAGGTCCGAGAGCATCATGCGCAGGCGAAAGACGAGCGCGGCGGTTCGCTCGTTCGCCGCGTTGTCGGCGTAGCCGAGGGCATCCGCGAGCGACTCGGCCTGCGACAGCAGCCGGAGCCCCGCATACACCTCGCCGGTGTGTACGAGGACGTGCGCCATCATGTCGAGGGCCAGGAATCGCGCGTACGGAAATGACGCGGCGACGGCGCTCGACAGCGCGCGCCGGGCGAGACGGATCGCGAGCGGGAAGCGCCCAGCGAAGTATCGTACGGCTGCGAGCGCCTGATACGCGAAGAACCGCCGGCGGGGGTCATCTGCCCGCGTGTCCACGACCCCGTCCCGGGCGTAGCGAAGGGCCTTCTGGGCGTTGCCCGCGTGGCAGAGCCCTGCGACGAGGAAGAACCGCGCCTCCGCGACGGCGTTCGAGCGAGGCTCACGGGCGGCCAGCGCAGCATAGGCGCTCTCGGCTTCTTCGAGCCGCCCGCTGAGGGAGAGCGCGCCGACGAAGACGGGCTGGGCTTCCCCTGCGTGGTCGCCCGCGGTCCGCTCCAGCACCGCGTCGTACGAGCCGGAAAACAGAAGGAATTCCAGCGATTGCTGCTCGGTCACGCCCGCCCTCGAGCGTCGCACCGAGGTCCCTTCCCGTCAACCCCGTCAGCGGGCGTCAGCCCCGGGACGCAATTCGAAGGGGATAGTCCGAGCACGAACTGGAGACGACACCATGAACAACAAGTACTTCTCGATCGGCCTTCTTTCCTTCGGACTCGTCTGGGGCTGCAGCGGCAGCGACTCGGGCGCCATCACCACCGGCAGCAGCCAGTCGCGCATCGCTTGCACGACCTCTGCCGATTGCAGCCCGGGTCTCGAGTGCGAGGCGGAGAGCAGCGGTTCCTTCTGCAAGCCGCACGGCCAGGGTGCGGCGGGCGCCGGCGGCGCGAAGGCCGAATCCGAGCACGGTGCGGGGGCCGGGGGCGACGACGGCGCCGAGGCCGAGCACGGCAACGAAGCCGAGAACGAGCACGGCGACGCCGGCAATGAGCACGGTGACGAAGGCGAGAACGAACACGGTGACGCTGGCAAGGAGCACGGCAACGAAGCCGAGAACGAGCACGGTGACGCCGGCAAGGAGCATGGCAACGAAGCCGAGAACGAGCACGGTGACGCCGGGAACCGCGGCGAAGACCGCGCGGATGCCGGCGCGAAGGGCGGCGACAACTCGGGCTCGGGCGGAGGCGACCACGGAGGGGGCGGACACAGGTAGCGGAAGTCGGTCGGGGGCGTACGATTCACGCTCCCCGTGCCGCGCTCGCTCACCAAGCACCGGAAGGCTCTCTCGAAGATGCGCTCATTCGCTTTTCTCTTCCTGACGCTGCTCTGCAACGTCGCGTGCGGCAGTGATCCCGCGGCGTCGCAGGTCGGAGTGTCGCAGGATGCCAACGTCCTTCCCGACGTCGCATCGCCACCTGCAAGCGATGCCGCCAGCACGGCACCGGCGAGCGACCCTGCACCCGCGCCGCCGGTGTGCTCCGACGGTCCGGGTTTCTCGGGAACGTACACCGTGCCCGTGTCCGACGCGCTCGCGCCGTACGCCTCGTTCCCCGTGTCGGGGATAGACTTCTGCACGGCCGAGGGCAACGTCGAGCTCGCGTACGCCCTTCCGGAGTCGCTCCTCGGAAAGAGCACCCGTGTGTCCTTCCGCGGGACCTACGACACGCACGCTCGCGCCTATCCGCTCTCCGGCAGCGACGGAACCGCGACATGCTCGTTCGCCAGCAACACCTGGACGTGTCAGGAACGCCTCGCGGGTCTGAAGATCGACATGGCGGGGCTCCAGAAGCAGCTCGCAGCGCTTCCCGCGGCGGAGCAAACGGCGCGGTTGAGCGTCGCCAGCGTGTTCGGTCAAGATCCGATCGGTGTGCTCACGTTCACGACGCAGTGACGGAGGCCGGGCCCCCCTCCGTCCAACCAGCGACTAGCGGGACGGAGGCCCTCGCACCCCCTCCGTCCAACCAGCGACTGGCGGGACGGAGGCCCTCGCACCCCCTCCGTCCAACCAGCGACTGGCGGGACGGAGGCCCTCGCACCCCCTCCACCGGCACCAGGTATCGTCGAAGTACTGGCGCCGCCCTGGCCACTCGGTGAAAAAGGTGGAAATGGCGGGCAAGGGCAAGTAGACGACACCGTTACCGTTGGAGAGGTGACCGAGTGGCCGAAGGTGCATGATTGGAAATCATGTGTACCTGCAAGGGTACCGCGGGTTCGAATCCCGCCCTCTCCGCTGAGATTCCGGATTCAGTTCAATTGGTTCCGGTAGCCGCCATTTTCTCGCTGCCCACCGGCTGCCCAAGATCCAGAAGTCCGATCGCTTCCCGGAGCGCACTTGGCGCGAGATGCATGTACCGGAGGGTCATGCTGAGCGTCGAGTGACCCGCTAGCTCCTGGATCGCTTTCGGCGCTGCACCGCGCATCGCGAGAAGCGAGCAGAAGGTGTGCCGAAGCACGTGGGAGCCAATGCGACGGAGTCCGGCGCGCTTGCATGCGTACCGGAGCGCCGCCTCGATCGCCGACTGGGTGAACGGGCTTCCATCCTCGTGACAGAACACGAGATCGCCACGAAGGTGCCGATGCGCCTTCAGAGCGGCGAGCAGCCGCGCAGTGAGCGGGATCTTCCGGTCGCGCCCACTCTTGGGCGTGCCGACGATCCCGCGCCACGACGATCGCCGCACGGTCAGGGTCCGCGCGACGAAATCCACGTCCCCCCACTGCAGGGCGACCATTTCGCCCTGTCGCAGGCCCGCGTCGCCGCCCACCAGGAGCAGCGCACGCCGCTCGGGCTCGCCCTTCGCCCCGTCGAGGAGTCGCGAGTACTCCTCGAACGTGAGAAAGTCGAACCTCTGCGGTGCGATCTTGAGGAGTTTGATGCGCGGCACGACCTCGATCAGATCGATCTCGTTCGCGTAGCGCAGCATCTTCCCGAGACACGCGAGGACGTTGTTCACCCGCTTCCGGCTCTTGCCCCTGGCGAGAATGTCCGCCTTGAGCACCTCGATCGGATGCGTCCTGATCTCGTCGAGACGCATCGCGCCGAACGCCGGGAGCAGATGATGCTTCAGGATCGAAGCCTTGGCCGTCTGCTCGGACGGTTTGTTGTTGGCGACCACGTAGGTCTTCATGAAGTCGTCCGCGTAGGCCGCGAACGTGGGCACCTCCTTCGTGATGCGGACGGGTGCTTGCAGGGAAGCGCGGAGCTGGTGCTCGAACGCCTCCGTGCCTGCCTTGGACTGGATCGGTGAGCGCTTCCGCAAGCGCTCGGTCCTGCCGTCCGCGTGTTGATGTCGAAAATCCGCGTACCATGTTCCGTCGATCTTACGTGCTGCCACTCGGTCCTCCGAGGTGCGGCACGCGACCTTGCTCCAAGCAGCGTAGCAGGTCAGCGCGGACGAAGTAGAGACGGCACCCGATGCGCGTCGCGCCCGGAAGATTGCCGCGCTCGACGCGCGCGTAGACTGCCTTGGTGGTCGTCTTGAGCCACGCGGCGACCTCGTCGGCTGTGAGAAGCTCGGGCAGGCCCTCCGCGGGCGCGGGAGTAGCGGACGGGCGCGGCATCATCGACCCCAGGGGGTCGCGGCGGAGCGCGCGGCAAGGCGGGTTTCGGGAGCGGGGAGCACGCTACAACAGCCTGCGGC
>Ga0265334_10001489_pt1 | contig 11297 bp, 11 predicted proteins | sample 42023metaG_FD_192442 | JGI IMG/M metagenome (GOLD analysis project Ga0265334, IMG submission 192442) | Rhizosphere microbial communities from Carex aquatilis grown in University of Washington, Seatle, WA, United States - 4-20-23 metaG | ecosystem: Host-associated > Plants > Roots > Rhizosphere...
CCCAATGGCGGCCCTGACCATACCCACCGATCTCGAAGGTGCGGTACGCCAGGCCCAGGCCCAGCGCCGCAACGGCGATTTCACCGCTGCGGCCAAAACCCTGTCGCAGCTTGTGCTAGTTGCCCCCGACGATGCCCGCGTGCTCGGCGAATACGCCAAGACGCTGATCGCCGAAGGCCGCAGCGACGACGCGCTCGCCTTCCTGGAGCGGGCGATTTCGCTGCGGCCCCCCGACTGGTCGCTCTATTCGGCGCAGGGCGTGGCCTATGACCAGAAGGGCGACTATCAGGCGGCCCAGGCGGCCTATGGGCGCGCGCTTGCGCTGAAGCCCGGCGAACCGACGGTGCTGTCCAACGACGCCCTCTCCCATATGCAGTCAGGCGATCTCGACGGCGCGGAGAAGATGCTGCTCGAAGCGGCCCGTAGCGGCGCGGAGTTCCCCCGCATTGCCAGCAATCTTGCTTTGGTTCGGAGTCTCAAGAGTTCCACGCCTCAGCCGCCGAGCGTCCCCATGGCGACCGCCGAGGCCGCGCCCGAGAAACCAGCGCCCGTCGTGCCCCCTCCGCTCGCCGTCACTCCCATTCCGGAGCCCCAAGCGGTGCCACCCGCGGGCGTTGCGGTCACTTCCCCCGTCACGCGGACCGTTTTGCCCGCTCCCGAAGTCTCCGCGCCGAGCGTCGAACCGAAGCCGCTCCCGTCGGCCGCCGCTGCCGCCGCCGCCGCGCCCCGCGTTCTCCTTCGGAGCGACGCCACCGCACCTGTGATCGAGCAGTTGCGCGCCGACCCGAGTGTCCGCATTCAGGCCGTGCCCAAGGACCCGATGGCCGGACCTGTCGCGCCCAAAGGCGGGGCCGCAAAGCCCGCCGTTGCACAGCCGGCGGTCGAGCAAACCGCTCCCTTGAACCTCAGGCGGACGCTGGCGAACGGTGAATAGAGAATAGCGAAACTGTTCCGCGCTATTTCACCACGCCCATGATCTTGAGCGCCGCAGGCCCCAGGATCACCACGAACAGGCAGGGCAGGAAGAACACGATCATCGGCACGGTGAGCTTGGACGGCAGGGCTGCCGCCTTGCGCTCGGCTTCCGACATGCGCATTTCGCGGTTTTCCTGCGCGGTGACGCGGAGTGCCTGTCCGACGGGGGTCCCGTATTTCTCCGACTGAATGAGAGCGGCCGCGACCGCCTTCACGCCGGAATGGCCGCAGCGGTCGGCGAGGTTCTGAAACGCCTGGCGGCGATCCGGCAGATAGGACAGCTCCGCCGTCGTCAGGCCCAGCTCTTCGGCCAGTTCGACCGATTGGGTGCCGATTTCCTGCGCCACGCGATTGAAAGCTGCCTCGACCGACATGCCCGACTCGACGCAGATCAGCATCAGATCGAGCGCGTCGGGAAACGCGCGCATGATGGAATCGCGCCGCGCCTGGATGCGGTTGCTGACGAAAATGTCCGGCGAGTAGTAACCGAAGAGGGCCGCGCCGAGCGAGGCCAGCAACTTCATGTTGACCGACCATTGCAGGTGCGAGACGCCGAAGAAATAAACCAGCGCGCCCAGGAACACGACCGGCGGCATCAGGAAGCGGAAGAACATGAAGGTGACGAGAGGCCCCTGCCCGCGATAGCCCGCGCGCGCGAGCTTTTCCTTCATGCCGGGCGATTCCAGGAGCTTCTCGATCTTCAGATTGTCGAGCGTGCGCTTCATGAAGCCGACCGGCGTGGAGCGGAGCTGACCGCGGCGCCCGGCCTGGGCCAGTGCTTCGCGCTGCTTCTGCCGCAATTCCTCGCGCCGTTCGGCCACCGCCTTCATACGGCCCGCGAGCGGATCGCCCTTCATGTAAGGAAGGCCGAGCGTCAGGATCGTGGCGAAGGTCGCGATCCCCGAAAGCGCGATGATCAGGAACTGGCGGTCGAGAACGAGGAGCAGATAGTGCAAATACATTGGCGCGCTCAATATTTGAAGCTGACCATTTTCTTCATCACGGCGATGCCGAGACTCATCCAGATGCCGCAGCCGATCAGCATCAGGTTGCCGAGTTCGTTGGTGAACAGCGGCTTGATGTAATTGGGCGTCGAGACATAGATCAGCCCGGCCACACCCGGCGGCAGCGAGCCGATGATCATGGCGCCGGCCTTGGCTTCCGATGACATCGCGCGGATGCGGCCCTTGAGCCTTTTGCGGTCGCGCAGCACGGCGGCAAGATTTGTCAGCGCCTCGGAAAGATTGCCGCCGGACTTCTGCTGGATCGACATCACGATCCCGAAGAAATTCACTTCGGCCGTCGGCATGCGCTCGAACATGCGCTTCAGGCCCTCGTCCATCGTGACGCCGACCTTCAGGCCCTCGACAAGCTGGCGGAACTCGCCCCTGACGGGCTCGGGGATTTCGGTGGCGACGAGCTTCAAGGCTTCGTTGACGGGAAGGCCCGATTTGACACTGCGCACGATGGTTTCGATGGCCGGCGCGAATTCGCGCGTGAACGCCTTCTCGCGGCGCCCCTTGAGGAAAGAGAGCATCCAGCGCGGCAGGCCGAAGGCAAAGGCAAACGCGGCCAGCGGGACCGCGTAAAGCGCGTTCACCGCGACGAATGCCCCCATCGCCCCGATGAGTCCGGCAACGCCGGATAGTATCCAATAGGTCTTCGGTTCGATCGAAAGGCCGGCCTGCTCGATGCGGCGCCGCAGGGTCGGGCGCTTCTTCTGCTGGGCGTGCTGCTTTTCCAGCTCCTTCAGCATCGCCTGCACGTTCTTGCGGCGCTGCTGGTTGGTGTCGGTGGCGCCCTTGATGGCACGCGCCGATGCCGTGGGCCGCGCCACCGCGGCAACCCGCTTCTTGGTCTTCTCCGCGCCTGCGCCGGCAAAGGCGAACACCGCCCCGCCGAGCGCGAGCATGAACAGGACGCCTACGATCGCAAACATTGCGAGGTTCATGGCCCGCAGTCCCTCTATTGGGCCGCGTCGAGCGCTTCGGCGAGCTCGCGCTCAAGCCCGAAATAGCGCGCGCGGTCCCAGAAGGCCGGCCGCGCGATGCCGGTGCCGGCATGACGGCCCTTGATGCGGCCGGATTCGTCTTCGCCCTCGATCTGATAGGTCAGCAGGTCTTGCGTGATGATCACGTCGCCCTCGCTGCCCACCACTTCGGTGATGTTGGTGATGCGGCGCGAGCCGTCGCGCAGGCGCTCGGCCTGCACGATGATGTCGATGGAGCCCACGATCATCTCGCGGATGGTCTTGGAGGGGAGATTGTAGCCGCCCATGGTGATGAGCGATTCGATACGCGAGAGCGCCTCGCGCGGGGAATTGGCGTGAACCGTGCCCATGGAGCCGTCATGGCCGGTGTTCATCGCCTGCAAAAGATCGAACGCTTCGGGTCCGCGCACTTCGCCCACGATGATCCGCTCCGGGCGCATACGCAGGCAGTTGCGGACGAGATCGCGCATGGTGATCTGGCCCTGGCCTTCGAGGTTCGGCGGCCGGGTCTCCAGGCGCACGACATGGGGTTGCTGCAATTGCAGCTCGGCCGCGTCCTCGCAGGTGATGACGCGCTCATCCAGATCGATATAGGCGGTCAGCACGTTCAGGAGCGTGGTTTTCCCAGAACCCGTACCGCCGGACACGATGATGTTGCAGCGCGAACGTCCGATCACGGCCAGCACACGCGCGCCTTCCGGCGAAATCGATCCGTAGCGGACGAGATCTTCGAGCTTCAGTTTGTCTTTGCGGAATTTGCGGATGGTGAGCGTCGGCCCGTCAAGCGCCAGCGGCGGCGCAATCACGTTGACGCGCGATCCATCGGGCAGGCGCGCGTCGCAGATGGGCGAGCTTTCATCGACCCGGCGGCCGACCTGGCTGACGATGCGCTGGCAGATGTTCATCAGCTGCGCATTGTCGCGGAAGCGGATATTGGTGAGCTGGACCTTGCCCGCCACTTCGATGAAGACGCGGGAGGCGCCATTGACCATGATGTCGGCGATGTCGTCGCGCGCAAGCAGCGGTTCCAGCGGCCCGTAACCCAGCACGTCGTTGCAGATGTCGGTGAGAAGCTGTTCCTGCTCGGCAATCGACATCACCACGTTCTTGATGGTGATGATCTCGTTGACGATGTCGCGGATTTCCTCGCGCGCGGAGTCCACGTCGAGCTGGGCCAATTGCGCGAGATCGATGGTGTCGATCAAGGCGCTGAAGATGGTCGTCTTGACGTTGTAATATTCGTCGGAGCGGTTATCGACGGCAATCGCGGCCGGTGCCGAGGGCTGAGGTGCTGACTGGGAGCGCTGCGCCGCTGCGGCAGGGGACGCCGATGACACGGCCGCTGCAAGCTTGGCCGCCGGCGCGGGCTTCGACACCGCTGCAGGTGCAGCAGGGGCGGCATTCGCCTGCGGCCTTTGTACGGGCCGCGCCAATTCCTCGGTAGCGCCACGCTTGCCGAACATGAATTATCCCGCTTTGCGCGTCAGGAAGGGCAGGAAGGAAAGCCCTCCCTTCTTGGGGGCCTGGCTGACCACGCGCCCCGTGACCAATTCGGCGAGCAGCCGCATGCCTTCGGCCGCGCGCGTATTGGGCTGAATCTCGGCCAGCATCTGTCCGTTGTTCGAGGCCGTGCCGAAAAGCTGCGGCTCGAAGGGAAGAACGAGCACGGGCTCCTGGCCGACGGCGGCGGCGAATTCCTTCACCGGGATTTCCGGGCGCTTGGGAACGCCCGTCTGGTTGATGACGAGCTTGGGCGCGGCATCGTTCACGCGCTTGGCCTTGATAACGTCCAGCATGTTCTTAGTGTTGCGCAAGGAGGCCAGATCGGGCGTCGCCACGATCACGATCTCATCGGCGGCACAGAGGGTCTGGCGCGACCACGAGGTCCAGGCATGGGGCATGTCCACCACCACGCAAGGAACCGAACTTCTCACCTGGTCGATCACGCTCTCATAGGCAGCGCCGTCGACCTCATAGTCGCGGTCGAGCAGAGCAGGCGCAGCAAAGAGCGAAAGGTGCTCACCGCATTTGATCAGCAGCCGGTCGAGCAGCACGTCGTCCAGACGTTCCGGCGCCACCAACGCATCGGCGACGCCCTGCCCGGGGTCTTCGTTGAAGTTGAGGCCGGCCGTGCCGAACGGCAGATCGAGATCGACGATCGCCGTGTTGATCTTCAGCCCTTCCGCGATGTACCAGGCGACATTGTGCGCAACCGTCGAAGCGCCGGCGCCCCCGCGCGCGCCCGCGAACACCACGACGCGCCCGATCGGCGGCGCGCTCGGATTCACATAGAGGCTCGAAATCGTCTCGATGAGCTGCAGCGGGGTGAGCGGGCCCACCAGATATTCCGACACGCCGCGGCGCACCAGTTCGCGATAAAGCTGCACATCGTTGGCGCGGCCGACGACGATCACCTTGGTGCTCTCGTCGCAGACATTGGCGAGGGTTTCCAGCTCCTGCAGGACCGCACTGCCCTGTCCGCGCGTCTCGACGATCAGCAGGTTCGGGGTCTGGTTGGTCTTGAAGAACGTCACCGCTTCCGCGATGCCGCCAGGATGAATGCCGAGATGGGCCTTCGAGAGCCGGCGGTCCAGACCTGCGCGCTGCAGCGCAGCCGTGGTGTCGGGGAACTCGCAGAACGCCTCGATGGAGATGCGCGGCACCGGGCGCTCATGCGGGGCGGCGCCAAAGCTCTCGCCCGCTGAGGGGGCTTCCTGGTTGCTTGGGTCCTTCGCCATTACCGATCCCTCATCACTTTCCACCACCGCCGCCACCGCCGGCGACGTTGCTGACGGCACCCGATTGTTCCTGCGTCTTCTCGGCGACGGTCGTCTCGCCCTTGCGGTATTTGTCGAGCACCGTCAGGCGGCGCTGGGCATCGTCGGGTTCAAGCGGCTTGGGCGTCACCAGATCGCGCGGATCGGCAACCATCACCGCGAGATTGTGATGCGTGGCGCAGCCGAGATTGGGCGAAGGCTTGTTCTCCGAGGTGTAGCCGAGATTGACCGACCAATCACCGCAGGGCTCCGAGTGGGCCTGATAGCGGATGTAGGTCACCTTCACTTCATCGGCGACATTGGCGTCGTCGCTGCCCAGCATGATGCGGTTGCGTGGAACGCCGAGCGAGACCAGGCGGCCCACGACGACATTGGGCGCGGCTTCCCCCAGACGCCGCGGGGCGGACACCGAAATCGCGCCGCTGCCGTTCTCCACATAGTCGCGCGCAAAGCGGTCGAGTTCGCCGCTCGAGGCCGCGTCCAGACCACCGCGCGGATTAAAGGGCACGCGCAAGGCTTCCATATGCGGCTCGACCGTGATCGGGAAACGGTCGGCAATTGTCGGCGCCTCTTCGGGGCCATTGACGGGATAGGCGCAAGCCCCGAGCAGAAGAGCAGCCAAAGCAGCGCACGCACGGACGATCTCAGCGGAACGCATCATGGGGGTCGCTTTCCTCATTGCACGATGTAGCCGACGGCGTTTTTGGGAATCTCGGGCGGCACCTTCGCGTCCTTGCCGTAGACCGCGTTGAGGCGCCCGAGCAGCATGGTTTCGAGATCGGTCGGGACGACATATCCGTCGTCGGGATTGGCGATCTGGGTCGGCGAGACCGGGTTGACCAGATAGGCGCTGACGGTCACGACGAGTTCGCTTTCATTGTTCTGGAAATCGCGGCTGCGGAACAGCGCGCCGAGAATGGGCAGGTCCTTGACGCCCGGAAGCGCGTCGAGGTTCTGCTTGGTCTGCTGCTGGATCAGTCCGCCGATGGCGAGGCTCCCGCCCGAAGGCAGTTCGACCGTGGTCTGCGCGCGGCGCACCGAGAGCGCCGGCAAGGTCAGGCCCTGCTGCGAAACCGTGTTGCCGTTGGCATCCGTCGTGGTGCTGCTGCCGAGCGTGAAGGAGCCGGCATTCGTCAACTCGCTGACTTCGGTGGAGATCTGCAGCGAGATGCGGCCCTTGCTCAGCACGACCGGCGTGAAGGAAAGCCCGACGCCGAACTGCTTGAATTCGACCGTGATGTTGCCATCGCGGTCGCGCGAGACCGGCACCGGGAATTCGCCGCCCGCCAGGAACTTTGCGGACTCCCCGGAAATCGCGGTGAGATTGGGTTCGGCCAGCGTATGCACAAGCCCCACCCGCTCCAGCGCCTTCAGCGTGCTCTGCACATTGTTGGGCTTGGGCTGGCAGAGATTTGTCGCGGAAAACCCGAGCGACGTCCCCCCGATATTGGCGGCGCCCGGTATGACGCCAAGCGGGTTAAGGCCTTCGCCGGGGATCAGTGTCACGGGCGGCGAAGGGCTGAGACCGGTGATAACCGGACTCTGAAATTGCGTGACCTGACATGCCTGCCCTATTTGCGCGCCGGAAAGATCGGACAGCGCGCGGCCGACCAGGCTGAACTGGTTGTCGCTCGAAGCCACGATGGGAATGCCCGCCGCATTAACGACGGTTGCGGTGTTGATGCCGAGTTGCTTGGAGATATTGCGGCTCATCTCGGAGACCCGCACCTGGATCAGCACTTGCTGGCGCTGCTCGATGGAGAGATTGTTCACCACCTTGTCGGGCGATCCGGCGAAGCGCTCGGCCAGAAGCTGGGCCCGGCTTGCCTCCTGCACATTGTTCACGGTGCCCGAGAGCACGACATTGTCGTTGAGCGCCTGCGCGCTGACTTTCGCGTCGGGCAGTTCGTGGGCGATCTGGTCGTTCAGATTGGTGACGTCCGAACCGACGGCAATTTCGAGGCTGGCGATATGGCGGCCCTGGGCGTCGAGGAAGATGGCGTTGGTCTGGCCGATCTTCAGCGACATGATGAAGATGCGCCGGGGCGTGCGCACCACCGCATCCGCGATTTGCGGATTGGCGACGAACACGTCGCGGACATCGGTGTCGAGCTCAAGGACGGCGGCCTTGTTCAGCGCGAGCGAGACGTGCTGCGGCTCACCATTGAGCGAGGCGGCGACATGGATGATGCGGGATTCCGTTGCGGCCGGAGTTGGGGTGTCCGCCATCACCGGTCCGGCAATGGCAATCGCTCCGAGCAGGAGAACGCTGGTGGCGGTGCGGCGGAAGGAAGCGCGCAGGGTTTTCATGGCCGGCCTCATTGCGGTATCATCGCGGCCATCGGCGACGGCACGACGCTGACGCTGACCGGGTTGGTGATTCCATCGATTGCGCCCGCGCCGTTCGGTGTCTGCGGTCCGGAAACGGACGATGACCCATTCGACGAGGCGCCCGCGCCGGGTTCCGCGCCGCGGCGGATGCCATAGCGGAACACGACGACGGTATTTCTCTCGACGCCGGGCGCGGCGAAGATGACGGGTGCGGCCTTCTTGGGCGTTTCGACAACCGTCACCGGCTCGCCCGAGGAATCGCCCAGCGCCCGCAATACCAGCGATACGATTCCGGTCTGCTGCGAGCGCGCGAGAAGCTCGGCCTGGTCGGGCATCAGTTCGAGGGTGGCGGTCTTGCCGACCACGCTCTGCTGATCCTTCGGCTGCTGCGCGGTTTGATCGACCGCGAGCACGCGCACGTCGCGCAGAATGGTTTCGCTCTGGAAATTCTTGGCGCCGCTGCCGCCCGACATGTCGCGCGTCAGGACGATATCGACGCGGTCGTTCGGCAGGACGAAGCCGCCCGCGCTGGTTTCGGCATTCACCGGCACGCCGATGGCGCGCAGGCCCGGCTTGATGGTAGCGGCAAGAAAGCCCGTGGCGCCGGCCCGCACGATGCTCGCTTCCGTGATGGGCTGGCCCGAGACCAGCGGCGCGCGCACCACAATTCCGGCGACGGCCTTGGCGATGTCGGGCTGCTTGTCCTGCGTGATGAAGCCGGGCGCCACGGCGGATTTCGGCCAGACTTCCCAGCGCACCAAATCGGCATCCAGCGAGTGGCCGGGCGCGACGTCGCGCGCCGCCACCAGAACCTGAAGCGTCGACACCGGCGGGGGAGCGGCTTGAGAGGTTGCCGTTCCGCCGCCGATCATGCCCCGCGCAATCAGCACCGCAGCGGTCGCAGCGATGAACGCAAACCCCAAAATCGCGATCCGCATGACGTTCATGACAAGTCTCCCTGACAGGCGTCAGAAGACACCAAACGATTTAGAATCCGATTAATCCAATCAAGAAGATGCCGTGCAATCGGCAAGATTCTGCGCGGCCGTCAGTGAGTCGCGGCCAGCCGGAAAACTTCCGTATCCGGAAGAACCACAAGCGCGGCGATCGAAAGCGCGATGCCGTAAGGCACGCCCGATTCGCAATCGGCAAGACGCAGGAGCCAGGGCTGCGCCGCAAGCGAGGCGGGCAGCGGCACGCGCCGGAACATCAGAAGGGCGACCGTGAGAACGCCGCCGAGAAGAGACGCCGTCAAGGCGTATTGATAGAGCGCGTTCCAGCCAAGCCAGAGACACGCCATGGCGAACAGCTTGGCATCGCCGCCGCCGACCCAATTGACTGCGAACATCGCCATGCCGAGCGCCAATCCGACGCCGCCTGCGAGCAGATGCGGCCAGGTCTCGCTCCAGCTCAGCGGGTGTCCGCCCAGCGCCATCGCGAGCATGAAGATGCAGAACAGCAGGAACATTCCCCCCGGAAGAAAATTCGGAATCGTGTAGCTTGTGAGGTCGAAAAACGCCGCGGCGACCAACAGCGCCGGCAGCATGGTGATGACGAAGATGGGGAGAGTCATCGGATTCTTACAGCAAGAAGCGCAAAAAAAGGCGGCCGCCCGCAAAGACGGCCGCCCTTTCCTTCGCGCGGGATTAGTTGCCGGCGATGCCGTTCGCGGCGGCGGTCAGCTTGGTGTTCAGCGCGCCGCCGAGAGCGGTGACGGCCGAGATGATCACGACTGCGATGCCCGCCGCGATCAGGCCGTACTCGATGGCCGTGGCGCCGGATTCATTGGCGATAAAACGAGAAAAGAAATTCTGCATGGAAGCCTCCACTTGCAAGTTACACCCTGATGTTCACCCGATGCCCCATGAGAGGTCTTCTGCAGTGAACGATCCAATATTAGACGCGCGGCCTTAACAGGACATAAAGAGGCCAGTACGTGAAAATACAAACCTTGCTCCGGAATGATACGAAAAGGGGGTGTTGCACCGGCATTGCAGAAAATCGGGTTACGTTTGATTAGCCAATTCCCGCCAATTCGCCGGAGCGTGTGCCGGCTATTGTACGTGCTGGCTGATGAACTGATATTTGGCGTTGACCGCGGCGCCCAGCAGGTTGATGGCGCTGACGATGGCAAGCGCGATGCCGCACGCCATGATCGTGTATTCGATCGCAGTTGCGCCGGAGCCGTCGCGTACAAAGCGAATGAGAAAGTTCTGCACGATTCATTCTCCTTCTCTCGCGGTTCCCGGGCCGCTTCACGCTTGACGAATTTGCACGCATCGCCAATTCGCACCGATTGTGCGCAACCGCCCCTTAACGGCTTGTGAAAACGCGTCGGCGATTTCTAAAGGCGCCGGTTTTATGCGCAATTTAAGAGATTGCTCCGCATACGGTTTCCGGGCGGACTTCATCCTTCCTTTACGCGACCGGGGCTAGTCTGCTTGGCGTGAAGATCGACCCGGAGCGCGTTTCGATGATTGCTCGCCGTTCTGCTTTTGCCCATTTTCTGCTCGGCGCCGTTGCCGGGTTCTCCGGGCTCCTGAGCGCCGCAAGCGTCCACGCCGCCGATCTGGAGATTCCGCTCGACCAGGTGCGCGTGCTGACCTTCAACGCGCCGGTCAAGACCGTGTTCGTCGGCAACCCCGTGATCGCCGATGTGACGGTGATCGATCCCACGCACGTCTTCGTTCTGGGGAAGAATTTCGGCACCACCAACGTGATCGCGCTCGACGGGACGGGACATGAATCCCTGAATGAGCAGATCACCGTTCTCGACCGGCCCGGAAGCACGGTCACGGTGCAGCGCGGCATAGCCAAATCCACGCTCAACTGCACCTCCACGCGGTGCGAGGCGGCCCCCACGCCGGGCGACGACAACGCGCCCTTCGAGGCGGTCACCGGCCAGATCGACAAGCGCGAAGCCCTGAGCATGAAGGCGGCCGGCTCCGGCCCGTAGTTCGCTTCACGCGCGGCCCGCCCGCCTGTGCCTCGGCCGCACGCCTCGTTTCTCCTCGCCCGCCACCCCACATAAGGAGCGTGGACCCTCGGAGGAAGCGAGACGCCTTCGCCTGTTTTATGGTACGTTATTTCATTTTATCGCACCCTTATTCCGCCCGAACGGACCCGCCCTCTTCGGGCGATTCTGCAGGGAAAGCCTGGCGGTTTCGCGCGGCCTGGCCCGGTTTCTGGGGGGTGGGGGGGGATGAAGAAAGACCCCTCCCGCG
>Ga0265334_10001491_pt1 | contig 11295 bp, 10 predicted proteins | sample 42023metaG_FD_192442 | JGI IMG/M metagenome (GOLD analysis project Ga0265334, IMG submission 192442) | Rhizosphere microbial communities from Carex aquatilis grown in University of Washington, Seatle, WA, United States - 4-20-23 metaG | ecosystem: Host-associated > Plants > Roots > Rhizosphere...
ATCCTGGCCGAAGAGGGCCCAGGACCCCAGGCGGTCCCGTTGGACGGCCGCCTCGTAACCCGCCCGTGTCTCGCGCCCGAGGGCCGCCAACTCGCGGTCGGCCGCCCCGCAGGCCCGGACCGTCTTTAGGCCCGCAAGGCTTTCGTTGATCCTTCCCGTGACGGCCTGGAACAGTTGGTAGTAGGAATCCAAGCCGACCCCGAGGCGCCGCGTGGAGGTGACCGCCACCCAGGCGTAGAAGGGAAGGGGGGCCAGGGCGAGGGCCGCGAGCAGGGGGTTCTGGTAAAGCATGATGACCAGGATGCCCGCGAGCCGGAGCACCTCGGGGCCCGCCTTCAGGGCCAACATGTTCACGACGGGTTCCACCTGGTCGATCTGGTCCACCTGCTTCGCCAGGTGGGTGGCTCGGTCCGCGCCGTCCCGGCTCAGGGGGAGACGGAGGGCCCTGCGGAAAGCCGCCAGGATCACCGCCCGTTCCATCCCGTGACCCGCCCGGCTGGCCACGATTTCCGCCCAGGCCGAGGCGAAGGATGCGATGAGGGAGATCAGGAGGAGGAGGATCACGACGCCCGTCAAGGTGACCATGGCCTGGCGGGGCGTGCGATGGGCCACCGAATGGCGCGTATGGGGCTTCTTGGAGCCCCAATCCTGGAGAATCGAAGTCTCGACCTTCGCCAGGGCGGCCTCGCCCGGGTCGTTCCCGATGAAGACGCCGGCCACGTCGTTGACGGCTTCCCGGTAGAGCAGGGGTTGGGCCAGCATCAGGAGGCTGGAAAAACCCGCCAAGGCCAGGACGGCGAGGAAGAGCCTGCGCCGCCGCAGGGCCAACCGGAAAAGGCTGGTGAGGGGACGGTGGGCGTCGAGGTCGGCCTCGTCGGCCGGACCTTTCCCGAATTCAGGGTTCACGTTGTGAGGGCTCTTTGGGTGGGTATGGTTTAACTTCACACAAACCAAGCCTCAACATTTAAACACAGGGACCACAGGGACGACTTGCAGTTTATAGAAAAGATCCCTTGCCCCTGAAAAACACGTTGAAACGAGTGTTCTGGTTGTCGTAGGGGCGATTCGATGGATCGCCCGGGCGTGCATTTCCGGGGTTGTCTTAATGGGCAACCCCATGTAGAACTCAACCGGGTTTCGCTTTTGCCTTGGGGTACATAGGGGCAGAGCCCCTATGAGAGTCAGCGTGTTAAAGTCCGCACAACGGTCGCCCCTATGAAGTTGAAAGCCATCCGCAAAACGCTATCCGCCATCCGCTAAGCTGTACAGCTTCCCGAACTTGTCCTCTAGATATGAAAGGAACGGTTCCGTCGAGAGGGGTTTCCCGGTCACGAGCTTGCAGAGCTCCCCGGCCCGGTGGCGCTTGCCGTGGGTATGGATCTTCTCGTTGAGCCACTTCTTGAGCGGCCCGAACTTTCCCTTCTCGAACATCGCCGGCAGGTCCCCCAGGTCCCTCTTGGCGGCCTCGAAGAATTGGGCCGAGTACAGGTTGCCCAGGGTGTAGGTGGGGAAGTAGCCCAGGCTCCCGTGACTCCAATGGACGTCCTGAAGGCACCCCACCGCGTCGTCGGGCGGCACCACCCCCAGGAATTTCCTCATGGCCTCGTTCCAGGCCCCCGGCACGTCCTTTGGGGCCAGCTTCCCCGTCATCAGGTCCTTCTCGATGCCGTACCTCAGGCCGATATGTAGGTTGTAGGTCACCTCGTCGGACTCCGTTCGGATGAACGAGGGCGCCGACCGGTTGGCCGCGAAAGTGAAGGCTTCCGCCGTCACGTCGTCGAAGACGCCGGGGAAGGCGTGCTGGAGCTTCGGGAAAAAGAATTTCCAGGTGGAGGGGTGGCGGCCCACCAGGTTCTCCCAGAGTCGGGACTGGGACTCATGGATGCCGAGGGACACCGCCGCGCCCCGGGGGGTGCCGTACCGCTCGCCCACCGGTAGGCCCTGGTCGTAGATGCCGTGGCCGGCCTCGTGGAGGGTGGAGAAGAAGGCGTTGGAGAAGTCCCGTTCGTCGAACCGGGTGGTGAGGCGGGTGTCCGCCGGTCCCAGGCCCGTGGAAAAGGGATGGGCGGAGACGTCCAGGCGGCCTTGGGTGAAGTCGAAACCGATGTGCCCGGCTAAAAGCTTGCAGAACTTCACCTGCTTGTCCACGGGGCAGGGACGCTTCAGGATCGAGGTGTCGGGCTTTTGTTTCGAGGCCTGGATCCGCCGCGAAAGGTCCGCCAACTTTTCCAACAGGGGCGGGAAGAGGGCGTCCAGCTCCTTCACGGTTAAACCGGGTTCGTATTCCTCCAACAAGGCGTCATAAGGGTGGTCGGTGAAACCCAGGTAGTCGGCCTGGCGTTTCGTGAGGCCCACCACTTTTTCGAGCCAGGGCAGGAAAACCTTGAAATCCTTTTTCGCGCGGGCTTCGACCCAAGCCACCTGGGCCTGGCTGGAGACGCGGCTGAATTCCTCCACCAAATCCTGTGGCAGGCGCTTGGCGTGTTCGTAGTCCCTCTTCCACTCCCGCAGGTTGACGGCCTTGTCCCCGTCCGGCTCGGCCCCGAGGGAAGGGTCCGTCAGGGCCTGGTCGATCAGGGCGCCGGTCTCGGGGGCGGTGAACTTCTCGTGGATCATGCCCGAGAGCAGGGCCAACTGGTTGCCCCGGTGCTCGGCGTTGGGCGCCGGCATGCCGGTTTCCTGGTCCCAGCCCAAGAGCCCGGCGGTGGAGCCCAGCAGGTCGATCTCGCGCATGCGGGCCAAAAGTTGGGTATAGGCGGTTGAAGGGTCCATGGGGCGTCTCCCGGGAATGGTTTGGAGGACCTATGGAAACACATGGGGGGGGGAAAAGAAAAGACCTCCGATAAAGTTAGGAGTTAAGAATGAGAAGTTAGGGCTAAAGTCTACAATAACTCCCAATTCCCAACTTGTAACTTTTAAGTGCCTATTTTAGCTGTTCTTCGACCGCGTTCTTGAAACTGGCAAGGTCAGGGAGGTTTAAATCCGGCTCACGGCCCATGCCACACATCGGATAGGAATCCGCCATTGGATTTCCCCAACATCGCCCAAATGGAACCGTTGTATACGACGGATGAGTGGCCGATCCTCGCTGGAAACGGGGCCGCCGACGCCACTTGGGTCCAAGCCGCTCCATCGGTGGACATCCAGACGTCATTCAAGGCTCCGGAAGTAACCGAGCCGGTGCTCGTCCCACCCAAAACCCACATGGCATTGTTATAGACCACTGCGGTCAGGTAAGCGCGGGGTCCAAAAGACGCATTGGAGGTCACTAGGGTCCAATTGGCGCCATCGGTGGAAGTCCAAACGTCACTATAGACGGTGGGCGGAAACAAGCCTGCCCCGTTCAAGCTTTGACCGGCGATGATCCACATGGCGTTGTTATAAACCACCATGGCATGACCGAATCGGCCTCCAAAGGCCGCGTTGGACGTCGACTGGTTCCAACTGATCCCGTCCGTCGAATTCCAGACATCCCCGAGATTGACGTTGTTTAAAACCCCGCTCGTCGTCCCCAACCCGCCCGCCACCCACATGGCGTTATTGAATACGACGGAAGTATGGGAGCATCGAGCGCTCATCGGGGCGGAAGCCGTCATTTGGACGTAGTTGGATCCGTCAGTGGATCGATAGACATCATTCACCGCGCTTGCAAGGACCCCTTCGGCGCCGCCCACAACCCAGATAGCGTTGTTGTAGACCACCGCGCTATGGAAGGATCGTGGGATGAAATGGGTGAGGGTGACCGCTTCGGTCCAGTTGGCCCCGTCGGTTGAATACCACCCGTCATTCAACAGTTGGGAGCCGTTGCTGCCGCCGATGACCCATAAGGCGTTATTGAACACGACCGAGGCGTGGCCGATTCGTCCGCTGACAGGAGAGCTCGCCGTGGCCTCGATCCAACCCAAGGTTGGGCCCGACGTCCAAGTCATCGTTGGGGTTCCGGTCGGGATGGGGCTGTTGGTGGGAGTCGGACTGGTGGTTGGGGTCGCGGTTGGGGTTGTTGTCGATGTGGGGGAATAGGTGCAGGTATTGCCGGGATAACCGCAGGGAACCGCGGTGGAAGTTGGCGTGCCTGTCCAGGGGACGGAAGGCAGGGAAGGAACGCTGTATTTGGTCTTGCAAGAGAACAGGAGCAGCGGAAAAAGGGAAATCATGATGGCACTGAAGCGCTTCATAAGGTTGAACCTCCCAGTTAATGCTGAATATTATACGCTTGCCATGCGCGAGGCGCGAACCGGACTTGCTCAGGTCGGCCTAGATCATGGATCCCATTGGGTTATTTGGCTCCGGGCTTTCGGGGAAATGAACCCGCACGTAAAAGGCATTTAACGGCGATTTGAGCGGCGATCTGGGCGGTTGACGCGGATCTTCTGGAACGGAAGGGGATTGCGGGTTGGGGGTGGCTGCGCGAATGCCTAATCATGAATTCGATTTATCTTCGACCGCGTTCTTGAACCGCGACAGGGCCCCGACGTTCAGCATAAAGACCAGGCGGCCTTCCAGCTTGGCGGCGGACGACACGAAGTCCCGGTAGGAATTCGGGAAGCCCGAGGGCAGTTAGGCCCGGTCGGCCTGGGCCGCCTCGATCATCTCGGAGGCCTCGTCCACAGCCAGGCCGAGTAGTTCCCCCTCTAGGCGCACCAAGACGCAGGCCCGGCGTAGGGAGTCGACGCCGCGCTCGATCTCCAGGCGTTTCCCTAAGTCGAGCAGTGTCACGATGTCCCCCCGGAGGTTCATGACGCCCGAGGCGGCGGGTTCGATGAATCGAACCCCTACGCCGGATGAAATCGTCGGTTGATCACTGTGACTCTGTGGTGGATGTGGGTTCTAGTCCTTGTCGAACGCGGCTCGCACATAAGCGACGTCCTCGGCGCTGAGCGGCTTGTCGGCGCCCGCGAGGTTGGCCTCCACCTGGCCACGGTTGCGGAAACCCGGGATCACGCAGGCCACGCAGGGGAACGACAGCAGGTACTGCAGGGCCACGCGCGACAGGTCGGCCACGCTTCCCCCGAACCTTTCCTTCAACCGGTCCACCTTGGGCGCCATCTTGGCCAGGTTGTCCTCGCTGAAATTGCCGCTGCCCTTACGGTGGTCGCCCTCGGCGAAGGTCTCCCGCACGTTGGACCCGGGCTTGTACTTGCCCAGCAACAGGCCCTGGGCCAGGGGCGAGAAGGCCACGAAACTCATGCCGGTTTCGTCCAGCAGCTTGCGCACCGGGGACCCTTCCTTCAGGAACTGGATGTCGGCGGCGTGGGCCCAGCTTTGCAGGACGTCGGGCTTGACCTTCGGGGCCAGGCGCGTGAAGTCGCCGGCGGAATAGGCTGAAAGCCCCAGGAGGCGGATCTTGCCCTCCTGTTGGAGCTTGCGCATGACGGCCACCGCGTCGTCGAGGTAGCGGTCGTTGGGGCCGAAGTTGCCGTGGTGGAAGTAGTACAGGTCCACCGCTTCGCGCTTGAGGTTGACCAGGGTCTGCTCGCACTGGTGGCGGATATGGGCGGGTTCGTAGGCGTTTTCCGCCGTGCCGGGGAAGTGCCCGACCTTGCTGGCGATCACCAGCTTCCTGGACCGGTCGCCCAGGATGCGGGCCAACATCTGCTCGGCCTTGCCGTTGCCGTACACGTCGGCGTTGTCGAAGTGGTTGACGCCCTTCTCCAGGCCCAGGTCCACCGCGCGGGCGGCCTCGGCCTCGTCCACGTTGGCCCAGCCGTTGGGCTGGCCGTTCACCCAGTTGAGCCCCCCCAGGGTCCAGCACCCCAGGCTGATCTCGGACACCTTCACCCCGGACTTCCCCAACGATCGGTAGTTCATGGCGTTTCCTTTAAGTTAAAGGCGAAAAGTTTTTAACACAGGGACCACAGGGTTCACAGGGAAAGATTGAACCCCATGAAGATGCCAAAATTGTAGTGATTTATCCACATTGGGCTGTCCAACTTTTGATGTTTCCGTAGACTTGAAAAATGATGATCTGGCTGTTGCTCGGCTGTCCCTGTGGTCCCTGTGAACCCTGTGTTGAAAAGCGGTTGCGGTTTAGTCTTTTTGGCTGGCGCGGCGGAGGCGGTCGTTCACCGCCCGGCCCAAGCCCGCCTCCGGCAGGGGCTCGAAGGCGATGGCCTGGAGCCCCGCGCCGTCGAGCCGCCGGAGGGCCGCGAAGAGGTTCGCGGCGGCCTCCCTCGCCTCGCCTGAGGGCGCCAAGACCTCCACTCGTTCCCAAAGCCCGTCCATCGGATCGTCGCGGAAGGCCAGGTATCCCAGCCTCGGGCGGCCCGGGTAGGAAGGGAGCGAGCCGGCCCGGTAAAGAGGCGTCCGGGGGGCGTAATGCTTCTCCAGCCTCCCCGGCGATTGGGAAACGGCCTCACCTTCCTGGGGGACCCGGATCTTCCCACAGACCCTTTCCAGGTCCTCCAGCGCCGTTCCGCCGGGCCGGAGCAGGACTGGAACACCCTCTAATAAGGAAAGCACCGTGGACTCAACCCCCACGGCACAGGGGCCGCCGTCCAGGACCAGGTCCACCTTGTTTCCCAAGCCCTGGGTGACGTGGTCGGCCGTGGTGGGGCTCACGCCCCCGAAGGGGTTGGCCGAGGGGGCCGCCAGCGGCCCGCCGAAGGCCCGGAGCAGGTCCAGCGCCATGGGGTGGTTCGGGACCCGGAGGGCCACCGAGGGAAGCCCTGAGGTGGCGAGGTCCGGCACGTTGGGGTTCTTGGGGAGCACGAGGGTCAGGGGTCCGGGCCAGAAGGCCGCCGCGAGCTTTTCCGCCAATGGCGGAAAGGTGGCGGCCAAGGCGCGGGCCCCCGCGGCGTCAACCACATGCAAGATGAGGGGATCGAAGGTGGGGCGGTTCTTCGCCTCAAAGACCTTGGCCAGGGCCTTCACGTTCAGGGCGTCGGCGCCCAGGCCGTAGACGGTCTCGGTGGGGAAGGCCACCAGGCCGCCGCTTTTGAGGATCCGGACCGCGTCCGTGAGGTTTTCCATGGCTCAGGTTTTACCACAATTCTTCCCGGGTTGAAGTCTTGAACGTCGATTCCATCATGCGGCCCACGAAAAACCGAGGGTATGATTGGTGGGCCTGGCGGAAGAGCGACTTCAGGGGGAAAGATGGGCCTTCGGGACAAACCCCGGTGTACTTTCCCGGGGAGGATCATCCTGGCGCTGTGGGCGGGGCTCTGGGCCGTTTCGGCGAGGGCCGCCACTTGGTATATCGCGCCCACCGGTTCGGGTGGGAACGACGCCAACCCCGGGACCCTTGCCCAACCCTTTTACACCTTTTACCCCGCCATCGCCCTGGCCCAGCCCGGCGACACGCTCTACGCCCGCGGGGGATTTTACCCTTATCCGACGACCCAGTGGTTCTCCTGTTCCGGCACGGCCTCCGCCTGGATCACGATCTCCGCCTACCCGGGCGAAACACCCATCGTGGACGGGAGCTCCATGCCCGTCACCGATTACGCCCTGGGACTCGGCGGTGAATACCTGGTGCTCCAGGGCTTCACCATCCAGAACGCCCCGAACGGGATCGATTCATGGGAGACCGGCCACCTGAGGATCCTCAACAACACCATCAAGTACTCCAAGGCTTGGGGCATCGCCTGCGGGGCCGCCACGATCGGCAACGCCACCGATATCCTGATCGACGGGAACCAGGTCTTCCAGAACGACCAGTCGAACAACCCGCCCTGCCAAAATTGCGGGTGGCCGGCCGCCATCACCACCTATTGGGCCAAAGGGGTCACCGTCAGCCACAACCTTTCCTACAACAACTACGGGGAGGGTTTCGCCATCTCCCATTCGGAGGACATCAGCGTCCTCCACAACACCAGCTTCGACAATTACAGCGTGGAAATCTACATGGACAACGCCCAGTTCTGCACGATCGGGGGCAACCGGGCCTTCAGCACCTTCAACATGAACTTCTACCGGTTCGGGTATCCCGCCATGGGCATCGCCTGCGCCAACGAGGATTACGCCGCCCCCCATCCCCTGACCGATGACGTCATCGTCGACAACGTGGTGTTCAATTGCCGTTTCGGGTTCGATTACGGGAACTTCATGAGCGGCGGTGGGATGAGGAATTTCATCGTGGCCAACAATACCTTTTACGGCGCCCTGGATACCCTCCTCCAGATCGACCCCGACGCCGGGCACACCCACAACCTGGTCGTGAACAACGTCTTCGACCAGGTCGGCGGGGGCAACCTCGCCTCCGTGGGGGCTCCCCTTTCGGCGTTCACCTTCAGCCATAACGCCTGGACCGGTGGGAGCCCGGGGGCCCTGGCCGGGCCCGGGGATGTCCTGGCGCCGCCCCAACTGGTGAACCCGGGTTCCGCCCAGGCGACGGGTTACGGGCCCCAGGCCGGGTCGCCCCTCCTCGACGCGGGAATGACCGTGGGGATCGTCACGGAGGACTACTTGGGGGTTTCCAGGCCCCAGGGACCGGCCTACGACATCGGCGCGTTCGAGATCCAGGTTCCCACCCCCACGGCTGTTCCAAGCCCCACCCCGACCCCGACGGGAACTCCCGGAAACGGTTGGACTCCGATCCCCACGCCGGATCTTCAAGTCGATCTTCCCTGGCCCAACCCTTGGAACGGATCCGGGGACCTGTCCCTTTACCACGATTTGACGACTCCGGCGGATGACGTCAGCCTCATCCTTTCCACCGTGGGTTTCCGGCGAGTCCTCCGGGTCGACCACCTGCCGACGGAGGCGGGGCTCCACCTGATCCGGTTGGAGGGAAGCCGGTTGGGCTCCCTGGCGAACGGGCTCTACTATTTGACGGTGGAGGAAACAAGGGACGGCCGGATCGGGCGGAAATCCATGAAACTCCTGGTCCTGCGCTGAGGGAGGGCTGTTCCTGCGCTGGGAACGGCCCTACAATACGGCCCCATGGCACCTGAAGCCTTCAACCTGCTCTACGCCGCCCTCACCCAGGGCCTCATCCTGGGTTTCGCCACGGCCGCCATGATCGGCCCGGTCAACCTCATGGTGGTCCGCAAGGGCATCCTGGAGGGCTTCCAACCGGCCTTCTTGACCGGGGCGGGGGCCGCCTTGATGGACGCGCTTTGCGCCTACCTGGTCCTGACCGGGATCCTACGGGTCGGATTCTCGGGCACCTGGAAGATCCTGATATGGGGCATCGGCGTGGTGCTGATCCTCTATATCGGCTACAGCGTCCTGACCGAGATTCGGGACAACCCGGAGCTCTCCCAATCGGCCAAGGTGGACCGTCAGACTGCCTTCATCGAGAAGCCCTTCGTCATGGGCTTCCTGCTGGTCGGGTCGAACCCCTTCGCCTTGTTTTGGTGGGTCGGCTTGGTGTCCACCCTGCACCTCTCGGCGGCGGTCCCCCCGGACCCAACGGGCCGTGGCGCCACGTCCTTCTTCTCCTCGGTGCTGATGGGTGAGTTGGCCTGGTATGCGTTGGTTTCCTGGGGCGTCCACCAGACCCGCAACCTCTTCAACCGCAAATGGCTGACCCGCATTTCCTGGGTCAGCGGCCTGGGGTTGTTGGTGTACGTGCTGTTCATGGCCACGAAGGTGGTGGTGCACCTGATTGAGAACGGCGGCATGCCTTTCGTCCTCCCTCAATAGGCCCCCGGGAACTTCCCCGCGGCCCAGACGTCCAACCTTCCAACCCCTCAGGGCGGTGACTTATTCTCGGCTACAACGGCGTCCTCATGAAGCTTCTCGGCTTGGCGGGTGGGGGTTGGCTCAGCTGGTTCGCCCTGGGATTGGCGGAGGCCTCATTGGGTTTCCGCATGGAGAGCATGCTGGGGGACGTTTACCAATACGGCGCGACCCCCGTGGGCGGCGCCGCCATTTTCTACTTGACCTGGAGCCTGACGAATAACCGCATGGTCGATGGGTTGCGTTATGGGACCAGCCTCCTGACCGCCTTCGTCCTATCCCTGGTCCTGCATGGCGTCCTGATTACGGCCGGCGTCCTAACCGGCGTCTGCGGGTCGTTCATCCACCCCTGACCCAACCCCCCAACGCGCGACGCTTCACCACAGAGACACGGGTACTCTCATCAGGGGTCGAATGTCAGGACGAAACCCGGACGCCGGGAACCATACTTGGGGAATCTTGGTTTCTTATCCACCGCCAAGGGCTCGACACATCCCCGGCGGTTGCCCTTCCAGGATGACGCCGTGTCACCGTCCCACGGTCATTGAAGCTTAACTTCGAGCCCGCGGGCGCCATGAATGGCGCCCCTACGAAACCCATAGGTTAAACCGGGTTCGTAGATGTCGGCCATAAGTGACTGAACAGTAACTGAAAATAAAAAACCCCCGGTCCTGGGAAGGGCCGGGGGTTTTGTCTTTCGGGGTGGGACTGGGAGGGGCCTATTCCGGGGAGCCGGTCCCGTTGAGGGCCGCTTGGTTGGCCGCCACGATGCGGTTGTACAGGTCCTGGTCGCCGGAGAAGAAGGTCTTGAACTCAAGGGTGGAATTGTCCGGCAGGGGCTGGGGATCGCGTTGGGCCAGGTTGCCCTTATCCCAGTCGCGGCGGGACTCGAGGTAATACTTGTGGTCCCCGTCGTTGTCGGTGGTCTTGATCGCGCCGCCGAAGGATCGGATCTCCACCTGGTTGGCCGTGGGGTTGTAGTCGAACTGGCACTTGGCCCGGCCGAGGGTGGAAACCAAGCCGCCGGTCTGGACCTCGAAGAAGCTCTGGCGCGACCCGGAGTTCTTGGACTGGATATAGCACCTGCCGGACTTGATCAGCAGGCGGATCTGGCGGTCGGGTCCCCCCTTATAAAGCTCGTCGAACGCCACCACGGCGGGTCCCAGGAAGCCGATCCGGTCCCCCTTGGGGGTCTTGAGGATCACCCAGCTCTTGTCGTAGACCGTCACGATGTCGCCTTTGGCCACGACGCCCAGGGTCTGGAGGGCGATTTCCTGCTTTTGGCCCGCGTCGTCGACGTGCTCCACCATGATGGTTCCGTCGAGCTTGTCCACCTTGGCTTCCATGGAGGGCGTCTCGGCGAAAAGCGCCGTCGGGATCAAGAGGGCCGCGAGGGCGGCGGAAAGGAGGGTTCGGCAGGGACGCATGGACGGCTCCTGGGTTGGATTCCCCTTTGATAACCGGGCTATCGTATCACCGGGCCCCGGGACCCATCCACCCCGTTCTTGCGGGCCGGGGGCCGGAAATCCTCGACCCGGAAGGGTTTCGGGGGTTCCCCGAAAGGACTTGGAGCGCGAGAATTCCACCGGCCTAATGGGGGAACCGCTCGGGACCCCTCGGGTCCCATCGGTTGAAAGGGAGTACGAATATGCGATACCGTCTGATGTCCGCCGC
>Ga0265334_10001493_pt1 | contig 11287 bp, 15 predicted proteins | sample 42023metaG_FD_192442 | JGI IMG/M metagenome (GOLD analysis project Ga0265334, IMG submission 192442) | Rhizosphere microbial communities from Carex aquatilis grown in University of Washington, Seatle, WA, United States - 4-20-23 metaG | ecosystem: Host-associated > Plants > Roots > Rhizosphere...
TCGAAACGGAGAACCTGCCTCACCACAAACAGAAAACAAAACAACAGCAAAACAACGCGTTACGCCAAAACACTGGATGGAGTTCGAGCACCGAGGAAGAGGGCGCAAGAGCCGACTGTCTTCGGCCGAGGTGCGAGAGGCAAGCGAGCAAGAGGCGGACCTCAGGTCCACCAGCCGTCGCGAAGGCGGCCGTAGGGCGCACGTCCTCCCCTTTTTCAGCGGCTTCCACCCGGAACAGACGGCGCAATCGTGCAACGAGCTGACCCGTCGCGGTGAGCCCTGCGGACAGAGGCGGTTCTGGGATCGCGTCGAACCCTGCGCAGCCTTCTGTCGCGAGACGTGCGACCAGTGGTTGCCGGGTTTCCTCTGCAAGCACCTCTCCAAAGTGACACACGTTCGCGTGTCGCTTTGGCACGGCAGCGGAACCGCCGCCGCCAGCGAGCTACCGGTGCGTCGCGTGACGCTGTCGTGCGCCGACGCCAGCGATTCGCGTGACACCCCTACCGCCAGTGTCTGCGAGTGCATCAGGGCTCTCGGGGACGGAACCGGCTCCTCTCGACTGCAATGGAGGGTGGAGCTCGCTCGGCCCATCGCGCTCTCGTCCCAGTGGACCCTTCCTTCCGGGCCGCTGAAGGTCGAATTTGGGAGCAAAGACGAACTTGTCGCAAGCGCAACGGCTGAGGAGGAGTGGCGCCCTGTGATCGCCCGGTATCAAACGGGCCTGCACCTCGTTGGTTTCACTGCGACTGTTCCTCCAAATGAGACGGAGCTGCAGTCCCTAGTGACTCGGCTGATCGAACCGTCGTTGCGACTGACGTATGCTCCCCCGGCCTCGCTCATTTGAAGCCGCCACGATCACGCTCGACTCCAGCCCAGGAAACCCGTTAGGTCACATCCCCAGTCTTCCGGAGCCCCGGTGGAGTCGTCCGGTCCGCTTCCTGTCCTCTGCATTGATTCCGGCGATGCGAGAATAACGCGCCCGGTGCGCAAGCGTACGGAGAGGGGCGAGATGCAGTCGGGGTCCACGATAAGTGGAAAGGGGGAGGGGCGGACTGGCACCCGTTTTGTATTCGACGTCGGATGGCTGCCTCGCGTCCAATGTGTAGCAACATGGTTCCGGTCTCATCAGCGGCCGCACCGCCTCGCTGCAGTCTCCTTGATCAATTTCAGAGTTCTGTACGCTGGCAGGTACTGGGAAGGCCCATGGCGCGTCGCCAAAGACCGCACAGTGAGCAATCCGGCGTCTCCGGAGCGCGCTGCGTGCGCCAGAGAGGGTCCGAGACGGCTTGTCTGATCCAAGGTGCGGTAGCTTCAAGCACGTCGCGGTCTTGCGCAGTCGCGCAGGACAAATGAAGCCCTCCCGTTGCCACGACGGCAAACAACCCGCGCGCGAGAACCTTGCGTACGATTGCGTTCGTCAACATCTCCACGAAAGAGAGAAAAATGCCCTGATCCGTCAAAAAGGTGCACGATCCGATTGCTCGTGCCAAAGTAGGACTCCCGTTGCAAATGCTCTACTCGTGTCACTCCTCGCGCACAGCTCCTCGGAGCCCACACCGCTGCTTGGGCTGCGGCGGCTTTTCCTCCAACAAGCCCCGCTGATCAATGCGGGGCTACTCTTCACTAACCAAGGCAACAGCGACCAGCCGACCTGCGCCGATCGGAAGGCCGAGGCCCGCATCGGCGACAGCCCTCAGCAGTCCCATACGATGGGCTGAGGTTCCGCCGGCGTCTCGTCCATCATGCAGACAAATTCTTCAACGTCCGGGCCGTCCCACAGGGACGAGTCCTCCCGTATACAGACGACAAATCGCTCCGACGCAGGGGCCGCGCAGAAGATCCGCGTCGAGTGGATGGGCACCGCGTCCTTTCGTAGCTTCTCGGCGGCTCTCTTGGATTCCCGGACCAGGCCGGCCCGCAACCCATCGTCGCCGCACTCGTCGTCCGACCACGATGACCGCCCCGTGCGCACCCCGGCGGCGCCGCACGACAGGGACTGTCGGGACCGTGCGACTCAGCTCCGGGCGCCTTTGGCCGCCCTGTCTCCGCGATCTACCGTCGAGCGAATGTGCTCCACAACCTCGGAATAGGACCAAGCTGGGTGAATGCGGCGCACAGTCGCCGTGCCGACGAACATCCACTCGTCCTTGGTGCGCGAACTCTCTCAGCACACGACCGCCAGGACATGGTACTCGGCAGCATACTGGGCAGTGAGCCACGTCACCGCGCCGGAGGCAGATCCGCCGCCAAAGGCGTCCCCTACATGCACGGCGATGGGGTCACACTTGGACACCTCGCAGGCGTCCCACAACGCGTAGTCGGCAACGAGGCCGGCGAGGACGGTCACAAAGGGTGCCGGCACCGCGTCAAGCACCGCGCCGAGCATTTCATCGACCGACGGAGGCAAGCACTCGCGCACCGGCAGCACAAGGTGCCGCACGGCTATCCTAGGCGGTCCAGGCGGGTCACGAACCGCGGGAAGAGGCGCGGTGACGGGAACGTGGTGCCGCCGCCCAAGCGAAGTGAGCGCCACCCACAGCAAGCGCAACATCTGTCCTGTTCCGTCTGTTCCCCGCACTTCACGATATCCCAAGCAGAAAAACGCAATGCTCCTCGCCACGGCTATTGCGTGCTGACTGACGTCTGCTCCTTTCCCGCATTCCCCATAGGGCACCACAACCCTCCTTCCGCTCCGCCACCTCCGACCCTTCCCTCACGCAGCGCCGAGAACGACGCGGCTCTTTTCGAGCGGAAGTCAATACTAGTACTTGAGAACCGGTGCACGTCGGGGAGAGTAATACATTCCCTCCAACAAGAAGCAAGCACAACAGGAGCCGCAACACGAATTCAGCTACCACTCTTTGTGGGCCCAGATGACCGCACATCCACAATAACCAGCAGAACCAGGTTTCTTTTTCAACGGAGGATCCGACGGCGAAGATCCATCCCCGCCATCACAGTAGGAGTCGACAACGACCGACAACACACCCGGTAAACGCGCAACGGATTGCAGAGCAAACTGCCGGGCGACACAGTTCGCGGAGGAGAGGGCTCGCCTGTACAAGTCAGTGACGTAATGGTGCTCGGCGCACAGGCTCTGAGCCGGAGAGCCTTGCATAGCCTCCAGCTCCAAGTACAGCAACAGGCAGTGGTACGCTTCGGTCGAGAGATCGCCGAGCGGTCCGTCTTCGCAATCCCGTCCGCACATATGCCGCAGTCCCGTGCGGTGACGGTGCCAGACTTCATCGAGGAAGCTGAGGTGAGACATCGCGAGATGCCGGTCATCGTCTATGAGGAGCGCATCGACCGCCTTGCGCCACATTCGGCAGGATTCCACCCGTACTGTCCTGGCGCGCTTCTCTTCTGCGTCAACCCAAATCACGATCATTTGACCCCAGGTGAACTCTGTCCGCGGGGCACGAGCCGCGTTCGGTGGTGGGCAGTCACTAGCGCGCGGACCTTGCGTCCGCTGTCCCGGCCTGCGGTTGCCTTGACTCCTCGGGCAGCCACTGGTCGGGGTCCGCTTGCGCGACGTACTGCTGCAACAGAACCATCATGGCGCCCGCCGCCGCCAGCGTGGCCACGACCGGGGTGAGCGGGGAAACCGGTTGCTGGGACGGCCGCACGCGGCTGGCGCGCTGCAGCATGTTGACGAGCTGGGTCGCGGCCTCTGCTGCATCTGGAAGCGCTCGCGCTGTCGCCTCTGGGCTCGGCGTCTGCCGCTGCGGCGCGCTCGAAGGTCGCTTTGCACTCGCTTTCCCGTGTCTCCTCGTCGAAGACGGCATCCTGTTATTTCCCCGTCCTCTCGCTTGTTTCTCTTTTCTTTTCTTTTATTCTTCCAGGCCAAGCGGCGACAGTTGTCTCGGTTCACGCGCGGTTAAAACGACCGGTCACTGGCGGACCTGGACTCGGAAACGGGCGTCGGGCTCGTTGTTCACGCACGCCACCGAAAAGAAAGAGCGTCTTCTCGTCGGCACCGTTCGACCCAAAAAGTGAGAAACTCGACAAATCCTCACGCATCAACAATCTAACGCGGGTCACGGCGCCAGTCCTCGGCGCCCCTGCCCCTGTGCGGCAATCCCGACCGGGAGAAAAAAAAAGTTCGAACAGAGGAAAAAAAAATCGGTCGGCTGCTGTTGCCGAGCAGCGAGCGCGATTGCCATTGCCGCGCGACTCCGCAGGGCACGCACAGACATGACGACGGACTCACCTTCCTACGCCGGTCAAGAGTCAGACGCGCCCGGGCGCGAGCGCCTGCTCGACCTGTGCCTGCTGACCAAACGCGGTACAGAGGTGCAGCTCGGCGCTTTGGACGACGGCGAGCTGAGGAACGTGCTCCGGTCGTTCTGCGTGGCTCTCAGCCAGGTGGGCCCGGAGGCGCTTGCAGAGCGTCGCGTGTTTGAGCAGTGTTTCGCACCGCAGCTGGTGGACTTGGGCGCGGGCATCGCCGCGTCGTCGGCCGAGACGAAGGATACTCGGAAGCGTTGCAGGCCCCACGATGTCGGGGCCGACGACAATGACCGGAGCGCTTTGAAGCGCGCCAGGCTCGACGCCGGCGAACCACAGAGCGAAGCGTGCTCGGTGCCGCCGCCCACTAGGCCGGCCGGGCTCCCGTCGACGCGGCTCGGAGAGGCGTTCCGGCTCAAGTTCGACGGCATATGCAACAAGCTCACCGCGGACCAGAGGTACTTCACCCAGCAGGTCAACAAGGCCGGCACCGAAAGCGACGAGACGAAGAAAAAGTGCATCCAGGCGCTGCGCAAGCACTACGTGCTCTACTACGAGAAGTACGCGCAGAAGGCGTTCGACGTGTGCTTCGGCAGGCAGGAGGACCTCCGAGAGGCCTTGAAGATGGGCAACCTGCCAGAGTACACGGAGACCGACGTCCGGCAGCTCGGCCAGCAGTTCGTCGACCGCATCAAGCTCGACTGCGACCCCGACACGGACTTCTTGACGGACTTCAAGGTCAGCAAGATCAAGCTCGCGGTGCTCAGGATCAAGGTGCAGTACCTGATCCACCTCTGGATGAGCAAGCGCGGCTACGCGTGCAGCGAGGGTCGCTGCACTCGCCTGGTCAACGAGTGCAAGTTCGGCAAGTGCGTCAACGACAAGCTCGCCAGGTTCATCGTGAGCTACAACCGGGGTCCCAGGGTGGACGGAGCGCAGGGGGAGCCGGCTCTCCCTCCGCAACAGGCGACTGCATCCGGCGACCCCACCGCTCTGCGTGTTCCCGACTGACAAGAAGAGAAGAGCAACCGAGGGTGGGGGGGGGGCGGCGTGTCAGGGTCGTTGCGAATCGTGATCTGCTGCCTGCCGCGCGCCTTATCGACTGTAACACTGTTACATATAGCACCGCACCGCTGCCGCTGGGCAAGCAAGATTCCAAAAACCATCTACCCATCATTATGCTGCTTTTTCTGGTGGCGTTCGTGGTCCCTCCATGGTTCATCGCCGGCGCGATGGAGTGGACGATTCGCTCCCCCGAGTGTGTGGTCCTTCTCATCGCGTGGACCGGGACTTGGCTCACGCTGGCCGCCCTGAGCCTTGGCTTTCGCTTCTTTGTCCTGAACCAGCTCTGCGCGCTGCACTCCCCGTCCTTTCAGAGCGCTCCGTGGCTCGCCCGCCGGTGCGGGGTCGAGTGGGACAGCAGCGTCCCCACCCGTTCGCTCTGGTGGATGGCGGACAGGCCTGACCTCGTGTCGCACTGGGTGGTGCGGTGCGAGCCGCTGTGACTGCAGCAGGGTAGCCCGAGTCCCGCGCGACGAAGTCGTGTGTCCCCGGAAACCTTGCCCGGGCTAAAGTATTTTCAGGGGGTCCGGACATTCGTTCCGCAAAGCCGCCGTTGGAGATGGCCGGTTCGTCGGCCGGTGATGACCGCAAAAGTGGACAGGGGAGGGCGGGAGAGGGAGAACGCGCGGAGCAGAATAGGTCTCGCGATCACGCCCGTCTTGATCTTTCTGCGTTCCTCCCGTGTGTTTCCACTGATTCGGGCCCACCGTCGCTCACTTCGACTTTCCACCTTGTTCCGCGACGACTGAGAATCCCAACTAAAGGCCTAGAACCACGTCGCGGCGTCAGTGTTTGTTCGTGATCCGTCACGCACAAGTAGGGCGGGATGGAGGAGGATGACGAAGGGGTTTGGCGGCGCGGCGACATCTACGTGCTGTCCAGTTTGTACGGCGACAGGTGGTTGCTTCGCATGCTCGAGTGGCAATTGCGCCGCACCGACGACGATGAGCCGCAGCATCAGCGCTGTTGCCGCGCCCCCAGTCGTGTGGCTGTCGCATAGGACGGAGCCCATCTACGCGTACTCTACCGCAGAACTCATCGTCGGGGAGACTCTCGCGTCGCACGCCGACCTGGAAGAAGACCACCCGCGGGTCGTACCCATGTGCCTGGGAGATTGCCTCGCCTCGGGCGCGATGGCGGGCGGTTCCCTGGACGCGGCTCTGTCCGCTTGGGGCAGCCATCCCTCGTTGCCGCTCGTCGTTCGCCACGCTACACGTTCGACGACGCCAGAGACGATGCGGGCCGACAGGCTCGCTTCCGCGGCCAACGTCTGGCTTCTGTGCGACCCGCTCGGCGCGACAACGACGTTCGACGCGAGGTATCTCCCGGCCCTCGACAGACAGGGTTGCTGGCACTTGGGCCTGTCGGCGCCCGGCTGGCCGTCCTTCGCGAGGTGGTGCCGGCGCCTGTGCTTCCCGATGGGTCGATCCCTCGCGTCCTCGGGTAGCTTGAGCTCAAGGGCCGCGGGAAAGATCTCCCCCTGTGGATGTCGACCACGCCGTGCGGCACTTGCCTGAAAGCACGCGCCGCGGCGCCGCGCTGCACACCGCCAGAGGCGGTCTCAGCCACCAGGGAGTGGATCGACGACGCGCTGTCCCTCGGTGCCGTCCGGTCGGCGGTGGGTGCCGCCATCGGGAGGCCTGGTCCCGCGCCTGCGCGCCGCGACCCGCTTTCCACGGCGTCCGTCTCCTGGGCTTGCCTCGCGCTGCTTCTGGAGAGTGTGCTCCCACAGAGGCCCGACCCCAGAGCCCGGTCCTGCACGAGACCGTGCTCCAAGCTGCAGGCTTGGCACTAGTCGACAGGCTGTCCAGCTTCCTCGTGACCTGGGAGCGCTGATCGCCCGGTATGTGGTGGCCTGCTCGGCGCCGGCGCTGGTCCCGCTCCGTCCATTTGACGACGAGGGATCGCGGACGGATGTGGCTCCCGAGTACGAGGCTGGCGAACGGCGTGCGGTGATGGAGCTCGTCGCCGCCGGATGTCGCTCGATGCAGCCTCGCCCCCCAAGCTGGAAAAAAAGTCGCGGCGCGTGACGCACCAGAGGAAAAAGGATAAAAGGTCAACGCCCCGACACGAGAAAACGAAAAACATACAATATCTTCTTTTGCGATCCCGTCCATGTCGCTACCGCACGGGCAGCAGACGCCGATTTTCGCCAGTTACTGCATCGATGAGAGGTACGACGAGCTGGCGAGCGAGTTTCTGCGACAAACCCTCGGACGACGTTCCTACTACATCGGAACCAATGCAGGCGCGGCCTTGTGCCTGGGGTACGATGCGTCCTGCCGGGCGATCCGCTGCGGCGGCGGCAGCAGCAGCAGCAACAAGGCGGGATCCGGCTGTTGCCCCGGCACCACGGAGATGAGAAAACTGAAAAGGGCCTTCAACACGAACTTTGCGATTGCCCTGACGCTGAAGCCCATCACGGTCGTCTATCTGCTCAACCACCAGGACTGCGGAGCGATCCGCGCCTTTCTTCCCTGCAGCGGGTATCCTGCCAAGTCGGCCAGCGACGGACCGGCCGAGGTGTGCATCAATGCGCGCATCCTCGCCGCCGGCCAAAGGAGCGTCCTGAAGGAATTCCCACGGATGAGCGTGGTCGTCGGCCTGCTCGACGCCAACGGGACCGTCGCCAACTACGACGTGGAGGCCCGGACCTGGACGATTGTCTTCCTGGGACAAGGGTGCGAGCGCACCGGTCTGTGGCACGGTCGCACGCTCGGTGAACGCGTCACGTACGATTGCCGGCGGTGCCAAGACCCGACACAGTCGTCGGCCCGGACACGGCAGCAGCCAGTGGCCGGCGACCAATCCGTGCACTTGGATTTCTTCTGCGCTTGAGCAGTTCCTTTTTGTACGTGGCATCTGCGGCGACCGGAACGACGAAGGCGACTCGACGCCCTCGTTCAACAATGCCTTACGATCCCGGGCACACGTCTCGATTCCGCCGAGTCGTGCTCCCGTCCCCCCGCCCCCCCCCCCCTACCTCACACGCTGGCATGAAGGCCAACACTCCGAGAGCACGTCGCATCATTGCACAAGAAACGTCCGGTCGTCCCCCATTCGCCTCCGATGAGCTTGCGCTCTATTCGTCCTCGGGGCCCGCCAGCGGAACTTCAATGACCAGCACGCACGTTCCAGAGAGCGTCCGGTGCAGACAAGCCACGCAAGAGGTGGCCTGGTCGTAGCGAAGAGCCACAGGCGGCTCGAGGGCTTCCGTGGGTCCAAACAGCTCCTGTTTGCAAGTGTGAGTCCGCGGGCGGTCGCCCAGATGGCTCCTGACGCTTGTATGGAGGGCACAGAGGCTGACTTGTACGAGGAGGTCGGCAGAGCCCACGCAGTGCATAAGGCTGCTGCCAGATACCATCGGAACCCGCAGGGTGACGCGCTCCGTTGTCCAATCAAAGGCTAGCACCTCCTTGAAACCTTCCGGCGTGCCTGCGCAGATGAAGGTGCAGCCGAGGGACACGTGGCGAGCAGTCCACACGGCGTGAGTCGCAAAGGGCCACTGGTATAACCGACACGCTTGTTTCAGGTTCGCCCCTGCCCACATCGCAACTCTGAATTCACCAGTGTGCCCTGGACCGCGGATGCACGTAACGCACAGGAAAGTCTCGCCGTCGGCGTCGTCGCCCGGTTGACACGCAAAAGCCTCGTCGAGAAAGAGAGTGTGAAACTGCTCCAGGCTGGAAACCTCCTCGACGACGGCACTCCATCCCGCGGCCGTCGAACATGTCCGCTGCGACAGCGTCACGACGGACCCGCGGAGCCACTCGACTTGCACCGATCCACCGGCCGGACCATATCGGGGAACAAACGAGAACTCTAGCGATACGATGTAACATGCAACAGACGTCGCCTCCCCGAAACGCCACACAATGTCGACGAGCACCGCTGGAAGGCAGGGCAGTGCGTCGGGCAACAAAGTGCGCAACAGCGTGGGCACAGACCTACATATATCGCCGACCCACTGAACGTGAGAGACAACAGGACCGGACATCGATTTTCGCTGAGTGGAATCACGACGCGTACATACACAAAAGATCGTGCTTTGGGCTCTACTTGGACCAGTTGCAACCTTGGCGCGCTCTATCGCGCTGGGGGAAAGGCGGAGGAGCTCGCGGCTGGCGGCAACTCTGAACTCCGATGTTGTTCCTGTCGCCGGTGCCCGATGTCCCGTTCCGGCGCAACATCAATCGCGCCGTACACCAGCACCGGGTACGGTGGACAAACGACACGAGCAAGGAAAAATACCCCAGGCAGAGTCCGTCGACGGACACGAAAATCAACAGAGGCTGCCCAGCGAAGAAAGAAAACTAAACGGGAGATGGCGGAAACATCGTCTGCGCCGAGCCCACGGCCCCGGTTTACGTTTGGTCTCGGCTTGGTCGAAAGACAGCGCTTGGCCACTCTCCAAAAGGACTTGGTCGCGCAGAAGGAACTCGCCGGTAAATGCGAGGCGTGGAGCAAGCAGATCGCCGGCCGCGTGCAATCGGCACCCCAGGTGTGTTGGACTGGAGCAGTCTCTGCGCCTCGCGACTGCCACAGCTGGTGTCTACTGGAGCTGGCGCGCGCCCTCGCAGGGTCCTTTACGTCGATGCTGCACAACCCCGAGGCGGCCCTCGTTTTGCAAGAGGTCCGGCCCCCGCCGCTGCGGCGCTCCACGACCGTCTTGGGCGGACCGCCGCCGCCCAAAGCGACCGCACGCCCCAGCGCCGGGACGTCACCCATGCCACCCGCCCGCTACTGGCGACCGCCGCGGTACTGGCGCTCTCTGACAGGAGGCGGACTTCTCCGCAGGCCGAGCATGAATCCGGTGTACGCAGAGAGCGCTGCCGCGCAGAGAGGGTGGAAAGCGTCCGAAATCGCCCGCGCGTCCGGCGAGCACGCGCTTGGCGAGCACTGGAAGACGCAGCTGCTCGAGAACAAGCTGAGCCTGCAGGGGCCCCCGCCTTTGCTGGGATACGACCGAGCGTCGCCGCCACCTTCGTTCGGCCGCGCGGCCGCCACGGCGCCGCAGGAGTCCGAGCTGCCATCTCCCGTCCTAGAGATTGTCTTCCGCGACACCACCGGCGCACGGGAGGAGAGGGTCGTCTTCCACGCCCGTGTCGCCCGGTGGCCGCGCTTCTCAGTCACTGTGAGGGCGGCACCCAGGGGAGCGGAAGAATCAAAGGCCCTCGAGAGCCTCGCCGTCGCACTGGGGGCACGCGCCGCGGTCCAACCGAGGACGCCGAGGTCGATGCCCGGGGACGCGCAGGACACCGAAGCTGCGTCGTACACTGTCGCGGACGGTGGTCGCGAAGTGAGCATCCGCAGTCGGGTGCCGATCCCAGCCATTGCGTTGACCGAGCGAAGCGGACAAGAAGATCGACCGCCACCACCACCACCACACGAACAAGAGGAGGAGGAGGAAGAGGAGATCGAGTCGCCTTATTACGCGTGGGGTGACCCGGGCAGTATCGTCGCCGAACCAGAGACGATGGCTGCCTCATTGCAGGAAGAGGGCGTCGGCCAGAAGCGCCGTCGGATGCCGGGATCGGAGATCGAGTCCGAGCTTGGCAACCAGCGAAAGCGATTCAAGGAGTAGGGGCGGGAACGCCTGGACCGAGAGCGCGACTCGGCCATCGGCAAGCTCTTTGCGCTGATGCTCGACGGGCCGTGGTCGCGCGGCTACACGTCGATGGAGATTCGTCTGCATGTGCCCGTGACGGGCCCGATCATGACGTCGCCACCGGGCGCCAGGTTCAGGGCGCTCCTGCCGCGTCCCGGCCAGCTCGCCTCTCCCGCAGGACGCGCGGCCGTCGCGCTCCTACGCGCCGATGTCCCGCCGAGCAAGGCAATGGACACGCTCTTTCAGTTTCCACGGGACTGGCTCCTGACCGCCGACGCGTGGGACCTAACAAAGGGCCTGGGTCGTCTCGCGCTGCGGCGTCGTCTCGACAAGCCCGGGCAGAAAATCGATCGCAGGCTGCTGGCAGCGGGGCGCGGCCGGGGCCGGGGC
>Ga0265334_10001494_pt1 | contig 11284 bp, 9 predicted proteins | sample 42023metaG_FD_192442 | JGI IMG/M metagenome (GOLD analysis project Ga0265334, IMG submission 192442) | Rhizosphere microbial communities from Carex aquatilis grown in University of Washington, Seatle, WA, United States - 4-20-23 metaG | ecosystem: Host-associated > Plants > Roots > Rhizosphere >...
ATACGCTGCCGCTGAGCAAGATCAGCGACTACGCTGACAGCCTGCTCGCCGAGCAGCTGTCGCGCATCCAGGGTGTCGGCCAGGTCTACATCGGCGGAGCCCAGAAGCCCGCGGTCCGTGTGCAGCTCGACCCGCGCCGCGCGGCACAGCTCGGGCTGCAGCTCGACGCGGTGCGCGCGCAGATCGCCTCCAACACCGTGAACCTGCCCAAGGGCACGCTGATCAGTGCGCAGCGCAGCATGACTGTCTACGCCAATGACCAGGTGTTCGATGTGGGGCTGTGGAACCAGATGATCGTCGGCTACCACAACGGTGCACCGGTGCGGGTGAGCGATCTCGGTCGTGCGATCCAGGACGTCGAGAACAACCAGACCGGCGCGTGGACGTTCCCCGGAGGCGCCAGTCCCGATCCGGGGCTGCGCGCCGGCCGCGCCATCATCATGCTCATGTTCAAGCAGCCGGGTGCGAACGTGATCGAGACCGTCGAGCGGATAAAGGCGCAGCTGCCATTGCTCCAGCAAAGCATGCCTCCCGCGATCACGGTGCATATCGTGGCTGACCGCACGCAGACGATCCGCGCATCGGTCCGGGATGTCGAGATATCGCTGATGATCACGGTGCTGCTGGTCGTACTGGTGATCTTTCTGTTCCTGCGCAATGCTCGCGCGACGCTGATTCCGAGCGCCGTGCTGCCGTTGTCCCTGCTGAGCGCGGCGGGGCTCGTGCTGCCGCTCGGCTTCAGCCTCGACAACCTGTCGCTGATGGCGCTGGCGATCGCGGCCGGCTTCGTCGTCGATGATGCGATCGTGATGCTGGATGTCATCTGGCGACGCATCGAGCACGGTCAGAGTCCGATCCAGGCGGCGCTCAACGGCGCCGGCGAGGTGAGCTTCACGATCCTGTCGATCTCGATCTCGCTGATAGCCGTGTTCACCCCGGTGATGTTCATGGGAGGCGTGGTCGGCCGCTTCATGCGGGAGTTCGCGATCACGCTCGCTGCCGCGGTCGTGATGTCGCTGATTCTCTCGCTGACCCTGACGCCGATGCTGTGTGGGCAGTTCCTGAAGGCGCCGCAGCCGGCCACGGGGCGCCTGATGCGTGGGCTTGAAGCCGGTTTCAAGGCCCTCGAGACCGGCTATGCGCGAGCGCTCGATCGGGTGATGCGTCACATGCGCCTGACGCTGGCGGTGTTCCTCGGCACTGCAGCACTCACGATCCTGCTGTACGTCATCGTCCCGACCAGCTTCTTCCCGCAGCAGGACACGGCGTTCCTGAGCGGGGTCACTACCACCTCGCAGGATGCATCCTTCGAGAAGACCGGTGCCAAGGTCGAGCAGGTCGGGCGCATCATCAGCGCAGACCCGGATGTCGCCGAGGTGCATTTCTACATGGGCAGCTCGAGCGTGAACCAGGCCAATTTCAGCGTCGCGTTGAGCTCGCGCGACAGTGGGCGCAAGGCCAGCGCGAACCAGATTATCGACCGGCTGCGTCCGCGGCTGGCAGCCGTGGTCGGCGCTGATACGGTGATGCAGGCCACTCAGGACATCAACATCGGGGCCCGCCAGGCCAAGGCGCAATACCAGTACACGCTGTCGGATGCGAATCTCGAGGAGCTCAATACCTGGGCGCCGCGGATGATGGAGGCGATGGCCAGGCTCCCGCAGCTGCAGGATGTCAGCACCGACCAGCAGTCGCAGGGCGCGGCCGTCAATCTCACCATCGATCGCGACGCGGCCGGGCGCTTCGGCATTTCGCCGGGCGACATCGATGCGGCGATCTACGACCAGATCGGCCAGCACCAGGTGGCGCAGTACTTCACGCAGCTCAATGCCTACCACGTCGTGGTCGAGGCGCCGCCGGACCTGCAGGCCACGCCCGAACTGTTCGATTCCGTGTTCCTGCAGTCTCCGCTCACGCACAAGCGCGTACCGCTCTCGACCTTCGTGAAGGTCGATGCGAATGCGCAGGGAAGCCTCGCGATCAGCCACCAGGGACAGCTGCCGGCCGTGACGCTGTCGTTCAATCTCAGCCCCGGGGCGGCGCTCGGCGAGGTCACGCGTGCGATCGAGCAGATGCGCGAGCAGCTTGGGGCACCGGCCACGCTGTACGGCGCGTTCCAGGGCACTGCCCAGGCCTTCGAGCAGTCGCTGGCCGACGAGCCGGTGCTCATCCTTGCGGCGCTGGTATCGGTTTATGTGGTGCTCGGCGTGCTGTACGAGAGCTATATCCACCCGCTCACGATCCTCTCGACACTGCCGTCCGCGGGACTGGGCGCGCTGCTGGCGCTGCTGATCGCCGGCCAGAACCTGAACGTGATCGGCATCATCGCCCTGATCCTGCTGATCGGCATCGTCAAGAAGAACGGCATCATGATCGTGGATGTCGCGCTGCGGTTGGAGCGTGAGCAGGGGCTCTCGCCCGAGCGCGCGGTGGTGGAGGCCTCGCATCAGCGCCTGCGTCCGATCCTGATGACCACGGCTTGTGCGTTCCTCGGCGGCTTGCCGATGGTATTCAGCCTCGGGACCGGATCGGAGTTCCGTCAGCCGCTCGGAATAGCGATCGTCGGCGGTCTCGTGGTCTCACAGGCGCTGACACTGTTCACGACGCCGGTCATCTATGTGTATCTGGACCGGCTGCGCACGCACTTTGGCGGCGATGCGCAGCGCGCAGCGCTCGCCGCCGAGGCTCCGGGCACGGACGGATCGCGGGCCCTGCCGCGCGAGGCCTGAGAATCAGCCGCGCAGGAGGTCGCGCGCCACCGATACCTGCGCGCTGTCCGGGAACACGTCGGCCAGTCTCGCCTCCGGGACGCCGACATGATCACGCAGAATTCCCTTTGCGAACGAGCGTAGATCGGCAGTCGGCATCAGATCGCGCCCTTGATAGCGGTGACGCTCGCCCAGTCCGGGCCAGTCGGCGAGCACGCGTCCGCCGCGCACCGCCCCTCCAAGCAGGAAGGCCGCGGAGCCGGTGCCATGGTCGGTTCCACCGGTGCCATTGACCTGCACGGTGCGTCCGAACTCAGTACAGACCAGCACCGCGGTACGCTGCCATTCCGTGCCGAGGCCGCTGCGCAGCGCATCGAGCACCTGGTCGAGGCCACCGAGGCGCCCCGCCAGCTGACCGGCGGCCCCGCCTTCCCCGGCGTGCGTATCCCAGCCCTGGGCGTCGAGTACTGCGATACGTGGCCCGCCCGGCGCGGCGATCATGCGTCCGGCCGTTTCGGCGATGGTCTTGAGCCGCCCGATGCCGCCGCTTCCGGGCGCTCGCGTCGCGGCTCCCGTCATGGCTCCCCCCATCGCGCCCGATGCGCTTTCTTCGCCGGCGAGCGCGTCCATGCGCGTCGCCGCGTCGAGCCGGGCCGCGAGCGTCGGGTCATCGCTGTACAGATCACGCAATCGGGCAATCAATTCCGGCTCGACCTCAGGCAGCGCCGATGGGGCCCAAGACCCGACCGGCACGGGTCCGCGCAATATCAATGGTACGTTCTGGCCGAGCGCCAGCCCGTCGATGCCGCGGCCCGGCAGCGCGCCGAGTGCGCGATTGAGCCAGCCGCTCGCGCTGCCCGACGGATGCTCACCACCGTTCTCGAGCACATTCTGGCCGTCGAAGTGCGAGCGTTCCCGGTAGGCGGACGCCGTAGCGTGCACGACCAGCAGTTCGCCCGCCTGGTAGCGCCCGTGCAGCAGAGGCATCGACGGATGCAGCCCGAAGAAACCGTCAAGGTCGAGCGCGCCATTGGGCTCCCCTGGCCGCGCGATTGCGATCGGTCCGCGCGCATTGCGATAGTCCGGGTCGCCGAAGGGGGGCACCGCGGAAAGGCCATCGAGCGCACCGCGCAGGATCACGACCACGAACGGCCCGGCACCCGGCAGTGCGGCAAAGCTCACCCCCGGCAAGGCCTGGACCAGCAGCGCGCCGAGGCTGAGCTGCGCGCCCGCAGCGAGAAAGTCACGACGCGTACGCATGGCTCATCTCCTCTGGAATTCCGGGCTCATCAGCAGCAGCGCAATCGCCTGTGAACCCGATGCCGCGCGCTCGAGCGCCGTGCGAGTATGCGCGGTCGCGAGCGGACCCAGCGCTGCCTCCGCGGTATCCAGTGCCGGATGGGCGTCCCCGACGCGCTCGCCCAGCGCGACGCTCCACTGGATGCGCTGCATCAGCGCGTCGGCGCCGTCCCAGTCGGCTGCGGAGTCGGGCCATCCCGCGGGCGAGCCAGGGCTCCAGTGGCGCTGGCCGAGCGCTTCGAACGAACCCAGCAGCGGCCGGGGCTCGCGCGGTGCGACGTCCAGCGCGCGCAGCGTCGAGTAGATGAATTCGCAGGGCTGCTTGTACTTGTACGCCTCGCTGCGCCACGCGAGATCTGCGCGCACCAGCGCTTCGTACACCGCCGGCAGGTGTCCATCGTGGACCATATAGGCCCGGGTCAAACGCTCGATGAGCTCCGCGGGCGGATCATCCGCGACGAAATGGCGCGCGAGCTTCTTCGCCAGGTGCCGTGCCGTGGAGGGATGTGCCGCGAGGTCGCGCAGCACCGCGCGGCCCTGTGCCATCCCGCCTTCCGCGTAGCGCCGGCCCAGTACCACACGCGCCCCCGGTTCGTGCAGGGCGTCGCGGAATACGAAGGCACCAGGCTCACCGGCCGCGAATCTTCCCTCGCCGCCGCCGATCGACCAGCCGGTGATCACGGCAGCGAAGCTCGTGACATCCGCCTGGCTGTAGCCGCCATCCACCCCAAGCGTATGGAGCTCGAGGATCTCGCGCGCGAGGTTCTCGTTCAGCCCGGTCCGGCCCTGGGCCGCTTCAGGCGCACGCCGCGCGACGCGCTGACCGAGATCCGAGTGCAGACCCATCGAGCGCTGGTTGTCCAGGTAGGTGATCATGGCCGGATGCGTCTCGACCGCATACAGCAGGTCCTCGAAGCGCCCGTCGATGTAGGGCCGTATCGCCTCGTTCTCGAGCGCACCGGCCAACCCAAGGCAGATCGGCTTATCGATCGAGACGGCAAAGTGATTCGACCAGAAGTGCACCAGTCGCTCGCGGAACGACGTGTCGCTGGCAATAGCAACCCGGCAGCGCGCCGCGGCCTGCGCAACGTAGTGCGGCAGCAGCCGCTCGCGCACCGTGTCGAGACCGGCCGGCGCCGCGGTAGTGCCGGCACCGGCTCGGCCGCCCGCGCGGCGTTCGGCCGCGCGCTCGGCGCGCACCGCCAGGAACGCTGCCAGCAGCTCCTGGCCGGATGCCAGACCCGCCAGTTCATCGGGTGGGCGATACGGGTGGCGCAGAGTCTGGAGAATCCAGCCGCGCGGGTCGCTGCGGGCCGCCAGCAGCTCGCCCGGACGCGCGCCGAAGCCGAATCGATTGGTGGCGATCGCGGCGAGTGTGGCGGCATCAGCCGTCATGCGGAGTTCTCGTGGTCATCGGGTGGGCAACGCAGCGTGCGGGATTCAGTTGACAATGACGCAGTGCCGCGTAACGGCCGCGACCTGCTGTGCCGCGGGCTGCTACAGAGGGCGTATGATCGGCGGCCAGCGGCGCCATCCACAGCACCGCAGGCAAGGGGGTCGAAGATGGCAACCGTAGCCCAGCTGCTGGCGCACAAGAGTCCGGCGGTACACAGCATCGAACCCGACGCGCCGGTGCTCGCGGCGATCGCGATGCTCGCCGAACACGGTATCGGGGCGCTGCTGGTGATCGAAAACCAGCGGCTGGTCGGGATCGTTTCCGAGCGTGATTACGCCCGCAAGGTGATCCTGTGTGGACGCTCCTCGAGCGATACGCCGGTCTCGCAGATCATGAGCGCGCCGGTGCTGACTGTGCGCCCCGACCAGACGACGCGTGATTGCATGGAGCTGGTGACGAACTACCGGGTCCGGCACCTACCGGTCCTCGAGGGCGGCCAGGTGATCGGAATTCTTTCCATCGGTGACCTGCTGCGCGCCGCGCTCGTGGAGCAGCAGCAGACCATCGAGGAGCTCGAGCGCTACATCCACAGCTAGGACCCAGCTACTGCTTCGCCAGGCGCGCGGCAAGATGTTCGATCGCGAGCCGGTAGCCATCGACGCCGAGGCCGGTGATCACGCCTGTCGCGGCGGTCGCGAGCAGAGATTTCGACCGCCACTCGGGTTCGCGACGATAGATGTTGCTGATGTGCACCTCGATCACCGGGCATACGCAGACCCGCAGCGCGTCGAGAATCGGCACCGAGTGGTAACAGAATGCCGCCGGGTTGATCACGATGCCCGCCGCGCGGCGGGCCTCCTGCAGCCAGCCGATCATCTCGTGCTCGGCATTGGTCTGACGGGCGACGAGTTCGAAGCCATGGCGCGTGGCAGTTTCCCGGCACAGCGCTTCGACATCCGCGAGCGTCTGATAGCCGTAGACCTCCGGTTCGCGCTCTCCGAGCAGGTTAAGGTTCGGTCCGTTGAGCAGGTAGATGCGCTTGAGCATGCGGAGTCCTCTTCCCAGTAGCCGCATATATTAAACGCAAATGCGCCGGTTCAAGGCTCCGGCGCGGGATACCCGACGGATTGGGCAAACAGCACGCGCTGTGTCGGCCCCAGCCGCAGCCGGTGCGCGAGCCCAGGCTTGTCGCAGTTGTGGAACCAGGCGGCGAGTTCCTGCGCGGCCGCGAACAGGTGGACATTGCCGGCGATCAGTCCGGTCGCGACATAGGCATAGGACAACTGCACATCGGGATCCTGCAGTCCCGGCTCCTGATAGCCGCGGGAATAGGTGAGCCGGTCCAAGTCCGCAACGAAGATCAGCTGCACGGGGGCCGAAGCCTCGACACCCCGCTGCCCGGGCGTCAGCGCGCCGGCGCGCAGGTCGCCCGCGACCACTGGGAGCAGCACATGCCGCGTGGCCTCATAGAGCCAGGCCCAGTCCGGCAGTGCGACATAGAGATCGATTTCCTGCGAATTGCTGGCCGACGCCGCGGTCCTTCCGGGCACACTCCCGGCCCCGACCGGCCGATTGATGCCCCACGCCGACCAGAGCAGGTTCGACAGCACCTGCAGCGGCAGCGGCGCGGCGCTGATGCGCCGCGTGGTCCGGCGCTGCGAGAGCGCCATGAAGACGGTGCGATCGCGCTCCACGCGTGGAGGCGGCAATGCGATCGGCTGCGGCGGGGTTGGCTCGGGCGATGCAGGATTCATCTTTCGATCCTTGAAACAGGTCGCATTACATACCATTGCAGCGGCGATGTGTGTGCACTCTGCGGCAACTACGTAGGGGCGCGGTCTCAGGTCTTTTGTACCATGCGCCGCGTGCACGGATGAGGCAACCCATGAACGAAACCTACAACGACAAGGTGGTACGGCAGTTCGCGATCATGACGGTCGTCTGGGGCATCGTCGGGATGCTCGTCGGGGCCTGGATCGCGGCCGAGCTGTACTGGCCGCAACTGAACTTCGACGTGCCGTGGCTGACCTACAGCCGGCTGCGTCCGCTGCACACCAACGCGGTGATTTTCGCGTTCGGCGGCAGCGCATTGTTCGCGACGGCGTACTACGTGGTGCAGCGCACTTGCCACGTGCGCCTGTTCGGCGACCGCCTGGCTGCCTTCACCTTCTGGGGCTGGCAGGTCGTGATCCTCGCGGCAGCGATCAGCCTGCCGCTCGGTATCACGCAGGGCAAGGAATACGCGGAACTCGAGTGGCCCATCGACCTGCTGATCACGGCCGTGTGGGTGGCTTTTGCGGTGGTGTTCTTCGGCACGCTCGCGATCCGGCGCGTCAAGCACATCTATGTCGCGAACTGGTTCTATGCGGCGTTCATCGTGACGGTGGCCGTGCTGCACATCTTCAACAACCTTGCGATACCGGTGACCTTCACCAAGTCGTACGTGATCTACGCCGGTGTGGTCGACGCGATGATGGAGTGGTGGTATGGCCACAACGCCGTGGGGTTCTTCCTGACCGCGGGCTTCCTCGGAATGATGTATTACTTCGTGCCCAAGCAGGCGCAGCGTCCGATCTATTCGTACCGACTCTCAGTGGTGCACTTCTGGGCGCTGATCTCGGTATACATGTGGGCCGGACCGCATCATCTGCATTACACCTCGCTGCCGGACTGGGTGCAGTCGCTCGGCATGGTGTTTTCGGTGCTGCTGCTGGCGCCGTCCTGGGGAGGCATGATCAACGGCATCATGACGCTCTCGGGAGCGTGGTACAAACTTCGGACCGATCCGATCCTGAAGTTCATGATCACCGCGCTTTCCTTCTACGGCATGTCGACGTTCGAAGGCCCGATGATGGCGATCCGGACCGTCAACGCGCTCTCGCACTACACCGACTGGACGATCGGGCACGTGCATTCCGGTGCGCTCGGCTGGGTCGCGATGATTACGATCGGATCGATGTACCACCTGATTCCGCGGCTGTTCAATCGCGAGCAGATGTACAGCGTCAAGCTGATCGACGTGCACTTCTGGATCTCGACCATTGGTGTCGTGGTCTACATCGCGGCGATGTGGAGCGCAGGGGTCATGCAGGGACTGATGTGGCGTGCGTTCAATGCCGACGGCACGCTGACCTATAGCTTCGTCGAGAGCCTCAAGGCGACCTACCCGTTCTATCTGGTACGACTGATTGGCGGCCTGCTGTTCCTGTCGGGGATGTTCCTGATGGCCTACAACGTCTGGATGACGATCCGCAACGAGAAGCCGGTGCCGGTCCCGGTGCGCGCGGCACTGCCCGCCGGGGCGGTAGCATGAGTCACGAGACCGTTGAGAAGAACGTCAGCCTGCTCACCGTGCTGATCGTCGCGGTGATCAGCGTCGGCGGACTGGTGGAGATCGTCCCGCTGGCAGCCGGCGCCTATGCGAAGCAGGGCGACGTCGAGGTCCATCCGCGCGATCCGCTGCAGCTCGCCGGCTTCGACATCTACGAGCGCGAAGGCTGCTACAACTGCCATTCGCAGCAGATTCGCCCGTTCCGCAGCGAGACCGAGCGCTACGGACCGTATTCCGTCGCCGCGGAGTCGCAGTACGACCATCCGTTCCAGTTCGGGTCCAAGCGGACCGGGCCGGATCTGGCGCGCGTCGGCATGCGCTACAGCGACGACTGGCATCGCGTGCACCTGAACAATCCACGCGACGTGGTTCCGGAGTCGAACATGCCAGGCTATCCGTGGCTCGCGAACAGCACCGTCGACGGCGCGCTGGTCGCGAAGAAGATGCGCGTGCTGCGGATGCTGGGCACGCCCTATACCGACGCGCAGATCGCAGCGGCACCCGCGGCGGTGGCTGGCAAGACGGAGCTCGATGCGCTGATCGACTACCTGCAGTCGCTGGGCACGGCCAGGCCGCGGGGCTAGGGGAGGGGAAGTGAATCTCGTCAGGAGCCTCACAACGGTGGCGCTGTTCCTGCTCTATCTGGCGCTGTGCGCGTGGACATGGAGCCGGCGGCGCCGGGCCGAATTCGACGCGGCCGCGCAGATTCCACTGGATCCTTCCAGCGACGGCGCGCCCACCACAGGGGAGCGGCGATGATGTCAAGCGGCTTGAGCATCTGCGTCACCGTGCTGGCGCTGCTGAACGTGATCGGCTGCGGCTGGCTGGTCTGGTGGACCACGCGTCCGCGAACTCACGAGGTCGGAACGGGCGAGGTCATCGATCACGTCTGGGACGGGGATCTGCAGGAGCGCAATAACCCGCTGCCGCGCTGGTGGCTGCTGCTGTTCTTCCTGAGCATGGGATTCTGCTTCGTCTATCTGACGCTGTTTCCGGGACTTGGTACGTTTCGTGGAATTCTCGGGTGGAGCAAGGAGTCGCAGTATCGGCAGGAGATGGTCGCGGCCCGTGCCAAATATGACCCGATGTATGCGAGCTTTGCCGGCCACACGATCCCTGAACTGGCTGACGACCCGCGTGCGATTGCGCTCGGGCGCAGCCTGTTCCTGAACAACTGCACCGCCTGCCACGGCTCGGATGCGCGCGGCGCGGTGGGATTCCCGAACCTCACGGACGCAGACTGGCTGTATGGCGGCACGCCAGACCATATCGTGGAGACGATCACGCACGGACGCCAGGGCGTCATGCCGCCGCTCGGTCCGGTGCTGGGCGATGCGGGCGTGCAGGAAGTGGTTTCGTATGTACTCTCCTTGAGCGGTCGTCCGGCGCCTGCTGATCAGGTGGCAGCCGGCCAGGCGCGCTTCGTGCTCTGTGCGGCCTGCCACGGTCCGGACGGCAGGGGCAACCAGGATGTCGGCGCACCCAACCTGAGCGATGACATCTGGCTCTACGGCGGATCCCGCGCAGCGATCACCAAGAGCGTCACCGAGGGACGCTCGGGAAAAATGCCGGCGCACGACTGGATGGGCCAGGACAAGATCCGATTGCTTGCGACCTACGTGTACAGCCTGTCGCGCGGGCATTGAAGGCCATGGGCACGGAGGCGCCTGAGGCAGGCGGCGAGCTGCTCGATACCGGGCGCGGCGCCAATGTCGCGCTGGTGCTGTGGCCGTCGTTTCTTGCCGCCTGCGTTGCCAGCCTGCTGTTCTTCGCGGCCGTCGATCCGCAGCTGCTCAGCGATGCCGGGCCACGGATATTCGCCGACCTGAGCCGCGAGCAGGGCTACGCACTGGGATTCCTGTTCTTCTGGATCATCGCTGCGCTGGCGAGCTCGGTCAGCGTGTTCCTGATCCGCACGCGCCGTCCGCCACCACCATGAGCGTGCAAGCTCCGATCGCCTTCTACGCGGCCGCCGAGAAGATCTATCCGCGCGAAGTGAAGGGGCGCTTCGCGCGGCTGCGCAAGGCGGCGGTGGTCGTGCTGCTCGGTCTCTACTATGGAGTGGCGTGGCTGGATTGGCGCGGCCACCAGGCGGTGCTGTTCGACCTGCCGGCGCGCAAGTTCCACCTGTTCGGCCTGACGCTCTGGCCGCAGGACTTCGTGTACCTGGCGACGCTGCTGATCATTCTGGCCTTGTCGCTGTTCTTCGTTACGGCACTCGCCGGTCGCCTCTGGTGCGGCTATGCCTGCCCGCAGACGGTGTGGACCGAGCTGTTCGTCTGGATCGAGCAGTGGACCGAAGGCCCGCGGGCGCGTCGCATGAAGCTCGACCGGGGAGCGTGGACACACGAGAAGATCCTGCGCAAGGGAGCCAAGCAGCTGCTCTGGATCACCCTCGCGGTCTACACCGGATTCACCTTCGTCGGCTACTTCCTGCCGATCCGGACGCTGGGCGTGCAACTGCTCGCCGGCGCCATCGGCGGCTGGGCGCTGTTCTGGATATTCCTGTATTCGCTCGCGACCTATGGCAACGCGGGATTCCTGCGCGAA
>Ga0265334_10001496_pt1 | contig 11279 bp, 7 predicted proteins | sample 42023metaG_FD_192442 | JGI IMG/M metagenome (GOLD analysis project Ga0265334, IMG submission 192442) | Rhizosphere microbial communities from Carex aquatilis grown in University of Washington, Seatle, WA, United States - 4-20-23 metaG | ecosystem: Host-associated > Plants > Roots > Rhizosphere >...
CTGCCAGGCGGCGCTGCGCGAGGCCGGCCTGCTGGCGCCGCTCGCGGGCGGCAACGTCATCCGCCTGCTGCCGCCGCTCATCGCCAAAAAGACGCACCTCGACCGGTCGCTGGAGATCCTCCGCCGCGTGCTGCAGGCTGCGAAGGCCTAGCGGCACGGCGGAACCTCCGGCGGGAAGGGCGGTCCAGCGCCGCATGCGTGATACCCCCTACGCGGATCGCAACGCCGTGGCGAAATGTTCGGTATTCAAATGTGAATTATTTCCTATCAAGGGATCCCGGTTGACCGCACATTTCGCCGCCCGTTAAGCCTTCACCCATGCATACGAACACCGTGCGGGTGCCGGCGGCATGGCGGTTGTTTGGAATGTTGAGTCCGGTCGTCTGGCGGGTGGTGGCGGTGACCGGAGCGGCGTTCGCCACCTCGGGCACGGCTGGCGCGATGATCACGATCACCGCCGATCCGGCCCACCCCCGCGCGATCTCACCCTGGATCTACGGGATCAATTTCTACGACGGTATTCCGGACAATCCGCGCAACCTCACGCTCAACCGGGCCGGCGGAAACCGGTGGACCGCGTACAACTGGGAGAACAATGCCTCGAACGCCGGCTCCGACTGGTATTACAGCAGTGACGACTACCTCGGCGGTGGCACCACGCCGGCCGAGGCGGTGCGCAGCATCGTCGACTGGAGCCGGGCGCACGGCGCGGCCAGCCTGCTCACGTTCCAGCTCCAGGGCTACGTGGCCGCGGACAAGAACGGCTCGGTCGACCTCAACGACCCCAATCACCTGGCGACCCGGTTCAAGAAAGTCGTCTACGCAAAGGGCTCGGGCTTCACGGCGACGCCCGCAACCACGGATGCTAGCGTGTACATGGACGAGTTTCTCTGGGCCTTGCGGAGCAAGTTCGCCGGCGACATCTATTCCGACGCAGCCACGCCGACATTCGTGTCCCTCGACAACGAGCCGGAGTTATGGTCCTCCACGCACGCCGAGATCCAGTCGGCGCCGATCGATCCGGAGGCCTACATCCGGAAGACAATCGACCTGTGCACCGCGCTCAAGAACGTCGACGCCTCCGTCCAGCTCTTCGGTCCGGTCCACTATGGGTTCAACGGGATCGTCAACTGGCAGAATGCCGCGGGGTTCTCCGACAGCTACTGGTTCACGGACAAGTATCTTCAGGAGCTGAAGGCGGCCTCCGACCTCGCCGGCCGGCGGCTGCTCGACGTGTACGACATCCACTGGTACTCGGAAGCCTACGCCGGCAGCGACCGGGTCACGACGCTGACGGGGTCCACGCTGTCGGCCGCGCAGATCCAGGCGATCGTGCAGAGCCCGCGCAGCCTTTGGGACCCCACGTACACGGAGGATTCCTGGATCGCCGACTACTTGGGCGGCCCCGTCCGCATTCTCGACCGGCTGCAGGCCAAGATCGACGCCGATTGGCCGGGCACCGGCCTGGCCGTGACGGAGTACGCGAACGGCGGCGACAACCACGTCGCCGGCGCGATCGCCACGGCCGACAACCTCGGCATCTTCGGGAGCCGCGGCATCTTCGCGGCGACGTACTGGCCGCTCACCTCGGACTGCCCGTTCATCCTCGCCGGATTCAAGATGTACCGCGACTACGACGGCAACCTGTCGACGTTCGGCGATGTCTCGATCCCGACCGTTTCCAGCGACACCTCCAAGGTGGCCGTGTATGCGAGCCAGGACTCGCACACGCCGGGCCGCTACGTGCTCGTGGCCCTGAACCGTTCGACCACCCCGCAGGACGTGGGCTTTCACGGCCTCGCGATCTCGGGCACCGCGCGCATCTACCGGGTGGAGGGCACCAGCCCGTCGCCAGTGCTCGTCGGCCAGGTGCCGGCGGATCTTGCCTCCTGGGTGGTGACCCTGCCGGCGCTGAGCGTCTCGACCATCGAACTGACCAGCGGCGTCACGCCGGTGCCTCCGGTCGTCACGCAGCAGCCGGCCAACCGGATCGTGACGGCCGGTGGCCCGGCCGCTTTCACGGTGGACGCGACCGGCACGCCGACGCCGACCTTCCGCTGGCAGCGCCAGGCGGCCGGCACCACGACGTGGTCGGATCTGTCCGATGGCGGCGCCTACAGCGGCACCACCACGGCCACGCTGACGATCAGCGCGGCGTCCGCGGCGATGAATGGCGATGCGTTTCGCTGTGTGATCAGCAGCAGCGCGGGAACCGCCACCAGCAGTGCCGCGACCCTCACAGTGCAGACGGCGGATACGACGCCGGATGCCTTTGCGTTCACGGATGTGACCAACGCGGAGCGGAACACGGTCTGCACGTCCGATGCAATCGCGGTGGGCGGCATCAACACGGTGGCGGCCGTGAGCATCGCGGGCGGCAGCTACAGCATCAACGGCGGCGCCTACACCACGGCGGCGGGCAGCGTGAACAGCGGGGACCGCGTGACGGTGCGGCTGACGAGTTCTACCGCCTACTCGACGCGGGTGTCTTCCACGCTGACGATCGGCGGGGTCTCGGACAGTTTCGATGTGACGACGAGAGCGGCGGCCGGCAGCAGCACGCCGCTGACGGTCAGCACGCTGGCCGGACAGGCGGGCGCCAGTGGCAGCGCGGATGGTGCGGGCGCGGCAGCGCGGCTCTATGCACCGGCGGACGTGGCGGTCGACGCAGCTGGCAACATCTACGTCGCCGACACCGACAATCATGCGATCCGCAAGGTGACCGCGGCCGGCGTGACCACGACGCTGGCGGGCCAGGCCGGCACGAGCGGCAGCGCCGACGGCACCGGTGCGGCGGCCCGCTTCAACCACCCGGCCGGCGTGGCCGTCGACAGTGCCGGCAATGTGTTTGTGGCCGACACCGACAACGCCACGATCCGCCAGATCACCCCGGCGGGCGTCGTGACGACGTTGGCCGGGCAGGCCGGCGCCACCGGCACTGTGGACGGGACCGGCGCGGCGGCCCGCTTCAACGGGCCGTCAGGTTTAACCGTGGATGCGAGCGGGACTGTCTTTGTCAGCGATACCCTGAACAACCGCATCCGCCGGGTCACCGCTGCCGGGGCGGTCACGACGCAGGCGGGCGCCGGCGGCCTGAGCGGCCCGCAGGGGCTGGCCCTTGATGGCGCGGGCAATCTCTACGTGGCCGACACCAACAGCCTGACCATCCGCAAGGTGGTGCTGGCGACGGGAACGGTGATCGTCTTCGCGGGTCAGGCGGGAGTTTCCGGCGGCACCGACGGATCAGCCACGCAGGCGCGGTTCAACTATCCGTGCGGCCTCGCGGCCGATGGCGCGGGCAATCTCTACGTGGCCGACACGGACAATCACACGGTCCGGCAGATCACGCCGGCCGGGGTCGTCAGTACAATCGCGGGAGACGCCGGGGCCTCCGGCAGCTCCGACGGGGTGGGCGCGGCGGCCCGGTTCTACCATCCGACGGGCATCGCGGTCAGCTCGGGTGGCGACGTCTATATCGCCGACACCGACAATCACACGCTACGCCTGGGCATCTTCCCGGCCGCTCCGGCCATCACGACGCAGCCGCAGAGTCAGACTGTGACGGCCGGTGGCAGCGTGCAGTTCTCCGTAACCGCGACCGGCAAGCCGACGCCGGCCTACCAATGGCTCGTCAACGGTGGCGCCATTAGCGGCGCCACCAGCAGCACTCTCAGTCTGACGAACGTCCAGGCGGGAAACGCCGGCAGCTACACGGTCACGGCGACGAACACTTCCGGCAGCACGACCAGCACAGCCGCAACCCTGACCGTCAACGCCGTGGTCCCGCCGCCCAGCGGCGGTGGGGGCGGTGGCGGGGGAGGCGGCGGGGGTGGCGCTCCGAGCGCGTGGTTCTGCGGCGCACTGCTGCTGCTCGCCGTGGGTCGTTGGTCGACACGGAGATCAACGGGGGCGTAGGGAACGCCGGGCGGGGCGCGCGACGCCGGCAGCTCGGGCGCTGGCGCTGTAAATGATTATAGCCGGCTGACTTTCGCATCATTTCACCGATCCAAGTTTGGTCTGGCGGCGATAGGGGCGTTCCTGTATCAACGACCTTTTTCCTCCATGAAGCACTTCCTCAAGGAGACTGACTTCAAAACGGCGGAGGTGGCCGATGTCTTCCGGCTCGCCCGGGAGTTCAAGCTCTCGCGCAGCGCGGATGGCGGGAACCCCCCGGTGCTCTCCGGGCAGACCTGGGCCCTCGTCTTCTCCAAGGCGAGCACGCGCACGCGGGTCTCCTTCGAAGTCGGCATCCATGAGCTGGGCGGGCACGCGCTCTTCCTGAACAAGAACGACCTCCATCTCGGCCGCAGCGAGTCGGTGGCCGACACCGCGCGGGTCCTGTCGCGGTTCGTGCACGGGCTGGTGGTGCGGACCTATGCCCACAACGATGTCGAGGAACTCGCGCGCTGCGGCAGCGTGCCGGTCGTCAATGCCCTCACGGACCTGCTGCATCCCTGCCAGGTCTACACCGACGCCTTCACCGCGGCGGAACGCTGGGCGGGTTCCCGGGCCGATCTGCTGCCCTCGCTGCGCGGCCGCAAGCTGGCGTTTCTGGGCGACACCCGGTTCAACATGGCCAATTCCTGGATCCTGGGCGGGGCGCTGTTCGGCATGAAGGTCGTCCTGGCCGGACCCAAGGGCTACGAGCCCGGCGGGGCGGTCGGCGCGCTGCTCAAGAGCGCGGGCCTGGCCACCGCCCACGAGTTCACCACCGATCCCTACGAGGCTGTCGACGGCGCCGACATCGTCTACACCGACGTCTGGACCAGCATGGGGCAGGAACTGGAGGCCCGGGAGCGCCGGCTCCAGATGCAGCCCTACGCGGTCACGGCCAGGCTGTTCGCCGCGGCCAAGCCGGATGCCCTCTTCATGCACTGCCTGCCGGCCCACCCAGGCGAGGAGGTCGAGCAGGCCGTGCTCGACAGCCCGCGCTCGATCGTGTTCGACCAGGCCGAGAACCGGCTGCACGTGCAGAAGGCGATTTTGGCCATCCTCGCGCAGGCGGCGAAATCCTGACCGGATCCGGGCGCGGGTTTTCCTTTGCAGGCCCGCCGCGCATTTGCTCACACTCCCTCGCGCATGAAAATCGTCCTCGCATACTCGGGCGGACTCGACACCTCCGTCATCGTCAAGTGGCTCCGGGAGACCTACGACGCCGAGATCATCACGTTTTCGGCCGACATCGGGCAGGAGGAGGAACTCCGGGGCCTGCCGCGCAAGGCCCGTGCGACCGGGGCCAGCCGGCATTACACCCTCGACCTGGTCGAGGAGTTCGCCCGCGACTTCATCTACCCGATGGTCCGGGCCAATGCGGTCTACGAAGGGCAGTACTACCTCGGCACCTCGATCGCGCGCCCGCTGATCGCCAAGGCGCAGATCGCCATCGCGCGCAAGGAACGGGCCGACACCGTGGCGCACGGCGCAACCGGCAAGGGCAACGACCAGTGCCGCTTCGAGTTCACCTACATGGCGCTGGCCCCCGACCTGGCCATCATCTCGCCGTGGAAGCTCGATGCGTTCCGCGCCCGGTTCCCCGGCCGGGCCGAGATGATCGCCTACTGCCGCAAGCACCGGATACCCGTCGAGGCCTCGCTGAAGAAGCCCTATTCGATGGATCGCAACCTCCTGCACATCTCGTACGAGGCCGGCATCCTCGAGGATCCCTGGTTCGACCCGACGACCCGGGCCAACAAGGGCATGTTCAAGCTGACGGCTTCGCCCGAGGATGCCCCGGACCGGCCGGAGTATCTCGATCTCGAGTTCGTCCGCGGCGACTGCGTGGCGGTGAACGGCCGGAAGCTCACGCCCGCCGGCGTGCTGCGCGCGCTTAACCGGCTCGGCGGACGGCACGGCATCGGCCGCGTCGACCTCGTCGAGAACCGCTATGTCGGCATGAAATCGCGCGGCGTCTACGAGACGCCCGGCGGCACCATCCTCATGCACGGCCACCGCCAGATGGAGTCCCTCACGCTCGACCGCGAGGTCATGCATCTGCGCGACTCGCTCATCCCGAAGTATGCGGAGCTCGTCTACTACGGCTACTGGTTCGCTCCCGAGCGCGAATGCCTGCAGGCCCTCGTGGATCGGAGCCAGCAGTTCGTCACCGGCACGGTCCGGCTCAAGCTCTACAAGGGCAACGTCATCACCTGCGGCCGCAAGTCGAAGTACTCGCTCTACGATCCGCACGTCGCCTCGATGGAGGGCGTCAAGAGCAGCTACAACCAGAACGACGCGACCGGCTTCATCCGGATCAACGGGCTGCGGCTGCGCGCCCGCCTGGCCGCCCAGGGCGGGCCGAAGCTCTGACGGGCTGTCCAAGGTTCTCCTTACAGGAGGCAGCAGCGACAGCAGAGGGATCGTGCCGGGATTTTGGAGCCGACCGGGGGCCGGCGCCGCGACTTGATCAACGATGGGACCGGATGCCGCCTTCCGGCTGGCGGGCATTCCCGCGATGAGACGAATGCGGACGATCGCGCGCCCCATCCCGTGCTTTTGGAAGTGAAACCGCGACGCCGCCCGGTCATGGTCAAGCTTTTCACATGAAGATCTCCCAGGTCGCCGCCCAGCTCTACACGGTGCGGGACCATCTCCGGGACGCGGCCGCGCTCGCCGCCACGGCGCGGAAGCTCCGCGGGATCGGCTACGAGGCCGTGCAGCTGAGCATGCTCGGGCCCATCCCGCCCGCGGAGGTCGTGCGGATCATGGCGGGCGAGGGCCTGGCCATCTGTTCGACCCATGAGCCCGCGGAGACGATTCTCGACGAGCCGGAGCGCGCGATCGACACCCTGCGGCAGCTCGGGTGCCGGCTCACCGCCTATCCCTTCCCGCAGGGCATCGACCTGGGGAGCGTGGACACGGTCGCCGCCTGGGTGCGCCGGCTCGACGCGGCGGGCGCCCGTTTCCGGGCGGCCGGCATCACCCTCGGCTATCACAACCACGACATCGAGTTTCGCCGGCTCGGCGCGGCGACCGTGCTCGACTACCTTTACGCCCACACCGCGCCGGACCATCTCGCCGGCGAGCCCGACACCTACTGGGTGCAGGCCGGCGGCGGCGACTGCGTCGAGTGGTGCCGCAAGCTCCGCGGGCGGATGCCGTTCATCCACCTGAAGGACTACGCGATGACGCCGGAGCGCCGGCCCGCGTTCGCCGAGATCGGCCGCGGCAACCTTCCCTTCGCGCGCATCATCGCCGAAGCCGAGCGATCGGGCTGCCAGTGGTTCATCGTCGAGCAGGACACCTGTCCCGGCGACCCGTTCGAGTCCCTCCGGATCAGCTTCGAGTACCTCAAGGCCAACCTGGCCGCCTGACCGCCACCCCCGCCATGTCCACCGACCGACCGTTCCTGTCCGACGACTTCCTCCTGACCACGGATTGGGCCCGCACGCTCTATTCCGAGCATGCGGCCGCCCAGCCGATCTTCGACTATCACTGCCACCTGCCGCCCGGCGAGATCGCCGCCAACCGGCGGTTTGAAAACCTCACGCGGGTCTGGCTGGCGGGCGACCACTACAAGTGGCGGGCGATGCGGGCCGACGGCGTGCCCGAGACCCTCATCACCGGCCGCGAGACGAGCGACTACGACAAGTTCCTCGCCTACGCGCGGACCGTGCCGCACCTCCTGCGCAATCCGCTGCACCACTGGTCCCATCTGGAGCTGCGCCGCTATTTCGGGATCGACCTGCTGATCAACGAGGCGAACGCGCCAAAGATCTGGGAGCTCGCCAACGCGAAGCTGCAGGAGCCCGCGCTCGCCGTCCACGGCATCCTCACCCGGTTCAAGGTGGCCGTGGTCTGCACCACCGACGATCCGGCCGACGACCTGGCGGAGCACCAGGCGATCCGGAAGTCGCCGCTGACCACCCGGGTGCACCCGGCCTTCCGCCCCGACAAGGCGCTGCTGGTCAGCAAGCCCGAGGCGTTCAACGCCTGGTGCGACCGGCTGGCGGCCCGGGCGAACATCGACGTCAAGGACCTGGGAAGCCTGCTCACCGCGCTCAAGCAGCGGCACGATTTCTTCCACGAACAGGGCAGCCGCCTCTCCGACCACGGTCTGGACTACATTCCCGCCGAGCCCTGCACCGAGCGCGAGGCCGCCGCGATCTTCGCGAAGGCGCGGGCCGGCACCGCGGCCACGCCGGCCCAATGGGCGAAATACGCCTCGTTCCTGATGCTTTTCTTCGGCCGCCTCGACGCCGCGCGCGGGTGGACCAAGCAGCTGCACCTCGGCGCGCTGCGCGACAACAACGCCCGCCTCCTCCGGACCATCGGCGCCGACGTCGGGGTCGATTCCATCGGCGACTTTCCCCAGGCCGCGTCGCTGTCCCGCTACCTCGGCCAGCTCGATGCGGAGAACGCGCTGCCCAAGATGGTGCTCTACAACGCCAACCCGGCTGACAACTACGTCTTCGCCACGATGACCGGCAATTTCCAGGACGGCAGCGTCGCCGGCAAGATCCAGTTCGGCAGCGGCTGGTGGTTCCTCGACCAGCGCGAGGGCATGGAATTGCAGATCAACGCGCTGTCCCAGCTCGGCCTGCTGAGCCGGTTCGTCGGCATGATCACGGATTCGCGGAGTTTCCTGAGCTACGTGCGCCACGAGTATTTCCGCCGCGTCCTGTGCTCCCTCCTCGGGGCGGACATCGCGGCGGGCCTGGTCACGGCCGACCGGGCGGCGGTCGGCGAGCTCGTGGAGAACGTCTGTTACCGGAACGCCGAGCGCTTTTTCGGACTCGAGGCCGGACGGTTCTAGGGCGGGCGATGGTTCGCCCATCGCGCATAGCAGCCGACGTGGGGAGGCTGGTCCCGGCACCTGAGACCGGATCCAGCCTCGTGACCTCGGCTGCTACGGGAGCCAAGCCGCCCGGCTAGAACAGCGAATTGGCGGCGACGCCCACGGCGGTGATCGGGCCCTGGTCGCTCAGGCTGTCGAGCGCACGATTGACCTTGCTCATCGTGCCCTGCGCCTCGCGGAAGAGCGAGTCGTCGCTGATGAGCCGGCCCAGCGTGCCCTGCCCGGAATTGAGCTTGTCGGACACCTCGCGGAGATTCTTCATCGCCGCGCGGATGTTGGCGCCGGCCTGTTCGTCATAGACGAGGGCCCCGAGCGCGCCGTTGCCGGATTTCACCTGGTCGACGAGCGACTGCGCGTTCGCGATGAACGTGCGCGCGTCGGTGGCCGCCCCCTTGATCTCGCCGATCGAGGCAAGCAGCTCGTCGTGCAGCTTCGGGTCGTTCACCAACCGTCCGAGCGTGCCGTCGCCCTCGCGGACCCGGGCGGTGATGGCCTGCAGGTTGTCGATCGTTTCCGTGAGCTTGGGGCCGTTGTCAGTGACCAGCTTGTCGAGGCGGGTGAAGAGACTGCCGTTGGGTCCGCCGCCCAGGCTCCGGCCGATCTCGGTGGCAACCTGCTCCAGGCGGTCGCCGAGGGAGCCGAGCTTGGCGATGACCTCGTTCATGTCGACGGTGTCGCGGGTCTTGATGTCGGCACCGGCCGCAAGGCGCGGGGCGGAGGGCGTGCCGACGGTGATCTCGAGATGGTTGGTGCCGAGCAGGCTCGACTGGGCCACCGTGGCGACGGCGTCGTTGGCAATCTGGACGTCCGGATCGATCGCCAGGACAGCCTCGGCGCGGCCGGCCGCCAGGCGGGTCTTGGACACGGAGCCGATGCGCACGCCGGCCATGAGGATGTCGTCGCCGTCGTGGAGACCCTTGAGGTTGGCAAAGCTCGCGATGAGCGTGTAGCCCTTGGGCCGGAAGACGCGGCCGCCGTTGAGCGACTCGTAGGTCACCCAGAGGAGGGCGAGTCCCAGGAGGAAGAAAAGGCCCACGCGGATGGTCAGCATGCGGTTATTCATGGTCGTTCTCCAGTTGTCGAAAGCGGGGATTCTTGAGATCGATGGTCGGAGTGAGGAAGTTGGCGATGGCCGGGTCGGCGGGATCCTTGAAGTCCTTCGGGGAGCCGGTGGCGCGAATGCGTCCGTCCATGAGGATGGCCATCCGGTCGGCGATGGCGAGGGCCAGCGAGCGATCGTGCGACACCACGATGGTGGTGACGGCGGTCTGCTCGCGGAGCGTGGCGATGATCTCGCTGATCGTGGCGGACATGACCGGGTCGAGTTCCGAGGTGGGCTCGTCGTAGAGAAGCAACTGCGGCTCCATCACCAGGGCCCGGGCGATGGCGACCCGCTTCTTCATGCCGCCCGAGAGTTCGGCGGGGAACTGGTCCACGGCCTTCTCCAGCGAGAGGATTTGCAGCGCGTGCATGACGCGCTCGCGGATGCCCGCCTCCCGGTCGACCCGGTGCTCGCGCAGGTAGAGCGCGAGGTTGTCGTAGACCGACATGGAATTGAACAGGGCGCCGGCCTGGAAGACGAGGGCGAGGTGCACGCGGTCGCGGGTGTCCGGGTCGGCGGCGTCGTACTCGCCGATGGTCACCTGTCCGCTGTCGGGCGACTCGAGGCCGGCGACGTGCTTGAGCAGGACGCTCTTGCCCGACCCGCTGGGGCCCATGATGACGAAGATCTCGCCGGGGCGGACCTGGAGGCTGACATCGTGGAGCACGGGCACGCCATCGAAGCTCTTGTTGAGCCGGTCGATGGTGACACCGAAGGTCTTGCCGGTGAAGGGAGTGGCGGTGTAGTCGGCCATGGCGGGTCAGAGGAGGACCTTGGTCACGAAGTAATCGAGGACCAGGATGAGGATGAGCGAGATGACGACGGCGCGGGTGACGGACGCGCCGATCTCGCGGGGGCCGCCGCGGGTGTTGAGGCCGACGTTGCAGCAGACGAGCGTGACGGCGAATCCGAAAACCTCGGCCTTGATCAGCCCGTCCCAGACGTCCTTCATGTCCATGAAGCGCTTGAGGGCGGCGAAATAGGCGTCGGGCTGGACGCTGATGAACCCGGTGTATTTGCAGACCAGGGCGCCGCCGAACCAGCCGCTGAGGTTGGCGATCATCGCCAGCACCGGCATCATGCAGAGGACGGCCGCGAGCCGCGGCAGCACGAGCATGCGTTCCGGCGGGATGTTCATGGTGACGAGCGCGTCGATCTCCTGGTACACCTTCATCGACGCCAGCTCCGCGGTGATGGCGGAGCCGACCCGGCCGGTCACGAGGATCGCGACCATCACGGGTCCCAGTTCCCGGACCATGGCGAGCCCGACGAGCGTGCCGATGAATTGTTTGGCCCCGAAGTTCTCCATGCTGTAGCCGCTCTGGAGGGCCAGGACGCTGCCGATGAAGAAGGTGAGGATGGTGACGATCGGCAGGGTCGTGT
>Ga0265334_10001497_pt1 | contig 11275 bp, 8 predicted proteins | sample 42023metaG_FD_192442 | JGI IMG/M metagenome (GOLD analysis project Ga0265334, IMG submission 192442) | Rhizosphere microbial communities from Carex aquatilis grown in University of Washington, Seatle, WA, United States - 4-20-23 metaG | ecosystem: Host-associated > Plants > Roots > Rhizosphere >...
AGAGCTCCGGCCTGGTCGCGGCGTCGATCGAGAGCGTGGGATTGGCCGGGGTGGACGTGGCGCCGCCGCGGACGAAATAGAACAAACGGGCCGCGCCTTCATCCTTCGACAAGCTCAGGATGAGGATTTACAAAACTCCTCATGCCGACCCTATCGAAGCATGAGAAAAACGGGTAGCACAGCATGGTTGCGATGCGCATTTGTTTCATCGGCGACAGTTTTGTCAGCGGCGCCTATGATTCGGAGTGCCTCGGCTGGGCCGGACGCATCTCGGCCGCCGCGCGTGCCCGCGGACACGATGTCAGCCCGTACAATCTCGGCATCCGCGGCGAGACCAGCGTGCAGATCGCGCGGCGCTGGCGGGTGGAGGCCGAGCCGCGTCAATCGCCGCAGCAGGAAGGGCGCCTTGTGTTCGAATTCGGCGTCAACGATGTACGCGAGGTGAACGGCAGACCGCAGCTCGAGTCCGCACAGTCACTCGCGGCCGCGCACGGGATGCTCTCCGCGGCAATCGCCTGGAAACCGACGCTGATGATCGGCCCGCCATCGGGATGCGACGAGCCGCGCAATGGACGCGTGGCCGCGTTGTCGGTGCAACTCGCGGAACTGTGCGACAGCCTTGGCGTGCCCTATTTCGATTCCTACACGCCGCTTATGGCATCGGCCATCTGGATGCCCTGCGTGGCAAGCGTGGACGGCACGCACCCATCGGCGGCCGGCTATGCCGAATGGGCGCGGCTGATCGATGAATGGCCCTCCTGGCGCGACTGGCTGCCTTAGACCCAAAATTCGCCGGGCCGCTCTCATCCGTGCTATCGTATGAGAGCGGAAAAACTGATGGGGCTCGCATGAGAAGCGGCGTCGCCTTTGTCGGTCTCATTTGTATCTTCGCAATGGCGCCGTTTGCGGCCGGCAGCGCCCCGGCCGCCGAAACCACGCCGGTCCCCGACCTTTCGGGTAGCTGGGCGCGCGTGACCTTCGCATATGAGTGGCCCCAATCGGGTCCGGGTCCGATCGGAAGCGTGAACGGACGGCGTGGCCTGGTCGGCAATTACAAGAGCCCCACCTTGAGACCCGAGGCCGCCGCGCTGGTGAAGCAGCGCGCCGAGACATTGCTCGCGGGTGCAGATTATCCCACACCCTCCAATCGCTGCCTGACGATGGTATCGCCCTATCTCATTCGGGTTCAGGAAGTGCAGGTGCTGCAGAAAGCCGACGAGGTGATCTTCCTGTATATGCAGGATCATCAGGTCCGCCGCGTGCGCCTGAACCGGCCGCATCCGGCGAACGTGCCGCCGAGCCTGTATGGCGATGCGGTCGGGCATTACGAGGGCGGCACCCTGGTGGTCGATACCGTCGGTGTCAAAGTGGGCGAGGTTCCGATTCTCGACATGTACGGCACGCCCTACAGCGAGGCGCTGCATGTCGTCGAGCGATACCGGCTGGTCGATTACGAGGCGGCCAAAGAAGCGCAGGCGAGGAATTTGCGCGATTCCGGCCCGGTCGCAACCGAGCAAGGCGCCTCGATCGATGAGGATTACAAAGGCAAAGGCCTTCAGGTGCAATTCACGGTCGAAGACAGGAACGTCTTCACCACGCCATGGTCGGCGGGCGCCACCTATCGCCGGGCAGCGGATTGGGTCGAGAATGTCTGCGCCGAGAACACGCATGAATACTACAACAACAGCGTGACCAAGGTGCCTGAGGCCGCTAAACCGGACTTCTGAGGAAGGAACGCATTCATGAGATTGCAGATCGCATTCGCGCTCGCGGCGGGGCTACTCGTGTCCGCCCCGGCGCCCGCAGCGCAGGCGCCACAGGGCCCGAAGGACGTCACCGTCACCGCCATACCGGGCGTGGTGGCGGCAGACGCGAAGTGGCGGAAATTCTGGGACGGACCCGACAATGCCGACGGCATCGTGGGTACGCCCGATGGCGGCGTCATCTTCGCGCAGCGGGAGGTCAACCGCGTGCGCAAGGTGGATGCGGACGGAAAATCTTCGATCCTGGTGGAGAACACCCACGGCGCCGGGTCGCTCGGGATCGATTATCAGGGCCGCATCCTGGCCGTGATGCGGGATCATCCATCCGTGGGATACCTCACGCCTGAGTTCAAAATCCTGACCGACAATTATCAGGGCACAGCGCTGAAAGGTGCGTCCGATCTGGTCGTCGAGAAACGGGGTGGCTTCTATTTCACCGAAAGCCGCCGGATGCCCACGCCGGGCGCCTATTATCTCGGCCCCGACGGCAAGATGTTCTTTTTCGGCGACGGAAGGCGCGCCAACGGTCTCGCACTCAGCCCCGACGAGAAGACGCTTTATCTGCCGAACCGGGAGAACATCGAGGCGTTCGATATCCTTCCGGACGGCACAGGCACAAATCTCCGAATCTTTGCGAAGCTTCAGGGCGAGGGGGTCGCCTCCGACGGGATGGCGGTGGATGCGGACGGCCGCATTTACGCGACAACCCGCATCGGCGTGCAGGTGATCAGTCCCAAGGGCGAGAACCTCGGCGTGATTCCCACACCGCGCGGGCCGACAAGCGTTGCGTTCTCCGGCCCCGACAAGAAGACGCTCTTCATCGTCACGCGGGGTGCGGTGGACGCAGCCGGGGCGGAACGTACCGAGCCAACGGCAAAGACGATATACGCTCTTCCGATGCTGGCTCAGGGCTTCAAGGGCCGCGCCAAATAGCCCGACGCCACACACCGTTGATGAAGATCAAAGCCGCAACGCGCACGCCATGCATTGGTGGTCAGGCTCATCTGGGGTCTTTGATCGATGGCGCGCGCCTTCCTTGTCGCGATATCGGCGATATCGCTGATGGCGGTTGCCGCCTGCGCGACTCATCCGGGCGAATTCGAACCGTTCCGCGAAGTATCCTGTTTCCAGGCCGCGCGCGTGTCGCTGACCGAGGCCATTGCCGCCGCTGAAGCCCGCGGCGGCAAGGCGCTCGACGCCGATTACCGCGAAGACGAGGAAATGGGATGTTTGACCAATGAACCGGGCGTCTATGACGTGACATTGCTCGACCGCGGGACAATTCGCGCCGTCAGCGTGGATGCGCGCTCGGGGGCGGTTGGGCCCCAGCCCGAGTCCACCGTGATGAATGCGCTCTTGGGAAGCGGACCACACGTTGAAGGCAGCCCCGCCGAAATGGCGCTCCTGATGCCCACGATGACGATGGGCATGACCGAGGCCATTCAGGCCGCCGAGCAGGACGGCGGCAAAGTCATGTCGGCCTGGATCGAGGCGAAGGACGGCAAGCCCGGCTACACGGTCAAGCTCGTTCAGTTGGGCCGGGTGCGCGTGGGCTGGGTGGCGTGCGGCTGAAGGGCGGCTTGCCGTCCCGGGTTGTAATTGGGAACGGACCAGACGGTTATCGGCATCGAGGAACGCGCGTCGTTCCAATCGGTGCGACAGATTGCGTACGCGCAGTGCGTACCGAATTGGTCTTGCTTGTGCTCCATGGATAAAGACCGCTTAGTGCGGCAATGACACGTTCGACCACCCAAGCCGACACTGTTTTCCGAATCCTGATCGCCCAAGCAGCCGTCGGCATCGTCGTCATAGACGCCCACGGCACCATCGTGATCTTCAATGGCGCTTGTGAGCGATTGTTCGGGTACAGCGCGGACGAGGTCCTTTCCCGCGACGTCAATCTGCTCATGCCCGAACCCTACTTCGAGGCTGAGGGTGAATATCTGGCCCGTCATTCCGACCCCGCCGAACGGCTCATCATAGCGGTGGGGCGCGATGTCGAAGGCCGCCGGAAGGACGGTTCCACGTTCCCCATGTATCTCTCGGTCGGCGAAGGCAGGCTGGATAACCAGAAAATCTATGTCGGCATCATCCATGATTGTACGTCCTATCGCGACGCGGCAGCCTTACTGCAAGAGCGCGAGGCACGCCTGCATTCGATCCTGGAAACCATTCCCGACGCCATGATCACGATCGACGAGAACGGCTCGATCGAATCCTTTAGTGCCGCCGCCACCAGGCTTTTCGGCTATGAGGCCGCGGAGGCGATCGGACAGAACGTGAAGATGCTCATGCCCGCGCCGTATCGCGAAGGGCATGACGGGCACCTTGCGCACTACAAACGGACCGGCGACAAACATATGCTCGGGGCCGGCCGCGTAATGATGATGGGTTTGAAAAAGGACGGCACCATTTTCCGGATGGAGCTTTCCGTGGGCGAAGTCTGGGTCGGAAAAAAGCGGCTCTTCACCGGCTTCATACACGACATCACCGAACGCCAAGCCGCAAAGCTCCGCTTCCAGGATCTGCAATCGGACTTGTGGCACGCCTCGCGCTTGAACGCGATGGGACAGCTGGCTTTGCATCTGGGGCATGAACTGAATCAACCGCTCACGGCGATCGGCAACTATGTCCGTGCCGCCATCCGCGTTCTGACGCGCGTCGAACATCCGGACGCGGCTAACATTCGGGAGCTGATGACAAAAGCCTCTGCCCAGGCCACGCGCGCAGGTGAAATCGTCCATCGCTCGCGCGCTTTCGTGGAAAAGCGCCAAACGATGCGTTCCAAGCAAAGCTTGAACAGGGTGGTCGAAGAAGCGATCGAATTGAGCATCGTCAACTCCACGGACACCGCTGTCACCGTGAAGACGGCATTCGATCCTTCGTTGCCCGATATTTCCGCCGACCGGGTCCAAATCCAGCAGGTGCTCGTCAACCTGATCCGCAACGCCGTCGAAGCGATGCATGAAATGCCGACTCGAATCCTGACGATAACCACCGCGCCCGATGGCGCCAAATGTCTTCAGGTCGCCGTATCCGATACCGGCCCCGGCCTTTCGAAGGAGGCGATGAGCAAATTGTTTCAGCCCTTCGTGACCACGAAGCCGAGCGGCATGGGTGTCGGCCTCTCGATCTGCAGCGGCATCATGGAGGCCCATGGAGGCCGCATATGGGCCGATGCCAACGCCGCCGGGGGGGCAACCTTTCACATCAGCTTGCCCATCGAACGTCGCGCGGGGTGATGCGCTACGCCGCGGCGACTTTGCGCGGGTTGTAATTGAGGATCGGCCCGAGCCAGCGTTCGCACTCCGCAAGCGTCCAGTTCTTGCGGCGGGCATAATCTTCCGCCTGGTCGCGCTCGATCTTGCCGACGCCGAAATAACGCGACTCCGGATGGCTGAGATAGAGGCCCGATACGGACGATCCCGGCCACATGGCGTAGCTTTCGGTCAGCTTCACGCCGATGGCGTTTTCCGCGTCCAGCAGGCGGAACAGGGTGCCTTTCTCCGTGTGATCGGGCTGCGCCGGATAACCCGGCGCGGGACGGATGCCCTGATAGGATTCCGCAATCAGAGCGTCATTGGGGAGAGCTTCGTCCGGCGCATAGGCCCAGAACTCCTTGCGCACCCGCTGATGCAGGCGTTCGGCAAAGGCTTCCGCCAGCCGGTCGGCAAGTGCCGAGAGCAGAATGGCGTTGTAATCGTCCTTGTCCGACTTGAAGCGCGCGGCAAAGGCCTCTTCTCCGATTCCCGTCGTGACCACGAAGGCGCCCACATGGTCTGGCTTTCCGATGCCGGCGGGAGCGACAAAATCGGCAAGCGCCAGATTGGGGGTCTCGCGCTCGCGCGCCACCTGCTGGCGCAGGGTGTGGAACACGCCAAGCTTGCGGTCCCGGTTTTCGTCTGTGTAAAGAACGATGTCGTCGCCTTCCGTTTCCGCGGGCCAGAAGCCGATTGCCGCGCGCGCCGTGAGCCATTTCTCCTCCACGATGCGCCTAAGCATCGCCTGGGCATCGGCGAAGAGCGAGCGCGCGGCCGCGCCCGATTTCGGATCCTCGAGAATGTCGGGATATTTCCCTTTCATCTCCCAGGCGTGGAAGAACGGCGACCAGTCGATATAGGGCGCCAATTCGCCGAGATCGTAAGCATCGAAGCTGCGGGTCCCGATGAAACGGGGAGCGGGCGGCGCATAGGACGCCCAGTCGGGCTGAAACCGGTTGGCCCGCGCCTGGCCCAGCGTCAGCCGCCGCTGGGGCCCGCGGGTTGCGTCGTGGGACGCGATGATGCGGGCATATTCGGCGCGCACATCGGTGATGACGGAAGCGCGCGTGTCCTTCGAGATCAGGCTCGCCACCACGCCCACCGCGCGCGAAGCATCGGTGACATAGACCGTCTGTCCGCGTGTGTAGTTGGGATGAATCTTCACCGCCGTATGCACGCGGCTGGTGGTTGCGCCTCCGATCAACAGCGGAATGTCGAAGCCTTCGCGCTCCATCTCGGCCGCGACATGGCACATCTCGTCCAGCGAAGGCGTGATCAGGCCGGACAGACCGATCACATCGGCCTTTCTCTCGCGCGCGGCTTCGAGAATGCGCGCGGACGGAACCATGACGCCCAGATCCTCGACCTCATAGCCGTTGCACTGCAGCACCACGCCGACGATGTTCTTGCCGATGTCGTGCACGTCGCCTTTGACGGTGGCCATGATGATGCGGCCCGCGGATTCGCGCTGCGCGCCTTCCTTCGCCGCTTCCATGAACGGGATGAGATAGGCGACGGCCTTCTTCATCACGCGCGCCGATTTCACCACCTGAGGCAGGAACATCTTGCCGCTGCCGAACAGGTCGCCGACCACGTTCATGCCGGTCATCAGCGGGCCTTCGATCACATCGAGCGGCTTCTTCGCACGGGCTCTGGCCTCCTCCACATCGTCCATTACGAAATCGGCGATGCCGTGCACCAGCGCGTGCGTCAGCCGCTCCTCGACGGGAAGCGCGCGCCAGGCGAGCGTGACTTCCGGGTCGGCCTCCGCGCCCGTCTTGCGGTATTTCTGCGCCAGCCCGAGCAGCCGCTCGGTCGCTTCGGGGCGGCGGTTGAACAGCACGTCCTCGATGCCATCGCGCAATTCGGAAGGAATGTCTTCATAGACGGGAAGCGCGCCGGCATTCACGATTCCCATGTCCATGCCGGCTTTGATCGCATGATAGAGAAAGATCGCGTGCATGGCCTCGCGCACGCGGTCATTGCCGCGGAACGAGAAAGAGAAATTGGAGACGCCGCCCGAAACATGCGCGAAGGGAAGCGCCTGGCGGATGCGCGTGGTCGCGTCGATATAAGCGCGGCCGTAATCGTTGTGCTCTTCGATGCCGGTGGCGACCGCGAAGATGTTGGGATCGAAGATGATGTCTTCGGGCGGGAAGCCGATGCGTTCGGTCAGGATTTCATAGGCGCGGCGGCAGATCGCGAATTTGCGGTCGGCGGTGTCGGCCTGCCCCTGCTCGTCGAACGCCATCACGACGACCGCGGCACCATAGCGGCGCACCTTCTCGGCCGCTGCGACGAAGGCCGCCTCGCCTTCCTTCAACGAGATGGAATTGACGATGGGCTTGCCCTGCACGCATTTCAGGCCCGCCTCGATCACGCTCCATTTGGAGGAATCGATCATCACCGGCACGCGCGAGATGTCGGGCTCGCCCGCCACGAGATTGAGGAAGCGCGCCATCGCGGCTTCCGAATCGATCAGCCCCTCGTCCATGTTGATGTCGATGATCTGGGCGCCCGATTCGACCTGGCCGCGTGCGATGTCGAGCGCGGCTTCGTAATCGTTGGCCGCGATCAATTTGCGGAATTTGGCCGAGCCCGTGATGTTGGTGCGCTCGCCGACATTGACGAAATTCGTCTCGGGCGTGAGCGTGAAGGCTTCGAGGCCGTAGAGGCGCAATTGCCGGGGCTTCTCGGGAACCTTGCGCGGCGGAATGCCGGCCACGGTTTCGACGAATGCGTGGATATGTTCGGGCGTCGTGCCGCAGCAGCCGCCGACGATGTTGACCAGCCCCTCCCGCGCGAATTCGCCGATATGGGCCGCCATGGAATCGGGCGTTTCGTCGTAGCCGCCGAACGCATTGGGAAGCCCGGCATTGGGATGCGCGCTCGTCAGCGTGTCGGCGATTTCGGCAAGGTCGGCGATATGAGGGCGCAGCTCCTTCGGGCCCAGCGCGCAGTTGAGCCCGATCGCGAACGAATTGGCATGGCGCAGCGAATGCCAGAACGCCTCGACCGTTTGGCCGGTCAGCGTGCGGCCGGAAAGATCGGTGATGGTGCCGGAGATCCACACCGGCAGGCGCTCGCCCAATTCGGCGAAGACGCCTTCGATGGCATAGATCGCGGCCTTGGCGTTCAATGTATCGAACACCGTCTCGACCATGATGAGATCGGCGCCGCCCTTGATGAGCGCGCGCGTCGCATCGGCATAGGTGGATGCGAGCGCGTCGAAGCTGGTGTTGCGAAATCCAGCGTCATTGACGTCGGGGGACAGCGAGGCGGTGCGGTTGGTGGGACCCAGCACGCCCGCCACGAAGCGCGGGCGGTCGGGGGTCGAGAACTCGTCGCAGACTTCGCGCGCGATGCGGGCCGCCGTCTCGTTCAACTCCGGCACCAGCGATTCCAGGCCGTAATCGGCTTGGCTGATGGAGGTGGAATTGAAGCTGTTGGATTCGACGATGTCGGCGCCCGCATGCAGATAGGCCCGCCCGATCTCGCGGATCACGTCGGGCTGGGTCAGCACCAGAAGATCGTTGTTGCCCTTCAGGTCCCGGGGGGAATCGGCAAAACGCTTGCCCCTGAAATCGCGCTCCGAGAGCCGGTAATTCTGGATCATCACGCCCCAAGCGCCGTCGAGCACCAGGATGCGCTCGCGCGCGGTGCGCGTCAGCCATTCCAGCCGTTTGATGCGGGCGAGGTTCATGCCGCCACCGGGTTTTGCACCGGCGCCTTGATGCCGAGCATGTTGCACACGGCGAAGGTCAGTTCCGCCTGGTTCAGCGTGTAGAAATGGAACTGGTCGAACCCTTCGGCTTTCAGCGCGCGCACCTGGTCCACCAGGACAGCGGACGCAACCAGTTTGCGGCTTTCCAGATCGTCGTCGAGCCCCGCGTAATGCGCCGCCAGCCAATCGGGCACCGACGCGCCGCAGCGTTTTGCCATGCGCGATACGCCCTTGAAATTCGTTGTCGGCATCAGGCCGGGCACGATGGGGACATCGATCCCCGCCTTCAGCGCGCGCTCGCGGAAACGGGGAAACAGCTCCGTCTCGAAGGCGAATTGGGTGATCGCGCGCGTGGCGCCCGCGTCCACTTTCGCCTTCAGCACGCCGATGTCCCATTCTTCCGAAGGCGAATCGGGATGCTTCTCAGGATAGGCCGAAACGCTGATTTCGAAGGGCGCAATGGCGCGGATGGCGGCCACCAGCTCGGCGGTCGAACCGTACCCTTCGCCATGGGGAGCATAGGGCTGGCCCGGCTCCGGCATGTCGCCGCGGAGCGCCACGATATGGCGTACGCCTGCGTCCCAATAATCTCGGATGACAGCGTTCACCGCCTCCTTGGGTGCACCCACACAGGTCAGATGCGCCGCCGGTTTCAGCTCGGTCTCCTCGACAAGACGCTTGACGGTTGCGTGCGTGCGGTCGCGCGTGGAGCCGCCCGCGCCATAGGTAACCGAGACGAAATGGGGTTTGAGCGGCGCGAGCCGCCGGATGGCGTTCCACAATTGGGTTTCCATCTCGGCCGTTTTCGGCGGAAAGAATTCGAACGACACCGCACGCGTGCCGGCCAGCGGATTTGAACTCATGTCACGGCCTCGATCTTCTTGCTCCGCGCGGCCGAAACGCCGGGGGCTTCCGCAACCCAGACCATCACGGTCAAGGCTTCCATGCCCGAGCGCGGGGAAAGCGATTCCACGGCCACGGGCTTTGCGCCGACCGCCTTGAACCAGCCCTGGACTTCGGCGTCGGAAAATCCGAGGCGGCGGTGCGCGTGCTCGCTCCTCAGGAATTCCAGCTCATGCGGCGCGAAATCGGCGATCAGAACGCGGCCTCCCGGTCTCAGCACCCGCATCGCCTCGCGCAAGGCGGCCGGCGGATCGTCGAGGAAATGCAGCACCTGATGGAACAGCACGGCGTCGAAACCGCCCGCAGCGCTGCCGTCGGCAAAGGGGAGCCGGTACACGTCGCCCCGGCGCACCTGGCAATTGAAGATGCCGGCGCGGGACAGCCGGTCGCGGGCGATGGCCAGCATCTCCGGGCTCATGTCCAGCCCGAGCCCCCGTTTGATGTGGGGCGCCAGCAATTCCAGCATCCGCCCGGTTCCGGTGCCGGCATCCAGCACGGAATCGAGGGGTTCGCGCCCGAGCAGCCGCACAATAGCCGCCTCCACGTCGCCTTCGGGCACATGGAGGGAGCGGATGCGTTCCCATTGCGCCGCGTTGGCGCCGAAATAATCCGCGGCTTCCCGTGCCCGCTGGCTGCGGACCTGGGCGAACCGGCGCCTGTCGTCGATCAGCACGGGATCGGTCTCGACCTCGGCAAGGCGCGGCAATGCCCGCAAAAGCTCGGCGGCTTCGGCCGAATCCGCGGCCCGATAGAACACCCAGGCCCCTTCCTTGAACCGTTCCAGCAGCCCCGCGTCGCAGAGCAGCTTCAAATGCCGGCTGACCCGCGGCTGGCTCTGGCCCAGGATTTCGGTGAGCTCGCTCACCGTCAGCTCGGCCTTGTCCAGCAGCAGAAGCAGGCGCAGCCGGGTACCGTCACCGGCCGCCCGCAACATGCCCAGAAGCTTTTCCATATGCCCGCCATCAGTCTTCGATTGCACATAAACATATCTTTATATGATTATGCAATCTCGAAATCAGCAGTAAAAAACGGGGCATTAAAAAATCGGAATGCGGTTCGTCAATCTTCCACCAAGCCCTGTATGCTAAATTTTGGTTACCAAAGTACGGATTCGCCGTTTCCAATCGTGCCTGACCGCGGCTTTACACGGATCGATTTCAAGAAGATGCGTATCGACAAAGGGTTAATGGTAGCCGTGGTGGCGGCAATCCTCACCTCGGGGTGCGCGGCGTTGCCGCCCGGAGGCCCGCAGGACATCAACGATCCATTCGAGCCGGTCAACCGGCTGACGTTCGACACCACACTAGCGGTCGACAAGGGAGTCTTCCGCCCGACAGCGATCGCCTACCGCCGGATCGTCCCCGAACCGCTGCGGGATTCGGTCCGGAATTTTCTCAACAATCTGGATTCGCCGATCATTCTCGCCAACGACGTGCTTCAGGGCGAAACGAACCGGGCGGGCATCACCCTGATCCGCGCAGGGGTCAACACCACTTTCGGCCTCGGCGGTCTCCTCGATGTCGCCTCCCGCTGGGGCTACATGCGCCATTACGAGGATTTCGGGCAGACTCTGGCCGTCTGGGGCGTGGGGGAAGGACCCTATCTGTTCGTGCCCCTGCTCGGCC
>Ga0265334_10001499_pt1 | contig 11273 bp, 8 predicted proteins | sample 42023metaG_FD_192442 | JGI IMG/M metagenome (GOLD analysis project Ga0265334, IMG submission 192442) | Rhizosphere microbial communities from Carex aquatilis grown in University of Washington, Seatle, WA, United States - 4-20-23 metaG | ecosystem: Host-associated > Plants > Roots > Rhizosphere >...
GCCGGGCGACGGCAAGATCTTCATCACCGAGGTCAAGGAAGCCGTCCGGGTCCGGACCGGCGAGCGGGGCGAAGAGGTGGTGGCCTGGGTCCCCCCGGAAAAAAGCCCCTCGAAAAAATCAAAAAATAGCGCCTCAGGGACGTCACGGCGGTAAAAAGACCGCTGTCGAGCCACCTATGAATATCTGTCCTGTTCGGTCTTCCCGACCGACCTTGGGTCCACGTGAGGCTTGGGGGCCTTTATTCGACGGCGGATTCGCCGGAGGTCCCGCTTTCCCGTCAGGAATGGGGCTCCACCGCCACGAATGGGTTGTCCCCTGCTCAAAACCGATTTTTCGGGTTCCTTAAAGCCTTCCGGGACGTCCCGCGCTCCAAACCGAGCGCCGGACCTTTTGACCCAAACCAGGAAACATGTTCCCTGAGGCCTAATCCGTCTTCAGTCGATACCCCACCCCGGCCTCGGTGATGAGGTACCTTGGCCGAGCGGGGTTCTCTTCGAGCTTCAACCGGAGTTGGTGGATGTAGATCCGGAGATAATGCGTCGAATCACCCCCCGCCGGGCCCCAAATATCCCCTAAAAGGGTTTTCCAGGTGACCACCTTCCCGGCGTGGTGGACCAGGATCTCCAGCAGGTTGTACTCGATGGGCGTCAGGTGGACTTCCTGGCCCTTGGCGAAGACCCGGCGCATCTCCCGGTCCACTTTCAGTTCCCCCGTGGTGAAAACCTTCTCGGGTTCCACGGCGTTCGAGGGTCGCCGATGCCGGAGCGCCACCTTGATCCGGGAATGGAGTTCCCCCACGCTGAAGGGTTTGGTGAGGTAATCGTCCGAACCCGAATCCAGCGCCCTGATCTTGTCCTCGTCCTTGCCCCGGGCGGACAGGACGATGATCGGGGCCGTGCTCCAGGTCCGGTACCTCCGGATCAACTCCAGGCCGTCCATATCGGGCAGGCCCAGGTCCAGCAGGGTCACGTCGGGTTCGTGGGTTGAGGCCAGGTAAAGGCCTTCCCGGCCGGTGGCCGATTCGACCACCTTGTAATCCAGGCCCTCCAGCGTGAGCCGGATGAACTTCCGGATGTGCTCCTCGTCCTCGATGACCAATATTGTTCTGTGTCCGTTTTCCATGTCAGGCGTCCTTCGCGATCAGAAGTCCATCTCCGGGCTCCAACGGGACCGTGAAGTGGAAGGTGGCTCCCCCCTCCGGACGGTTTTGGACCCCGATCCGGCCGCCGTGAGCCTCCACGATGCAACGGCAAATAGCCAAACCAAGCCCCACCCCGCCCATCCCCGCGGCCGTGGAGCCACGTTGAAACTTTTCGAAGATCCGTTCCTCGTCCCCCGGTTCGATCCCGGGCCCCCGGTCGGAGACCTCCACCCGCAACGAGTCCCCCAGTGATCGCGCCGAAACCCCCAAGGAAGCGTGGGCCGGGGTGTATTTCAAGGCGTTGTCGATCAGGTTGATGAACAATTGCTCCATGAGGACGCTGTCCAGGGGCACCATGGGAAGTTCTTCCGGCAGGTCGATGGACAGGAGCCTATCCCCCAAACGCTTATCCAGCCTGGACAAGGCGGCCCCCAGGATTTCCTCGAGCGGCTGGAGCTCCCTCTTAAGGAGGATTCGGTCCGTGCTGAGGCGGGTCATTTCCAGGAGGTTGCTCAACAGGTGGTTCAAGCGTTCAGATTCATCGTAGATGTTCTGGACGAGTTCGCGGCTGGAGTCGTCGGCCAGTCGGCCGCCCCGCTCCAGTAAGCTGCTCGCGGAACCCGTAATGACCGCGAGGGGCGTGCGAAAGTCATGGGACACCGAGCTCAATAGTCCGTTGCGGAGCTGCTCGGTCTCGACGCGCAACCTGGAGCGCCTGGTTTCCTCGGCGAGGCGCGCGTACTCCATGGAAGCGCCGATTTGGTTGGCGAGGGACTGGAGGAAGTGCCGTTGTTCCGGCGCGGGGACCCGATCGGAGTCCCGGGAAAGGATCCCCAAAACACCCACGGGCCTGCCCGAGACCATGAGCGGAAGGAAATAGGACTCGGCCGCGGGAAAGATACCGGTCCCCCGTCCCGCGACGGAACCGGTCCGGAAGACCCAGTCGGCGGTTTGTTCATCCAGGGAACCCCGTGGAACCGACATCCAGGGCCCGCCCCGGACCTCCAAGCGGCCCTCGGGACCCGGTAGGAGGATGCTCGTGCGGCATCCCATGATCCGGTCGAGGTTCCGGACGGCTGTCCCCAACAACGGCAAGGGATCCTGGTTCGCGGCCAGCTCGCAGCTCAGGGTGTACAAGGCGGTGGCCATGGAACCCCGGACCCTCGCCTCGGTGTTTTGGCGCCGGTTCCTTTCCATCATCGCGCTGAACGCCGATGTGACCGCGGTGAGGACCAGGAGGGTGATGAGGTATTGGGAATCGGTGGCGGCGAAGGTAAACCGGGGCGGGACGATGAAGAAGTCGAAACTGAGGATCCCGAGGACGCAGGTGGTGAGGGAGGGCCCTTGCCCCGAGCGGAACGCCACGAAGAGGATTCCGATAAGGTAGATCATCAGGATGTTCGTCGGCGCCAGGAAACCGATGCAAACCCAGCCCAGGAGGTTGCAGGTCACTAGGACCGCCAAGGCGTGGCCATATGACTTCCAGCGGTGGTCCGCGATCCCCGATTCGAGACGGCCCCCCCAAACCATTCCGGCGCTCAGAGGGCCGTCGGGTCTTTGATCCATCATGTTGTCCTCCAGCCCTTCCCCGTCCAATCACCCATGAACCGGTCAGAAACGGAAACACCGAGTGGGATCTACTCATGTCGGCCATTGGGATTTCATCTTCCAAGAGCAAATCCCGGGCCAAACCATCCGGACGAAGCCTCGGAAACCCCGGGTTCTTCACGGGTTCAAATGACCATGAGGTTCAATTATGTAGACATATCCCATTACGGCATACGCCTACACAAATCAGCGTAAAAAAACAGTAAGGACGCACCATTCCATTCGCCGATTTTTTTCCCAGGGGAGGCCCATCCGCCACCCATCCGTAAAAAATAAGTTAAGGGAAATTCATGCCGTCCTCGGATCGACTCGGCCGGATCACGCCCGGGGCCCCGACGACGTCACTGGATCGCGGCCGCCTGAGCCGAGTGAATCGTTATCACCCTGTCCCGCCCGGAAGGATTCGGCTTGTTCCCGATCGCGGCCGCCGCCCCGCCCATACCGTAAAAAAACAATTAAGGCCCATCCCATGGCACCGGGTTTGCACTTGTGTCCCGCGTGTTTCGTTACAGATTCATTTCAACCAGGAGGTGTTCCATGTTTAAGATTTTCAAGGGGACCCGGCGGGAGGCGCCGGACCAGGAGAGGGGGAACCTGATCGCCAGGTTCCTCAAGAAGATGCGGGACCCGGCGGAACGGAAATATTTCTACACCATCCTCGCCGGGAAAGCCCTCGGTCTCGCGCTCTTTTTCATTATGGCGACGGCTGTGACGACCTACTTCTTTGGGTCGAAGGCACACGCCGACAGCGGCGCCGTGACGGCCACGACGGCGGCCCCGGCCGCCGCCGCGCCGGCTCCGGCGGCCGCGCCCGCCCCGGCGGCGCCGGCCCCGGGTTCACCCCCCGCGGTCCCGGCGGTCATGGACCAGGTCAACGCGATGAACACCCTCTGGACGCTCGTCGCGGCCTTCCTGGTCTTCTTCATGCAGGCCGGGTTCATGATGCTGGAGGCCGGTTTCGCCCGGACGAGGGAGACGGTGAACGTCCTCCTCGAGGGGATCGTCGACACGGCCCTTTGCGGCATCCTGTTCTGGGCCTTCGGCTTCGCCTGGATGTTCGGCGCGGGCAACGGATTCATCGGGAACCAGTACTACTTCCTGATGAACACCCCGGCGACCTACGGGTCCACCGGCGTGGCCATGCTGGCCTACTGGCTCTTCCAGTTCGCCTTCGCGGACACCTGCTCCACGATCACCTCGGGCGCCATGGTGGGGCGGACCGGGTTCGTGGGTGACCTGCTGTACAGCCTGGGAGTGAGCGGGTTCATCTACCCGATCTTCGGCCATTGGGCTTGGGGCCCGGACGGCTGGTTGAACACCATCCACCCCGCCGCTTTCCATGATTTCGCCGGCTCGACGGTGGTGCACACCATCGGCGGGATGGTCGCCTTGACGGGCGCCATCGTTCTGGGACCCCGGATCGGCCGCAAGTTCAAGCGGGACGGCGGCGGCCCAATGCCCGGCCATAACATGACCATCGCCGCGGTGGGCGGCGTGATCCTGTGGTTCGGTTGGTACGGCTTCAACCCCGGCAGCACCTTGTCGGCCCTGGACGCCCAGGGTTGCGCCCGGGTCGCGGCCAACACCACCCTGGCCGCATGCTCGGGCGCCCTGGGGGCCCTCTTCTTCATGTTCCTGCGGACCAAGATCTGGGACGCCGGCATCACGGTGAACGGCTTCCTGGCGGGCCTGGTGGCCATCACCTGTCCCTGCTATTGGGTCTCCCCGTTCGGGGCCATCATGATCGGCCTCATCGCCGCGGTGGTCTGCATCTACGCGATCGACCTGTTGGAGTACCTTCGGATCGATGACCCCGTCGGGGCCTGGCCCGTCCACGGCGCCTGCGGCATCTGGGGCACGATCAGCCTAGGGCTCTTCGCCACCGGCGAGTTCGGGGCCCCGAGCCCCACGGGGGCGGACACCTCGGCGGGAGCCCTGGTGAAGGGCCTTTTTTACGGCGGCGGGACCGACCAATTGGTCGCCCAGATCATCGGCAACGCGGCCATCGGCCTGGCGGCCCTCGCGGCCGGGTTCGTCCTGATGTACCTGGTGAACCTGACTGGCACGCTCCGGGTCTCCAAGGCCGGCGAGTTGGAGGGCCTGGACGTCCATGAACACGGTGGCACGGCGTACCCCGAGCTCGAATAGCGAATACCTGGAGGGGGCGGCTTTGCCCGCCCCCCCTACTTGAACGGAGGACTTAAATGAAAAAGATCGAAGCCATCATCCGGCCCCAGGACCTGGAGCCGCTCCGCATACACCTCGAGAACATCGGGTATCCCGGGTTGATGATCACCGAGATCGTGGGGCACGGCAAGCAGGGCGGCGTGACCCACCAATGGCGGGGCAACCAGTACAAGACGTCCTTCATCCCGAAGGTCAAGGTGGAGATCGTGGTGCAGGACAAGCAGGTGGACAAGTTGACCGAGGGCATCATCGAGGTGTGCAACTCGGGGAAGGTGGGCGACGGCAAGATCTTCATCTATGACGTCGCCGACGCCATCCGGATCCGTACCAAGGAGACGGGCAACAAGGCCATCGAGTAGCGCGCCCACCCGCCCCTCGGGGCCGGGCTGGAGTCCGGGGCTGGGAAGGTCGCGACCCAAGCGCGATCGACCAAGCCCCGGATCTTTTTTGTCAGGCCCAAGCGGGCTTCCCGTCCGAAATCCATTCCAGGTAAAACCCTATGACCCCCGAACCCTCCAAAACCCAGGCCGTCAAGGTCCATCGGCTCGGCTGGATCCTGGTCTTCGCCGTCGTTTACGCCGACATCGGCACCTCGGTCTTCTACGTCCCGGGCATCCTGTACCTGTCCATCGGCAACCTGGCCACCTTGGCCCAAATCATCACCGCGGTGGTTTTCGTGGCCATCGCCCGGAAATATGTCGAGATCTGCGCCCGTTGCCCCGACGGCGGCGGGGTGGTTTCGGTCACCCGCCAGGCCTTTTCGGCCCTGGATATCCTCCCCCTCGTGGGGGGCGCCCTCATCACGGTGGATTACTTCCTCACCTCGGCCATCTCGGGCGTCTCGGGGATGTACTACCTGGCCAACCTGTTCAAGCGGAAGGAGTTCTTCCCACCCGTCTTGACCGACGCCATGGGGGACCCCCGGGAACTGGTCGTGGCCATGACGATCGTACTGTTGGTCGTCCTGATGTTCATCAACATGATGGGGGTCCGGGAATCCGCCTCGGTGACCTCGACCTTCGCGGTCTACGAGATCGGGGCCATCCTGGCCCTGGTGGGGACCGGGGTCCTTTGGGTCACGCGGAGGGGGGATTGGACCCTCCTGGTCCGCGAGGTCTTCCACCCGGACCACAACATGGAGCCCCTGACCCTGGCCGCCGGGTACGCCACCACCTGGCTGGCCTTCTCGGGGCTGGAGTCTGCGGCCCAACTCTCGGGCGCCATGAAGGCGCCGGTCCGGGCCACGGCCTCGAGGGCCATGTGGTGGATCATCGGGGCCGTGGTGCTGTTGTCGCCGCTTTTGACCGCCTTTGCCCTCCATATCCTTCCGGAGGCGGTCAAGCGTGGCGACCCCGAGGCCCTTCTGTCGTCCCTGGCCTTCCAGTTGGGCGGACCGTTCCTGGGCATCGCGGTGGTCGTGGCGGCCGCCGTCCTCCTCTTCATGGCCTGCAACACGGCCATCGTGGGCAACTACCACGTCAATGTGCGCCTCGCGGATTTGGGCTTCCTGCCGACGTTCCTCCGGAAGCTCCATCCCCGGTTGGGCACCCCGTACCTTTCCATCATCGCCTCGGCTTTAGTGCCGATCGTCATCGTCATCGCCGTGAATGGGTCCGTCGAGGTCCTTGGGGACCTCTACGCCTTCGGCCTCTTGGGGACTTTGACGATCTCCTCGGCGGCGGTGGACCGCCTTCGGTGGCGGGACGGCCAACGGGGCCTTTCCTTCTGGCTCGGCCTGCTGACCACCTTCGCCGTGGGGGCGGCTTGGTTCATCAACATGATCCAAAAACCCCTGGCGCTCCTCTTCGGCGGCGTCCTCACGGCGGTCATCGTGACGGTCGGGGTCCTGCACCGGGCCGGGGCCCTCCGGCGGGCGGAGGAGGCCTTCCTGAAGGCCGAAGACCTGGCCGCGGACCTCCCCGAGGCGGAGGACCTCCTGACGCTGGATGAGGCCATTGAGGCGTCGTGGATGGAAAACTCCTCGATCCTGGTGGCGGTGAGGTACCTGAATCCCCGGGTGCTGGACGAGGTGGTCACCCACGCGGTGGGGATGCGCCAGAAGAACGTTTACGTGGTCTTCGTCGACGAGACGCCCGGCCTTTACGTCCCCTTCGAGATGAAGCCCTCGGCGGATTCCATCTCCACCCTCCGGGAATGCTGCGAATACCTCCGGTCCAGGGACATGAACGGCATCCCGGTCTGGCGGCTGGCCGAGGACGCGGGTTATTCCCTGGCGGACGCCGCGAAGTCCCTCAAGGTGAAGGCGGTGTTCGTCGGGTCCACCCAGCGCACCTTCTTTTGGCGCATGGTGAAGGGCCGGATGCTCAAGCGCCTCGCCGAGCTCCTGCCGGAGGAGTGCAACCTGCTCGTCGTCGGATAGGGACCTTGGACCCAGGTACCCGCGAAGCGGCTCCAGGTTCCCATGGGGCGGTTGAAAACGACTGGAACTGGGTTTAGCCCATTCAGAACCGGGAACGATCCAGCCCCTGGAACGGGTTCCCGGAAATCCACGGCACTCGCACAATTCCCCCGCGGTTCGGTTTTCATGGGAGCCATGACGTACATCGGTAACGCGCCAAATTTCATGGTGAAGTCCATCGCCGAGCACGCCAAAATTAATAGGCCAAGCTTTGGTGGGTATCTTCTATGGTCTCTCGCGGTCCTGATTCCCCTCTTGGTCTTGGAAACCCTGCTTTTCCTCCCTCCCGGTTGAACTTGGCCCCGCCCATGGTTCCCGGTTTGAAACGGTAATATCTACACAAATGTAGTTATCGGTACATTTCTTGACGATTTATTTACACATACGATTGTGTCATATCACCGGTTTTACCGCGCTTCCATCCAACCAGCGTCAAGATCCCGTAAATATCAATCCAGGCCGCCTTTTTCGCCGGGTGCCGTTCAAGCGGGTCCCCTTCCGTCGTCCACACCCGGTCGCGAACCCCTGGCACAACCATTGCTCTAGGGGGGGCCGTTGCCGAAAAACTCTTGGGAGGTTTGCAATGGGTAAATCGATTGAGTCCAGCGGGGCGACCACCGTCGCCCGAACATTGGATTGGAAGGGGGCGGCCACCAACGCCATGGCCCTGATCGCCCCCGGGGCCTTCCTGTGGATCACCTACCAGCTTCAGGCCGCCGCCTCGGACCCGAGCGGCGCCTCGGTGGCCAACGACATGTGGGCGGGCATCGTGGCCGCCGTGGTGTTGGCGCTCCTGACGGCCCTGTCCTACGCCGAACTGGCGAAGATCTACCCGGAGGCCGGGTTCGCCAGCTGCGTCTACTTCGCCGAGAAGGCCTTCATCGACGACAGCGGCGACAAGCGCCCGGGGCCTTCATCCTTCGCCCGGGTCGCCAAGCTCGTCACCGGCTGGGCCGCCCACCTGTTCTATTGGGTCTATCCCGGCGTCATGGTGGCCTTCATGGCCATCCTGGTGGGCTATGTCTTCACCGCCACGACCGGCAAGACCATGACCATGATGTGGCAGTTGGTGGTGGCCTGGGTCTTCGCCATCAGCGTGGGCTACATCGCCTTCAAGGGCGTGCAGGGTTCCACCAAGATGAACTTCTGGAGCAACATCGTCCAGTGGACGACCCTCGTGATCTTCAGCGGCCTAGCCATCTGGTACCGGATCGCGAACCCCGAGGGAGCCCAGCATTGGGCCTTCAGCGGCCCGGTCGACATCGTGTCCTTCCACGCGATCAAGGGCGTTTTGGTGCAGTCCACCATCGCGATCCTGATCCTGGTCGGCTTCGAGTCCTCCACGGCCCTGTCCGCCGAGACCAAGGAGCCCGAGAAGAACATCCCCAAGGCCATCATGGTGGCCCTGGTGGTGCAGTGCATCTTCGCGTACTTCCTCGAGTACTTCGCCGCCAACATGATGGTGAGCGAGAAGCTGACGGGTTCCGTGGCCGTCCCGGCCGTCGCGGCCGTCCCGGCCGTGGCCGCCGTGGCCGCCACCGCCACGACGCCGGCTGTGGCCGCCGTAGCCGCCGTGGCCGCTTCCCCCGCCACGACCAAGCTCGTGATGGGTATGGACGCCCTGGTGGCCTCCAGCGCCCCGATCGGCGACATGGCGAAATTGCTCGGTGACCACCTGCTGGGCGGCATCGGCAACATCCTCATGCTGACCATGGCCGCCACCGTGGCCATCGCGGTCATCGGAACGACCCTGGCCTGCATGAACACCGCCGTGCGCGTGACGTTCGGCATGGCGGAGGACCGGGAACTGCCCTCGATGCTGGGCTACATGCACGCGAAGAACGCCTCGCCGCACACGGCCATCTGGGCCCTGGTGGCCGTCTCCTGCGTCATCGCCACCATCGGCGTGCAGTCCGTCGTGGGCCTGACCGGCATCACCCTGGCCTCGAACTTCGGGACCTTCGTGCTCTACGCCGCGGTCTGCGTCTGGACCTTCATCGCCTACCGCAAGCGCAAGGACTACAGCGCCCTAAAGCACCTGGTGATCCCCTTCATGGGCTTCGTGCTGAACATCCTGATGTGCGCGGCCATCATCTACCTCTACACCATCGGCAACGACGACGCGAAGAACGAGGCGAAGATCTGCTTCTACATCGCCGGCGGTTGGGCCATGGTGAGCTTCCTGTACGTGATGTTCACGACGGTGAAGAAGAACTACGGCATGAAGATGATCTCGGCCATCATCCGGCCCGAGAGCCTGGACCCGCTGGTGGATGCCCTCCACGGCGAGGAGCTGATCCAGGGCATGACCGTCACCGATGTCCGCGGGTTCGGCCGGCAGCGCGGCGGCAAGGCCCACGACATGCAGGCCGATAAGATCAAGTTCCTGCCCAAGACGCGGGTGGACATCGTGGTGAACGACTGGGATGTCCCCCACATCATGGACGTCATGCAGACCATCCTGAACACCGGGAAGGCGGGCGACGGCAAGATCTTCGTGCTGGACGCCAAGGAGACCCTCCGGGTCCGTACCGGGGAGGCCGGCATCAAGGCGGTGTAAAAGGATCATGAGGCGAAAGGCCCGGTCCCCATGCGGGGGCCGGGCCTTTTTTATGGCCAAAAACGACCCCAGTCCATCAAGGGAACGCCCCAACGGGGAAGCGCCGGCCTTGCGTTCAACCCGGGACCCCCGATAAGATGCGCTTCTTCAAGCCCAACACCACCCGCCACCGGCCCCCCGGGACGCGGGAGAGCGAGATGAGACCCATGGCCCAGCCAGAGACCTCCAACGTCTTCGTTTACGGCACCTATATGAAGGATTGCGTCCGCCACATCCAGATCCAGCAGGAAGTCACCAGCTGGGGCCGGGCCGAGATCATCGGCAAGCTTTACCAGATCCCGACGGGGGCCCCCCTGGTGGTGGAGGAAACCCCGGTGGCGGCTCCGGTCGCCACCGCGGCGGCGGCCCCAACCGCCACGGCTACGGCTCCCGCCCCCACCGCGCCCCCTCCGGCGCCCAGCAAGGTGTATGGCGAGGTCATGACCTTCCAAAACATGGATTCCGTCCTGGATACGATCGACGCCCACGAGGGCTACCTACCGGGAAACGTCGAGAACAGCCGCATGATCCGCAAGGTCGTGGAAGTGACCCTGACCTCCACCGGCGAGAAGATCAAGGCCTACGCCTGGTTCTTCCCGAAGGAAAAGTTCAACCCGAAGAACATGTTCGCCGTCCATTGCCACGGCGGCGACTGGCGCAAGTTCGTAATGATGCCGCGCTATGACGGCTATCAGCACTGACCTCGGTAGACCGACCCCCCGGTCCTCCGGGGGGTTTTTTTATTTTCCCCCAGGAAACCCAGGCGCGGTCCCCCTATCATTTCCCCGATCCCAACGATAAGGTGAGTGAGTGATCCTCCAAACCGGCGTCCTTTATTTCGGCTATTTGGCCTGGGGCTGTTTTGTCCTGCTCCCCCTGGTAAAACTCCAGGAGGTCGGACAGGGCTTTTACCGCTTCTTCGCGTGGTTCAGCGCCTTCGTGATGTTTTTCGCCCTCGGCGGGATGGTCTTCCTCGGGGATTCCCTGCCGTCCCAATTGCGATCCGCCCAGCCGGCCGCCCTGGCCTTCACCTTTGTCCTGGTTGTCTACGCCCTCGCGCTCCGGGCCCGTTCGATCACGCTCCTGCGGGTCCTCTACGCCGCGGCCTCCCTCACGGGTTTCGCCGCGACCTGCGCCCTCCCGCTTCAGGGGGCCGCCGGGACCCCTTGGCTCCTCCTGCGAGCCATCACGGCCTCCCTGACCCTCGGTTCCGGCGTCCTCGCCATGATGTTGGGCCATTGGTACCTGACGGTCCCCAAACTGTCGATCGATCCCTTGAAGCGCTATTCGGGCCTCTATATCCTGTTCACGGTCCTGA
>Ga0265334_10001501_pt1 | contig 11265 bp, 7 predicted proteins | sample 42023metaG_FD_192442 | JGI IMG/M metagenome (GOLD analysis project Ga0265334, IMG submission 192442) | Rhizosphere microbial communities from Carex aquatilis grown in University of Washington, Seatle, WA, United States - 4-20-23 metaG | ecosystem: Host-associated > Plants > Roots > Rhizosphere >...
ATCGCGACGAGGCGCTTGCCGAACGCAAACCGCTCGCGCACCGGGAGCGTCAAATCACGAAGCTGGACGAGCACGCTGCGCGGCCGCGCCTGCGATAGCAATTGCTCGATCCGTTCTTCCCAGACGTCCATTGGCGCAACGGTCGTGTCCGTGATGACCATCAACGCGGGCGGCGGTTCGTCGATCAAGTACCGCCGCGTCATCGTCCCTTGGCCGAAGTGCCCGCGTCCGTCGCACCGAGCTCGTCCTTCGCCTGGATCGCGAAGCGGCTATTCGGATACCGCTCCACGAGATACGACAATGTATCGCGGTACGCCCGCTGTTCACCGCGCGCCTTGAACCGCGTCGCAAGATCGTAGAGCGCGTCCGGCGGCGTCTCGTAACGCCGCAGATCCGGCTCCGGCTCTCGGGAGCACTGGAGCGGCGCGTGCGCGAGCAGCGCGGTGCCGACGAGAACGAGGAGACCGCGCACGGCTACTCGCGCTTCGTGATGGTGTACTTCACGGGCACCTTGTTGATCTCGACGGCGTCCTTCGCTTCGCCTTCGCGGAAGTCGACGGCGAGGACTTCTTTCGAGATGGCGTCGCGGTGCTCTTCGAGGGCCTTGCGGACGGTGTCGTCGCTGCAGGACCAGGCCACGGTGATGCGGTCGCTCACCTCGAAACCGGCGTCCTTGCGGGCGCTCTGCAGGAGGCTGACGAGCTCACGGGCGATGCCTTCGCGCTCCAGGGCGGCGTCGATCTTCGTGTCGAGCGCGACGGTGATCTTGCCGTCGGTGGCGACGGCGGATTCGCCCTTCGAGGTGCGCTGGAGGAGCACGTCGTCGAGGGTGAGGGCAACGCCTGCGACGATGACGGAGCCGCCTTTCTCCAGCTCGGTGACCTGCGCGAGGGTCCACGTCTCGAGGGCTTCGCCGACTTCCTTCAGCTTGGGGCCGAGGCGCTTGCCGAGCGTCTTGAAGTTGGGCTTCACGGTGACGGTGGCGAAGGCGCTCTCGTCGGCGGTGACGGCGACGTCCTTCACGTTGATCTCGTCGGCGATGAGGGCGGCGGAGGCGAGGACGGCGTCGCGGACCGCCGGATCGCGATGCACGACGGTGAGGCGGGGGAGGGGCTGGCGGACCTTGAGCTTGTGGTCCTCGCGCACCTTCCGGCCCAGGGTGACGACGTCGCGCGTGATGGCCATGCGCGCTTCGAGGGCGCGGTCGATGAGGCGCTCGTCGGCTTGCGGATAATCGCTGAAGTGGACGCTGGCGGGCGCCGCGGCGTCGAGCGGGCGGACGAGCTTCTGGTACACCGTCTCGGTGAGGAACGGCATGAAGGGCGCGAGCACCTTCGCGAAGGTCACGAGCGTGGTGTAGAGCGTGGCGTAGCCGCTCGACTTGTCCTGGTCGTCCTCGCCCTTCCAGAAGCGGGGTCGCGAGCGGCGAACGAACCAGTTCGTGAGGTCGTCGATGAAGGCGACGAGGCGTGGCACGACGTTGTAGAGGCGGTAGCCTTCCATCTCCACGTTCACGTCGTGCACGAGGCTCTGCAGCACGCTGAGCATCCAGCGGTCGATGTCGGGGCGCTTCGACGGCTCCGGCGCCTGCCACGTGCGCGGGTCGTAGCCGTCGACGACGGCGTACGTGGTGAAGAAGCTGAGAGCATTCCAGTAAGGGAGCACCACTGTGCGCACGATCTCCCGGAGGCCGCGCTCGGAGAAGCGGAGCGGCTCGCCTCGCACGACTGGAGAGTCGATCATGTAGGCGCGCAGGGCGTCGGCGCCGTGCGTGGAGATGACGATGTTCGGATCGGGGTAGTTCTTCTTGCTCTTCGACATCTTCTGGCCGTCTTCGGCCAGGATGAGCCCATTCACGACGACGTTGCGGAACGGCGACCGGTCGAAGAGCGACACGCCGAGGACGAGCAGCGTGTAGAACCAGCCGCGCGTCTGATCGAGGCCCTCCGCGATGAAGTGCGCGGGGAAGAACGCATCGAGCTCGTCCTTCCGCTCGAACGGATAGTGCTGCTGTGCGTAGGGCATCGCGCCCGACTCGAACCAGCAATCCAGGACCTCCGGCGTGCGGCGGTAGGTCTTGCCGTCCTTCTTGACGAGCACCTCGTCGACGATGTGCTTGTGCAGATCCGTGATGCGCACGCCGCTCAGGAGCTCGAGCTCGTCGATGGACCCGACGCAGATCCGGTCGGTCGAGTCTTCCTCGTTCACCCAGATGGGCAGGCACGAGCCCCAGAAGCGATTGCGACTGATGTTCCAGTCGTTCGCGTCCCGGAGCCAGTTGCCGAAGCGGTTCTCGCCGACCGCACGCGGTACCCAGTTCACCGTCGCGTTCGCGGCGGAGAGCTCCTCGCGCCGGTCCGAGACCTGCACGTACCAGGCGTCGATGGCGCGGTAGATGAGCGGTGTGTCGGTGCGGGGGCAGAAGGGATAGCTGTGCATCAGCACGTCCTGGTGGACGAGCTTGCCCTCGGCTTTCAGCTTCTTGATGATGCCGCGGTCGGCGTCCTTGCACTGCTCGCCGGCGAAGTCGGTCACCGCCGCCGTGAAGCGCGCCTCCGTGTCGAGCGGATCGACGAGCTCGATGCCGGCAGCGCGGCACACGCGGAAGTCGTCCTCGCCGTACGCCGGCGCCAGGTGCACGATGCCGGTGCCGTCCTCCGTGGTGACGAAGTCGTCGGACAGGACGATGAAGCTCTTCGGGTGGTCCTTGAAGTAGGGGAAGAGCGGCTCGTAGCGAAGGTCCGTGAGCGCCGCGCCCTTGAACCGCGAGAGGATCTCGTACTCGGAGCCCTTCGGGTAATACGAGGGCAGGCGCGCCTCCGCGAGCACGTAGATGGCGTGCGCCTGTGGGTCGCGAACGACGACGTAGTCGACGTCCGGTCCGACCGCGAGTGCGAGGTTCGAGGGAAGCGTCCACGGGGTGGTCGTCCACGCGACGAAGTAGAGCGGCAGCTCGCCGGGCACGCCGAGCAGGTCGCGCCCGTGCGTCACGCGAAACCGCACGGTGATCGCGGGATCCTGGACGTCCTTGTAGTTGCTGTTCGCCTCGAAGTTCGAGAGCGGCGTCCCGAGCTTCCAGCTGTAAGGCATGATCCGGTAAGACTTGTAGACGCGCCCGAGATCCCACAGCCGCTTGAAGGCCCACCAGACGGACTCCATGAACGATGGGTCCATGGTCTTGTAGTCGTCGTCGAAGTCGACCCACCGCCCCATGCGGGTAACCGTCTTGCGCCACTCCGCGACGTACCCGTCGACCATCGAGCGGCACTTCTCGTTGAACGCACCGACGCCGTGCGCAAGGATCTCGGTGCGCCCCGCCAGTCCGAGTGCATCCTGCGCGAGGGCCTCGATGGGAAGCCCGTGGCAATCCCAGCCGAACCGCCGCTCGACGTAGCGCCCGCGCATGTTCCAGTAGCGCGGAACGATGTCCTTGATCGTCCCCGCGAGCAGATGCCCGTAGTGCGGAGCACCCGTCGCGAACGGCGGCCCGTCGTAGAACACGAAGGACTCGCCGCCCTTGCGACGCCGGTTCGATTCCTGAAAAGCGTCGAGGGTCTCCCACAGCCGGATGACCTCCTGCTCGAGGGCAGGGAAGTCGGCTTGAGGAGAGACCTTCTCGAAGGGGGACGTGGCGGCCATCAGAGGGTGGCTAATAGCGCACCCTGTGGTGCCCCGCGAGAACGCCGTATTCCGACGCTACGGCTGCCCCCGTAAGCGTGCCCGTGCCCGTGCCCGTGCCCGAAATCGCAGCAAGGAAGCTTCCTGCTGTCGGCCGCCCGCGCCGCGCCCCTGACGTTCCCGCGAGCTGCGACGAGGGGCGTCTCGTCGACGCATGCTGCTGAAGGACGAATCGGGTCCGATGCCCGCGCCGTCGCGACGCGCGAGGTGCCCGCGCCGCCGTTTGTTCCCGCGCCGCCAGCGCGAGGTGCCCGCGCCGCGCGAGGTGCCGCCGCGCCGCGCGAGGTGCCCGCGCCGCCGTTGCGACGAAGCCGTTCGCGCGCCGCCGTTGCGACACTGACGTGGCCGCGCGCCGCCGTTGCGACGAGGCCGTTCGCGCGCCGCCGTTGCGACGAAGCCGTTCGCGCGCCGCCGTTGCGACACTGGCGTGGTCGCGCGCCAACGTGCCGCCGTTCAAGGCATGAATGGCAGCATGTGCGGGACGGCGGACACGACGCGGATGCGTCGACGCTTCGCCACGCGCAGGGCGGGTCCGAACGCGCGCCGCTCGCTTGTGCAGTGGGCACACCCTCGCGCACTTGCTTCGCATCGTGCAGCGGCGCGCAAGTACGTGACAACTGGAGCGGTCGTTTTTCCGAATGCGTTTCGAATGATGATTGTTGTTGACACGATCTTCGGCGTGCTCGGCGCGGGGCCGAGGAGTCTCGCCAGGCAGGCGCTGCGCGGCTCGACGTCAGCGCTGGCGACGCTTCGGCGCTCTGGGCGAGCGCGCAGTCGGTCTGCACGGCGAAAGGCGCGCTGCGCGCCGCTACGAAGGATAGAGATCAGCGTGCTAGTGATGAACGCATGACGGGGACGATTTTAGGGGCGAGCATGGTTTCGACCGAGAAGAATGACTGGGTGCAGGCGCACGAAGTACTGTCGCGCCTGGCAAAGGAGCGCGCCGCGGCGGATGCGGAGGAAGGTCGCTGGTTGCTTGCTGCGTTGCGGTCGGCGGCGCATGTGCATCTTGGCTACGGAAGCTTCGGGGAGTACGTGGAACGGCTGTTCGGCTACAAGCCACGCTCCACGCAAGAGAAGCTGCGCGTGGCCGAGGCGCTCGAGGCGCTTCCGGAAGTCGCCCGGGCGCTCGAGACGGGCTGGCTGAGCTGGTCCGCCGCTCGCGAGCTCACGCGAGTCGCCGTCGCCGAGACCGAGCGTGACTGGCTCGAGATTGCCAGTGGCAAGACCGTGCACCAGCAGGAAGCTCTCGTGGCTGGGAAGAGCCAGGGGGACAGGCCCGCCTCCACGAGCGAACCTGATTCGACGCGCCACGTCCTGCGCTTCGAGGTGGCGTCGGAAACGCTGGCGCTCTTCCGTGAGGCGATGAACAAGCTCAAAAGGAGCAGCGCGCCGCTCGACGACGACGCGGCGCTCATGCTGATGGCCCGCCATCTTCTCGTTGGTCCGGGCGATGACGGACGAGCGAGCTATCAGATCGCGCTCTCCGTCTGCCGGGAATGCGGCAGGGGGCGCCAGCAAGCGAGCGGAGAGCTAGTTGCCGTGGGTGCAGATGTCGTCGCGATGGCGGAGTGTGACGGGCAACACCTGGGTCCTGTCGCGGCTCCCGTCACAAGCGAAAGCCCCGTCACAAGCGAAAGCCCCGTCACAAGCGAAAGCCCCGCCGCAAACGAGAGACCGGCGTCCAGCGAACGCGCCCACGTGGGCGCTCGTGCGAAGCAAACCGTCACTCCTGCAATGCGTCGAGCCGTGCTGCGTCGCGATCATCATGAGTGCGTCGTTCCTGGATGTCGTAACGCGGTGTTTCTGGATCTTCATCACGTCGAGCTCCGCTCCGAAGGCGGTCGGAACGTGGCTGACAACTGATCACGCTTTGTGGCGCGCATCATCGCGCAGCGCATCGCGGTGAGCTCGTCATCGAGGGAAGCGTGTCCGCTGGCGTTCGCTTCCGGGGCGCCGACGGCCGGGACTACGGGCAGGAGCTGGACCCACGGGTGGCCGAGATTCGAGCCAAGGCCTTCTCCGCGTTGCGACGGCTCGGCTTTCGAGAAGGCGACATTCGGCGAGTGCTGGCCGGGTCGTGCGCTCGAGAGGCGAACATCGAGCGCGTCGTGCGGGACGCTTTGGCCAAGCCGACCGCGCCGCGCGCCCATGCTTGAACGCGCACGATCGGCGAAAGCCGCTTTTCGATGCAGCTCCTGACGCCGAGCCCGTGCGCGTGGGTACCCGAACTCCGAAGCCGAAGCACTGTGCTGTCCGCACGCGACGCTGCCGTCTGCCCGCGACGCTGCCGACTCGGCCGACGACGCTGCGACGTCCCCACGTCAGAGATGCATCACAGCGACACCATCTCCGCTGACGTTCCCGCGTGAGAACGTCATATCAAATCCGCACTAGCAAACCTGTCGACTTGCGTTCGACGGTTCCGGTGCGCGCTACTGTGTCGGCGCGGTGCCGCCCATTGCGGGGACGCAGGCGGGGGCGACGCACTGGAAGCCGGGGTTGCAGTCGGCGTTGCTCTGGCAGGGCCATGCGCAGCGGCCGACCTGCGTGTTGCAACGATGCGAGAGGCACGTGGCGTCCGTCTGGCAGGGGAACGCCATCGCTGCAGGGGTCGACATGGTGCCAGCAGGGGCCGGTGCGGTCGGTGCGGGCTGCTGCGGGTAACCGGGCTGCTGCGGATAGCCGGGCTGCTGACCGTAACCGGGCTGCTGCGGATAGCCGGGCTGCTGACCGTAACCGGGTTGCTGCTGCGGGTAGCCAGGCTGCTGCGGATAGCCGGGCTGCTGCGGATAGCCGGGCTGCTGCGGATAGCCGGGCTGCTGGCCATAGCCGGGCTGGCCGTACGCGGGTTGCTGCGGGTAGCCACCTTGCGCCGGTTGCGCGGTGTCGTCGTTCTTCTTGCAGGCGGAGATCACGAATGCAGGCACGACGATGGAAATGGCAATTACCGAATGAGCCTTGAGCATGAAAATCCTCGTTTCGCGAGGTTAGCACCGGCAAAGGAGGCAATACATCGGTAAGTCGAGGTGCGCATCATGGTAGGGTCTCGCTCTGGCTTTCATGAGCAGGAAGGCAGAGCCGGGGGAGCTTCTCGGGGACGAGCCGGTGGAACGGCTCGAAGCGGTCATTCAAGCCGCCCTCCGTCGCAAGCCTTCACAGGAGGCGAAGCTCGCCGGTGCGTTTCGCGCGCTCGCGCCGTACTCGGCTCGGCTGGTCAAGCTGCTCGGGCACACCGTCGAAACCTTGGTGAAGAGGGCGTCGTTCGATCGCCCGCTGTACGCCGGCACGGTGCGGGCGCTCGCCGACATAGATCCGCAGGCCGCCGCGACGGAGCTCGAGCGCGCCCTCGCCGGCGAGGAAGCGGGAGGGCTCGCCACGCTGAGCGCGGCGTGCTGTCTCGCGAGCGCCCGGCTCGCCGAGCCGCTCGCGAAGGTGGCGAGCTCGCGTCACCCGCACCTCGCGTTCGCGGCGGAAGTGGCGCGCATCGCGCGCTCGGAGTCGGGCGGCGAGCATATCGCGTCGCTCGCGCCGAAGATCAAGGAGAGCCACCGCATCGCACTCTGCGTCGACGTGTTCGTGCCGCTGCTGCGCTGCCCGGCGTTGCCGCAGGCGATCGCTCCGGCGCTCGGTGTGCTCCGCGATGCAGAACGTCACCTCGGGCGCTGGCTGGTCTTCGGAGAGATCGCCGTTCGCGCCGGCGACGCGACGCCGCTGGTGGAGGCGCGAGATCGCGCGAGCGCCGGCCCTTCCAGCGCTCGCGCGGCGTGGGCGCTGGTGGCGTGGGCGCTCGAGGGCAACGCCGCGCATCCGTCGGTGCGGCCCACCGTAGAGCTCGTTTCCCGGCTCTCCGACCGTCCGAGCGCCGACCGAGATCCGTCGTTCCTCTATCGCCTCGCGGAGGCGCGGGTTCCATCGGCGCGGCCAATGCTGGAGAGCCTCGCCCGCGGTCCGCTGCGCACGGACGTCGCCATGCGTTCGGCCATGTATCTCGCGCGTGACCACCGGCGTGACGACCTGAAGAACGCGCTCGGCGCGATCGCCGACAATCCGCGCCACGACGGCCTGCGCGGCTTCGCTGCAGCGGCGCTGTACGATCTCGGCGAGCGTGACCACCCGGCTGCTCTGAGCCTTTCGCTCGTGCAGAGCCGACAGATCGCGACGGCCGCCTGGGGGGCGCTCTTGCGCGCCGCGAAGGCTGGAGCCATAGATAGACTGGTGTCGGAGCCCAACTACCGTCAGGTGCAGCTCGGGTGGCTCGAGTGAGGGCATCCGCTGCTCGGGCCCTCGTGCTCGTGGCAGCGGCTTGCTTCGTTCAGCCGGCGCTTGCGGCTCCCGACGTCCCTTCGGCCGTCGCGCAGAGCACGCCGCTCCGGCTCTACGCCGACACGGACGACGACGACGACGACGGCGTCGAGGATCGCGCGAGCGTGACGCCCTGGGCGGCACACGACGTGTACTTCGTCGACGCGGGTCGGACCCCGCTTCGTCTCACGGCCGTCACGGGCTCTGCCGTTCGCGTCTTCTCCGATCACGCCGTGCTCGCGCCGCCTCTCGCCGCGTCTGCTCCGCCGCTTTCGCGCGTGGGCTTGCAGGGGGTGGCCGCGGGGACGGCGAGCATGACGTTCGGCGCCGCCCGCTATGACGTCGTGGTGTGCGAGGTGCTCGCGAGAGAGTCGACGGGTAGCTTCGTCAATCTCGCGACGTCGCATGCGTCCCTGTCGCGCACCTTGCCTCCTTCCCTGGCCACGCAAGTGGACGGATCTTCGGATCTCGATGCGGTCACCTGGCAAGCGCGCTGCCCGCGGGATTTTCTGCCGTCCTCGCTGTCGATCGTGTCGCTCGACCCGGGGGGCACCGCTATCGATCATCTGCGGGACCTCGCGCTCACCAAGGTGGCGTGCGCGGCGGGCACGCCGGCCGAGCTCGATTGCGCGGAGACGGTGCCGATCCGCGCCGTATCGGACACGGTGGATCGCATGCACCCCGCCGCGCTCGGCCGCTCGCTGCGGGCGGAGGTCGGTGGTCGCTTCGTCGTGTCGGCGGCGGCGCACAAGGCCGCGAGCATTCGCGTCGGCGGCCCGCGCAAGACGGCGCTCGGGTCGTTCGATCGCTTCAGCGCGAAGCTCAGGGTCCACGTCCTCCGCGCTTCCGCCGCGGGGCAGAGCGCCGTGGGAGGTGACGAGCACGGCGCGGTCGTCGTGGCCCGTCACGAGGCGCGCACGGCGAGCCAGCTCTGGGGGCAGTGCGGGATCCACTTCGGGCGCGAGGAGCCGCTCCACGTGGAGATCGTCGATCCCCCGGGGCCGTACCTGCTCGCCGTCGGGTGCGAGGTGGGCCTGCCGGCAAGCGGAGGCGGTATCGCGTTCCTGGCGGAGGGCAAGCCGATCCACGTGTCGACGCACGCCGGGGACTCGCCGGTCGCCGTGGCGCATGCCGTGGCGCATGCCGTGGAGGCCGCGGGCCTCCGCGCGGTGGTGAGCCCGAATTCGCGCATCTCGTTCGGCGCGGGTCGTACCGCGGACGTGCTCGTCCGGCGTCCGGACGGCACGCTCGGTACGCTCACGGCGCTCGGAGGCGAGCCACTGTCGTCGGATCGTACCCTCGGCGTCTGCATCGGTGACACCGAGCTCGACGACGGCCTCAATCACTTCGACGACCTCGACGCCGTCGCCGGCACGCTGGAGGAGCGCGCCCTCGTGAAGGCCTATCAGGACGACGATCCCGCCACCGTGGACGTCTTCATCGTGCCCAGCTTCTCGAAGACGGGGCGCATCGGCGAGTCGTTCATCGACACGGACGGCTCCGGGATCCAGAACGTCGTCATCGTCGATCGAGCCGGGATCCGCGCCGGTGTACGCTCGTACGCGCTCGCCCACGAGCTCGGTCACATCCTGCTCGACATGCCGGGCCACCCCGACGACTTCGGCGTCGATCAGCCGTGGATGCTCATGGACGCCGACGCGACCGATGGCAGCATCTTCGGCCCGCGCCGGCTCTCCGTCGACGACTGCGAGCGGGCCCTGCGCGAGAGCGGCCCCCGGGCCCTCGTGCCGTTGCTCGAGCCGTGGCCTCTCTATCAGACGCGCGTGCGCGCGAAGTCCACCGGGAAGGCCCCGTAGCACGCCAGTCAGAAGGCGCGGCGCGACGACCCCTGCCGCGTCAGCCGCGCTGCAGCGACGCGGGTATCTCGGATCTCATCCGTTCTATCACCGTCGCAATTCCGAAGCGCCGGAGCAGACCCTCGGGCAGGGCAGCGCCTGGCAGCACGCCGTTCTGCATGAGCAATTCCGAGGTCAGCACGTTGGCGACGCGCACCGCGGTGCCGGTATCGAGACCTTCGCCATCGCGCCACGGGTCGTGGTGGCGCGCGACCGCGTCGATGATCTCGTGAGGGAGCCCCCAGAGGCCGAGGAGATACGCTCCCACCTCTGCGTGGGTCACGCCGAGGCGCTCGCGCTCGACCTCGTGCACGGGGATCCGGCGCTCCGCAGCGACGGTCAGGTTCACCGCGTGATCGGCGGGCATGCGGCTCAGCAGGGCGAGCGAACCGACGTCGAGCAGCAAGGCCGCGGTCGCGGCAGCATCGGCCCGCAAAGGGTCGTCGAAGAGCTTGCGCGCGACGCGGGCTCTGAGCAGGGAGCGCTCCTTCTCGCGTTCAACCCTGGTCGGATCGGCGCTGCCGAATTTGTGAAACAGGGACTCGGCGAGCACCAGGCTCTTCATCGTGCCGATGCCCAGGTAGCTGACGGCCTGGCCCACGTTGACCATGGAGCGAGACAGGCCGAAGAAGGACGAGTTCACGAGCTGTAGCACCTTCGCCGCCATGCCCGGATCGTCCTCGATGATGCGCGCGACTGCGCCGACGGACACCTCCGCATCGGCCAGGGCTCGATTCAGAGCGAGGTACGCCTGCGGCAGGCTCGGCAAGGTCTCGAGCGAGCCGACGCAGCTCCGCAGCCGATCGGAGCCGAGCCACTGGTGGAGCTCGATTGCCTGCGTGATGGTGGCCTCCAGCGTCCTCGAGTCGCATGGCTTCGTGAGAAAGCGGTGCGCGACCGATGCAGCGCGAACGGCCGCGCTCTCGTCCATCTGACCGGAGAGGATGATCCGCACCGCCTCCGGGCGGAGCACAGCGACGCGCCCGAGCAGCTCGGCCCCATCCATGCCGGGCATGCGCATGTCGGAGACCACGACGTCGACGCGGAAGGCCTCGAGCTGCTCGATTGCTCCCTTGCCACCCTCGACGAACGACATATCCCAGACCTTGCGCTTGCTGCGAAGGCCCAGGCGAAGCCCGTCGAGCACGCGGGGCTCGTCATCGACGAAGACGATCCGGATTGTCATGAGGCGTCTTGCTCGGTGACCGGGAGCCGAACGAAGAACATCGTGCCCTCGCCGGGCCTCGATTCGAACGTCAGCTCTCCGCGGTGCTTGTCCGACACGATGGAGCGCGCAATCGCGAGCCCCTGGCCGGTGCCGGAACCTACCGGCTTGGTGGTGAAGAACGGCTCGAAGATCCGCGCCGCGTTCTGCTCGGAGATGCCGCAGCCGTTGTCGCCGACCGAGATGAGTACGCTCGCGATT
>Ga0265334_10001503_pt1 | contig 11261 bp, 8 predicted proteins | sample 42023metaG_FD_192442 | JGI IMG/M metagenome (GOLD analysis project Ga0265334, IMG submission 192442) | Rhizosphere microbial communities from Carex aquatilis grown in University of Washington, Seatle, WA, United States - 4-20-23 metaG | ecosystem: Host-associated > Plants > Roots > Rhizosphere >...
CGAGCTAGCTCTCGGTGAGCACTTCGACGTGGTGGTGCTGGCGCTGCCCATCGGCGTGCTGCCTGCGCACTGCGCGCGCATCATCGAACAGCAGCCCACGTGGCGCGACATGGTGGGCGCGCTCCGAGCCGTCGAGACGCAGAGCCTCAGGCTCTGGTTCCGTCCGGACCTCGCGGGGCTCGGGTGGCCCTACGAGCCGCCGATCGTGTCGGGCTACGCGAAGCCGTTCAGCACGTGGGAGGACGACAGCCATCTCTCGACGGTGGAAGCGTGGCCAACGGGCAGCGCGCCCGGTGCGCTCGCCTCCGTGTTCGGCGCGCTCGCCGCCAAGTGGCCTCCGCCTGGCCCCGCCGACGCGGGGTACCCCGAGCGCCAGCGTAACGCGATGATCGAGAACTCGAAGCGATGGCTGCAGACGAGCGCCGGCGATCTGTGGAAAGGCGCCGCGAGCGCGACCAACCCGCACGGCCTCGATTTCGACAAGCTCGTCGACCTCGAGAACCGGAAGGGCGAAGCGCGCCTCGGGTTCCAGACCTTCCGCGCGAACTCGGGCCCCATCGAGGCGTACACGATGGCCACCGCCGGGACCCTCCGCTATCGGCTTCGCACCGACGAGTCGGGCTACGAGAACATGTATCTGGCGGGAGACTGGGTCAGGAACGGCGTCGGCATCGGCGCGGTGGAGGGCGCCATCGTCAGCGGGCTCCAGGCGTCACGAGCGATCAGCGGGCATCCTGCCCACATCCCGAACGAAGAGCGCGAGCTCTGAGCGGCGGCGCGTGCCGTCAGGGCTTCTGACCGTTGGGCGCCCGGCGTGAATTGGCGGCGTACGGGTAAGTGCTCCCGCTCTGATTCGGGGAAGCATTCGTGCCGGATTGACCGTCGATACTGTAGCACTGCGTTCCATACTTCGGACCCGACTGGCAGTACGTGCCGCCAGGGCCGCAGGACGGGAGGAGCGCCGCAGCGAGAAGAGCGAGCGCGACGGTGGCCAGTGAAATATGTTGCCGGCGAGCCACAGCCTGGTGTGCCGCACGCGCCACGGTGACTCGACGAACGCAGCGCGACGCAAGAGTGGAAGACGACATGACGCTGCCCAAAGCACGCGGCGTGCCGCGCCGTCAGGCAAAGACATCAGCTAAACGAGCGAGACCTTCGCTGAGCAGTGAAAGCACGACGAGCACGCCTGCCATCCAGACGAGCCCCAGGGCGAACCCCACGAAGGTGCGCCGGGTGCGCACGAAGTGCACCGGGATGCACAGGGGCCCGAAGGCGACCACGGCGCTCCAGAAGCTCGCCTCGTTCCAGGCCCGCGCATGGAGCCTCGGGGGTAGCCGGCGCATGTCCCGCCGCACGACCCACGCCGTGAAGACGACGCCGAGCGCAATTTGCAGGACCAGATCGACGACGTTCATCGTCCCGTCCCCGACTCCTGGCGAGCGAGAACGACCTCGGACGGGGTCGCGGGCTCGTTTTCGCCCGGGGCCCCCCGCCCCGGGCCGCGGAGGGGGGCCGGTGGGTCGACCCGAGCCGCGAAAAATACCCGAGAAGGCACGGAATAGCGGGTTATCCGCGATTGTATTTGGCGGCCGGCAAGGGCTATAGGCGACAGACCCTTTTCTGGGGAGAGACACACGATGCAAGACGTCCGCGCGTTGAACGAGCTCGTAGCGAAGGAGAGCGCGTTCGTCGACGACCTGCTAGCCGAGATCGGCAAGGTCGTCGTGGGCCAATCGTACATGATCGAGCGGATCCTGATCGGTTTGCTCACGGGCGGGCACGTGCTGCTCGAGGGGGTGCCCGGCCTCGCCAAGACGCTGACCGTCCGCACCACCTGCGACGCCATTCACGCGAAATTCGCCCGCGTGCAGTTCACGCCGGACCTCCTTCCGGCGGATCTCATCGGAACCGTCATCTACAACCAGCGGACGGGGGACTTCACCTCGAAGCTCGGCCCGATCTTCGCGAACCTGGTGCTCGCCGACGAGATCAACCGCGCCCCGGCGAAGGTTCAGAGCGCCCTCCTGGAAGCGATGCAGGAGCGCCAGGTGACCATCGGCGACACGACGTATCCGCTGCCGGACCCGTTCATCGTCATGGCCACACAGAACCCCATCGAGCAGGAGGGCACGTATCCGCTGCCGGAAGCGCAGCTCGATCGTTTCATGCTCATGGTGAAGGTCGGCTACCCGAGCCGCGACGAGGAACGGCAGGTCATGGATCGCATGACCAGCACGGTCCTGACCAAGGCGCAGCCGAGGTGCTCCCCGAGCCAGCTGCTGGCAGCGCGGAAGGTCATCCGGGACGTGTACACCGACGATCGCGTGAAGGACTACATCGTCGACATCGTCTTCTCGACACGCGAGCCGCAGCAGCGCGGCCTGAAGGATCTCGCGCCCCTCATCGAGTTCGGTGCAAGCCCGCGCGCGAGCATCGCGCTGAACCTCGCGGCGCGCGCCCACGCGTTCCTCCGGCATCGCGGCTACGTGACGCCAGAGGACGTGAAGGCAGTCGGCCCGGACGTGCTCCGGCATCGTCTCGTCCTCTCTTACGAGGCCGAAGCCGAGAACGTGACGGCGGAGGACGTCGTCCGTCGGGTGTTCGAGGTCGTCGAGGTGCCGTGATGCGGGCGGCCCTCGCCGCGCCGCACCGTGTGGAGCCAAAGCCGTGATCCCGCGTGAGCTGCTGAAAGCCCTTCGCAAGATCGAGATCACGACGAACCGGCTCGCGACGGAGCAGCTCGCCGGCAACTACACCTCCGTCTTTCGCGGGCAGGGCCTGGCCTTCAGGGAGGTACGCCAGTACCAGCCGGGCGACGACGTCCGGACCATAGACTGGAACGTCAGCGCGCGCATGGACGACGCCTACGTGAAGGTTTTCGTCGAAGAGCGCGAGATGACGGTGATGCTCGTCGTGGACGTGTCGGCGAGCGGGCTCTTCGGCACCCGCATCGCCTCGAAGGCGCGCGTCGCGGCGGAGGTCGGCGCGCTCTGCGCCTTCAGCGCCATCAAGCACAACGACCGAGTCGGGCTCATCATGTCGACCGATCGCGTGGAGAGCATCGTCCCTCCGAAGAAGGGGCAGAAGCACGTGATGCGCGTCATCCGGGAGATACTCGGTGCCCAGCCGGAGCACCGCGGCACCGACCTCGGGCTCGCGCTGGAGACGCTGTACCGGGTCGCGCGTCGGCGCAGCGTGGCGTTCGTGCTGTCGGATTTCTTCGCGTCGAACTACGAGCGGGCGCTGTCGCTCGCGTCCGCGCGCCACGACGTCATCCCGCTCATGCTGGTCGACCCGCGCGACGAGGAGATGCCCGATGTCGGGCTGGCGAGCTTCGAGGACTTCGAGACGGGTGAGGACGTCCTCGTCGACACCTCGAGCCGGCGGGTGCGGGCGCACTATGCCCACGTCATGCGCGAGCTCCGCGAAGGTCATCTCCGGACGTTCAAGAAGCTCGGGCTCGACTACGCCGTCGTCCGCACCGACAGGCCCTTCGTCGAACCTCTGCGCCAGCTCTTCGCGCGGCGCGCACGGAGGGTCCGTCGATGAAGGGGCGGGGCGTCCGGCGCGGAGCGACCTGTGTGTTCGCGCTCCTCGCGTTGCCCTCGGCCGCACTCTCGGGAGCGCCGTCGGCTCTGGCGGTCATCGCCACGGCGCCCGCGCCTTCCGCGTCCGCCGGCGAACCGGATGAAGCGGAGTCGTCCGCCACGTGCCGGGAAACATTCCCAGCCGGCAGCGAGAGACCGAAGGTCACCGAGACGTTCCCCGATCGCGGCAAGAGCGGGTACGCGCTCGTGCTCGACGTCACCGTCCTCCATGGAAAGGGCGAGAGCATCCTGCCGAGCGGGCTGGGCGCGGAGACGGGGGGCGAGGCGCAGCGCGCGCTCGAGGCGGCAGGGTTCTACCTGCCGAGCATGAAGGGGCAGAGCGCGCCGAAGCTCGAGACGAAGGTGGAAGGGAACCAGGGTCGCAGCCATCTGACCATATCTGTGGTCGCATTGCCGAAGAAGCCGGGGCGCACGGAGCTGACGCTGCCGCCGCTCCCCATCGCGATGGCGCGCGCGAGCGGCGAAGTGCGCACGCTCTGCACGGCGCCCCACACGGTCATCCTGGAAGATCCCATCGCGAACACGCCGGGCGCGAAGCCGAAGGGCAACCCGCGACCGCTACGCCAGCTCGAAGAATGGACGGCAGCGAAGTACGCGACGTTCGGCGCCGCCGGGGCGGCCGTGCTCGCGGCCCTTCTTGCCTGGCTCCTCACCCTGTGGCGGAGGCGCCCGAAGCCGGTTCTCCCGCCCCCGCCCCCGCGTCCGCCGTGGGAAGTCGCGCTCGAGGAGCTCTTCGACGTCCGCGTCGCGCAGCTCGTGGAGCAGGGCCGGTTCGCCGAGCACTTCGATCGCGTCTCGGATGCGGTGCGCCGGTACCTCGGGGCGCGCTACGGCTTCGACGGCCTGGAGACGACCACGAGGGAGGCGATGTCGGCCCTGCGCCGTGTGTCGCCCTTCATCGGAGTCCTGCCGGACATCGACTCGTTCCTGCAGAACGCCGATCTGGTGAAATTCGCGAAGCTTTCTCCCACCGAGCCCGAGTGTCACTCGGCCCTCGGCAGCGCGGAGGAGATCGTGCGCCGCACCATGCCCCTCCCGACGGATCCCTTCGCCAACCTGCCGACGCGGGGCGAGGCCGCGGCTCCCGCCCAGCCGTTTCCGCCTCCGCCACCCGACGACCGCGGAGGCCCGACGTGACGAATCGCGAGAGCCTCCTTCTGCGCATCGTCGTGCTGGTCGTCACGACCGCCGCGGCGCTCGCGTTCGGCTCGTCGTATCCGCTGTTCGCGAAGGGCACGGCGTGGCTCACCGCCACGTGGGAGCATCCCTGGTTCCTCGTCGCGCTGGTCGTCGTCCCGGTCATCCTCTACAGGGGGACGTTCGGCGAGGACGCGCGCCTTCCGCGTCTGCGCCTCGGCACGGTGACGCCCCTCGCTCGAGGGCCGCTCGGCGGCCGGGTCTGGCTTCGCGACGTCCCCGGCGTCCTGCGCGCAGTGGCCGCCGGCTTTCTCATCGCCGCCACCGCGCGCCCCGTCAGCACAATCCAGCCCGACACCGCGCAGGAAGAAGGCATCGACGTCGTGCTCGTCCTCGATCTGTCGGGCTCGATGGAAGCCGTCATCGAGAACCTGCCTCCGGACATCGCGCAGCTGGCGCCTCCGAAGCAGCGCGGGATGAGGCCGACGCGCCTCGACGCCGCGAAGGCCGTCATCCGGGACTTCATCTCGCGAAGGAAGACGGACCGCATCGGCGTCGTCGTGTTCGGCAAGGCCGCGTACGTGCTCTCGCCGCCCACCCTCGACTATCACCTCCTCGACGCGCTCGTGTCGCGCATGGAGATCAACCTCATCGACGGCAGCGCCACCGCCATCGGCGACGCGATCGGCGTGGCCGTCGCGCGCCTCCGCCGCAGCCACGCGGCGAGCAAGGCCATCGTGCTGCTCACCGACGGCGACAACAACTCCGGCGCGCTCTCGCCCGAGTACGCGACGCACCTGGCGAGCGTGGTCGGCGCGAAGGTGTACACCGTGCAGATCGGCTCGGGTGAGCTGTCACAGGCCCTCGACGGGTTCGACCTGTTCGGACAGCCGCACTACGTGACCAAGACGTTCCCGACCAACCCCGAGCTCCTGCGCAAGATCTCGAAGCAGACCGGCGGCCGTTCCTACGTCGCGACCGACGCGCGCGCGCTGCAGGCGAGCCTCCACGACGTGCTGAACCAGCTCGAGAAGACGAAGTTCGAGTCGACGGTCGCCACCTTCGAGGACCTCTACCGGTACCTGCTCTTGCCGGGCGTCCTGTTGATCGCCATGGAAGCGCTGCTCAGGAGCTTCGTGCTCCGGAGGTTCCCGTGAGGTTCTCGCACCCGTGGTGGCTCGCAGGGAGCTTGCTCGCCCTGCTCGTCGGTGTCGCGCTCATCGGGGGCGCGTGGCTCCTCGTGCGCGCGGCCCGTCGCTTCGGGGACGAGGCGCGCATCGCGGCGCTGGTGACGGACCGGCCGGCGGCACGGCGCGCGCTGAAGGGAGTGCTGCTCGTGCTCGCCGTAGCGGCCGGCTTCGTCGCGCTCGCGCAGCCGCAGTACGGGCGCGGCACGCGGGTGCTCCCCGCGACCAACCTCGACGTGATCATCGTCCTCGACTACTCGAAGAGCATGTACGCGCGCGACGTGACGCCCTCACGCACGGAGCGCGCCAAGAGCGAGGTGGCCCGGCTCATCGCGGACCTCCCGGGGGCACGCTTCGGTGCGGTGGCGTTCGCCGGAGAGCCGCTGAGCTTCCCGCTGACCAACGACGGCGGCGCCATCGCGCAGTTCTTCCGACAGCTCTCTCCGTCCGACATGCCCGTCGGCGGCACGGCCATCGCGCGCGCCCTCGAGCTCGGGATGGATCTCCTGCGGCGCGACCCGGTGTCCCAGCGCCATCGTCGCGTCATGGTGCTGGTGACGGACGGCGAGGATCTCGAGGGCGACCCGGTGTCGGTCGCGGAGGGCATCGCCAAGGAGCACGTCACCGTTCACGTCGTGCAGATCGGCGGCCGGACCCCCGAGCCGATCCCCGACATCGACGAGCACGGCAACACCGTCGGGTGGCGGCGGGACGACAACGGCCAGCCGCTCACCACGTCCCTCAGCGCGGCGGGAGAGGATCAGCTCGGCAAGATCGCGAGCACGACGGGCGGCAACGTCGTGCGCAGCGAGCGCGGCTCCACAGGCATCAACGAGATCGCTGCGTCGATGCGGAAGATGATGACCGAGGAGCTCTCCGAGCGCGTCGAGACGGTCTACGCGGACGTCTACATCTACCCGACGGCGTTCGCGCTCCTGCTGCTCCTCGTCGAGGCCTTCGTCCCCGAGGCACGACGCCGCGCGCCCTTCCCGAAGGAGCCCCCGCCTCCCCCGCTGAAGGGCCGACGAAAGGGCATGCGCGCCGCGACGGGTGTCGCGCTGCTCCTCACGGTGGGCTGCCAGGATGGCTTCTTCACGCGCCACTCGCCCGCGGTGGACCAGGCGATCGGCTCCCTCGACGGGGGCGATCCGGCGAAGGCGTCGGAGGTGCTCGAGCAGTATCTATCGACCGGGCAGTGCAAGGGCGGCGAGCTCGGAACGCCGGAGAGCGTGCGCACCCGCTCGAACGCAAGCTTCGATCTCGGGCTCGCCCTGTTCCGCGTCGCGGAGCGCTTCGGCGCGCGCTTCGGAGAAGATCCCAAGAGCGGCGCGAGCCCTCTCGGCGGCAGCCTGGGCAACCCGACGACACCGCTGCCGGCGCCGCAGCAGCAGCCCCCCGGAATGCCCGGCGCGCAAGGAGCGCCCGCGGCACCCGGCGGAGGCGATCCGGGCGAACAGCGGTCGGACGAGGTCGACTGCGCGCTCCGCGTCGTCCGCATCGTCGCGAACGATCCCTCGACGCCGGTCGACGTGAAGGCCAACGCCGAGTACCTCACCGGCAATCTCGAGTTCTTGCGCGGCAAGTACGAGGACGCGGTCGCGGCATACGACGCCGCGCTGAAGCTCGCGCCCGCGCGCAAGGAGGACGGCGAGAACTCGGTCGGCGCTCGCGCAGCGTGGAATCGCGCCATCGCCCTCCGCCGCATCGAGGACAAGAAGAAGCCCGACGCCGGCAAGCCACCGGAGCCCGACGCCGGCAAACAGCAGCAAGACGGCGGCCAGAACGACAAGAAAAAGGACGACGACAAGAAAAAGGACGACGACAAGAAAAAGGACGACGACAAGAAAAACCAGGACCAGAAAAAGGACGACGACAAGAAAAAGGACGACGACAAGAAAAACCAGGACCAGAAGAAGGACCAGGAGCAGAAGAAGAACCAGGACGAGCAGCAGAACGGCAAGGAGCCGAAGAAGCCGCCTCCCAGCCTGAGCCAGGACGAGCGCATGCTCGACAACCTGGAACAGGCGCCCACCGTGCAGCAGGAAGACGCCAGGCGACATGCCGGGCGCGCGCACGTCTCGGGGATGGAGGACAAGTGAATCGCCTGGTGCCCTTCTCGGTCGTTGCGATCGTGGCGGTCGCTCCGTCGGTCGGGCACGCAGCAGCGACGCTGCGCATGACGGTGAGCACCGACCAGGCGGAGGTCGGCGAGGGCATTCGCATCGAGCTCAGCGCGATGAGCGAGGGCGACGAGCCGAACAGTCCGCGCCTGCGCACGCCGCCGGGCTTCAGCGTCCAGGGCCCGACGGTCGGTACCTCACATAACTTCTCGATCTCGAACGGCCACTTCCAGCATCAGCGCGGCATCAACGCGGCGTGGATCGTCGTGGGAACGCGCCCCGGCCGCTACACCATAGGCCCGGCGGTGGTGCAGGTCGGTGGAAAGTCCCAGCAGAGCGAGACGGCGACCGTGGAGATCGTCGCGCCCGGCACGATGCCGAAGCGACCACGCCGCATCCCGCAAGATCCCTTCGATCCGTTCTCGCAGATGCCGAGGATCCCGGGGTTCCCGAACTTCCCGACCATGCCGAATCTCGACGACCTCGAGAACCAGCTGAAGGAGTCGGTCCCGGAGGTGCCGCCCGATTACCGCGTCGAGCACGCACCAGAGCAGATGGCGTTCCTGCGAGCGACGGCGTCACCGACGGAGGTGGTCGTAGGACAGCAGGTCACGCTTCGCGTGTATGCGTACGGTGGAAATGGCAGCTACGAGGAGGTCGGCGCCTCCGAACCGAGCCGCCCGGATTTCCTCTCGCAGGCCATCATCGACAGCTCGTATCGCCAGCCGCTCTACATGATCGAGATCGACGGCTCGCGCTGGATGGCGGTGAAGCTCCGCGAGATCGCGCTCTTTCCGCTGCACGCCGGGGATCTCACCATCGGCCCGATGACCATGGGGTTCCGTGGTGCGGGTTATCCCGAGAACTCTGCGATGCAGGGGCTCGTGCGGTCGAGCAAGGAGCTCCACATCACGGTGCGCGAGCCGCCCATCGCGGGGCGGCCGCCGGGTTACGAGCTCGGCAACGTCGGCGCGTACGGCTTGAGCTCGGCGGTCGAACCGCGCAGCGTCGTTGCCGGTGACGCCGTCGCGGTGACGATACGCCTCGAGGGTACCGGTAACGTCCCCCACGACGTGAAGATCCCCGAGCAGAAGGGCGTGGAGTGGCTCGACCCGAGCATCAACGACGCGGTCGGCGACCACGACGGCGTCGTCGGGGGCTCCCGGACGTTTCGCTACGTGGTTCGGCTCGACGAGCCGGGGACGCACGATCTCGGCGAGGTGACCTTGCCCTTCTACGACCCGAGGTCGAAAAGATACGAGATCGCCCGCACCCAGCTCGGCTCGGTGGAGGTGAAGCCCGGGCGGGCGCCCGCGGCGACCGCGTCGGCAGCCCCCGCGGCCTCGGCAAAGTCGGACGGGCCGCTGGAGGATCTCGGAGCGCCGCGCAAGACGCTCGGCGCTCCGACCGCGACGCCTCGACACTTCATGGATTCGAAGGGGTTCTTCGGACTCCTCGCAGGCGGCCCGCTCGCGGTCGTGGCGCTCGGGGGGCTCGCCGAGCTCGGCGGGAGGCTCCGACGTCGAATGGCGGCGCGCGAGCGCTCGCTCTCCGCCGCGTCACGGCGTGCTCTCTCGGATGCACGCGCCGCTGCCGCCGCCGGTGACAACGCGGCCGTCGCCGCCGCGGTGGAACGAGCCCTCTACACTTCCATCGAGGACAAGCTCGGGCTCAAGGCGCGCGCCGTGCTCCGATCCGACCTCGCGGCGAAGCTCGAGAAGGCAGGCGCGGAGCCGGCTCTCTCGAAGGACGTGGTCGAGCTGCTCGACGCCTGCGACAGGCTGCGCTTCGCGAGCGCCGGTGCGTCGGAGGCGACGAGCGCGATCGACCGCGTCGCGAAGGTGCTCGCGCGGTTGCCGCGCGCGTCTCGCGCGAGCGCGCCGGAGCAGACCGAGTGAGAGCACTGTCACTGACCACATTACTGGTCGTTTCAGCGCTCACCCTGCCGCCTGCGGCAGCCCGGGCGGAGAGCCCTGACGAGCAGCTCTTCACCGAGGCGGTGGCGGCGCTCGACAGGGGCGCCAACGACGACGCCATCGACCGCTTCGAGCTCCTCGCCGATCGCGGCTTCTCGCACCCCGACGCGAGCTATGACCGCGCCGTCGCGTACGTGCGACGCGCGCAATCACGCGGCGCGAAGCACGGCGATCTCGGGCGTGCGGCCGCCGCGCTCGCAGAGGTGCTCGAGCTACGACCGGACGACGCGGAGGCGAGCGCCGCGCTCGGGCGCGTGCGTCACGAGATCGCCCGTCACCGCGCGCGTTCCGGCGCCACCGAGGTGGATCTGAAGCCGTCGCTCGGCTGGGCCGTCGTGGGTCTCTTCGAAGAGGACACCTGGGCCCTCCTGGCGATGATCGGCTCCGGTGTCGCTTCGCTCGGCCTTGCGGCGCGGCTCGCGTCGAAGAAAGACGCAGTGCGGCTCGCCGGAACGATTGCTGCTAGCCTAGGCGCCGTGACGCTGTTCGTCACGGGTGCGCTCGCCGCATTTGCGCGCTATGAACGAATTCACTATCGTCCCGCGGTAGTTGTCGTCGAGGAGGCGCGCTTGCACGATGACAACGGCGCGACGATCTCGGGGCCGGGCAGCCAGATCCCCGAAGGTGCGTCGGTTCGCGTCACCGAGCAGCGTGGCACGCTGGCTCACGTCGAGTGGGGTACCCTTGACGGCTGGTTGTCGCTCGGCCAGCTTCGCTTGCTCTCGCGTCCTTGATGCGGCAGCGAGTGAAACTCGGGTGGACGCTATCGCTCCTGGGATGCATGCTAGGCAGGTGTGGGTCCGAGGTACAGCAATTCGTCCCGTTCCGAGCTACGCGAAGGTCGCAGAGAGCGCCCTCGACAGAGTTCGGCGGAATCTTTCGGACGACGACGAGGCCGTGCGCGGCCAGCTCGACGAAGCGTTCGATCGTTTCGAACGGGAGCAGCCCGCTCTCGCGGCGCACGTCGGTGACGTCCTCTCGAGCCCCCTCGACGAAACGGCGCTGGCGCTGGGGTATTTCTTGACGCTCGTGGTGTGGATGAGCTTCGAGCGGGCCCACGACAGCTACCTGGACGAAGTGACTGCGGAGTCCATCCAGGCGACGGAAGAGCTGCTCGAGCTCGACGAGCAGCTCCGCCGCAAGGACCCGGCGGAGGCGCTCGACACCGACGACGTCATCGCGATGGAGCAACCGAGCCTGCTCGAGTTCGTGCACGAGCACCTCGACGCGACC
>Ga0265334_10001504_pt1 | contig 11259 bp, 12 predicted proteins | sample 42023metaG_FD_192442 | JGI IMG/M metagenome (GOLD analysis project Ga0265334, IMG submission 192442) | Rhizosphere microbial communities from Carex aquatilis grown in University of Washington, Seatle, WA, United States - 4-20-23 metaG | ecosystem: Host-associated > Plants > Roots > Rhizosphere...
AGCATCGTTCTCGGGGCTAATGTTTCCCTCGCGGGCCATTCCCTGCCGGTGGACGCCTCCGGCCAAGTGAGGGTCACGCTGACCGACCAGGACCGGGTGAACGCGATTTCGTTTATCGACGTGATCCAAGGAACATTCGACGGGAATAGGGTGGCGGGGAAGATCGCGGTCTTGGGGTTCGACGCGAAGGAAACGCCGACTCTCCCGACGCCCCATGGGGCGATGCGGATCCATCGGCTGTTTTTTTTGAGCCTAGAGAGCCTTTATCAACAACTCATTTCACGCTAACCCAATCGGATTCTATCGACCAAGTAATAACGATCATTCCACCTAGGCGCCTAGGGAACCACGAACCACTTGGGTTGGGATGGGTCAGGGCTTCTTCTGCTCCCCGGCGACCCAATCCAAAAGGACTTTCCGGTCGGCCGCCGACAGGGGCTTGCCCAACTGCAGGTCGGCCATTTTGGGCGGGGGCATCTTCCCCGTGGAAAGCATCTTCTTCAGGGACTTGAGCTGGTCCTTCGGGCCGTCGTCGTTGGTGAAGGGGAACTTGTCACCCATGCCGAAACCCGAGGAGGCCTTGGCCATGACACGCTTGCGCTTGGACATCATGTCGCTTCCCCGGACCGGGGGTGGGGCGGGGGCTAGGTCCGGCGCGTGACAGCCGAAACAGGACTGGACCATGATCGGTTTCGCGGCTTCCCAACCCTTCGGGGAGTTGGACTGATCGGCCGCATGGAGAACCGGGACAAGGCCAAGGATCAAAGCCCCGAGAACCGCGGAGGAACCCAGTTTCATCGCAACCCTCCCTTTTTTGGTGGAGAACCAATCATACCTTTCGGTTTCACCAAAAGACATCCCCCGTCCTGTCCGTTGGAGAACAGGCGCTGCAAACGCTTGTTCCAGCTCCTTTCAGGACAAAACGCTTCATTCCCTGGAGTCCCGCGCCGCGTCCTTGAGCAGGCCGAAGGCCCCTTCGGGCTTCTTCCCGTGTGTGGCCACCGAGACCACCACCACCATCGCCCCGAAGACGCAGACCACCGCGGCACCGGTCGGGTAGTCCTTGGCGTAGGACAACCCCATGGCGGCCAGGGACCCGACCAGGCCGATCGCCCAAGCCCAAAACAGCTGGCTCTTCCCCTTGTGCCCCAGGAGCGCCGCGCAGACCGTCGGCACGATGAGGAAGGTGAACACCGCCAGGACCCCCGCCGCCTTGACCGAGCTGGTCACCACCAAACCGAAGGAGGCGTAAAAAAGGAAATCCCAGAGCCGGACATTCACGCCCCGGTGGGACGCGCCCGTATGGTGGGTGGAGCACTCCATCAGGACATGGTTCCACCGCCAGAGGAAGACCGCCACCACGCCATACAGGACCGCCATCACCCCCACGTCGTGCCAGGTGAGCCACAGGAGCCCGCCCCCCGTGAGGGAGGATTGGAACTCCTCCGCCCCGTGGGGCGAGTTGGCCAACAACAGCATTGAGAGGGCCCCCGCGAAGGAGAAAGCGATCCCAATGAAGGCCTCCTGCATGACGGATTTGTTTCGGTCCCACAGGAAAGAGAAGAGGGCCGCCCCCAGGAGGGTGAAGCCGAAGGACCAAACGTAGCTCCAGGGATCGTGCGGCTCATGGCCGAGCAGGAAGGCCACCGCGCCGCCGAGGGCCGCGATCTGGGCCATGGCCAGGTCCACGAAGATCACGCCCCGCGCCAGGACGTGGCGCCCCAGGGAGGCGTGTACCAGCACCAACAAGACGCAGGCCGCGAACGGCGCGGCCATCACCTGCAGGAAACCGACCATGTTCTTTCCCCCTTTGTCTTAATGTCACGTAAAGGAAATATCTAACCGCAGAGCTCACGGAAAACGCAGAATCCAACTTTTCCTTAAATCAAAAAGTCGTTCTCCGCGTTCTCTGCGGCTAAAGGGCTCTCGCTTCTAATTGCCGTTATTTTCGGCCAAGGCCTTGGCCAGGGAATCCACCATGTAGTCGAAATGCGAGAAGATATCCGTCACGGCGGCGACCCCGCCCGCCTCGGTGGGAAACAAAAGCGCCGTGCCGCCCGCCTCCTTCGCCAACCGCTGGCAGTCCTCTGCGTCATGGTAGGGCTGGTACAGCACCACCCCGACCTTTGCTTCCCTCATCTTCTGCGCCAGCTCCGCCAGGTGCCGGGCCGACGGGGGGATCCCCGGGCGGTTCTCCACGTAGCCGAAGTCCGTGAGGCCGAACCGCTTGGTGAAGTAGATGAGGTTCTTGTGGTAGGTCACCACGCCGCGGCCCTTGAAGGGCGCCAGCTTGGCCTCCCACCCCTCCATGGCCTTGTCGATGCGGCCGTCGAATTCCTTCGCGTTGGCGCGAAAGGCTTCCGCGTGGGCCGGGTCCAGCTCCGAGAACTTGCCCGCCAATTGGTCCGCGACGACCTTGAGGTTTTCCGGGTCGGTATAGAAGTGCGGGTTGCCCATGGGATGGACGTCCCCCTCGGCCCGGTCCACCGTGCCCGTGGGCTTCTCCAACACCTCGACGCCTTGGGAGGCGTCCACGAACCCGGGGGCGCCCGGTTGGATTTTGGGGTTACGGCTGCCCTGCAAGACCACCGGCAGCCAGCCCACCTCCAATTCCAACCCCACAGCCACGTACACGTCCGCGTCGCGGACCGCCCGCATGAGGCTGGGCTTGGCCGGGACGAAATGGGGGTCCTGGGCGCCATTGGTGAGGCTCACCACGTCCACCTGGTCGCCGCCCACGACTTGGGCGATGTCGGCCAGGTCCGGCAGGGAGGCGCAAACCTTCAGCTTCGCCCAGGCGGGGCGTCCGCCCAGGACGATCACCGCGATGGCCGCAAGGCCCGACTTCAAGATCTTATTCATCGAATGCTCCTTTTCGGGTTGGGTTAGAAGTTATGGGCGGGATGGGTGCCGATGGTGTGGTTGAACTGGAACAGGATGCGGCGGTCCGGGGTGGTGTCCCCGTTCGCCCGGACATCCCCATAGCTCGCGTCCAGGCGGATCTCGGTGAACTCCCCGGGGGCCCAGGCCAATTCCAGCGTGTGGCGCCGCTCGTCCCCGGCCGTCGCCGCGTATAAGGCGTTCCCGCCGGAATCCAAAGTGCCGGTGGCCGAGTAGGCGTCCCCGGGGATCCGGAAAGTCCGTTCGGTCCGGGCGCCGACCCACCAGGCGAAGCCCAACCGGTACTGGAGGGAGGAATACCAGCCCCCCTGCTGTTTAACGGTTCCCGTGAGCTTCTGGAGCCACTCATTCTGGAAGATCCAGTTGTGTCCCGCCACGTTCTGCGGCGGGGAGTCCTTCACCGTGAGGTCGAAGCCCGTCACCCGTTGGGTCTCCCCGACGTTGGTGTGGCCCGAGAGGGCCGAGGCGCCGAGTTCCAAGGTGGCGTCGCCGCCGAGGTCGAAGAAGTTTTTGGCGTGGGCCACGTAGGCGAAATCGTCCCGGCGGGCGCCGGAGATGTCCAACGCCTGGCTGTCGGCCGAATTCTTCCCCGTGAAACCTCCCCCGGTCAGTTCCAGGAACCAAGGCAAAGGCGTCATCCAGGAGGCCTCGGCGCCCTGGCCGTTGAACCCCTCGCCGCCGATCGTGTTTTCGTAGGCCAAGGCCGGAAGGATGAACGGGAACATGTGGAGGTGGATGTTGCCTAGTTTGCCGAAATTCGACTTGAACTTGCCGACCTTCACCTGGACCTCGGGCAGGCTCGTGGTGGTCGCGAAGACCTCCTCGGGCGATACCCCGTCGTTGGCGAAGGTCAGGTTGGCGTTCAGCTTGAAGTTCGAGTCCACCACCGACTGGACGCTGAGCTCTGCCTCCTGGAGCTGGAGCGAGTCATGGGGACCGGAACCCTTGGTGAAAAATCCCGGGCTCAAGGAATCCGGGCTGTAGGAAGTCTTCGCCCGATCCGGTGAGGCCTCGCCCAGGAAAAGGGCGTTCAGGCTGATCAGTGGATTCATCAGGTTGGACTGGAGGGACGGCGGGGCGTCCGCCCGAAGGGCGGGGGCGCAGAGGGCCGAAACAACGGCCCCGAGGAACAACAGGAAATGGAAACGTAAACGCATGGATGCCTCCTGGTATTTGGGAAATGAACGGCGTTTTCCGAAATCAGGAAGCTTGGGGAGGGGACCTGCCGGAGGGGAAAAGGAGGGTGACCTGCTGGATCTTGACGATGGGCGCCGGGATGGACGCCGCAAAATATCCTTGCGGGCCCAGGTGCGCCGGCGGGGCGACATGGGCCGAGTCCACCCCCGTGGCGACGAACTGGCAATAGGCGCAGTCCTGCTTCTCGCTCTCGGCGTGATGGTGCCACCCCTCGCCGACCGTCAGCGCGAGGAGCGCCAAGGCCAGGAAGGCGGCAAAGGACGAGCGGAACCAACGGGGGAGCATGTCGGAAAGGTTAAGGGGAAGGGGTCCAAAAAGTCAATGCCCGGCGCACCGGGCAGTCCCTAAATAGGAATATTCCTATTACAAAAGGGACCGGCGGACCTTATCCTTTGGGGGTCCGGCCGGACCTTTCCCGGCAGGCGCCGCAAAACCCGTGGAACTCCAGGACATGGTCCTCGACCTGGAAACCCGGATCCTCCCGGGGCGCCTTGAATTTCGGTTCCGAGATGCCGTTCAGGCAGAAACTCCGCCCGCAGGAAAGGCAGACCGCGTGATGGTGGTGCCGCCGATCGGCCTGGAACTCGAATCGGGACGCCGATCGGTTCTGGAGGTGCGTCTGGGCCACCACCCCGTTTTGGACGAGCAGGAGCAGGTTGCGGTAGACGGTGTCCAGGCTCATCCGGGGCATCGCCCGACGGACCCTCGCCAGTACCTCCCGGGCGGTCATGGGTTTGGCCGACCGTTGGAGGGCCTGGAGGATGGCGCGGCGTTGGGACGTGCGTTTGGGCCCGGGATTCGGTACGGCGGTCTTTTTCATGCCTTGGGGGCCCCTTTCGGTTTTCAGGCCCCTTGATGCTAAACCGACCCCCTCGGGGGGTCAATGAAAGCGGGTTCCGTGTTCCACCTTTTCCAAGACCCGGCGTTCCTGCTGACCCTTGCCAGCGTGGCGGCCGTCAGCCTGCTCTCGCTGGTCGGGTTGGCCCTGATCCCCCTGGGGCACCGGCGGCTCCATTCGATCGTCTTCATCCTGGTGAGCCTGGCCGTCGGGGCCCTCTTCGGCGACGCCTTCCTGCACCTGCTCCCGGAGGCCTTCGCGGCCCAAGGGGCCGGGTTGAAGGTTCCCCTCTTGGTGCTGTTGGGGCTCTACCTTTTCTTCGTGCTGGAGCACATCCTGCATTGGCACCACCACCACGTGGAGGACCACGAAAACGGGGGCCATGGGGCGATTGAGCCCTACGGCTACATGAACCTCATCGCCGACATCCTGCACAACTTCATCGACGGCCTGCTGGTGGGGGCCTCCTACCAGGTCAGCCGGCAGATCGGGCTGGCCACGACGGCGGCGGTCCTGTTGCATGAGCTCCCCCACGAGGCCGGGAATTTCGGGATCCTGATCCACGCGGGCTTTTCTCGGAATCGGGCGTTGTTCCTGAACTTCCTGACCGCCTTGAGCGCCATCGCGGGGGGCGTGGCGGCTTGGGTGCTGGCGGGGGGCTTCGGGGGCGGCTTCGTCCAGGACCTCGTCCCCTTCACCGCGGGGGGGTTCCTCTACATCGCCGGATCGGACCTGGTGCCCCAGCTCCAGAAGGAGTCCCGGCCCGGCCGCGCCCTCCTCCAACTGGCGGCCATCCTCGCCGGGACGGCGCTGATGCTTCTCCTGAAGCTCTGGGAATAAAAAAAGCCGCCCGGCTTGGGAGCCGGGCGGCTGGAAGGCCTGGAACTTACTTGGCGACCGGGGTCTCGACCGGGGCCGAGGTCTCGGTGGTCGTCTTCACGACCTTCTTGTGCACGACCTTCTTATGCATGACCTTGTGATGGGCCGCCTTCTTCACCGGGGTGGGAGCGGCGGCGGCGGTGGCCGCATCGTCGGCATACGCCACGGAAGCGCCCAGCATCAAGGCTACGGCCAAAACCGACAAGAACTTCTTCATGGTAAGTCCTCCAAAGTTTTGAATAACGGCTGTGGGTCTTAGGACGAACAGGAAGGGCCGTAGGTTGCAGGCCTAAATAGGCCCGATTTGGGCCCAGGCCGGTTTAAATCCCGACGGGATCCTGGGGGGGCCGGTCCAAGGCGAAAGCCCCCAATGGAACGTCCGATTCCTCGCCGCGCAAATACTGGTCGATCAGGAGGCCCGTGGCGGGGGCCAGGAGCAGCCCGTGGGTGTAATGGCCGCAGGCCAGGACCAACCCCTCCACCCCCGGGACCGGCCCCAGGAAGGGACGGCCATCGGGCGTACCGGGCCGGAGGCCCGCCCAGCGGGACTCCAGTTGCGCCAACCGCAAGTTCGGCACGGCGCGGTAAGCCCCTTCCTCCAGGTCCTCGGTCCCCTGGAGCGTGGTGTTCTTGTTGAAGCCCACGTCCTCCAGGGTCGAGCCGACATAGATGCGGCCGTCCTGGCGGGGCACCAGGTAGGCCTGCTGGGTGAACAAAACGCGGTTCACCAGGTTCGGCTGGCCGTGGAACATCACGACCTGGCCGCGGATCGGCTTGACCGGCAGGTGGATCCCCACCCGCTCGGCCAGTTGGCCCGACCAAGCCCCACCGGCCAGCACCACGGCGTCCCCCCGGATCTCCTCGCGCGCGGTCCGGACGCCGCGCACTTTCCCCCCCTCGGTCACCAGGGCGGAAACAGGCGTCTGGTCCCGGAGTTCCACGCCTCGATTGCGGAGGATCTCCAGCAGGGCGTGGATCAACCGGGGCGGGCGCACCTGGGCCGTATCGGGCATCTGGATGGCCGCGGCGGCCTCCGGGGAAAGCTCCGGCTCCAAGGCCCGGGCCTCGGTGCCGGACAGCCAGAGCGCCCGGACGCCCGCGCTCTGCAGGTCCGAGTGGGTTTTTTTCAGGGCCTCGGCGTCCCCATCGCCGTAGGCCACTTCCAGGGAACCCCCGGAGCGGAACTCACAATCCATCCCGGACTCCTGCTCCAAGAGCCGGACCCAAGGTTCGTACATCCGGAAGGAGAAAAGGGATAGGTCGAGGAAGGGGCCGCCGGCGAGCGCGGCGGACTTGAGGGAGAGGTAACCGGCCCCGGCCCAGGAGGCCTCCCGGCCGAAATCGCCCTTCTCCAGGACGATGGGCTTGAGGCCCCGGCGGGAGAGGGCCTCGGCGACCGATAGCCCGATGATGCCCCCGCCGATGATGAGGATGACGCGCTGACCCAAGGGGAAGACCTTTTGACGCGGTCCGTCAGGACCGGTGACCGAATTCCATTATGACCCCCCCGTCCCGACGCTGTCCATGCCCTCCGCGGATGAAGGACCGCTTCGGTTCCTTCAGGACTTCGGGGTAGGCCGGGTGTCGCGCGATTCCTCCAAACGGCCCAATAACCGAAGGAGACCGTCCAGGATGGTCAGGGGATGGGGCGGGCATCCGGGGATGTAGAGGTCCACCGGGACCACGGAAGCCGCGCCCCCCAGCGTTTGGGCGTTGCCTAAAAAGGGACCGCCCGAGATGGCGCAGGCCCCCACCGCGATGACCAGTTTGGGGGGCGCGACCGCGGCGTAGGCCTTCTCCAAGGCGACCTTCATGTTCTCGGTGACGCAACCGGTCACCAGGAGCCCGTCGGCGTGCCGGGGGGACGCCACCATCTGGATGCCGAACCGCCCCAGGTCCCAACCGGGCGTCCCCAGGACGTTCACATCCGCCTCGCAGGCGTTGCAACCCCCGGCGCTGACCTGCCGGAGCTTGAGGGACCGCCCGAATAAATTGAGGAGTTTCGCGTCCAGCGCCCCGGCCAACCGCAAAGCCTGGTCAGGGGCCAAGTGAAAATCCTCACGCCTCGAGGCGGCCATGCGGTAGTCCGCGGTGAAGGAAATGGAACCCTCGGGGCAGGCTTGGACGCAATCCACGCAGAAAAGACACCGGCCCAGGTCCAGTTGGGGTTTCGATCCGTCGAACCGGATCGCCTCCGTCGGACAGGCCTCCTCGCAGGCCCGGCACCCCTCGGGACAGGGGGCTGCGGCCAGTTCGGGCATTCCGACGAACCGGTCCGGCAGGGGAGGCGGGGGCCCTTGGGGATAGGCCATGGTCCGATAACCTTGGTGGAACCGTTCTTTGAGGATCTTAAACATGTGTTGAAACCTCCCCCTACAGGTCTTGTCCGCAATAGGACAGGTTAAAGCTCTTGTTGCAGATGGGGAAATCGGAGACGGCCTGGTTGCGCATGGCCATCGACAAGGCGATCCAATTGTGAAAGGACGGGTCCGTGATCTTGTAGCGGAGGATCTTCCCCGCGGGATCCGTCAGGACGACGTGGCAGACCTCGCCCCTCCACCCCTCGATGAGGGAGACCGCCAGGCTGTTCGGCTTGGGCTCCCCGCCGGCGGGCCGGTCCCCGGCCTCCGGCAGGTTTTGGAGCCGTTCCCGGATGAACTTGATCGAACGCTGGATCTCGATCCAACGGACGAAGGCCCTCGAATGCACGTCGCCCTCTTGGGCCAATGCGATGGGCACCACCATGAAACGGTAAGGCCCGAAGGGGTGGTTCTGCCGGACGTCGACCTCCAACCCGCAGGCCCTCGCGGAAGGGCCCACGAGACCCAGTTCCAGCGCCTGTTCCGCCGTGACGGTCCCGATGCCGTCGAACCGCTCCAGCACCGAGGGGGAGTTCCACATGAGTTCCACGGCCCCCGTCACATCCTTCTCCGCCTGGCCCAGCCGCTCCAGGAGCGTCCCCGCCCGGGCCGGATCCAGGTCGTGCCGGTCCCGGCCGGGACGAAGGAGTCCCCGGCCGAACCGGTTGCCGCAGATCAACGCGGTGAGGTTGAGGAAGTCCCCCCGGATCCTGCCGCAATAGGCTTGGGTCGGGAGGAACCCCACGTCCCCCGCGAGGGCGCCCAGGTCCCCCGTGTGGTTGGCCAATCGCTCCAGCTCCAGGGCGATGGACCGGATCACCAGTTCCCGGGCCCCCACCTCGACCCCCGTGAGCGCCTCGAAGTTTTGGCAATAGGCCCAGGTGTGGGCCACGGTGGAATCCCCGGCCGCCGTCTCCACCTGGAAGACCGACGCGCGGTGGGGCCCTCCCAGGAGGGCCTCCTCGATCCCGCGGTGTTGGTAACCCAGGGAGATCTCCAGGTGGAGGACTTTCTCGCCGTGGCACTGGAAACGGAAATGCCCCGGCTCGATGACCCCCGCGTGGATCGGTCCCACCGCCACCTCATGGACTTCCTCCCCCTCGACACGGTAGAAATCCATGCGCCCGATCTCCGGCATCGGCGGGGGGGGCTGGGACGAGAAGGGGCGTTGGATGAACCGGAGGGGTTTCAACCAGGGATGGCCCTCGGGCTTGAGGCCGAACTGTTCCGCGATTTCCCGTTCGAAAAGGTGGACCTGGGGGCACTGGGGCGTCAGGGATGGGAAGGACCCGCCCTCGACCCGGGTCCGGCCGACGAAAAGCCTGCCCTGCGGGTCGTCGGCCAAAACGGCGATCAGGTCCGTTTCCCCGGTCCGGTCCGTCGGGACCGCGAAGTAGGACGCGACCCGATGGCCCCGGGAAACCCCCTCGAGGATCGCGGATTGGAATCTCTCCAAGGGAAGCGGTCCCAGGCCGCCGAGGTCCACGGCGGCCCCGTTGACGGCGGGGAGGAAGTTGTTCTGGGTCGTCATACCGTTCCTTTCCAATAATCCACGGCGTTTTGGATGAGGTCCGCCAGGGGTTTCGGCAGGTCCGTCCCGATCCACAGGACCAGGCCCAACAAGAGGATGGGGGGCGCCGTCAACCAAAAGGTGTCGCGGTAGTCCGTCTTCTTGGAGGCCGGGGAGGGTTCCCCTTGGCAGACGCCCAGCACCGTGCTTCCCATTCCCATGAAGACCACCATCAGGAGGAAGAGGTAAGACGCCCCGACCAGGAACCGCCCGTTCTCGAGGGAGGCCCGGAGGATCGTGAACTCGCTCACGAAGGGCCCGAAGGGCGGCGTCCCCGTGACGGCGATGAAACCGAGCAGGAAAAGCCAACCCGAGACGGGAAGCCTCCGGAGCGCCCCCGACACCTCGTCGGTGGACTTGCTTTGGTAGGCCCGGTGGATGTTGCCCGACGTGAGGAACAGCACGCCTTTCGTCAGGGCGTTGTTCAGGAGGTGCAGGAAGGACCCGAAGATCCCCACCCCGCCCAATCCGACGCCCAGGACCAAAATCCCCATGTGCTCGACGCTGGAGTAGGCCAGCATCCGCTTGAAGTCCCTCTGCCGCACCATGAAGACCGCCCCGAAGGTCATGGAGAGCAAGCCCATCCCCACCAGGGTCTTGTCCGCGAATGCCCCTTCCCCGGCCGCGTGCAGGATCCTCGTGAACCGCAGGATCGCCAGGAAGGCGCAACTGGTGACCCCGCCCGCCAGGAGCGCCCCCACCAACCCCGGGGACTCGCCGTAGGCGTCGGGCTTCCAGGTGTGGAGGGGAGCCAACCCCATCTTGGTCCCGTAACCCACCACCAGGGTCGCGAACGCCACGTGGAGCCAGGGCTTGGAAAGGAGGCCCGCCGACGCCACGAGGTCCTCCATCAGCAGGGACGAGGGGGTCCCATTCGCCAGGGTGGCGTAGGCCAGGAAGAAGGACCCCAACAACGCGAGGGCGATCCCAACGGAACAGATCAGGAGGTATTTCCAGGCCGCCTCGATCGATTGGGTGTTGTGGTTGAAATAGATCAAGGGGGCGCTGACCAGGGTGGTGGCTTCCATGGCCACCCACATAAAGCCCAATTGCTGGGAATAGGTGATGAGGGAGAGGAAGGAAAGGAGCAGGAGAACGCAACTGCAGAAGATCCGGTTTCCCCAATCCCGCCTGATCCGCAGGTAAGCGGGGGCATACAGGAAACAAACGAGGAAAAGCAGGCTGATCACCAACAGGACCAGTCGTCCGACCGGATCCAGGTAAAACCAACCGTGGACGGCATCCGGCGTTCCGCCCAGGACCCTCAGGACCCAAAGGAAGTGGACGAGGGCGGCCACCGGCAGGATCCACGGACGCAGGCGGTCCGAGGGGATCAGGTAGGCGATCGCCGACCCGACCAGGGGGATCAGGAATAGGGCGTGAAGCGTCATGGCTTTTCCCTCGGTGTCGTTGGGTTGTTGGAGTCCCGGAACGAGAACGCCCGTTGGATGTGGTTCAGGATGACGCCGAGATCAAGAATCCAAGGACGAAAACAACCCAAGAGTCTCCGGTCG